>Ga0209382_10003900_pt1 | contig 20364 bp, 25 predicted proteins | sample SoiMetdeltSBSDD5_FD_187599 | JGI IMG/M metagenome (GOLD analysis project Ga0209382, IMG submission 187599) | Bulk soil microbial communities from a Populus tree surrounding site in Tennessee, USA - Soil MetaG P. deltoides SBSDD5 (SPAdes) (version 2) | ecosystem: Environmental > Terrestrial >... | reverse complement strand
ACGCCGGGGGGCGAGACCGGCGAGCGGGTGGCCGCCCGGGCCGACCGCATCATCGCCCGGGTGCTGGCCGAGGCGCCCGAGCGGGCGCTGCTGGTGTCCCACGGGCACTTCCTGCGGGCCCTGGCCGCCCGCTGGGTGGGCCGGCCGCCGCGCTTCGGCCGGCACCTCCTGCTGGGCACCGCCACGCTGTCGATCCTGGGCTGGGAGCGGGACAACCGCACGCTGGCCCGCTGGAACGCGCCGGCAATCGGTTCGGGGGTCGAGGGTGGTCCGCCGTAGGATCGTCGTCTCATGGCTCCGCTCGTCGCCGTCCTCGACTACGGCATCGGCAACCTCCACTCGGCGCAGAAGGCGCTCGAGCGGGTGGGCGCCGACGCCCACCTGACGGCCGACCACGGGCTCATCCGGGAGGCGGCCGGCGTCGTGCTGCCGGGGGTCGGCAACTTCGGGCGGTGCATCGAGGCCCTGGAGCGGACCGCGCTGGACGAGCTCGCCATCGAGTGCGCCGCGTCCGGGCGCCCGTTCCTCGGCGTGTGCATCGGCATGCAGATGCTGTACGAGTCCTCGGAGGAGAGCCCGGAGGTCCCGGGCCTGGGCGTGCTGCCCGGGGTGGTGCGCCGGCTGCCCGAGGGGGTCAAGCGGCCGCAGATGCAGTGGAACCTGCTGGTGCGCACGAAGCCATCCGGCTTGCTCGCCGGCGTCCCCGACCCCGCCTGGACCTACTTCGTGCACTCGTTCGCCGCCGACAACGACGAGGATGCGGTCGCGGTGTGCGACTACGGCGGCCCGGTCGTGGCCGCAGTCGAGCGCGACGCCCTGTGGGCCACCCAGTTCCACCCGGAGAAGTCGGGCAAGACCGGCATGGCCATCCTCGCCAACTTCGTCAACCGGGCCGCCGAGACCGCCCGGGCCGCCTGAGCGCCGTGGACCTGTATCCCTCCATCGACCTGCGCGGTGGGCAGTGCGTGCGCCTCTACCAGGGCGACTACGGCAAGGAGACGGTCTACGGCGACGACCCCGTGGCCCAGGCCCGCACCTTCGCCGACGTGGGCGCGCCCTGGATCCACGTGGTGGACCTCGACGCCGCCCGCACGGGCGAAGGGGCCAACCGGGAGCTGGTGGCGGAGATCGCGGCCGCGGTCGAGGTGCCGGTCCAGGCCGGCGGCGGGGTCCGGGACGACGCCGCGGCCGACGCCCTGCTCGACGCGGGCGTGCGCCGCGTGGTGGTGGGCACCGCGGCGCTCGACGACCCCGCCTGGGTCCGGCGGCTGGCCGGGCGCTACCCGGGCCGGGTGGCGGTGGGGCTCGACGCCCGGGGGCGCGACGTGGCGGTGCGCGGCTGGGTCGAGGGGTCGGGCCACGACCTCGTCGAGGTGGCCCGCAGCTTCGACGACGCCGGGGTGGCGGCCCTGGTCGTGACCGAGATCGGGCGCGACGGCACGCTGAGCGGGCCCGCGCTCGACCAGCTGGCCGACGTGCTGGCCGAGACCCGCCTCGACGTGGTGGCTTCGGGCGGGGTCGGCTCCCTGGCCGACCTGCGGGCCCTGGCGGCCTTCGAGGTCGACGGCCGCCGCCCGGCCGGGGTCATCGTGGGCCGCGCCCTGTACGAGGGCGCGTTCCGGCTGTCGGATGCGCTCGAGACCCTGTCCGAGGTTCGCCTGACACCTCCGGAGCTGGGCGATGCGTAGCGTGCGGGTCATCCCTTGCCTCGACGTCGACGCCGGCCGCGTGGTGAAGGGCGTCAACTTCGTGGGGCTGCGCGACGCCGGCGACCCGGTCGAGCTGGCCGCCCGCTACGACGCCGAGGGGGCCGACGAGCTCGTCTTCCTCGACATCACCGCGTCGTCCGACGCCCGCGACACCATGGTCGACGTGGCGCGGCGCGCCGCGGACACGCTGTGGATCCCCTTCACCGTGGGCGGGGGCGTGCGTTCGGTGGAGGACGCCCGGGGCCTGCTCATGGCGGGCGCGGAGAAGGTGTCGGTCAACACCGCCGCGGTGGAGCGCCCCGAGCTGATCTCCGAGCTCGCCGACGAGTTCGGCGCTCAGTGCGTGGTGCTGGCCATCGACGCGCGGCGCCGGACGGGCGAGGCGGGCGGCTTCGAGGTCACCACCCACGGCGGGCGGACGCCCACCGACCTCGACGCGGTCGCGTGGGCCCAGCGGGGCGAGGCGCTGGGGACGGGCGAGATCCTGCTCACCTCCATGGACCGCGACGGCACCAAGGACGGCTTCGACCTCGAGCTCACCCGGGCGATCAGCGACGCCGTCGGTGTGCCGGTCATCGCCAGCGGTGGCGTCGGCACGCTTGACCACCTCGTGGACGGGGTGCTCGAGGGTGGCGCCGACGCGGTGCTGGCTGCATCGATCTTCCACTTCGGCGAGCACAGCGTGTCCGAGGCCAAGGATGCGCTGACGGCGGCCGGCCTCATCGTCCGCCCGATCTGATCCGGCGGACTCCCGTGCCGGATCTAGCCTTGGGCGCGGTGACCGATCCCGCCTCGCCTCCGGTGCCCGACGCGGCCGCCATCGCCGGGCTGCTGGCGGACGAGTGCCGGCGCCGGGTGGTGGCGGCCCTCGTGCTCGGCTCGGCCACGGTCGACGACGTGCGGCTGGCCACCGGCCTGACCACCCGCGAGGTGGCCGAGGCGCTGGCTCGGCTGGTGGCGGGAGAGCTGGTGGTGCGGGGCACCGACGGCGAGCACGTGCTGCTCGGCGAGGCCTTCCGGCTGGCCGCCGTCGCCGCCGCGCCCGAGCGCCCCGCGCCCGATCCGACCGGCGACGCCCCCGAGGACGAGGCCCGGGTGCTGCGGGCCTACTTCCGGGCCGGCCGGTTGATCCAGATCCCGGCCCAGCGCTCCAAGAAGCTGATCATCCTCGACCGCCTGGCGCTCGAGTTCGACATCGGCATGCGCTATTCCGAGCGCCAGGTCAACGGCATCCTGCGGCGCTTCCACCCGGACGTGGCCTCGCTGCGGCGCTACCTGGTGGACGAGGGCTTCCTCGACCGCGAGGCGGGGGAGTACTGGCGCTCCGGCGGCACCGTCCTCTGACTGCCGCTAGGCCAGCCACGACGTGACGGTGGCGGCCACGTTCCCGGCCGCGCCCGCCAGGAAGTGGTCGGCCATCGGCACCACCTCCACGGTGACCGCGGGCCAGTCCGCCGTGGCCGCCCGGGTGCGCTCGGGCGGCGAGTAGGCGTCGTGCTCGGGCACGAGGACGAGGGCCGGGCGCGGGTCACCGCGGGCGGGCGTGGGCGTGCCGCCGAAGCGCAGCGGCGGCGCCACCGCCACCCAGCCCGCGGCGCGGGGATCGTCCACCCCCAGCGCCACGTCCGCGCCGAACGAGTAGCCCACCAGCCACAGCGGGACCCCGGGCACCTCGGCGGCCAACCGGTCCAGCGCCGCGAGCACGTCGTCCTGCTCGCCGCCGCCGGCGCCGCGGAAGTCGAAGCGCAGCGCCGCGATCCCCGCAGCCGGCAGCGCCCGGAACAGGGCGTCGACCACGATGTTGTGGCGGTCGCCGCCATAGGCGGGGTGCGGGTGGCACAGCACGGCGGCCGCCCGGGGCTCCGCCGGGCGGGCCAGATCACCGGCCAGCACGGTCCCATCGGGCGCCGTGAGGGAGATCGGGCCGATCGAGTCGTCGGTCACGAGGGGTGGACGGTAGCGTCGTTCTCGTGCCCGAGCCCGCACCTGCTGCCTCGCCGACCTTCGACAACGGTCACACCAGCCCTGACAAGCTGGCCATCAAGATGCTCAACGACCGCGTGCTGGTGACCACCGCCACCGGGGGCGAGGGCGAGCGCAAATCCTCGGGCGGCATCCTCATCCCCGCCACCGCCCAGATGTCCAAGCGGCTGGCCTGGGCCGAGGTCGTCGCCGTCGGCCCCAACGTGCGGGCCATGCAGGTGGGCGACCGGGTGCTGTTCAACCCCGAGGACCGCTACGAGGTCGAGGTCCGCGGCGAGGACTACATCATCCTCCGCGAGCGTGACGTCCACGCGGTGGCCGCCTCCCGCCTGGGCGAGGCCTCCACCGGCCTGTACCTCTAGCCCGCCGCCCCGCGATACCGATTCGGCCCCCACCGCGGGCGGCCGTAGCATGGCGGGGTGCCGGCTACGACCCCTACGCCCATCGCGGTGACCGACGAGCAGCTCGCGCGCGTCCAGTACGACGCCGCGGGCCTGGCTCCCGCCATCGTGCAGCACGCCGCCACCGGCCAGGTGCTGATGCTGGCGTGGGTCAACGAGGAGACGCTGCGCCTCAGCCTGGCCGAGGGACGCACCGTGTTCTGGAGCCGCAGCCGCCAGGAGGTGTGGCGCAAGGGCGACACCTCGGGCGACGTCCAGTGGCTGCGCGCCGCCTACTACGACTGCGACGGCGACACCCTGCTGTTCGTGGTCGACCAGCAGGGGGCGGGTGCCTGCCACACCGGCGAGCGCTCCTGCTTCTACCGGGCGTTCGGCCCGGAAGACCCCGCCTGAGCGGGCGCCCGGTGATCCGACCCACACTCGACGAGTTCCGGGCCCTGGCGCGCACCCACACGGTCATCCCCGTGTGGCGCGAGCTGCTGGCCGACCTCACCACGCCGGTCGCCGCCTTCGCCCGGCTGGTGGGCGACGACACCGGCTTCCTGCTCGAGTCGGTCGAGCACGGCGAAGCCCGCTGGAGCCGCTGGTCGTTCATCGGCCGCAACCCGCTGGCCACGCTCACCGCCCGCGGGCTCGACGTGGAGGTGTCCGGCGCCATCCCGGCCTCGGTGCCCCGCGACCGCGGGATCCTCGCCGCGCTGGAGGCGCTGCTGGCGGAGTGGCACGCGCCCGCGCTGGAAGACCTGCCCCCGCTCCACGGGGGCGTGCTCGGCTACCTGGGCTACGACGTCGTACGGGAGGTCGAGCACCTGCCCGACGTGCCCAAGGACGACCAGGGCCACGCCGACGCGGTGGTGTCGGTCATCGGCCAGCTCGCGGCGTACGACCACTGGCGCCAGCGAGTGGTGCTGATCGAGAACGTGCTGCTGCCGCGGGACGTGGACGACGCCGGCCTGGAGGCCCGCTACGCGGCCGCGGTGGCCCGCCTCGACGACCTGGCCGCCGACGGCGCCCTGCCGGTGCACGAGCCCCTGGTGGAGCCGCCCGATCTCGGCGACGCCCTGCCGGACGTGGTCTCCACCATGGGCAGCGACCTCTACGGCCGCGCCGTGGAGGTGGCCCGCGAGCACATCATGGCGGGCGACATCTTCCAGGTCGTGCTGTCCCAGCGCTTCGACTTCGACCTCGACGCCGAGCCGTTCGACGTCTACCGGGTCCTGCGCCAGGTCAACCCCAGCCCCTACATGTACTTCGTACGCCAGCCGGGGCTGACGTTGGTGGGGGCGTCGCCCGAGCCGCTGGTGCGCCTGACCGACGGGAAGGTCATCTCCCGCCCCATCGCCGGCACCCGGCGGCGGGGCGTGACCGACGAGGACGACGCCCGCCTGGCGGGCGAGCTGCGCGAGCACCCCAAGGAGATCGCCGAGCACGTCATGCTGGTCGACCTGGCCCGCAACGACGTCGGCCGCGTCGTCCGGTTCGGCACCGAGCAGGTCGACGAGTACCTGACGCTGGAGCGCTACAGCCACGTCATGCACCTGACGTCGCAGGTGTCGGGCACGCTGGCCGACGGCCGCACCGCCATCGATGTCCTGCGGGCCACGCTGCCTGCGGGCACGGTGTCGGGAGCGCCCAAGGTGCGGGCCATGGAGATCATCGACGCCCTGGAACCCACCAAGCGCGGCCCGTACGCGGGCGTCGTGGGCTACCTCGACTTCTCCGGCAACATCGACACCGCCATCGCCATCCGCACCATGGTGGTGGACGACGAGGGCCGGGCGTCGGTGCAGGCCGGGGCGGGCATCGTGGCCGATTCCGTGCCCGAGCACGAGGACCTGGAGTGCCGCAACAAGGCCCGGGCCCTGCTGGCCGCGGTCCCCGCGGCCCGACGCATGAGCGCCGCTCGCCGCGCCGGGACGGCTCAGCCGGGCTCGTAGGTCCAGTCGGGCCGCTTGAGCGCCTGGCGCTCGTCGTAGGTGGCCACCCCGCCCGCCACGTCGACCAGCTTGGGCAGCACGAAGCCACGGGGCGCCGGGGGCGCGCCGTCGAGCGCGGCGTTCACCTCGTCGACGCAAGTGGCGAGGATGCTCCCGACCAGCCGCTGCTCCTGCACCGGCAGGTAGCAGCGGTTGCCGTCGGTCACCGTGCGCAGGCGGTAGGCGATGGTCTCCACGTCCTCCGGGGTGGCCTGGGCCGCGGCCAGGCGGTCGAGCCCATCGGTCACCGCCCCGCAGCCCAGCTTGCAGGCCGGGCACTGGCCGCAGGACTCGACGTACAGGAAGCGGGAGAACGCCCGGGCCACTTCCAGCATGGAGGCGGTGTCGTCGAGCACCAGGAAGCCGGCGGCGCCCATGCCCGAGCCCACGGCCTCCAGGCCCTCGTAGCTGCAGGGGGCGTCGAGCGCGTCGGCGGTCACGACCGGGTTGGCCGCGCCGGGCACGACCGCCTTGATCGACCGTCCCGCGGCCACGCCCCCGCCCACCCGCTCGATGACCTCGCGCAGCGGGGTGCCCAGCTCGACCTCGCCGACGCCGGGCCGCACCACGTCGCCCACCACCGTGGCGACCACGATCCCCGGCGACCGTTCGGTGCCGAGCGAGCGGTGCCACTCCGGCCCCCGGGCCAGCACCTGGGCCACGGTGGCCAGCGTCTCCACGTTGTTGACCACGGTGGGGTTGGAGGACGCGAACTCGGTGGCGACCCCGCTGGACGGGGCGCTCCAACCGCTGGACGGCACGGTGGCGAACAGCCCCTCGATGTAGGGCGGCACGAGGCGGGGCAGCGGGGCCTCGCCCTCGATCACCTGGAGCAGCCCGGTCTCCTCGCCGAACAGGTAGTGGTCCGGGCCCAGCACGACCTGGACCGTCAGGTCGCCGAGCAGCCCGGCTGCGGTCAGCTGGTCCACCGCACCGGCCAGGCGCTCGCATTCCGGCCCGAAGCGCTCCTTCACCCCGATGAACGCCCGCTCCGCGCCGACGGCGAAGGCGGCGATGGCCACCCCTTCGACCACGGCGTAGGGGTTGGCCCGCATGATGGCGCGGTCCTTGAACGTGGCGGGCTCGCCCTCGGCGCCGTTGCACACCACGAAGGTGCGGTCGCCGCCCGCGGCATCGCTCACCGACTGCCACTTGCGCCCGGTGGGGAACCCGCCGCCGCCCCGGCCCCGCAGGCCGGACAGGATCACCTCCTGGATGGTGGCGCCCGGGCCCAGGCCGAGCGCCCGGTCCAGGCCGGTGCCGCCGCCCCGCGCCAGGAAGTCGTCGAGGTCGGCGACGGGTGGGTCCACCAGCAGGATGGGTTCCATGCGCCCACCCTAGGACCGGCCGGTTCCGGCCCTGGGCTGCCAGACTGCATCCCATGACCGCCGCCGTGCCCGACCTGCGCGCCACCCTGGGGGCGACGGAGATCGCCCGGGACACCGTCCGGGTGGCGGGCCCCGAAGCCGTCGCCTACCTCCAGGGCCAGCTCAGCCAGGACGTCGAGGACCTCGACGTGGGCACCACCGCCTGGTCCTTCCTGCTCCAGCCCACCGGCAAGGTGGACGCCTGGCTGCGGGTGACGCGCACCGCGGCCGACGAGGTGGTGCTCGACGTCGACGGCGGGCACCGCGACGCCCTGCTGGCCCGGCTGCGGCGTTTCCTGCTGCGCACCAAGGCCGACATCGACCCTCTCGACTGGCGGGCGGTCGCCCTGCGGGGCCCGGGGGCGGTGGCCGCCGCGGGCGATGCGCCGGCCGAGCTGCGCGTGCCCGCCGGGTGGCCGGGGGTGGAGGGCGCCGACCTGCTCGGCCCGGAGGTGACGATCCCGGCGGGGCTGAGCGCCGTGGGCCGGGAGGCCTACGAGTCGCTGCGCATCCGCGCCGGCGTCCCCGCCCTGGGCGCGGAGCTGACCGACGCCACCATCCCGGCCGAGGCCGGGCCGTGGGTCATCGCCGAGTCGGTCGACTTCACCAAGGGCTGCTTCACCGGCCAGGAGCTGGTGGCCCGCATCGAGAGCCGGGGCGGGCACGTGCCGCGGCTCGTGCGGGGCGTGGACCTGCCCGGGGGCGAGGCACCGGCGGTCGGTGCGGCGGTCACGGTCGAGGGCAAGGAGGTGGGCCGGCTCACGTCGCTGGCGCCCCGGCCCGGTGGCGGCCACGTCGGGCTGGCGGTGGTGGGGCGGGCAGTGGCGCCTCCGGCCCCCGCCCTCGTGGGCGAGGTCGAGGCGACGGTCGTCGCGCTGCCGTTCCGGGACTGAGGGGACGGCTCGGGTGGCACCGACGTACTACGACGTCCTGGGGGTGGGCGTGACCGCCACGCCCGAGGAGGTCCGGGCCGCGTACCGCCTGGCCGCCCGCGACCACCATCCCGACGCGGGCGGCGATGCCGGGCGCATGCAGGAGGTCAACGCCGCCTGGCACGTCCTCGGTGACCCGGTCCGCCGCGCCGCGTACGACCGCGAGCTCGGTCGCCCGCCGCCGCCGACGTGGTCGAACGGGGACCGGCCCGAGGAGCCGGACGAGCCGCTCCACGTCGGGCTCGATCCCGACCTGTTCGACAGCCGGCCGATCGGCGAGACCCGGGCGCTGACGGGCTGGTGGGCCCTGCTGCCGCCGGCCACCGTCCTGGCCGCCATCGCCGCCTTCTTCGCCGCCTTCGTGTTCCGGGCCCCGAGCTTCCTGGCCCTGTCGGGTGGGCTGGGCATGCTGGGGCTGGGCCTGTTCGTGCTGGCCCCGCTGCGGGCGATGAGCCGCAAGCCATGACCCACTAGGGTCGCCGCGATGTCCGACATCGTGATGATCGTGAAGCTCACCACCGCCGCGGGGCGCCGGGACGAGGCGCTGGCGGTCCTGGGCAAGCTGGTCGACGCGGCCGAGGGCGAGCCGGGCACGCTCAGCTACGCCATGCACACCGATGCCGCCGACGGGGATGTGATCTGGTTCTACGAGGTGTACGCCGACCAGGCCGCGTTCGACGCCCACAGCGGCAGCACCACCATGGCCGAGATCGGGGCCGCGCTGGGCGGCGGCCTGGTGGCGGCCCTGCCCGAGATGCACCGGGTCGAGGTCGTGCGGCGCAAGGGCGAGGCGGGCTGACCCCGTCCCGGACGGCGATGGCCACCTACCTCGACCGCATCCTCGCCGCCCACCGGGCCGCGGCGGAGGCGGACGGCCGGGCGCTGGCCCCGCTGGTGGCCGAGGCCCTCGCGCAGCCTCCGGCCCGGGGCTTCACCGCCGCGCTGCGGGGTGCCGACGGTGTCGGGGTGGTGGCCGAGGTCAAGCGGCGCTCGCCGTCCAAGGGCGACCTGGCCGCCGGGTTCGACCCGGCCGGCCTGGCGGGCGCGTACGAGCGGGGCGGGGCCTGCTGCCTGTCGGTCCTCACCGACCAGGAGTTCTTCGGCGGATCGCCGGACGACCTGCGGGCGGCGCGGGCCGCCACCGGGCTGCCGGTGCTGCGCAAGGACTTCACCATCGACCCCGTCGACGTGTGCGACGCCCGCATCATGGGGGCCGACGCCGTGCTGCTGATCGCGGCTGCGCTCGACGACGACGAGCTGGGCGAGCTGCACACGCTGGCGCTCGATGTGGGGCTGGACGTCCTGGTCGAGGTGCACGACGAGCAGGAGCTGGAGCGCGCCCTGGCCGTCGGCGCCGCACTGGTCGGGGTCAACCAGCGCGACCTGGTCAGCTTCGAGGTGGACCACGAGCGGGCCGAGCGGGTGGGCCGCGCCATGCCCGACACCGTGGTGCGGGTGGCCGAGTCCGGCATCCGCGGCCCCGACGACGCCCGCCGCTTGGCGGCCGCCGGGTTCGACGCGGTGCTGGTGGGCGAGTCGCTGGTGACCGCCCCCGACCCGGCCGCGGCGGTGGCCGCCCTGCGCGCCGCGGCGTCCTGAGCCGCCGGCATTTTCCGGTGCGGGGCCCGCACCTCGGCATCGGTAGCCTTCCAGCGTGTTCGTCAAGGTGTGCGGGATCACGAGCGAGGAGGACGCCCTGGTGGCGGTGGCCATGGGCGCCGACGCCGTGGGCTTCGTGTTCTCGCCCTCGCCCCGCCAGATCGCCCCCCAGCGGGCGGCCGACATCGCCCGGCGCCTGCCCGCCGAGATCGTCACCGTAGGCGTGTTCCGGGACGAGACCCGCGAGCGGGTGATCAACGTCGTCCACCAGGCGCGGCTGCGGGCGGCGCAGCTGCACGGGCATGAGTCCAGCGCCGACTGCCACTGGGTGCGCCAGCGGGTGCGGTGGCTGATCCGGGGGTTCGCGGCCGGCGACCCCCACCTCGACAAGGCCGACGAGTACGGCGCCGACGCCATCCTCATCGACTCCTCGGCCCCCGGCTCGGGCGAGGTGTTCGACTGGTCCCTGGCCGAGGGCGCCCCCTCCAACCGGCGGATCATCCTGGCCGGCGGCCTGACCCCGGCCAACGTGGCCGATGCCATCCGGGTGGTGCGCCCCTGGGGCGTCGACGTGTCCACCGGCGTCGAGTCCGCCCCCGGCCGCAAGGACGCCAGCAAGATCCGGGCCTTCGTGGAGGCGGCCAAGGCCGCGGAGCCGCCCGAGCCCCCGGCACAGGGCGACCGCGCCGACCGGCCCTTCGACTGGATGGTCGACGAGCGCCCGTGATCCACTGAAGGACTCCCGACATGACCGACACCAGACATTCCGCGCGCCACCCCTGGCCCGTGATGGGCGATCCTGGCCCGTCCGGCCGCTTCGGCGACTTCGGCGGCCTGTTCGTCCCCGAGACCCTGGTACCCGCGTGCCATGAGCTGGACGAGGCGTTCCGGGCCGCGTGGGCGGATCCCGCCTTCCGGTCCGACCTCGACCGCCTGCTGCGGGACTACGCGGGGCGGCCGTCGCTGCTCACGGACTGCGCCAACCTGTCAGCCGAGCTGGGCTGCAGGGTGCTGCTCAAGCGCGAGGACCTCAACCACACCGGCTCCCACAAGATCAACAACGTGCTCGGCCAGGCGCTGCTGGCCAAGCGCATGGGCAAGGCCCGGGTGGTGGCCGAGACCGGCGCGGGCCAGCACGGCGTGGCCGCGGCCACGGCCGCCGCGCTCATGGGCCTGGAGTGCACGGTCTACATGGGCGACGTCGACATGGAGCGCCAGGAGCTCAACGTGTTCCGCATGCGGCTGCTGGGGGCCGAGGTGCGCCCGGCGTCGTCGGGCTCGCGCACGCTGAAGGACGCGGTCAACGAGGCCCTGCGGGACTGGGTGGCCACGGTGGAGACGACCCACTACCTCATGGGATCGGCCCTGGGCCCTCACCCCTACCCGTACATGGTGCGCGAGCTGCAGCGGGTGGTCGGCGACGAGGCCCGCGAGCAGTGCCGGGCCCAGCTGGGCCGCGACCCCGACGTGGTGGTGGCATGCGTGGGCGGCGGGTCCAATGCCATCGGCATCTTCTCCGGCTTCGTCGACCTGCCCGAGGTCGAGCTGATCGGCGTCGAGCCTGCGGGCGGGGCGGCGATCGGCCACGGCATCCCGGGCGTGGTGCACGGCAGCAAGTCGTTCCTGCTCCAGGACGAGGAGGGCCAGGTGCTGGAGGCCGAGTCGGTCTCCGCCGGGCTCGACTACCCGGGCGTGGGCCCGGAGCACTCGTACCTGGCCTCGATAGGCCGGGCCCGCTACGTCCCTGCGGCCGACGGCGAGGTCCTGGCCGCCTTCGAGCTGCTGGCCCGCACCGAGGGGATCATCCCGGCCCTCGAGTCGGCCCATGCCCTGGCCTGGGTGACCCGCGAGCGGGCGTCGCTCGGTGGCAAGGTGGTGCTGGTGAACCTCTCCGGTCGGGGCGACAAGGACGTGGCGCAGGTGGCGGAGATCCTCGCCGCGGGCGCGCCGGGCTCGGAGCGGGCATGACCGTGCTCAGCGAGGTAGGCCGGCTGGAGTCGAGCCTGCGGGAGTCCCGTGACGCCGGCCGCAAGCTGCTGGTGCCCTACGTGACCGGCGGCCTGCCGGGCTGGGAGCGGGCGGTCGAGGCGTGCGCCGCGGCCGGGGCTGATGCCATCGAGCTCGGCATCCCGTTCTCCGACCCGGTGATCGACGGCCCCACCATCCAGGAGGCCTCCGAGCGAGCCCTGGCGGCGGGCGCCACCCCCCAGGGCATCGTCGGCGCCCTCGGTGCCATCGAGACCGGCGGCGTCCCCCTGGTGGTGATGACCTACTACAACACCGTCCACCGCTACGGCCACGAGCGCTTCGCCGCCTCCCTGGTCGCCGCGGGGGTGGCCGGCGCCATCGTGCCCGACCTCCCGCTGGACGAGGTCGGGCCCTGGGCGGCCGCGGCCGACGAGGCGGGCGTCGAGACGGTCCTGCTGGCCGCGCCCACCGGCTCGGACGAGCGCCTGGCCCGCATCTGCGCCCGGTCCCGCGGCTTCGTCTACGGCGTCGGCCTGCTGGGCGTGACCGGCGAGCGCGCCGAGCTGGCCCGCAGCGCCCTGAGCATCGCCCGGCGGCTCAAGTCGCTCACGGACAAGCCGGTCCTCATCGGCATCGGCGTCTCCAATCGCGCCCAGGCGGCCGAGGTCGCGAGCGTGGCCGACGGGGCCGTGGTGGGCTCGGCCGTGGTCCGGCGCATGCTCGACGGCGGCGGTCCCGAGGCAGTCGGAGCCTTCGTCGCCGATCTGCGAGCCGGCCTCGACGGGGCGTCGGCGGGCCACCCATGAGCCGGGACGACCCGCCCCCCGAACCCGAGGGGCCATACGACCCCGGCGCCCATGGCCGCCGGCCCGAGGACGGCAAGCCTCCCGGCTGGTACGGCCACCCATCCGCCGGCGGCTCGTCCGCCGGCGGCCAGCCGCCGCCCGGGTACGGCCGGCCGTCGGGCAACGGCCAAGCATCCGACCCTTACGGCCAGGCTCCCAGCGGCGGGTACGGCGACCCATCGGGCAACGGCCAAGCATCCGACCCTTACGGCCAGGCTCCCCGCGGCTACGGCGGCCCATCGGGCAACGGCCAAGCATCCGACCCTTACGGCCAGGCTGGCGGCGGCTACAGCGACCCATCGGGCCGCGGACGGGCGTCCGGCGCCTATGGGCAGCCCTCGGCCTGGAGCCCGCCACCCGGTGCCTACGGCGATCAGTCCGCCGGTGGCCCGGCATCGGGCGCCTACGGAGCTCCGCCTGGTGGTGGCCCGGCATCCGGCGCGTACGGCGTTCCGCCTGGTGGTGGCCCGGCATCCGGCGCGTACGGGCCCTCGGCCGGGGGCCAGGCGTCCGGGGCCTATGGCGTTCCGCCTGGTGGCGGTCCGCCCCCTGGCTATGGGCCTCCGCCCGCGGGCGGACCGCCGCCGGGACCGTACGGCACGCCCGGGGCGTATGGGCCGCCGGGCGGCTGGGGTCCCTCGAACGCCTATGCGCCGCCGCCCGCGCCGGCCGGGTACCAGCCCGGGCCTCCCGGGTACGGGGTCCCGTGGTACCAGGGACCGCCGTTGGCTCCCCGCCGCCGCAAGGGCCCGATCATCGCGGTCGCCGTCGTGGCCGTGATCGGGCTGGTCGCCATCGGAGCCGTGGTGCTCACCGCCGCCGACCCGTATCCCGACGAGTGGGACTCGCGGGTGTCCGACCTGGTCGACTTCGTCGAGTCCGAGCGGGGCCTCGACTTCGACCACCCCGTGCCGGTCGAGTTCCTCAGCGACGAGGAGTACTCCTCCGAGACCCGCATCGACGAGTCCACCGTGACCGACGCCGACCGCACCGCCATGGAGGAGGACTCGGCCACGCTGGTCGCCCTCGGGCTCGTGCCCGCCGACCTCGACCTGCTGGAGGCGGGCAACGACCTCACCGACAGCGGGACGCTCGCCTTCTACGACCCCACGCGCGAGCGCGTCGTGGTGCGAGGCGACGACCTCACACCCGCGCTGCGCGGCACCCTGGTCCATGAGCTGACCCACGTGCTCCAGGACCAGCACTTCGACCTCGAGCAGCCGCCTCCGACGAACACCGCCGGGGCCTACGAGGCCCAGGCCGCCATCGTCGAGGGCGACGCCATGCGCATCGAGACGGCCTGGGTCGACACCCTGTCCGCGGCCGACCAGGACGCGTACTGGAACGACAACATGTCGGCGGGCGACGCCAGCGAGGAAGACCTGGCCGCGGTCCCGGGCGCCCTCCAGGCTCAGTTCGCTGCGCCCTACGCTTTCGGCGAGCCGCTGGTCACCCTGCTGGCGCTGTCCGGCGGCAACGACGAGGTGGACCGGGCCTTCGAGGACCCGCCCGTGACGTCGGAGCAGCTCATCGACCCCCGGGCCCTGTTCGCCGGAGACGAGGCGGTGGACGTGGACGCGCCCGACATACCCGACGGCGGTGACCGCTTGGGCCGGGCGGGGGAGCTGGGAGCCACCACCCTGCTGGTGGCGCTGGCCGAACGCATCGACGCCTTCCAGGCGCTCGACGCGGTGGACGGCTGGGGTGGCGACTCGGCCGTGGCCTACAAGCTCGACGGGCGCACGTGCCTGAGCGCCCGGCTGGTGGGCGACACGCCGGCCGACACCGAGGAGCTGCATCAGGCGCTCGACGCCTGGGCGGCCACGGGGCCCGCCTCGGTGACCAGCGTGGCGGCCGAGGGCGACCAGATCGTGCTGGAGTCGTGCTCGCCCGATCCGGGCGCCGGCACGGCGCCGGGGAGCACCCGGTCGCTCGACGTGCTGGGGGCCGTAGCCGCCCGGTCGTTCGTCATGGCCCACGCCGAGGACGCGGGCTACGACCACGACGTGGCCTTCGGGGTAGGGAACTGTGCGGTGCGGACGGCCACGATGGCGGTGATCACCTCGGACGACGAGTCCTCGGCCGCCGACTTCCAACACGCGATCGACGAGTGCTGGCCAGACGACTGAGCGTGGTTTTCGGCCTTGACGGTCCGCCCCTCCGGGCATAGAAAACGAGCGCTTGGTTTGGTTGGGGGGGCGCCGTGCCGACGGTCAGTGCGGAGCACAAGGCGGAACTGCACGCGATCGTGGCGGTAGGCCGCGCCGTGAGCTCGCGGGCGCCGTCCCGGTGATGACCACCAGCAGCATCGACCAGGTGGACATGGGGCTGCCCGCCAGCTTCGTGTGGAGCTATGACCAGGCCAGCCCGCCGGTGGCCCGGCTGTACGAGCGGGCCAAGGCGGGCCAGTGGAACGCGGCGGTCGACCTCGACTGGATGGTGGACGTCGATCCCGGGGCCGAGGGGCCACCCGAAGCCCGGGGCGGCATCGACTGGAGCCAGGTGGGAGGCCCCCTGACGGAGCGCCTGGCGGCCGACCGCGTCCTGCGCCGCGAGTTCGCGGCCCAGCAGCACGGCTGGCTCATCAGCCAGTTCATGCACGGCGAGCAGGGCGCCCTCCTGGCCGCGGCCAAGATCTGCGCCGCCGCCGAGTCCCTGGACGACAAGCTGTTCGCCGCCGTGCAGGTGGGCGACGAGGCCCGCCACGTCGAGGCCTACCAGCGCTACCTGGGCAAGATCGGCATCACCTACCCGTGCCGCCCGCCCCTGGCGGAGCTGCTGGGCCAGGTCATGAGCCACCCGCACGTCGACCTCACCTACTTGGGTATGCAGATCCTGGTGGAGGGCGTCGCCCTGGCCGCGTTCAGCGTGGGTGGATCGCTGACCGCCAACCCGCTGATCGCCAGGCTCACCGACCTGATCCGCCGGGACGAAGCCCGCCACGTGGCGTTCGGGGTGCTGTCCCTGCAGGGCCTCTACGACGAGATGGACCCCGTCGACCTGCGGGAGCGCGAGGACTTCGTGGTCGAGTCGTGTGCCCTGCTGCGCGACCGGCTGCTGCCGGTCGAGGTGTGGGAGCACTTCGGGCTCGACACCACCGTGGCCACGGCCCGGTTCCTGGAATCGGCCGAGTCGCAGGCGTTCCGCTCGGTGGTGTTCTCCAAGGTCGTGCCCAACCTCCGCAAGCTGGGCCTGCTCACGCCGCGGGTGCGGGACGACTTCGAGACGCTGGGCATCCTCCGCTACGAGCAGTACACCGACTCGGCGACCGAGGGCGGAGAGCTGGCGGCCGGCGAGCTCAGAGGCGCGGACTCCCGCGACCCGCTCAAGGTGTTGCGGGACTCGCTGCGCACCGTCGACGTCATCCCGCCCGAACCGGTCCTGGCTGTGTTCACCAGCATGGTGGACCACTCCAAGCTCACCTGCGTCACGCCCACCCGCATCCGGTTGCGGGTCAGCGGCGTGGCCGAGGGCGACTGGCTGCTCACCTTCGGGATCGGCGCGGTGAAGTACCGCATGCTGCGGCCCATCGAGGGGCCCGAGGTGGCCGACATCACGCTCGACCTCGACGCCCACACCTGGACCGACCTGGTGGCGGGACGCACCGCCTGGTACCGGGCCGTGATCGACGGCCGTGTTCGGGTCGAGGGCGACATCACCCGCCTGCTGCCGCTCGACAACCTCCTCTGACCGCCGGAGTCCCCGGGCGGTCCGAGGGTCACTCGGCGGCGGGGAACCCGTCGAGACGGGCCCGCAGGAACGCCAGCGTGCGCGCCCAGGCCAGGGTGGCGGCCGGCTCGTCGTAGGCGGGCCGGTCGGCCTCGAAGAACCAGTGGCCGGTGCCGGGGTAGTGGTGGAAGGTCACGTCCTTGTCCAGCACGTGGAGGTCGGCCTCCAGCAGCGTGAGCTCGTCGGCGTCGACGTAGGGGTCGTTCTCGGCGAAGTGGCCGAGAAAGGCCGACTCGGCGGGGGACATGTCCACGCTCTGGGTCCCGTAGAACACGACGGTGGCCGCCACCAGCTCGGGGGTGCGGCTGGCGAGCCACAGCGCCCAGGACGCGCCCATGGAGAACCCCAGCGTGCCCACGGGGGCGTCGGGGGTGGCGGGCAGGCTGCGCAGGGTGATGAGGCTGGACCGCACCAGGTCGAGGGTGGCGTCCATGTCGGCCTCGGCCAGCATCGCCTCGGCCTCGGCGGGCTCGTCCACCGTGCGGCCTTGGCACAGGTCGGGCGCCAGGGCCACGAACCCCTCCTCGGCCAACCGGTCGCACAGGCCTTTGAAGAACGGCGTGAGCCCCCACCAAGCGTGGAGGACCAGCACGCCGGGGCCCTCGCGTTCGTCGGGCAGCGCCAGGTAGCCGGATCCGGCCGAGCGGGGAGCCATGGGCGCCGACCGTACCCGCCCCGAAGGGGGTGCCAACCGTGCCCGGCCGATGCCGGGGCCGGCCCGGGCGGCCGGTCGGAGGGTGGGCGCCGGGCCGGTACGCTCGGCCGGTGCCCCCCGGTGAACAAGACGACGCGTGCGTGCTGTGCGCGGCCGAGCGCATCACGCCCTGGTACCACGAGGACGACGTGTGCTGGATCGCGGACTGCGAGATCTGCGCCACCCCCATGGTCGTGTGGCGCTGGCACGGCACCGACGTCTCCGACGCCGACCACACCCACATGATGGGGCGGCTGGCTGCGGTCGCCGACACGATCTTCGACGGGCACTACGTCGACGACAACATGCGCAACATCCCGGACCACTACCACGCCCACGCTCGGCCCAGGGGCGGGTTCTTCGGCCACGGCTTCCGCCGGGACGGCGGCGCGGCCGGGGGCGGCCGGTGAGCGAGCCCCGAGCCGGCGACGATCCGCGCGGCGGTCCGCGCCGCACCATCCCGGTCGGCGGCCAGCGGAACGCCTCGGGCGAGGCCGTCCCGGTGGTCAACATCTACGACGCGGTGGGCGGCCAGCCGTTCTTCGACGAGCTGGTGGAGCGCTTCTACCGCCGGGTCGCCCTCGACATGCTGCTGCGGAAGCTGTACCCCGAAGACCTCACGGACCCCCAACGCCACCTGGCCCTCTTCCTGGGCCAGTACTGGGGCGGCCCCACCACCTATTCCGACGAGCGTGGCCACCCCCGCCTCCGCATGCGCCACGCCCACTTCGTCATCGGCGACGCCCAGCGCGACGCGTGGTTGCGCCACATGACCGCCGCCCTCGACTCGCTGGTGGTCGAACGCGACGTGCACCCGGTGGTCGAGGCCCGCATGCTCGAGTACTTCACCATGGCCGCCGACGCCATGATCAACACCGCGTAGCGCCATTCTGCGGGCGGTAGGGTCGGCGGCATGCTCAAGGCCGGCGACAAGGCTCCCGATTTCACTCTGTCCGACCAGAACGGCGAGCCGTTCCACCTGGCGGACTCCCTCGCGGACCGCAAGGCGAAGCACCTCGTGTACTTCTATCCGAAGGCCGACACCCCGGGGTGCACCACCCAGGCGTGCGGCCTGCGGGACATCCTGGGGGACATCGGGGACACGGTGGTGGTGGGGATCAGCCCCGACAAGCCCGCCAAGCAGAAGCGCTTCGACGACAAGTACAGCCTGGGGTTCCCGCTGCTGGCCGACGAGGACCACAGCGTGGCCGAGGCGTACGGGTCCTGGGGCGAGCGCTCCATGTACGGCCGCAAGTACATGGGCATCATCCGCTCGGCGTACCTGATCGACGAGAACGGGGTCCTCGAGGCGGCCTGGCCCAAGATCAGCCCCAAGGACACCCCCACCAACCTGCTCAAGGCACTCTCCGGCTGAGCGATCTCACACGGCCGCCGCGGGGAGCGTTGTCTTGGCGGTGACGCTGCCCCCGTTCCAGAGCCTGCTCGACGAGCACGCGGCCGACCTGCACCGGTTCCTGGTGGCATCGGTCGGGCCCCACGACGGGGCCGACTGCTTCCAGGAGACGGTGATCTCGGCGCTGCGGGCCTACCCGGGCCTGCAGCACGCCGGCAACCTGCGTGGCTGGCTGTTCACGATCGCCCACCGCAAGGTGGTCGACCACGCTCGCCGGGCCGCCCGCCGGGCCATCCCGGTGGCCGAGCCGCCCGAGGTCGGGACCTCCGACCCCGACGGCCTCGCCGATGCGGAGCTGTGGGGGGCGGTGCGGGAGCTCCCGCCCAAGCAGCGCACGGCGGTCGTGCAGCGCTACCTGCTCGACCGGCCGTACGCCGAGGTCGCCGCGGTGATCGGCTGCAGCGAGGCCGCCGCCCGTCAGAACGTGCGCGCCGGGCTCCAGCGGCTGCGCGCCGAGCTCCCCCAGGAGGTGCGGTCATGACCAGCGACGACGACCTCGTGGCGCGCCTGCGCCGCGGCCCCGCGGGCCCGGCCCGGCCGGTGCCGCGGGTGCCCAGCAACGGGCGGGCGCCCGACCCGCCCGGCCCCGAGGACGAGCTCGACGCCCTGGTGGCCGCGGCGCTGGCCCGGGCCGACGCCGACGACCTGGTCGACGTGGCCTGGGTCGTGCAGGACACGCCGATCGGGCCGTTGACGCTGGCCGCCACCGGCGAGGGTCTGGTGCGGGTCGGCTTCGGTGGCGAGGACCGGGTGCTGGAGGACCTGGCGACCGAGGTGTCGCCCCGGGTGGTGCGCCTGCCCGCCCGCCTCGACGACCTGCGCCACCAGCTCGACGAGTACTTCGCCGGGCGGCGCCGCCACTTCGACGTGCCGCTGGACCGGCGCCTGTCCCACGGCTACCGGCGCCGGGTGCTGGAGGCGCTCAGCGAGGTGCCCTACGGCGAGACCGTCAGCTACAAGGACCTGGCGGTGCGCACCGGCAACCCCGGCGCCAGCCGGGCGGTGGGCAGCGCCATGGCCACCAACCCCATCCCCATCGTGGTGCCGTGCCACCGGGTCCTCCGCTCCGGCGGCGCGCTAGGCGGCTACGGCGGCGGCATCGACCGGAAGGTGTGGTTGCTGCGCATGGAGGGCGCCCTGGCGCTCTAGATCTACGTCGAGCGGGTGGCGGCGGTCTCGTACCGGCCGATGCCGAGCTGGCGCTCCCGCAGATCGATCATGCGGGCGCGGTAGAGGATCAGCCCGCCGACCGCGGCGACCAGGACAACGAGGAGCAGGCGTCGCATATCGGCAGGGTACGCTCGTTTCCCTGCCCGGATGGCGGAATGGCAGACGCTGATGGCTCAAACCCATCTGCCCGAAAGGGCGTGCGGGTTCGACTCCCGCTCCGGGCACCGTAGGGGCGATGCGACTAGAGGGCCGGTCGGGAACGGGGGAGAGGTCGACCCCGACCGGCCGTGTGGTGGTCCGCCCGCCGGACCGCCACACCCGGTCGATGGTTCCTGACGACGTGTGACGGTTGGTCGACAGCAGATCCACGGGAGATCGATAGGCGATCGACAAAGCCCCAGCCTCCTCACCAGGGCATCTTTCGGTCATGGTCGGTAGCGCGTGGACTCCTTTTCGTGTGGGTCGTAGCCTGTCGGTCCGTGGGTCACGTGGGGGTGCGATTCCGTGTGCTCGGGGCTTTCGAGGCGCACGGGCCGGATGGCCTGCTCGACCTGGGCGGGCCCAAGCGGCGAGCCCT
>Ga0209382_10003898_pt1 | contig 20372 bp, 27 predicted proteins | sample SoiMetdeltSBSDD5_FD_187599 | JGI IMG/M metagenome (GOLD analysis project Ga0209382, IMG submission 187599) | Bulk soil microbial communities from a Populus tree surrounding site in Tennessee, USA - Soil MetaG P. deltoides SBSDD5 (SPAdes) (version 2) | ecosystem: Environmental > Terrestrial >... | reverse complement strand
TTGAGTTCGCGCCGCCGGTAACAGCAGGTGCCGCCGCGCCCCGGGCCGAAATTCAGCGAGCCCCCTGTCACAACTCGCGCCGCTACAGCCAAGTCGTGCTGTCGCCTCTCGGCGACGCAGACATTTTTCAATGCAATCGTCATGTCCGCTTTACTCCCGAAAGCGGACATGTGCGGCGCAACTAGGGATGTCCGCTTTGGGTCATTAGCGGACGGATTCTCGCAAAAGGTCATGTCCGCTTTACCCCTAAAAGCAGACATGTGCGGCTTTGGGCCAATAGCGGACATGACCATTCGACGACGTCGTCGGCAATCGAAAGTAGGCCTGCCGGCATGGCAAGTCCGAACGCTTTCGCGGTCTTAAGATTGATTACGAACTCAAACTTGGTTGGTTGAAGCACGGGAAGATCGGCTGGCTTTTCACCCTTGAGGATTGCTGCGAAATGTCCGCTGTGCGTCGCAAGGTTCGGCGCAGAGTGAATTGCTTGCCTCCAAAATGCATACACCGGCAGGGCATCTGCCGGTGCTGCTGATGGGACAAGGCACAAGGGGACGGGGACGCGCTTGTCCCTTGGGGACGCCATGACGTTAGCCGTCCGGTGTCACGAGGACAGCTATACGCTCGTATAGGCAAGGTATAGGTCTCCCCAAAATTACCGTTGTATTGCCCTTGGCGTGGCCGCTGGTGAGTCACGCAGGCAATGTCCGCTTTGGGTCACAAGCAGACATATGCAGTGCAAAACGGCATGTCCGCTTTACTCCCGAAAGCAGACATTCGCGCATTTCGATCTGCTCGGGCTGAGAAGGAAAACCCGTTGCGTGACTGAAAAAATGGCAGCGCCTCGTGCCAAGGCGCTGCCGGTCGCGTCGGTTATCTGGACTTCAGGGCCCGGCTGTCGTCCTTGTCAACACCGATTCCGGGCACCGACGTGTTGCCGGTGCCATAAAATTCAAAGGTTCGGTCCCTTGAACCTTGCGTTTGAGCTGCGCCTTCCTTGTGACGTACCACTTTGTCTATGACATCTTGTGCACGCAACTCTAGCGCCCAGGTTTTAGTCTGGTCTACAAAATACGCTGCGTAGGAGATGCTCGGTGCGACGACCGAAAGCATTAAGGCGGAAGCGAAGATAACTTTGGTGGCGGTCTTCATCGTTTAACTCCGTCAGGTTGACGCAAGATGATTTCTTGCTGGGCGCTCTTGTCGCGCGCCGACGCCTCACCCTCAATCCCCCAAATGACAATAGATACGATAGTTTTTTGCTATCTGCTCCCGTGCTATTGACCGCATTGGAGCAACGATAGCCGACCCGACCGAGGCCAACTTGCAAGAATTATCTTCTTACCCGATGGCCGACCAGCAGATTCAGATGCAGGACACTTCGCTCAATTCCAGGCTCTCGACGTATCGGCGAGAAAGCGAAGTTCGAAGGCCGGAATTCGCGAAGGCATATGATGAGCTCGTTGAGCGGCTGAATGTGTTGGACCAAGGACAAGTAGGGCCGAGGCTTGGCGAGTTAATGCCTCGTTTTGATCTGCCGGACGAGAGCGGACATCTGATCTCGCTATCGTCCCTGCTTCAAACTGGCCCAGTTGTGATCAGCATCAACCGCGGCCACTGGTGTCCATACTGCAAGCTTGAGCTACGATCGCTTGCCGCAATTAACAACGAAATAGAACGACTGGGGGCGCGGGTCGTCTCAATCATGCCGGACAGTGCAAGGTTCACGGACGCCTATATTACAAATAACGATCTGCCGTTTCCCGTTCTGAGCGACATCGATCTCGGCTATTCGCTTTCGCTTGGACTTATCTTCTGGGTGGGTGCTGAGATTCAGAGGCTATACCAAGAAGTCGGTGTCGAGCTTGAAAAATACCACGGAAATGAGGCCTATTTCCTGCCGATGGCGGCGAAGTTCATCGTCGGATGCGACGGGCTCGTCAAGGCGCGGCAAGTCAACATCGAATTCCGTGAACGAATGGAGCCCGAGGCCATCATGACAACATTGGAAAACCTTCGCGCTGGTTGAAGAATCCACCCACCGATCTCGGCATAGCAGCCTGCTATCGGAACCATCGGCGGACGATATTTCAGCGCCACCACAAAAAACGACAGTCTCTCGTCAACACGGTCGCCCTCAATTAGGCGTGGAGTTACATTACCTTCCAAAGAGGCAGACGCCTCATCACGGGCCTGAATGCGCACCTCGTGGACATGTGTCAGTTGCCGAAGCCCGATCTTCGTTCGAAAGCGAGCTAAAACACTTTGTTTTGGTGATCGTCCGCGGAGACGTTCGCATGGAAATGCACCAGGTTAGATACTTCCTGGCTGTCGCACGAACGCTGAATTTCACACGCGCGGCTGAGGAGTGCCATGTGGCCCAGCCATCGCTGACGCGTGCGATCAAGCTTTTGGAGGGGGAACTGGGCGGCGACCTTTTTCGGCGCGAGCGACCTCGTACCATGCTCACGCCACTTGGCGAGCGAATGTTTCCGTTGCTCAAGCAATGCTACGACAGCGCGCAGAGCGCCCGCGCTCTCGCCGCCATGATCAACGACGGCGAGATCGGCGCGCTCAAACTTGCTGTGTCCAGCAGCATTGAGCTCGGCCTTATCCTGTCACATGTCAACGAGCTACGAAAAAGCTTCAGCGAGATTGAGCTAAAAATACTCCGCGGCACGGGTCCGCAAATTGTCGAATATTTGAAAGCTGGGGATGCGGAGCTTGCCGTGGGGACATCGATCGCGGAAGCCTGGGACCGTCTCGACAGCTGGAAGCTGTTCGACGAATCATTCGACATGGTATTCAGCCGCTCGCACCGCCTGGGCAGTCAGGAGACGATTGGCCTCGACGACCTCAAGGCCGAACGTTTCCTTCTTCGCAGCCACTGTGAGAAATGCAACGACCTGGCAGCACTGTTACGCACCAAAGGGCTGAACGCCGATCATCGTCACGAAGTTTCCTCGGACCAGGATCTGGTGGCCCTGGTTGAAGCCAATATCGGCATCGGCTTTCTGCCACGCACTGTGAAGACCCCGCAAAGTTTGATGCGTACCACCGTAGAGGGCCTCGAGCTCGGGCGCGACGTATGCCTTTATGGTGTTGCGGGTCGTCAGCGTACACCGGTTGCCGCGACCTTCATGAAAATGTTGCGCGCCGCGAACTGGCAAAAACGAGCTAACTGAATTCTATTTCAGTGCGTCGATCAAATCTTCAATCGCCATGCGCTTGCGATAGTCCGGATCGACGAAACGCGATCTAATGCGGCCATCCTTTCCGATCACGAATGTTGCGGGGATCGGCAGCACCCACGAGTCGTTGCCCTGATACTGCGGAAGCATACGGCCAATTTTGCTCATGTACTCCTGCATCTCGTTGCCAACCCAGATCGCCAGATTTAGCGACATCGCGTAGCCATTGTCCATGTCAGACAAGATTGGGAAATTCACATTACAATCTTCCCGCATCTCGGCGGCAAACTGCTCCCGGTCAGGGACAATGGCTACCATGCGCGCCCCCAGCGCCTCGATGCGTGGTTGCGCCTTAACCAGCGTGCTGATGCTGATCCGGCAATACGGACACCAGTGCCCCCGGTGAAACGTGACTACGGCGGGACCCTGAGCCAGCAGATCTTTCAGACCCACAAGCCGGCCAGTCTCGTCGGGCAGCACAAAAGTTGGCATCACGTCGCCTGGCTTCGGAGCATCTTCGCCTGCTTCATGTTGCCTCAGCCGCGCAACGAGTCGATCGACGATGGCCGCAGTGGATGGATGAAGCGTCCGCACAGCATCGGCAAATACATCGAGTCGCTCGGCCATCGAGCCGTCCAGCTCGCGTGCCTGATCGAAAGCCTGTCTCAGGTCTTTCACCAGAATTTCCGTAGGCATTGCCGGCTACCTTAGCCAAAGACGGGCCGCGTCTGTGCGACAGTTGATAAGCGATCGCCCCTCTAAGATGCCATAAATTTCAGCAGTTTTTCGATAGCCGCGCTCTATGGATTGGGTCCAAGGGCCCTAGCTTGGTCGAAACGTGACGCCCCGTTCGGGGACAACGGGGCGCCACTTTGCGACGGGTCGAGAGGGACAGTAGCCGTCACATATTGTGATCTTTTGGGTCGCGGCGAACGTCGCCGACGAACAGGACCACGGTTTTGTCGCCGAGATTCTTCCACCAGTGTGACGTACCCTGTGTTTCTGCCCGTATTTCGCCAGCCTTGTGCACGATTGGAGCAGCACAGTTGCTGGCATATTCCTGGATCTCGCCTTCGGCGACGTAAATAAGCGCGGGCCGATCGTCATGGCTGTGCCACGGAACTATGCCGCCGGGCTCGATCACCAACTTGCGAAAACGCAGCTCGCGTCCGGCAATTTTCGCCTGCTCCTTGCCGAGATCGATCGAGCCGAGTGTGGTGTCCGTTACACCGACAGCCTTGAAGTCGACCGGCTGGCGCGCATTCGCCATGCGCTTGTCAGCCGGGCATTCGCCGGCCTGCGCGGTGAATGCAAAACCCGTCATAGCCACGAAGGCGGCAGCGACGGTGCGGAGCAAGATTTTGCTGGTTGAAGTGTGCATCCCTATCTCCTCTCTGTTTCGCCGCGGCCTCGCTATGAGCCGCTGCACTGATTGCGATGATGAGGCGTGACAGATGGGAAAGGAAATGCCGGATCGCTCTCATTGCGATAGCGGGACGCTATTCGGCAAATCTGACTCTAAAAAGAAATGGCTCCGGCCCACCAAACCGCCGGAGCCAAATTTTGTGGTTCATGTGGGTTCATGCCTCAAGCAGTTACGCTTGACGTGATGGAGGCAATTACCATTGATGCCATCTTGAACTGTTCGTCACGGTTGACGATGCCGTGCCGTGCGGCGATCCACGCAAAATCGGAATAAATCGTCCAGACTGCACCAGCGCTGTCCTCGATCACCAGGAGCCGCACCGGCCAATCCAGGCCTGCATTTGGATTTGCCGTCATGAATTGGGTGCCGAGCGGCGGGTTGCCGAACACCAAGAGCGTTGATGGATTGAGCTTGATACCCGCATCGGCGGCGAGCCTGGACTGGTCGATTTCGCTGAAGAATCGAATGCCTTTCGCTGCAATGTCCCTTTTCAGGCGTTCCACTGTGTCCTGGAAGCTGTAGGCACTTTTTACACGCACAACACCATCGTTCGCCTTCGACAGGGCATCTGGTGCTACAGCCAGTGCTGCTACCGCTACGGACGATAACCGCAGGAATTGTGCTCTGGTGAACATGGGATCATCCCTCCGAGTTGACTTGCGCGTGATTGCGCAGCCTCTGCCTCACCATGCAGCGGGATGATCAGGGACAAAACTATAATTAGTCTCTGGATCCGATAGCAAACAGACATCGGACTTTGAGGGGCAGAAAAGCCGAGCTGCCAAAGGCATCCGCAGTCTGACTTGGCGATATGCGCCATAGCCAGCGTCTATCCATTCTCCAAAGCTGCTCGCTATCGTTTCTTTAGCCAACCGGCATTTCCGGCCAATGCCCGTTTCGTGCAGATTCGCGGCAACAACGGCGCGTCGCGCGATTGTGCAACGGAAGGGATCAGGCCATGAACATCCAGGCGCCGCTTCGCCTTGAACAGAGCTCTGGGGCCCTAACAGGTCGCGTATCTCTCGTAACAGGATCAACCAGCGGCATCGGACTCGGCATTGCCCGTGCATTCGCAGCAGCCGGCTCTGCGGTCATGCTCAACGGTTTTGGCAAGCCAGAGGATATCGCGGAGACCCAGGCCAGAATCGTCTCCGAGTTTGGAGTCAAGGTTCGCTATTCGCCAGCCGACATGTCGAAGGCTGAATCCATCTCTGACATGATCGCAATGGCGCTCGAGACATTCGGCCGCCTCGACATACTCGTGAACAACGCCGGCATTCAGCATGTGGCACCGCTGGAGCAATTTCCAGTCGCGAAGTGGGACGCAATCTTGGCGATCAATCTCTCGTCGGCATTCCACACAACGCGCGGGGCACTTCCGTCCATGCGCAAAAACAAGTTCGGCCGTATCATTAACATCGCCTCGGCGCATGGGCTCGTCGCATCGCCGTTCAAGTCGGCCTACGTGGCGGCGAAGCACGGGATCGTCGGCTTGACCAAAGTTATCGCGCTAGAAACAGCCGAGGCGAACATCACCTGCAATGCGATCTGCCCCGGCTATGTCTACACCCCACTGGTCGAAGCACAGATTGATGGCCAGGCCAAATCGCACGGCATCTCGCGCGAGCAGGTCATTCGTGACGTGCTGCTCGCCCAGCAACCGAACAAGCGTTTCGCCACGGTGGAGGAGCTCGGAGCTCTCTCGGTGTTTCTTGCAAGCGATGCTGCAGCATCGATCACGGGAACGGCCTTGCCTGTGGATGGCGGCTGGACCGCTCATTGAGACGGAGGTTTTCACCCAGTCCATCCGCAGATTTCAACGATCAGGATCCAGGGAGGGAATGATGGATACGAGCTCATTGAGGCGTGCGGCGAGCGCTCAAAAGGAAAATGATCGCCAGATCGTCCTGGTTCTTCAGGGCGGAGGCGCGCTCGGTGCCTACCAAGCCGGCGTCTATCAGGCGCTGCATGAGCGTGGCATCGAACCGAACTGGATCGTCGGCACCTCGATCGGGGCAATCAATGCAAGTCTGATCGCCGGCAACCCACACGAGAGTCGTCTCGAAAGATTGAAAGAGTTTTGGACCCGGATGGCATACAGGCCGGCACTTGGTGTCCCAGCTTGGGGCGGATTGCCCGACCTGATTTCCTACTGGAGAACAATCCTTCGCGGCATTCCGGATTTTTTCGAGCCCAATCCCGGTGCGTTTCTCGGCACGCACGTCCCACTTGGCCCCGATGCGGCTGGCTTTTACTCGACCGCTCCGCTTGAAAAGACATTGCTCGAACTGGTCGACTTCTCTCTGGTGAACAAGTGCAATCCGCGACTCACGGTCGGCGCCGCACACGTACGCACCAGTGAGATGAAGTACTTCGACAGCCGCGATGGCGAGATCGGTGTCAAGCACATCATGGCGTCGGGTGCATTGCCGCCAGCGTTTCCAGCGGTGCGCTTCGATGGCGAACTCTATTGGGACGGCGGCATCCTTTCGAACACGCCCACCGAAGTCATCTTCGACGACAACCCACGCAGAAACTCACTCATCTTTGCAGTCCATCTTTGGAATCCGATGGGCGATGAACCGCGCACCATTTGGGAAGTTCTCAACCGCCACAAGGACATCCAGTACTCCAGCAGAGTGGCAACCCAGATAGCGCGGCAGCGTCAGCTGCACAACATGCGCCACGTCATTCGGGATCTCGCCAAGCTTCTGCCAGAAGACGTCCGCAATACAGACCAGGCACGAGCTCTAGCCGCCTTCGGTTGCCATACGACCATGCACGTCGTGCGGCTATTGGCACCTCAACTTGAGAATGAGAACCACACCAAGGACGTCGATTTTACTCCCTCAAGCATCCGCACGCGTTGGGAGGCTGGTTACGCAAAGACCATGCGCGCACTCGATCAGGCGCCCTGGGAGGGTGAGTTCGATCCACACGAAGGCGTGCTGCTGCATGAGCCAAGAGTGGAGTTGATGGAGGCCGCCGAATAGTGCGCAGTGTTACACAATCGATGAGTCACCCTATGCAACGCTACGATGCAATTATCATCGGAACTGGACAGGCAGGTCCTGCGCTTGCTCATCGTCTTGCCAACGCAGGGCACACCGTTGCCGTTATCGAACGAAAATTCTTTGGGGGGACTTGCGTCAACACCGGCTGCACGCCGACAAAGACCCTGGCTGCGAGTGCCTACGCCGCGTACATGGCGCGTCGCGCGGCCGACTTCGGCGTGAAAATTCCCTGTGAGATTTCCGTCGATATGAAGGCGGTCAAGGCCCGAAAGGATCACGTGTCAGGCCGGTCGCGCGACGGTGTCGAAACGTCGTTGAGAAACCTCAATGGATGCACGGTCTATCAAGGCCACGCCCGGTTTGCCGGCCCACGCTCGGTTCAGGTCGGAGCCGAGATCCTCGAGGCCGAAAAGATATTCATCAACGTTGGAGGGCGCGCGCTGGCGCCACCGATACCCGGTCTTGATGAGGTTGGCTATTTCACCAACAGCTCAATCATGGACGTGGATTTCCTGCCACCGCACCTGATCATTGTTGGCGGCAGCTATATCGGACTTGAGTTCGCGCAAATCTATCGCCGCTTTGGCAGTGAAGTCTCGGTAATTGAGTTCGCGCCGCGTGTCATCGCGCGCGAGGATGAAGACGTGTCGATGGCAGTTACAGATATCCTGCAGGGAGAGGGCATCAACATATACGACGACAGCAAGGTCAACAGGGTAACGCGACGGGGCAATGACGTCGCTGTCGAGATCTCCCGCAACGGACTCGGTTCGCAAATCGTAGGATCGCACCTGCTTATGGCCATTGGACGGCGCCCAAACACCGATGATCTCGGATTAGAGGCCGCCGAGATTGCAGTCGACGATCGCGGCTTCATCGAGGTGGATGATCGGCTGAGGACGAATGTGGAAGGCGTGTGGGCCCTGGGAGACTGCAACGGTCGGGGTGCCTTCACCCACACGTCCTACAACGACTTTGAAATCGTCGCCGCCGAAATCCTCGATCAGCAAGTTCGGCAGGTGTCAGATCGTATCCCTGCCTATGCGCTCTACACCGACCCTCCGCTCGGCCGCGTCGGCATGACGGAGATGGAAGTTCGTGGCACTGGTCATCCCGCCATGGTCGGAACCGTCGAGATGAAGCGAGTGGGTCGCGCCTATGAGAAAGGCGAAACGCTCGGGTTCATGAAGATTTTGGTCGACAAAGCAAGCAAACGAATCCTTGGCGCTTCGTTTCTCGGACTGTCAGGCGACGAGGTCGTGCACTCCATTCTTGGTTTGATGTACGCAAATGCGCCCTACACCGTGCTGCAAAAAGCGGTGCACATCCACCCGACCGTTTCAGAATACATCCCAGTGATGATCGGCAATCTCAAGGACCTGCAATAACGCGAGGCGGATCGACAAGGAGAGCGATCATGTCACAAATGTCACATGCGATGGATGCGCGCGCTATAGATACCTATAGCGATGCCGGGCGAGTGGTGCGCCGGACGATCATCATCGGGTTAATCGCCTTCCTCACAGTGGTCGATTTGTTCGCGACACAGGCCATTCTCCCATCCTTGGCGCACGCCTACAGGGTAAGCCCTGCGGCAATGAGCTTTGCCGTGAATGCAAGCACTATGGGAATGGCTGTTGCGGGGCTCTCGGTCGCATTCTTCAGCCGGCAGATCGGTCGGCGGTCCGGAATTCTAATCAGTCTTTGTGTGCTTGCTGTTCCGACCGCGCTACTGGCCGTGGCGCCGGATCTCACGACTTTTACGATTCTGCGGATCATACAAGGTCTTTGCATGGCGTCGGCATTCACGCTTACGCTCGCCTATTTAGGTGAGGAATGCAGCGCAGCTGATGCGGGCGGCGCATTTGCCGCATACATCACCGGCAATGTTGCAAGTAATCTGGTCGGCCGGCTGATTTCAGCCGCCGTGGCTGATCATTTCGGCCTGGCCGCCAACTTTTATTTTTTCTCGGCTCTCAATCTTGCGGGCGCGGTGTTGGTTTATTTTACGATTCGCACCACCATGCCGATATTCCAGGACGCTGCGTCTAAACCCCTCGCGATTTGGTCCAAGCATCTGCGCAATCCGCCATTGTTGGCCAGCTTCGGCATCGGATTTTGCATCCTGTTCGCCTTCATCGGCACTTTCACCTACATAAACTTCGTGCTTGTCCGCGAGCCGCTTCTGCTCGGCCGCATGGCTCTGGGCTTTGTCTATTTCGTATTTTTGCCATCGATCCTGACCACGCCGTTCGCCGGCGCGGCAGCACGCCGATTTGGCACGCGGCCTACATTCTGGAGTGCCCTAGCGCTAGCCGGGCTTGGGCTGCCCCTTTTGCTGCTGCCAAGCCTTTTGGCAGTGATTGTTGGCCTGATGCTCGTCGGAATCGGCACATTCTTCGCCCAGGCAACAGCCACGGGCTTTGTAGGCCAAGCAGCCACCGCAGATCGTGGCTCAGCGAGCGGCATTTATCTTGCCTGCTACTTCTTTGGCGGATTGGTTGGCACGGCCGTGCTTGGCCAAATATTCGACCGGTTCGGATGGTGGCCTTGCGTCGTGGGGATCGGGCTCGCCCTCGCCACGGCGGCGTATTTGGCCGTTCGCCTCCGACTCAGTTCAGCTTGAATGATATTAAGATCGCAGTTCCTATTTTACCGGCGTCGCAACACACTCATTCACGAAACGGGAGCGGTCTTCGATTTTTATTTTTTGTTGCTCGGCCCGCTTTCCGCATTCGCGCATTCTCTGCGCTTTATCGCTTGGCATCATTTTCTCGGGCGCTGTAGCTTTCATGCGGTCCGTTTGTGCCGACGCGAGGTTGGAGAAAAATATCCCGAAGAGAACCATGCCAATTACGTTGGCTGAACGGTTCGTGTGCATGTCAACAAGAATAGCACAATGGCTCAGGATCGAGACACCGCCGGTATTGCCGGTCTTTTCAACGCCGCTTTGGGTCATTTGCCGACGTTTTGCGATGCGAGAGCAATGTCCGCTTTCTCTCTCCGAAGTGGATATTCCAAGTTTGCAGCTGTCTCGCGTTTAAGTGCGTAGGGCGTGAACCCACAAAGATGTAACCACCCAAGGTATATACAATCTTGGACGCACGATATGACTCTTCAAATCGAGCCCCGGCACGACCTCTCCCCGAATGAGATCGAGGCAATTGAGGATCGCCTCTATGACAGCAACAGCTATGCAACCGGGCGTCACGACGGACAAGGCTTGGGTTTTGTAATCCGCAACGAGGTGGGACAGATGATCGGCGTCGCTGCTGGCTATACTTGGTCAGGTACCTCTGAACTTAAACAGATGTGGATCGATGAGGCGTATCGAGGACGCGGTTACGCGCGGGCACTGTTGAATGCTTTCGTCACGGAGGCGTGCAGTCGAGGTGTTCGTCGGATCTGGGTGGCGAGCTACGACTTTCAAGCGCCGGAAATGTATGAAAAGGCAGGCTTCCAGCGTATGGCCGAGTTTGAAGAATGGCCCGAGGGTCACACAAATGTGGTCCTCTGCAAAACGCTATCAAGTCCGGGAAATTAAATCACAAAATAGCCGAGGGTCGATGTCCGCTTTGGGTCATAAGCGGACATTCGCATTGCAATGGGTGATGTCTGCTTTACCCCCAAAAGCGGACATGTGCGGTGCAGCTAAGGATGTCCGCTTTGGGCCAATAGCGGACATTTTGTAATTTCAGAAAGACGTCCGCTTTAGTCCTGAAAGTGGACACCGCTCGTTCAAATGAAAATATCCGCTGAGAGGTAAAAATCGGACTCATCCGCCGCAGCACAATTGTTGTACTCGACAGCAGGCATTCGTACACGTGAGCAGAATAACCGCCCACAATTGGTACGAACCGTGTGAGCAAAACGCGGAACAGGGTTGGCCTGGACTCAAGCCTCGTCGGCCGTCTCCACTGGAAATGATCAGGCTAGGCAGATCGCAAGATTCTAACTTCCGGCGCAACGCGTGACCTTGTCCCGACATTTCGGGCCCGGTCCGCGCATATAGTAGAGCTCGGGCTGGTATGGATCGAAGAAAGACGACCTCAACCAGCGCGATCGCCGAACGGCGGCGGCGAAGCGGGACCTCGACGCTGGGATCGCAAGCAACACTCTCGACACATATGAGTCTAAAAATGCGCTCATTTGGAACCTCCGTTCGATGCGCGGGTCAGCAACTTTGCCAAAAGCAGACATTCATTGTGGAGGCGCGATGCTTCCGGTCGCAGCCTCGACGACGATTGTCCCGGTCATATGCGGATGCAGAGAACAAAAATATGTATAGGTACCCGGCGTCGTGAACGTAAACGAGTACGTGCCGTCGGTATCGAGCACCTTGGAGCGGAAGTTGTTGGGCGACACAATCGTGTGCGGGATGTCGTCCTCGTTAGTCCAGTTGATGGTGGTTCCCGCTTTGATCTTCACTTCCTGAGGACCAAAGGTGAAGTTTCCGATCTTGACTGCTGTCGCATCCCCCGCCCAGACCGGCGTCGCCGCCAAGAGGAGGAAGGCCGCGACACCCGCAACTACAATGTTCTTTAGCGATTTCGTTTTGATCATGTTTGCACTCAACCCTGTAGCGACGTGTCAATGATGGCCAAACGCTGCTCGTTTTGTTTGAAGGTGACGCTGGCGATGCCGAGCATTCCGCGCAGCTTGTCTTCCGGCACTTTCATGGGGCCAGGCGAAGGTGCGCTGCCTGGCGGCGGTTGCGGGAATGCGGTCGAGCGCGCGGTGTGAAACGTGACGTTGCCCTCAACTTTCTGCATGACCTGATGGATGTGGCCATTAAGCACCGTGACCGAACCAAATTTCTTGAGATACCCGAGCGCACGCGCGCCATCTTGCGTGCCCCAACCCCAGTCCGGATAGACCGTCCAGAGGGGGATATGCGCGAACACGACAATCGGCTGCGAGGCTGAACGTCCCTTCACGTCATCTTCCAGCCATTCGAGCTGCTCGTCGCCGAGATTGCCGAGACCGCCGGCCTTGAGATCGACCACGTTGACGAGGCCGATGAAGTGCACGCCGTCTGCGTCGAAGCTGTACCAGCCGGCGCCCTTGGTGCCGCGTCCGTAGCGGTCGCGGTAGAGCTTGCCCTGCTCTTCGTCGAGCAGATCGTGCTCGCCCGGCACGTAGTGTACGTCGAGCCGCGCCTGCGAGATGATGCGCTCGGCATCGTCGAATTCCGAAGGTTTCGACAGATGCGAAATATCGCCAGTGTGAATCATGAATGAAGGCTTTACTGGCAACGCCTTCACGCGTGCGATTGCTTCCTCCAGCGTACCTTTGGCATTGAGATTGGCCGGCTTGTCGAAGCCCATGTGACTGTCGCTGATCTGCAGAAAGGTAAAGCCCTTCTGCCGCGCGGCCACTGCCTCGTCGATGATACCGAGTGAGGTCGGCACACCGCCTGCAATCGTCCAAAGCACGCCGGTGCCCGCCCAGGTCATGCATTCGAGTATCTTGCGGCGGCTCAGGCCCTCATCACGTTCTGCCATGTCGAAGTCTCCTGCAACGAGTTTGCGTTTACGCAGGGGAGACTGATCATGACGACGATTTATTCCTGCACGATGTAGCATCACAAAGATGTCACCGACGCTGCTCCGAATTGGAGCATGCTGCATTAATGCTCGACATGAATCTTCACAGCGAACCCCCGGTGCTCGAAAATTATTTATTCCCGGGAAATCTTTTCAAACTTATTTCATAAAAGCGTTATGCAAAATGAAGCGGCGGCCAATGACCGCAAGGAATATCCCAGACGTTCTGCAGTCTCCTCCTGTGTGTGAACCCTCTCGAAAATTCTAAGTCTCAACCACAGGAGAAGTAACATGAAGAAGTCTCTAACCACCCTGGCGGTGCTGATCGCCTTCGCAACGCCGGCATTTGCGCAGTCGTTCGATCCTGATAACGGCACCGGCAACGTGCTGTCGTTCTCACACAAATCGACCGCTCCTCATAAAATCATAACAGCGGTCCGCCCGAGCGGGCTGCACTCTTTCGCCATGGTTCCGGGGCCCGGCCCGGCTTTCAATTCGAACAGCCCGGAAGCCACAGGCGGTGGAAGTCTCGGCTACAATGAACTGCTTCGTACCTACTGAGCTGACAAACATAAGAGGGCGGGCCTTGGCGCGCCCTCTTTTCCCGGAAATTAGCGCGTCCTTCGCGAATAGCGGAGACCATTAAAGGTTACGGCCAATGAAGTGGCTGGACATGGTCAACGCCTGGACGTGGGCGCATATCTCCGATGCTGCGTTTCTCGCAGCAGCGGAACAGCTAGGTGCATTGCATGTCCACGCGGCTCGTACCCTCATTCAAAAAGACTTCGAGGAGAATTAGGACAATTAAAAAAATTTTGCTCTTTCGGGAATGAATCGAACCGTAATTGAGTCTGCACAATAGGATCCGTGCCTGTTATCCAGCGTTTGTAGCTTATCCTGATGTAATACAAGGGGAAAACGGCGCGAGTTGATATAAGATCTAGCGCATCAGATTGCTGGCCGCCCCATTGGAAAAGCAACTATGACCCGCTCAGACTCTGACGATAAATCAGTACTACTGGTGAATGCCTATCTCGACGGCGAGCTCGATCCCGCTAACGCGCTGGGCGTCACACAACAGATGGGTAAGGAGCCCGCGCTGGCCAGCGAAGCCGAGCGCATCAAGGCGCTGCAGCAGTCGATTTATAAACACTTGCCGCGCGAGGAGGCGCCACCCGGGCTGCGCGCCAGAATCGAGTCATCCGTCGGCGGTGTGAGGCGAGACCGCGTGTGGCCAACATGGCGCGCGCTTGCGGCATCAATCGCTTTAACCGCTATTGTCAGCAGCTCCTCGACTTGGCTCATGGTCGGGTCCCAGCAACAGCCAACCATGATCGCCGACGCGCTCGTTTCCGATCACATCCGCGCTCTGATGGCATCGGAGCCGGTTGATGTCATCTCGACGGACCGGCATACGGTAAAACCGTGGTTCAATGGCCGCATTACCAGTTCGCCGCGGGTCGTCGACCTTGCCAAGGAAGATTTCACACTGATTGGTGGACGGGTTGACGTTGTCGCCCGAATACCTGTCTCGACATTGGTTTATCGCCGTGCCAAACACCTTATCAGCCTCACCGCAATGCCGACGGAAAGCCGCTTCGAACTCGATAAGAGTCCGCGCACCGTTAGTGGCTACAACGTGGTTCGGTGGGTCGAGAATGGTGTGAGTTACTGGGCAGTTTCCGACCTCGAAGCGAAGCAGCTGGAGGATTTCGCTCGATTATTCCGCACCAGCAAAACCGATTTGTAAAAGATCCGGGAGCTGGCGCCATGTCGGTAATTTCTTTGCAGACTAAGACCCCGCCAATTGAAGCTAAAAGGCAAACAATGCGGTTGGTCGCTTCTGATGCCCCAGACTCGTTGAGTGGCCTCGATGACAACGCGCGCTTCCGAAGCGTCGTGATGCCGCACATCGATGAGGCCTATCGGCTAGCTCACTGGCTAACCGGCAATCGCACCGACGCCGAGGATGTGGTGCAGGATGCATCAATGCGGGCCTTCCGCGCCATTCGAAATTACGCTGGCGGCAGTGCGCGCTCCTGGGTGTTGAGCATTGTGCGGAATACCGCCTATTCGTGGCTTCACAAGAATCGTCCGGCAGCCGTCGTTACCGTCGAGGATCTCGAGGCGGTCGAACTTGAGCAAGCTAATCCGGGTGATAGAGATGGCGATAATCCGGAGGCAGCCCTCATAGCAAAGGCCGATGCCGATCAACTCCGCGTGGCAATTGCGGCATTACCGACCGCGTTTCGAGAGACGCTCGTGCTGCGGGATATCGAGGGCCTCGACTATCGCGAGATCGCTCAGGCGACTGAAGTGCCGATAGGAACAGTAATGTCACGGCTCGCGCGTGCCCGCCACCGGCTGATTGCGGCCCTCACAAGCGAACGATAAACCAAATTTGTCATGCGACCGGCCACGGTCCTGCATCCTTGCATTAGGCGGGCGTGGCTTGTAGTCGCGTCCGCTATTCTTCCAAATGCAGACATCAGTCACGGCGAACGGAACGTTCGCTAAAGGGCCAGAGGCGGCCGGGTGACAAAGCTTGTTGGCTATTTCGCCGTGGTCACGACCGGGCGACTAACAACGGCATTAACGAAATTTATTCCCGGGCGGTCATCGCAATCCCGTTATCCAGAAGTGAAGCATTGGTGGGAATAGCGCAGGTCATTTTGCAGTCTCCTCCACGTACAGTTTTCAACCACAGGAGAAGCAACATGATGAAGTTTCCTAGCACTTTCGACGATGAAAGCCTCCTCACCTACGAAGTATCGGATGAGGCACTGGAAACTGCAGGAGGGAAAGAAATAGCTGCGAACTTTACCTTGGATCCTGCACGGGCTTGGCTGAATGCCCCGCTTGATCAATTTGGACTGAGCAACTCCAAAGATTGGAGGCACCCGTGTCAAACAGCATCCTGAACCGGACCAGCCGGGTCGCTATCGCAGGGCGGATCGCGGAATGTCGTCGCCCCCAAAACTGGAATGAGTTGACGATACTAGGTGATTACCACTTGCCCTTCGGCAAGGCGGAAGCCCAGGCAAAAGCTGCGAGGTGGTTCTGGCAGAGTTTCATCATTTGATCGAGAAGTAGGACCGCGCCCAGGCAGGAACGCGGTTCTTTTCAGCGAACCGAACGCGAGGTGCAAAATGCCGCTGTTATTCTATTTGCCGCTCATCATCTGGACAGGCTTGCTCGAAGTCGCGCAGGGCGAAACGCGGTCCCTGTCAAAGTCAAGGCGTGACGGGAGATTCGACGATGACAGAACGCGATAAGAGCTTGAACGGCCGCAAGGCACGGATAGGCCGGATTGTTGAGGCCCATATGACGCTGATTTGCGGAAAGGTAATCACTTGGTTTGTCGGCTGCCGACTTTGATCACCCCGCTAGGGTAATACTTCTCAAGTAGTGAAGGCTGCGAGATGACGATGACGAGAGTTCACCCCCTGGCAATTGTTGCAGGGATTTTGCTTCCGATTTCGGGGCCGAGTTTTGCAACACACCAGTCACGCCACCCGTCGAGTACACATTCCCGACGTGCGGTGAAGGAAGATCGTGGTGTCATAACCTCTCCGTCGTCGCGCGTGCCAGCATTCGATCCTAGAGGCACTTCAGCCTATCCGTTTGGTCCAGGGGTCAACTTCCCTTATCCGGACCGCCCGTATGGCGACCCCGATCACTGGTAACGCATTGCGACCGAGAGACGAGCGGAAATGGCTTACAGCCGGCCTCAGACGCTAGTCATCGTAATGTCTGCTTTGGGTCATAAGCGGACATTGCGCAGTGCAATCGCCATGTCCGCTTTACCTCCGAAGCGGAAATTCGGAGCTGCGAGCGGTATGTCCGTTAAGGGCCAATAGCCGACATGACCTAGGCGTGACCTAGTTCAGGGCCTCGGACAAAACGCGGCCCTCGCAGCCGTTCGGCGGCCGGACATTCAGCAGGAAGGCGATTGTCCGCCCAAGATCCACGACTTCGGAATCGCCGTACTTGCCGGGCTTGATCCAATTAGGGCCGTACATGGCCAAGGGCACGTTGGTGTCATACGACCAAGGCGATCCGTGAGTCGACGCGTAGGTGTCCGGCTTCCCAAACAGATACCAGTTCGGCTTGTTCATGATGACAATGTCGCCGCTGATCTTTTGATGCCAAGCCAGGATTACTTGCTTTGCTAGCTTGGTGTTCGGCATCAAGCCTTGTTCCATTTGCGTGCGGGTGTACACAGCCTCCACGCCTGGATAGTCGCGCAAAAAGTCCTGCGCTGCGTTCTCGACCTCCACTTTGTTGAGTTTACGGGACTCGATCAGTTTGTAATCAACGTAGAGGGTGGGGTTCCACCACGCGGTGATGTATTTGCCGTCGCCGAATTTGGCGGAAAGAGCCGCATTTGTAGCCTCGATCATCTTGTCGGGATCGATGCGGCCTGCATCAAGATTGCGGCTGGTGCTGTACTCCGGAATGTTCATGAACCCATGGTCGGCGGAGAGCGTGATCAAGATATTTTGCAGGCCGATGCGCTGATCCAGGTAGTCGAACAATTCTGCGAAGATGCGGTCGAGACGAGCGGTCTGATCCTGCGACTGCCGGCTTTCCGGCCCGAACAGATGGTTCACGTAATCGTGGCTGGTCCAGCTTATGGCGAGAATGTCGGGGACGCCGGCTGGATTGTTGCCCAGGTTTTCACCGTCGATGGCTGCCTTGACGAAGTCGAGCGTCAGCAAGTCGCCGAACGGCGACCACATCATCGCATCGTAGTAGGCCTTACCAGGCTCTTTGGCGCCGCCCACGATTGCGTGCGGAAAGCGTGTTCCGAGTTCCTTGTATTTTCGGGTCCACGGCCTGTCGTCAGCAGTGGATCGAGCATACGCCTCCTCCGGCAACAGAAGCGACCAAGTCTCCTTGAAATACTTATTCTGGGGCTTCGTCTCGTAGAACGCTTTCCACCAACCGGGATAATCCTTCATGTAATAGTCGGAGGTGATGAAGCGCCCAGTTGTCGTGCTGTGCATGTACGCGGTGCCGTTCTGTCCGGCCAATCCGATAGCGGAGCGATCCTTTCCGGCGATAGCGATCACCTTCGACTTCGAGTTTGCATATATCAATTCGTCGCCGACGGTGGTGACTTTGATGTTGAAGGGCGAAGTGCCGGAGTGCTCGGGAGTTTCTTCGTCGAGATATTTGAACCTTGCGTCTTCAGTGGAATAGAGTCGTTTGCCGGTCTTCTTGTCGATCCAATCGTTGCCCACGACACCATGCTTGTATGGGTGTGCGCATGACAGAAGCGTGGCGTGGCCGACACTGGTATAAGTGGTCGCGTGGCTGTAATGGTTATTGCCGTACCAGCCACCTTTATCGAGGAAGAGTTTTAAGCCGCGATCGCCGTAGAGATCGTAATACTTGACCAACTGGTCCTGGGGGAAGCCGTCGACCACCATAAATAACACTAGCTTCGGAGGCGCCTTCCCGCCTGGTGCGCCGGTGCTCTGCGCCGGTGCCGATGCGCAAAGTGATAGAAGGGCACTCGACGTGACCGCAACGAACCGACCACAGTGTTGCAACATGGCCTCCTCCGGTGGAATATTTTCTTGCAGACGATTGTCGATAAGGTGCGAGCTTTGTCAATGAATTGCGAGGGCGTCAGTCGCCGGTTGGCGCAATCCGAAATTCAACGACCTCAGGCAAGCTGCGAAGGTGTTTTGAGAGTTTCTCTGCATTTTTGCGGTCGCGGCTTTTGATCGTCATTCGGTATTCAAATTGCTGACCGCCTTCGGTTAGCCGAGAGGACAGATTGGCAACCGTGAAGCCATGCGCGCGGATCATTTTTTGCACCTCTGCCTCGCCCATTACACGGTCTCGGGCGAAACGCAGCATATGATGTGCATAAAATTCGCTAGGCAGCCTCCTTTCGATCAATCGGAAGATTGCTAAGACCAGCAGAACTCCCACGGCTCCAAGAATTGCGGGGTACCAAAAACCGATGCCCACGAGGATGCCGATTGCGGCTGTTATCCAAATTGAAGCAGCGGTTGTCAGGCCCCGGACCGTCAGGCCTTCTTTGAAAATTACACCAGCACCGAGAAAACCAATTCCCGTCATAATTCCCTGCGCCATGCGCGTTGGGTCGGCGCGAATGGTATCTATCGGTACCTCAGTCATCCAATGCATCTGATAAACTGTAACGCACATCAGCAATGCGGATGCCAAGCAGACCAGCGCGTGAGTACGAAATCCGGCTGGGCGGCCATGAAACGTACGCTCAAAGCCGATCATGGCACCGATCAGGATCGCGCCAGCCAGTCGGCCGAGAATGACCAGTTCGTCATGGGTCATAATCGCCACTAATACGCCCTCTTTGCCACTTCTGTCATCAATGTCTGTCGCGTTCAGCCAATCTTTGATGTTGTTGCTCCGCGCTTTTTTGATGACTAACATCGATAGCGGACGGAGCGTTGGCGATGCCGATGTTGATGCCGCCATCCTTGCTCAACTCTTGCCGGCGCGAGCTGATACTCATGCTCGACCTGCTTGTGGCCTGCATCATTGTGCAACTGCTCGCAGATGGCTGGATGTGGCAGGTCGTCAACCAATATCGAGACGTGCCGCTGCTCGCCATATTGCACCTGATGCCAGGCCGAGTGTTGCTTTCAACAATCCTCGCGGCGGGCATGTTGTTTTTTGTCCTCTACCGGATGACCACAACCCAATGTTTAGCAGGCCCGACTTCGGACTTTTATAGCCGGTATACCCCGTATACCCGGTGTACCCCGGCTGAGCGAGTGAGATGCCAGTGTGTAGGGTGAAGAGGAACGTGGCGCAGATTCCGAAAATTAATGACAAACGCATTTGATCACCTCATGGCTCGATTGTCCGGGCAGCAACATGTGCTGCCTGACATTGCCGGTTTCACGCCAAGCGACGCAAAAAGATATTGCACATTGGGGCAGTCGCACTCTTAGGGCGGTATCAGAACGCGGCAGATCGCGCTCTTAATATGTCAACGCCCCCCGCGAAGTAGGTTGGGTAGCAGCAATAAGATCCGTCAGAAGAGACCAAACAGCCGACTTGCACCCCAAATGGCGACGACAATTGCTGCAATCAAAAGCCATACGGTCCCTGCACGATAGAGTGAAGCTGCGGCAATAACGACGAGCGCCGCCAAAGCAATGAAGTCTATAGCCTTCATATAATCACTGACGAA
>Ga0209382_10003896_pt1 | contig 20377 bp, 17 predicted proteins | sample SoiMetdeltSBSDD5_FD_187599 | JGI IMG/M metagenome (GOLD analysis project Ga0209382, IMG submission 187599) | Bulk soil microbial communities from a Populus tree surrounding site in Tennessee, USA - Soil MetaG P. deltoides SBSDD5 (SPAdes) (version 2) | ecosystem: Environmental > Terrestrial >... | reverse complement strand
TCGTCGATCTGTCGCGCAACGGGATCTACGGGTACGACATCAGCACGGAGCTGCTGGGCACGGAGGGGACGCTGCGGGTCGGATACATCCGGGAGACGCCGCTCCTGGTCATGACCAAGAACAGCGTGGCCCACGACACCGTCCCCTACTTCATGGAGCGGTTCGCCCAGGCCTACACGATCCAGCTCCAGGACTTCGCGCGCAACGTGATCGAGGGCCGGCCCCCCACGCTCACGATCGACGACGGCATCGCCGCCATCCGAATCGCGCTGGCCGCGGAGCGGGCGCGGGTCTCCGGCCGGCCGGCGTCGCCGGCGGACGCGTCCTAGGCGATCAGGCCCGTGGGATGGAAATGAGCGAACCGGGAAGGCCGTCTCCGCGTTAACCCCCTTGCCGGCCCCAACCAAGGGGCGGGCTCCGGCGTCTCAGGGTCGGAGAAGGGGGTGAAAATGAAGGCAGCGCTCTACGCAGTCGTTCTTCTCGCTTCGGCGGGCACCGCGAGCGCGGGCTGGTCGGAGTGCAGCCACCGGTCGCCGCGTGAAGCCAGCGTCCAAGCCAATGGAGCCCGACGGATCCGCGTGATCGCCCGGGCCGGGGACCTCAAGATCCAGGGACGAGCGGACGCTTCGACCGTCGCCGTCCACGGCACCGCCTGCTCCTCGCGCGAGGCCGGCCTGGACGAGATCAAGCTGATCGCCGAGCGGCGGGGCGACGAGATCTACGTCGAGGCCGCCATGCCGGACGAGTGGTTCGGAGGGGCCAGAGGCCTCGATCTCGCCCTCGACGTCCCGTCCTCCCTCCCCCTGGAGGTCGAAGACGGCAGCGGCTCCGCCGAGATCCGCGACGTGGCCGCGCTGAAGATCGAGGACGGCTCGGGCGAGCTGCGCATCGCGAACGTGGCGGGGGCGGTCAGCGTGACCGACGGCTCCGGCGGCATCGTCATCGACCACGCGGGGTCGGTCGTCATCGAGGAGGACGGCTCCGGCGGCGTCCGCATCACCGGCGTCAAGGGCAGCGTGGTGGTGCGGGACGACGGCTCCGGATCGATCGACGTGAGCGATGTCGAGGGCGACTTCACGGTCGAGCACGACGGAAGCGGGGGCGTCTCGTACGACGGGGTCCGCGGAGCCGTGCGAGTCCCGCGGAGACGTTGATTCGTTCCGTTACGCTTCCCTGATGACTTCCGTCCCCGCCGGCTCCCGCGCCGGCTCGACGCCCTTCAGGTACTTGAAGTCCGCCACCAGGGGCAGGTGGTCGGACGCCACCAGCGATTTCCGCGTCCGGTGCACGTCGAGGGCCAGGATCTCCAGGGGCCCGTCGTAGTAGATGTGATCGAGGTGCAGCATGGGGAGGACGCCGGGAAAGGTGCGGCGCCTCTTGAGCTGCTTCTTCACGTCGACGCTCTTCAGATGCGAGCCGAGCAGCTTCGTGGCCAGACCCGTCGTCCACTCGTTGAAGTCCCCGAGCACGATCTTGGCCCCCGTGAGCTCGGTGCTGTGGAGGATGCCCTTGTCGCGCTCGCTGAGCCGCCGCCCCTGGTGCCGCCTCTCCACGAAGGCGGTGCCGAGGTGGATGTTGAAGACGTGCACGGCGTCCTTCTCGCCCAGGAGGACGTCGGTGTGGAAGGCGCCGCGGCGCTCGCGCCCGGCGACGCTGATGTCGTGGTTCTTCACCACGCGGATCGGGAACCGGCTCAGCACCACGTTCCCGTAGGCCGAGCCGTTGAGCTTGCGGTTCTCGCCGAGGGCCCAATGCAGGCCCAGCGTCTCCCCGATGTAGCGCGCCTGGTCGGCCTCGCCGTCGCCGCTGACGACCTCCTGGAGGGCGGCCACGTCGGCGCCGACCTCCCGCAGGACGTCGACGATGCGATCGGGCCGCAGCCGCCCGTCGATGCCCCGACAGCGATGCACGTTGTACGTGACGACCCGCAGCTTCATGACAGCCGACCGCAGAGCGCGGCGGCGCGCGTAGCGCGGCGACACGCGAGGGGGGTTTCAGGGGGGGTCGCGAACACCCAACTCACCGTGTGTGAGTGCCCCCCCTGAGATAAAAGACGTTGACTTGTCACTGCTGTCTCTCCAACAGCCACCCCAGCCACTCGTGGCCGCGCTCGATGAGGGAGCGGCGCGACCAGTCCCAGTAGTTGACCGCCTTGCTGTTCGCGAGGTCGTCCGCGAAGTCGCTCTCCAGGCGCGCGGCCGTCTCCACGTCGAACACGGCCAGGTTCACCTCGTCGTTGATGCCGAAGGACCGGTGGTCGAAGTTCGTGGAGCCGACGACGCTCCACATCCCGTCCACGAGCAGGACCTTGGTGTGGAGCATGGACGGCTTGTACTCGTAGATCTTCGCCCCCGCGCGCAGCAGCTTGCCGAACAGGCGCCGGCTCGACCGCCGCGTCAGCAGGTGGTCGGCGTGCTTGCCGGGCACGAGGACCTTCACCTCCACCCCGCGCTCCTTCACCGCCCGCACCAGCTCCGCGCGCGCATAGCGGTCGGGCAGGAAATAGGGAGTGGTGATGTGGATGGACTTCTGGGCGGAGGCGAGCAGGGTCTGGAAGATCATCCGGTTGCGCGCCGAGCGTCCGGTGGAGGGCGAGCTGGCCACCACCATGACCGAGCTGTCGCCGCTCTCCTCGCACCACCGGAAGTACTCCATGTCCGCCAGCACCTCGCCCGAGGTCTCCAGCCAGTTCTCGGCGAAGGCCGCCTGCAGGTCGCGCACCGCCGGCCCTTCGACCCGGAACATGGTGTCGCGCCAGCGCCGCTTCCGGTTGCCCTTGCCGTGGTCGTACACCCAGTGATCGCCGAAACCGGCTCCCCCGATGAACCCGACCCGGCCGTCCACGATGAGGAGCTCGCGATGGGTGCGGTTGTTGATGCGGGGCAGCGTGTACCAGCGGATCGGGTGGTAGAAAAGCACGCGGCCGCCGGCGGCGGTGAGCTCCTTGAAATAGCTCTTCCAGGTCGTGAAGCTGCCGACGGCGTCGATCACCATGTTGACCTCGACGCCCGCCTTCGCCTTTTCCGTCAGGACCTCGAGGAACCGCGCGGTCAGCTTCCCCCGCCTGAAGATGTAGGCCTCGATGTTGACGCTGTGGGTGGCCTCCCGTATGGCCGCCAGCTCGGACTCGTAGTAGACCTCGCCGTTGGCGAGCACGTCGATCTTGTTGTGGGGATGGAAGGAGCCGGAGCCGAGCGCGGCCACCAGGCGGCGGAACTGATTCGAGTCCAGCGGGAGCGGCGGACGCTTCGATAGCCGGTACGGCAGCGGCGGCTCGAACAGGGCCAGGAACAGCATCAGGCCCATGAACGCGAGCGCGATCCAGGACAGGACGAGGTAGGCGGTCGAATCCATGGCTCAGCCGGTGGGCGACACCTCTCCGCCCTGGGATATCTGCAACCAGTGTGCCATCAGGCCGGTCAGATGGGGGTTTCGGGGATCGCGACGGCCATCTGGGGGGCGGTGGAGGCGGACACGACGCGGTTGCGTCCGCTCTCCTTGGCCGCGTAGAGCGCGCGGTCGGCGGCCGCCACCAGCGCCCCGGGCTCGCGGCCGTCCGCGGGCCACACCGCGACCCCGATGCTGACGGTGACTCCGAGGCGCGCGCCGTCGTAGACGAGACGGCCGTGTTCGACCTCGGCCCGCACCTTCTCGGTCAGGTGCTGCGCGCCCGCGTGGTCGGTGGACGCGAGCAGGACCGCGAACTCCTCGCCGCCGAAGCGGGCGGCCAGGTCCGACTTCCGTAGCTGGTGGGTGAGGAGCTGCGCGGTGTGGCGGAGGGCGGCGTCGCCGGCCGGGTGGCCGTAGGTGTCGTTGAGCTTCTTGAACCGGTCGATGTCCAGGAGCAGGAGCGCGAAGTGGCCGCCCTGGCGGTCCTCCCGCGCGACCGCGCGCTCGAGAAAATCGTTGAACGCGCGCCGGTTGTAGAGCGAGGTCAGGCCGTCGTGGCTGGCGACGTCACGCGCATGGTCGATCATCTGGCCCGCGTGCAGCGCGCCCGCCGCCTGGTTGGCGACGATGGCGAGGACGCGCTGGGCGGCGGAATCGAACGTGCCGCGCTTGCCCGTGAGGACGAGGGCTCCGATCGTCTTCTGCTGCGTGCGCAGGGCCAGGGCCAGCAGCGATTCCGCCCGCGCGCTCCCCTCGTCGAGGACGAGGATGGGCATGCGGTCCCGGCCGCTCTGCAGGTCGTCGAGGAGCAGGCTCGCCTCGTCGGACTTGAGCAGCCAGGCGATCCATGTTCGCTCGAGGAGGCCGACCTCCCGCCCCTCGAACTCGTTGGCCCAGCCCTCCGCGTTCTCCACCACGTAGCGCGTCTGGACCTTGTCGGAGAGGACGACGGCGGCCGCCTCGTAGGTGACCAGCTCGCGCGCGCAACTCAGGAGACGCATGCGGATGGCCACGGGGTCGGTCAGGTTCGCGATCTGGCGCGACACGTCGTAGACGGCCTTGAACTCCGTGCCGGCGTCCTCTCGGCTGGCCGCGGCCCGGAGCTGGCCCATGGCCTCGGCCACCAGACCCGCGAAGGCGTGCACGAGGGCGGGCTCCTCGCCGCCCAGGGCCTGCACCTCGAGCTTGTCCACCACCAGCGCCCCGCGCACCACGCCCGCCGTCCGCACGGGCACGGCGATGAGGGAGCCGACCTTCACCTCGCCCTGGTAGTAGGGAAGGCTCCAGAGCAGGCGCTTGAAATCCGTCGCGTAGAAGCTCTCTCCGCGCTCCAGGAGGAATGCGAAGGGATCGCTCTTGAGGTCGAGCACGCTGTCCCGCAGAAGGGCGGGCGGCCCGTCCGCGGCGCGCAGGTAGGCCTTCTCCTTTTCGCGGTCGAAGTCGAAGCAAAGGACGGCGTGGGCATCGAGGGCCGCCCGTGCCGCCGCCACCAGGCTGCCCAGCCAGCGATCCAGCTCCGCCGCGCGCTCGGCTTGGCGTGAGCGCCGTCCCTGCTCGGAGACCTGCCGGAGGCCCGTGCCCGGGACCGGCGTGGGCATCTCCGCATGCCCATCCTGCAGGTGGTCGATGCCGTGGTGAAGGCGCGCGAGCTCGGCCAGGGCCGCGCTCAGGCGCCGCTTCTCTCCGCGCAGGGCCTGGTTGAGGGCGAGGACGAGGGCGCCCCAGCCCAGCGTCGCCCCCACCGCCGGCCGCCAGGCCACGAACCCTCCCGCGGCCGCGTCCGCCGCGATGAGGAGGCCGGCGAGGGCGGCCACGCCGAACCCGACCGCGGGAGGCTCCGCGACCGCGACCGCGCCCACGAGCAGCGTCAGCAAAGGCCAGACCGGCCAGCCCAGGGGCCCGATGATCTGGCCCAGCCCGTCCAGGCAGAGGACGAGGAACGCGTAGAAGGCGAGCTGCTCGGCGGCGCCGCGGCTGCGCAGGCTGGAGAGGAGCGCGGAGGCGGCGACGCCGAGACCGAGCACGAGGGTGACGGCCAGACGCAAGCGCGGGGACGCACCGGGCGCAAGCGGCCGGAGCAGGCCGAGGACGGCCATGACCCCGGCCGCGGCCAGGATGACTTGACCCGCCCGCCAGCGCACGGTCAGGTCGAGGATGGGGCCACGGTCGGCCTTCGCGCCGCGCTCGCGCCGCTCGTTCAAGCGGCCGGATGATAGCGTGCGAAGTGGTTACTGGGGGTCCTTGTCGTTGCGACCCAGGACCAGCGCATACGCCAGGAGGTCCTCTTCCGTGAGGCCCAGGCGCTCCAGGTGCGCGTAGTAGTTCCGCACGCCGTCAAGGTGCGGGGAGACCGTGGCCTTCCTCTCGCGGACCTCCTTGACCAGGCGCAGCAGGACCTGGACCAGGCGCGGCGTGACCTCGACCCCCGCCGCCGAGAGCTCCTCCTGGTGGCGATTCAGGACGGCCTCGATGGCCATGGCCCCGGAGTGCTTTCCAAAGAGGAAGCGCAGCTTGCCGCCGACGCTCTCCGGCTCGATGACCTGGTAGATCGCCGGGTGGATGGTGATGCCGGCGGTGTGGATGCCCGTCTCGTGCGAGAAGACGTTGTTCCCGATGATGGGCTCGGTCGCCCCCACCGGCATGCCGCTGAACTCCTCGACCTTCCGGCGCAGCGTCCAGAGCATGTCGTAGCGGAAGCCGGGGATGGTGATCCCGTAGAGCTCCTTCAGGATCATCACCGTGGTGTGCAGGGGCGCGTTGCCCGCCCGCTCCCCGATGCCGTTCACGGTGCAGGTCGGGATGGTCGCGCCGTGGTGCAGGGCGCGCACGGTGTTGTAGGCGCCGAGGCCGAAGTCGTTGTGGAAGTGGATGACGAGCGGCTTGTCCGGGAACGCGGCCACAAGCTTCGGAATGTAGAAATCGACCCCCTCAGGGGCGAAGAAGCCGACGGTGTCCGGGAACGAGTAGCGCGTCCCGCCCGCCGCGTAGCAGGCCCGGGCCAGCTCGATCAGGTAGCCCACGTCGGCCCGCGAGCCGTCCTCCCCGCCGAACTCGATCTCCTGCACGCCCCGCTTGCGGGCGTGCGCGATCGCGCGCGTGGACATCCGGATGTTGGCCTCGCGGTAGAACGAGACGGGAAGGTCCAGCCACTCCTCGGGCTTGCGCCCTTCGAGCTGGAGGAGGGTCTTGCCGATCTTGTACTTGAGGTGGAGGTCGGAGCCGGACGTGAAGATGAAGAACGTGCAGTCCGACGCGCGCATACCCATCTGTTCCAGGGTGTCCACGGTGACGTCGATGTCGCGCGCGTTCGAGCGGCACATCACGATGATCTCGAGGTCGGGCCGGATGCGGCCCTTCTTCTTGCCCTCGACGATCAGCTCCAGGGCCCGCCTTTCCGACGGCGCGGCGGACGGGAAGCCCATGTCGATGATGTGCACGCCGGCGTCGGAGAGGAGGCCGGCCAGCTCGTACTTCTGCTCGGGGGTGAAGGCCACGCCCGGGGTCTGCTCCCCGTCGCGCAGGGTCGTGTCGTAGAGCCGGATTTCCTTGGCGCGGGGGAAGGCCGTGCCCGCGGTGAAGCGGGTGGGCGGGGCGATGAGGCTGTCGAGGGGCTCGCGCAGATCGACCATGGATGATGGTACCAGCCACTCGCTGGATGGTGGCCGGTTGCCCAGCCACCGACTCCGTGGTGGCCGATGGCCCAGGAAGCCGGGAGGCGCTGCGCGCGCCTCCCGGCGCCTGGCCCTGCTACATCAGCAGGTATTCGTCGCGGCTGAGGACGCCGTCCCGGTTGGTGTCGAGGCGGTCGAACAGGCGCGTGCCGTAACGGAACTCCTCGCGGGTCAGGACGCCGTCCCGGTTGGAGTCCCAGCTCGTGAACTGGCCGGCCAGAGCCGAGCGATCACGGTACTCGGCGCTGCTCACGTAGCCGTCGCGGTTCTGGTCGAGGATCTCGAAGGCGCCGCGCTCCCCCTGCCACTCCGTGCGGGAGATGCGGCCATCACGGTTGCGGTCCTCGCCATAGAACCGGTCGTCGCGCGGATCGTAGCCGACCCGGCGGTAGGGACTGGTGCCCGTGTACCCGGAGGCGGCGAAGAACTCGTCGCGCGTCACCGTCCGGTCGCCGTTGCGGTCGGCGGTGTTGAAGGGGACGTTCTCCCCGCGCCACTCGTAGCTCGTGAGCATGCCGTCGTTGTTGCGGTCGAGCTCCCGGAAGCGCTGGTCACGGAGGTCCCAGTACCGGGTGTTGCTGTCGGCATACAGGTTCACGTACTCGTCACGGGTGATGCGGTTGTCCCGGTTGTGGTCCACGTCCCGGAAGGCCGCCATCTCTCCGCGCCATTCCCGCGAGGAGATGTAGCCGTCGCCGTTGCGGTCGAGCACGCGGAAGCGCTCGTCGGCCGCCGACCCGTACACCGTGCCCATGTTGAAGAACTCGTCGCGGGTCACGTGGTTGTCACGGTTGCGGTCCACGACGTCGAAGGCGACCGACTCGCCGCGCCACTCGCCGCGGGAGATCTCGCCGTTGTTGTTGCGGTCGAGCAGCCGGAAGCGCTGCTCGCGGGCGTAGTCGACGGTGCCGGTGCCGGCGCCGCCGCCGTAGAGCGCGACATATTCGTCACGCGTGATCACGTTGTCGCTGTTGCGGTCCACGGTGCCGAAGGCGGCCGTCTCGCCCCGCCACTCCCAGCGCGAGATCGTGCCGTCGTTGTTGCGGTCGAGCTCGTCGAAGCGCGCGGCGCGGCTGTCCGCGGCCGGCGGGTTCGAGAATTCGACCACGCTCACCACGCCGTCGTTGTTGCGGTCGTAGCGGTCGAAGGTGGCGCGATCGACCTGCCACTCGCCCCGCGTGATGACACGGTCTTTGTTGCGATCGAGGGCGTCGAAGGTGGCGTCCACGGAGCCGGCCGCGGGCGGGTTCGCGTATTCCTCCCAGCGCACGACGCCGTCGTTGTTGCGGTCGAGCCGGTCGAAGGTGACGCGGTCACCGCGCCATTCCGCGCGCGTGATCATGCCGTCGTTGTTGAGGTCTTCCGTCTGGAACCGGCCTTCGGCGCTGTTGGCGTCGAGCGGGCTCGCGTACTCGTCGCGGGTCACCCGCCCGTCGTTGTTCCGGTCGTAGCGGCGGAAGGCGTCCGTCCCCGCCACCCACTCGCCCTGGCTGAGAACGCCGTCCCGGTTACGGTCGAGGCGCGCGTACTCGTCTTCGAGCACCGGCGGCGTGGAGGTCGGGCTGTTCTCGTCGCACCGGTACCGGTTGGTGAACTCGTCATAGGACAGGTACCCGTCGTGGTTGCAGTCCATGGCCCGGAAGTTGGCCTGGTTGGCCTGCATCTCGCCCATCTCGAGGCGCCCGTCGCGGTTCGTGTCCCAGGCCCTGAACTTGTCGTCTCGGGATTCCTGGGCGCGCGCGGGCGATGCCCCCACGGCCAGGCCCAATACGACGAATGAGAAGCCAATGTGGCGCAGACGCATCAATACCTCCTGCTGAACGAGGCAATCCGGCAAATGATTCCGGAGGCCAATAAGGACTAAAGCAAGCGGGGTGCCAGCCGCCCATGGCCCACAGGTACAATCCAGCCGTGGATCCCCTCGCCGCCCAGGCCGCCGAGGACTACCACCGCCTGCTCCGGGACGACCAGGCGCTGGTCCAGGAGCTGGAATCGCGGTTCTTCGAGCGCATGCGCGAGGCACGGCTCACGTTCGGCGGCCGGGTCCTCTGCGCGTTCCCGCGCCCCAATTTCGTGGCCCCCGCGGATTACGAGGCCATACGGGTGGTATGCCGGGACATCTTCCGGGCCGTGGAGAAGGTCGAGAAGCAGCTGGGCGAGGGGCTGTGGGACCGCGTGGACGTCACGCCCGAGGAGCGGGAGCTCGTCCGGCTCGATCCGGGCTACCGGCGTTCGTCCCCCACCTCACGCCTGGACTCCTTCATCACAACCGACGCCTACCGTTTCGTCGAGCTGAACGCGGAGAGCCCGGCGGGTATTGCTTACAACGAGGTCCTGGTCGACATCTTCCTGGAGCTGCCGGTCATGAAGCGGTTCCAGGAGCGGTGGAAGCTGCATCGCTTCCAGGCCCGCGAGCGCCTGCTGGAGACCCTCCTGGAATGCCATCGGGAGGCAGGGGGGCGCGAGGAACGTCCCACCATCGCGATCGTGGACTACGAGGAGGTGCCGACGCGCAGCGAGCACCACCTCTTCCGCGAGTTCTTCGCGAGCAAGGGCTATCCCGCTCTCGTCTGCGACCCGCGGCACCTCGTGTTCGAGGGCGGGCGGCTCCGGCACGACGGCACCGCCATCGACATCGTGTACAAGCGGCTCCTCACGAACGAATTCCTCGAGAAGGTCGGCGAGCTCCAGCCGCTGCTCCAGGCTATCCGTCAGCGGGCGGTCACGGTGGTGAACCCGTTCCGCTGCAAGCCCATTCACAAGAAGGCGATCTTCGCCGTGCTCACGGACGACGAGATCCAGCCGCTCCTGAGCGAGCACGAGCGCCGCGCCATCGCCGCCCACGTGCCCTGGACGCGGCGGGTCCGCGAAGGCCGGACGACGCGCCAGGGCCGCGAGGTCGACCTTCTGGAGTACGCGCGCACGCATCGAGACCAGCTCGTGCTCAAGCCCAACGACGAGTACGGCGGCAAGGGCGTGTACATCGGGTGGGAAGCGACGGAGGCGGAATGGGACGAGGCGCTGGCCATCGCCCTGCGCTCCTCCTACGTGGTGCAGGAGAAGGTGAACCTGCAGCGCGAGAGCTTCCCCGAGCTCGCGCCAGACCTGCGCTTTCGCGACCTCATCGTGGACCTCGACCCCTTCGTCTTCCAGGGCGAGGTCGAAGGCTTCCTCACGCGCCTCTCCGGAACGTCCCTGGCCAACGTGACGTCGGGCGGCGGCCAGGTCCCGGCCTTCCTGATCGAACCACGCTAAGAGCCCGATGCCGGAACGCCTGACGATCGGCATCGAAGAAGAATTCCAGCTGGTCGACCCGACCACCCGCGAGCTCAAGTCCCACATCGAAGAAATGCTGGTGGCGGGGGCGCACCTCGGCGACCAGATCAAGCCCGAGCTCCACCGCAGCGTGGTCGAGGTCGGCACGCCCGTCTGCGCGGACATCCGCGAGGCGCGGGCGGCGGTCAAGCACCTGCGCGGGTCGCTGGTGGAAATGGCGGAGAAGGGCGGGGTGCGCATCGTGGCCGCGGGCACCCACCCCTTCAGCCACTGGAAGGACCAGGAGATCACGGACCGCGAGCGCTACGTGGAGATCGTCAACGAGATGGAGGACCTCGCGCGCGCGAACCTCATCTTCGGCCTCCACGTCCACGTCGGGATCGAAGACCGCGAGATGCAGATCCTGATCATGAACGCGGTGCGCGGCTTCCTGCCTCACCTATTGGCCCTGTCCGTGAACTCGCCGTTCTGGTGCGGGCGCAAGACGGGCGTGAAGTCCGTGCGCTCGACGATCTTCAAGCGCTTCCCGCGCACGCAGATCCCCGACTTCTTCCGCTCCTGGCACGAGTACCAGAAGTTCGTAGACCTCCTCGTGCGCACCAACTGCATCGACGACGCCAAGAAGATCTGGTGGGACGTGCGGCCGCACGCGCACTTCAAGACCCTGGAATTCCGCATCTGCGACATCCCCAGCCGGATGGAGGAGACGATCATGATCGCCGCCCTCATCCAGGCCCTGGTGTGCAAGCTGCGGCGGGTCTTCGAGGGCAACCTCAGCTTCCGCGTCTACGAGCGGGCGGTGATCATGGAGAACAAGTTCCGCGCCCTCAAGCGCGGCCTGGACGGTCACATGATCTCGTTCGACCTCCGCTCGGAGCGGCCCACGCGCGAACTGGTGGCCGAGGTTCTCGACTTCGTGGACGACGTGGTGGACGAGCTGGGCACGCGCGACGAGATGGCCCGCCTGCGGCTCTGGGCCCACACCGGCGACACCGGCGCCGACCGCCAGATCGAGGTGTGGGAGAACACGCACGAGCTCCGCGCGGTGGTGGACTTCCTGGTGGACGAGACCCGGCGCGGCCTTTAGACTCTAGGCGGATGGTCTCGCCGCCTCGCCTTCTCCTCGGCCCCCGCCGCTACACCTGCCAGCTCAAGCGGACGTACGGCAAGGAATACTGCCTGCAGGAGTGCCCGACCCTGCGGGCCGCGCATCGCTACGACTACGTGCGCGTGGAGTCCCCTGCCGACCTGCCGCCCGCGGAGGAGGCCACGATCGACGTCGCCATCCTGGACATGAATCACGGCTGGCCCAACCTGGGTCACGACTCGATCGTGCACGCCGTCCAGGACGCGGCCTGCGATCTCGCTCCCGTGCTCGAGCCCACCGGGCTGCGCATCCGCGCCCTCTCCTTCGAGGTGCGGCAGCGCCACATGATCCCGGAGGCGCCGGGCGGGCGGTTCGCGATCTACGTGGGCACGGGCGGGCCGGGCCACATCGATCCCCATCAGAACGACGGCCGGGCGGAGGGAGCGCAGGGCCTGCGCGAGGACCCGGCCTGGGAGCCGCGCCTGTTCGCGTTGTTCGACCGGATCCGCGACTCGCCCGACGCCGCCTTGATCGCGGTATGCCACAGCTTCGGGGTGATGTGCCGGTGGTCCGACGTGGCCGAGCCCGTGCTCCGGCCCGCGGCCAAGGGCGGCAAGAGCGCGGGCATCCTCGAGAACGTGCTCACGGAGGAAGCGCTGCAGCATCCCTGGTTCCGGCAGCTCGCGGACGAGCTCCCGGACCACCGGCGGCTGCGCATCGTGGACCACCGCCTCTACGACCTCGTGGCGCCTCCGGGAGAGCTGGCGGCGGGGGCGATCGCCATCGGCCACGAGACGCGCGGCGTCGGCGGCCCCGAGGGCGAGGCCCTCACCATGGTGGAATGGGCCCGCGACGCCGGGGGGGTCATGCCGCGCATCTTCGCCGTGAACCACCATCCCGAGATCGTGGACCGCTCGCGGCAGATGCTCGTCCTGAACCAGAAGCTCGACCGCGGCGAAGTGACCCGGGAGTGGTTCGAAGACCGGGCCCGCGTCCTGACCGAGACCTACCCCGACGATGCCGCCGACCTGCGGCTCCACCTCACGTCGGACTTCACGCTGATGGGACCGCTGCGCTACCAGATCTACCGGCAGGTCCGCCTGCGCGCGGCCGCCCTCGGCGTCACGCTGCCCCTGCACGAGGACGAGCTGCTGCCGAGCCCGCAGCCGCGGCCGGCCGGAGTCTAGGCGCCGGGCCGGCCATGGACCTCCGCCCGCCCTTCCCCGCCGATCTCACTCCCGAGGACGAGATCGCACGCTTCGAGCGGCTCAAGCCGCGCCTGGAGGAGGTCTGGCAGTCCCTCGTGGACCGCGACGAGGAGGCCTATACCTCCGTCGTCGTCCCCTCGCTCAGCCTCGACCAGTCCGAGCTGCGCAAGCTGCCGGGGGCGAGCTTCTACGAGGAACGCCTGCTGTTCCTGCTCATCCGCCTGCGCAATCCCCGCGCGCGCATGGTGTTCGTGACGTCGCAGCCGGTGCACCCGTTCGTGCTCGAGTACTACTTCCAGTTCCTGGCCGGCATCCCCGGCAGCCATGCCCGGGCGCGGCTCACCCTGCTCTGCGCGTACGACGCGTCCCCGCGCTCCCTCACGGAGAAGATCCTGGAGCGGCCGCGCCTGCTCCAGCGCATCCGCGACGGCATCGACGACACCAAGCGGGCCTACCTCACCGTCTTCAATTCGACCCCCCTGGAACGCCGCCTGGCCGTGCTCCTCGACATCCCGCTCAACGGCGTGGACCCAAGCCTCATCCACCTCGGGACGAAATCAGGCAGCCGGAAGGTCTTCCGGGAAGCGGGCGTGGACCTCCCGCTGGGGACGGAGGACGTGCGCACCGAGCACGACGTGGTGAACGCCCTGCAGGACCTGCGCGCGCAGCGGCCCTCCCTGCGGCGCGCGGTGGTGAAGCTCAACGACAGCTTCTCCGGCGAGGGGAACGCGATCTTCCGCTACCCGTCCGAAGCCACCGCAGACGCCCTCCACGACGAGCTCCGGGCGCTGGAATTCGCGGTCCCGGCCGAGACCCCGGTCCTCTACTTCGAGAAGCTCGGACGCATGGGCGGCATCGTGGAGGAGTTCATCGAGGCGCCGGAGAAGGCCTCGCCCAGCGCACAGCTGCGCATCAGCCCCACGGGGGAGGTCCTGCCCATCTCGACCCATGACCAGCTCCTCGGCGGCAGCAGCGGGCAGGTCTTCCTGGGCTGCGTGTTCCCCGCCGACGAGAGCTATCGCATGCGCATGCAGGAAGAGGCGATCAAGGTCGGGAAGGTGCTGGCCAGCCACGGCGTGGTCAGCCGCTTCGGCGTGGACTTCCTCGTCTGGCGCGGCGGGCCCGCGGAAGAGTGGAGGATCTCCGCCCTCGAGATCAACCTGCGCATGGGCGGCACCACCCATCCCTACCTCGCCCTGCAGTTCCTGACCGGCGGCCAGCTCGATCCCGCCACCGGCCTCTTCCGGTCGCCTTCCGGCCAGACCAAGTACTACCGCGCCACCGACAACCTGCACGGCGAGCTGTATCGCGGCCTGCTGCCGGAGGACCTCATCGAGATCCTCACCGTCAACAAGCTCCACTACAGCCACGCCGCCGAGCGGGGCGTGCTCTTCCACCTGATCGGCGCGCTTTCGCAGTTCGGCAAGGTGGGGCTGACCGCGATCGCGAGCAGTCCGGCCGAGGTCGACGAGCTCTACCAGCGCACGCTCACGGTGCTGGACCGCGAAGCGGGCCTCGGCCGCTCGCGCACGCCCGACGTGGGGACGCGCGGCCCCATCTGAGCCGCCGGCGCGCGCGGCTACTTCTTGCGCGCCGCCTTGGCCGCTCCCGGCTGCGTCCGCATCTTGCGCGCGGACCAGAAGGCGTCGAGGTCGCCCTTGGAAGCGGCGAAGGCCATGGCGATGAGGCGCGCGCGTTCGATCTCCTTCGCGTCCGGTTGCAGGGCCTTGGCCACCTGCACGGAGAGCGCGGCCAGGGGATCGGTCTGGGCCGACTTCATCTCCTTCGGGCCCACGCGGAAGGGCGCGGCCAGGCTGAGGGCGGCCTCGTCGTCCATCGCGAAGGCCTCCGCCGCTCGCGGGGGGGCGGCGGGGCGCACCTCCTTCTCCGCCGGGCGCGCCCGGGCCGCCTCGCGCGCGGTGGCCCGCGCGCTGTCCGCCTCCTGGCGCAGCCGCCGCACCTCCTCCGCGAGCCGCGGCAGGTCCTGGCGGACGGACTCCAGCGCCTCCACGATCGCGCGGCCCTTGTCCGCCGGCGCGTAGAGATGCACGGCATCGTCCGCGTCCGCCACGCGCAGCGTGAACACGCCGAGCCCCGCCTCCGGCTGCTGGCGCCAGCCCCGGTCGCCCAGGCGGGCCGCGCGCTCGAGGATCGCCTTGACCTCCTCGTCCGACAGGGGGCGGTTCGTGCTCATTGCGCGTCGCTCCCCGCCGGGCGGACGGCCGCGGCCCCTGGTCCTTCCGCGAGCAGGCGCCGCGCTTCCGCGCGCGCCTCGTCCAGCGTGCGCACGACTCCGTCGAGCTGGCGCTCGTAGACGGCGCGGAGGAGGCGCCCGACCTCCGGCCCCGGGCTCACTCCGAGCTCGAGCACGTGGCGGCCCTGCAGCAACGGGTCGGGCGGGCGCTCCGCGACTTCGAGCTGGCGCACGCGCTCAAGGAACCACTCCATCGCCACGGGCGGGAAGTCGCCGGTCCGTCCCAGGCAATCGGCGCGCGCGACGCGGTAGAGGAGGGCGGGCTCGCACTTGCGGGCCAGGCGGCGGATGGCGCCATCGGAGACACGCTCGCGGTCGTCGTAGAGCTGGCCGGGCTTGAGGTGGTTGCCGACCAGGCCGAGCACCTGGCCCCGGACGTCGTAACCGTGCAGGCGATGGACGTTCCAGCGGTCGAGCAGCGCGCTTGTGGGTGCCAATCCCGCCTCCTCGTGGCCGTACGATCGCAGCCGGCCGTCCAGCCGGCTCGTGGTGGCCGGCTTGCCGAGATCGTGACACAGGGTGCCCAGCATCACCGCGTGCGCGCGGGGCTCGTCGAGGCCCTCGAGCAACGGGACGGCCTGGTCCACCGCCATCAGGGTGTGGATCCAGACGTCGCCTTCGGGGTGCCACTCCGGATCCTGGGGCGTGCCGATCAAGGGGATCAGCTCCGGCGCCACCGCGCGCAGGAGGTCCCATTCCCGCAGCAGCTTCAGCCCGAGCGAGGGGCGGCGCGCCTTGAGCAGCAGCTTCTGGATTTCTCCGAAGACGCGCTCCGCGGGCAGCTCGGCCAGGGGCATGGACGCGCACCGGCGCGCCGTCTCCGCATCGACGGTCAGCTCGAAGCGCGCGGCGAGCTGGACCGCGCGCAGCGCGCGCAGCGGGTCCTCCCCCAGCGTGGCCGGATCCACGGCGCGCAGGACGCGCCGCTCGAGATCGCCCTGGCCGCCGAAGGGATCGACGAGAGCCCCCGCGAACGGATCGAACATGACGGCGTTGATCGTGAAGTCGCGGCGGCGCGCCGCCTCCTCGAGGCGGAGGTCCGGGTCCCCGGTCACCGCGATGCCGCGGTGTCCCGGCCCCGCCTTCGAATCGCGGCGCGGGAGAGAGACGTCCACCGCCCCTTCCGTGCCCTCGAGGCCGCTGACCTTGAAGACGGTGAACGCCTCGCCCACCGCGTCCACGCGCCCCGCGCGCGCGAGCGTTTCCTTGAGGCGCGGGAGGGGAAGGCCGAAGACCTCGACGTCGAGGTCCTTGTGGGGCAGGCCGAGGAGCGCGTCCCGCACGGCGCCCCCCACGAGGTAGGGCCGTCCCCCGGCGTCCCGGAGCGCCTCCAGAAGACGACGCACTCCGGAAGGGACCTCGGGGCCCACGCAAGGAATCGTAGCACGCGCCCACGAACCGCCCCGGCCGGGCTATGGTGGTGAGACGGAGGCACTCATGGCGAAACCAATCCGCAACCCGCAGGTCGGCCGCGAGAACCATTCGGGCATCCCCGCTGAGTACGTGGAAGAGGCGGCCATCGTCCCCTCCCCGACCGCGGTGGCGGCGGAGGCCCTCGCCACCGGCGTCGTGCCGCTGGAATCCGCGCCTCGCCATTCCAGCGACCGCGCGATCCCCGGCGACGACCAGAACCTGCGCGCGGGCGATCCGGACAACCGCGCGACGGACAACGCCTTCGTCGGCGACGAGACACCGGTGGGAGACATGCCCTCGCCGGACCACAACCAGGTGGACGACATCGGACGCGCCATGGGCGTGCAGGAAGAAGACAGCGGAGCCCTGCGCACGTCGTCGGAGATCCTCGCGCGCCGTGACCAGGCCCGCGGCTACCTGGACGAGAGTCCGGATCCCAATCCGGAAATCCGACGCCGCTGAGGGATTCGCCACACTTTGCGCGGGGCGCGCAGCTTCTTGCACAGGGGCGGCGCCGCTCTCGAAGCAGCGACGGCCGGCCGCGCGCCGGCCGTTTTTCTTTCTGATCCCGTGAATTAGCGCGGCGGAAGCACCGCGCCCCCCGGGCCACCGGCGTGATCGCGCGCACTGGGCGCGCCTTTTGCAGAAGCGTGCGGGCGTGAAGCCGGCTGCCGCCGGTGGATTGAGCCCTCTCAAGGGCGGCGGCCAGCGAGGAGACCCCATGCGCACCTCGACGCTGACCGCCATCATCATCGCTTCCCTGACCACCGCCGGCTTCTCCGCGGAGAAGGCGCGCAAGCCGCGTCTCGACCTGCGCGCCGCGCCGCGCATGGCCTTCTCCCCCGTCAACGTGCTGCTCACCGCCGAGCTGATGGGCGGCGACGAGGTCGACCAGCTCCATTGCCCGGAGATCGAGTGGAACTGGGACGACGGCGGCAAGAGCGTGCACGAATCGGACTGCGCTCCCCTCGAGGCGGGCGGCACCTTCGAGCGGCGCTACACCGCGCAGCACGCGTTCCGGCAGGCGGGCACCTACAACGTCAAGGTGACGATGCGGAAGGCCAATCGCCCGGTGGCCGTGGCCACGGCGACGGTGACGGTGCGCGCGGGCGCGGGCGACTTCTCCGATCCGAACTGAGCTTCCCCGCCGCGGGGGCTAGGCCAGCGCGCCGATGAGGATGTCGAGCGCGCGCTCGGCCGCATCGTCCAGGAGCCGGGCCAGCGGTTCGGTCTGGAGCTGGAAGGCCGCCGGCAGCGCCGCCTCCAGCCTTCCCGCGTCGGCCCCCACCAGAACGGGGGGCCTCGAGCCCGCTCTCACCATGAGATGCGACGCGGCCAGGCGCGCGACGATCCCGTTGCCGTCGTCGAAGGGCAGGATCTCCATGATGCGCGCGTAGGCCAGGGCGCCCAGCTGCGCGGGCGTGAGCTCGCGCGCGCTGTCGCCCCCCAGCCATTCCTGCACGATGGCGAGCCGCGAGGCGATGAACTCCGCGGGCGCGGGGGGCGGGCCCCCGGGCCGATCGCGGGCCTGCCTCCGCAAGGCGCGCGACCCCGTCCTTGCCTCCTGCCAGCGGAGGATCGCCTCGACGGTCAGGGGCGCGCGCGGGTCCACGGCCGCGATCGCGCGGCGAAGGGCCGCCGCCGCCGCCCCTTCCTCCGGCGTACCCGACTTGCCGGCCAGCTCGAGGCTGCCGCGCACCTGCGCGGCCACCAGCGCTTCGACGAGCGCGGGCGCGGCGGCGTCGCGACCGGCCAGGAGCGCGGCCAGGCGCTTCTCCTTCACGGCGGCGCTCGGGGCGAGCCGCAGCCCTGTGATCTCGACCATGGCCCTCTCGGATCACTAGCGTACAATGCCGGACAGCCGCCTAGAACCTCGCGATGGGAGTCGTCATGAGATTCGCCCTGCCGTTCGTGATCCTCGCCGCCGCCCTCGCCGTTCCCGGAAATCCCGCAGACGCAGCCAAGCCGGCGGACGCCCCCAAGCTCAAGAAGCCCAAGCTCGACCTGCGCGCGACTCCGCGCATGGCCTTCTCGCCCGTGAACGTCCTGCTCGTGGCCGAGCTCAGCGGAGGCGACGACGTCGAGGAGTTCTACTGCCCCGAGCTGGAGTGGGAGTGGGACGACGGGGGGAAAAGCGTCCACGAGGCGGATTGCCCCGCCTACGAAGCCGGCGTGAGCAAGATCGAGCGGCGGTTCACCGCCGAGCACGAGTACAAGAAGGCGGGCCTTTACAACGTGAAGCTCACGATGCGCCGCGCCAACCGCACCCTGGCCCAGACGACCATCAAGATCACGGTGCGCCCCGGCCTGGGCGATCGCACGATGGAGAGCCCCCAGCCTTAGCCCTCAGAGGGCTCGCGAGATCAGCAGCGAGCGTTCATCCGGTGTGTCCGCTCGTCTGCTGCATCTCGCTACGACCGCTCACTAACCACTGCTCATGCTTTCGAGGAATTCCTTGTTCGTTTTCGTCTTCGAGAGCCGCTCCAGCAGCAGCTCCATCGCTTCCACCGGAGAGAGCGCGGTCAGGACCTTGCGCAGGATCCAGGCCCGGTTGAGCTCCTCCTTGGGAACGAGCAGCTCTTCCTTGCGCGTGCCACTGCGGTTGATGTCGATGGACGGGAAGACGCGCTTGTCCGTGAGCTTGCGGTCGAGGACGATCTCCGCGTTGCCGGTCCCCTTGAACTCCTCGAAGATCACGTCGTCCATGCGCGAGCCCGTCTCCACGAGCGCGCTCGCGATGATGGTGAGCGACCCGCCCTCCTCGACGTTGCGGGCGGCCCCGAAGAAGCGCTTGGGCCGCTGCAGGGCGTTGGAGTCGACGCCGCCGGAGAGGACCTTGCCGGAGGCGGGCACGATCGTGTTGTAGGCGCGGGCCAGGCGCGTGATCGAGTCCAGCAGGATCACGACGTCCTTCTTGTGCTCGACCAGCCGCTTCGCCTTCTCCAGCACCATCTCCGCCACCTGGACGTGACGGTCCGCCGGCTCGTCGAAGGTGGACGAGATCACCTCGCCGTGCACGGACCGCTGCATGTCCGTGACCTCCTCCGGGCGCTCGTCGATGAGGAGGACGATGAGCACGATCTCGGGGTGGTTGGTCGTGATCGCGTTGGCGATGGCCTGCAGGAGCATGGTCTTGCCCGTGCGGGGCGCGGCCACGATCAGGGCGCGCTGGCCCTTGCCCAGCGGGTCCATGAGGTCGAGCACGCGCGTGGAGAGATTCTCCGACGCCGTCTCCAGGCGGATGCGGTCGGCGGGATAGAGCGGGGTCAGGTTGTCGAAGAAGATCTTCTCCTTCGAGCGGTCGGGCGGCTCGAAGTTGACGGCGTCGACCTTGATGAGCGCGAAGTAGCGCTCGTCGTCCTTGGGCGGACGGATCTGGCCGGAGATGGTGTCGCCGGTGCGCAGGTCGAACTTGCGTATCTGCGAGGGCGAGACGTAGATGTCGTCCGGCCCCGGCAGATAGCAGTACTCGGGCGCGCGGAGGAATCCGAACCCGTCGGGCAGGATCTCCAGCACGCCTTCCGAGAAGATGAGCCCTTCCTTCTCCGCCTGGGCGCGCAGGATCTGGAACACCAGCTCCTGCTTCTTCATGGTGACGGCGCCCGGGATCTCCAGCGACTTGGCCACCTGGGCCAGCTCGCGAATCCCCATCTCCTTCAAGGCGGCGAGGTCGAGCCGATCCGGGCCGCCGGTCGCCTCGGCGACCGTCGGCACCGGCGGCGTCGTCACCGTTGCCGAGCCGGATCCGGGGGCGGGTGCGGACGGGGCCGCGGGCTCGGGCACGGCCTCGGATGCCGGACCGTCCGCCTCGCGGGAGGGCGCGGGCGGTTCGGTGGCGCTGGACTCCGCGGCCTCCGCTTCCTCGACCGCGATGGCATCCGGCGACGGCGATTCACCCGCGGAAGGCGGCGCCGTGCGGGGACGATCGCCCCGGGGCGGACGCCCACGCCTCGGCGGGCCCGAAGGCTTGGAGGTCGAGTCGTCGTTGTCCATGGCTCTTACCGAGGAGAAGGACGGCGGGGAACGCGCGAGGCCCGACCCGAAGAATGTTGGACGGGAGACAAGAAGCTAGCGGAAC
>Ga0209382_10003895_pt1 | contig 20378 bp, 17 predicted proteins | sample SoiMetdeltSBSDD5_FD_187599 | JGI IMG/M metagenome (GOLD analysis project Ga0209382, IMG submission 187599) | Bulk soil microbial communities from a Populus tree surrounding site in Tennessee, USA - Soil MetaG P. deltoides SBSDD5 (SPAdes) (version 2) | ecosystem: Environmental > Terrestrial >... | reverse complement strand
ACCGCAGCAGCTTCGCCCCGTGGCGAATCCGCTGTCCGGTGATGTGGTCGAAGGCCACCTCGACCACCAGCTCGGGACGCAGGCCCTCCCAGACGAGCTCCTCGTCCGACTTCCAGCGGCTCGGCTCGCCCGAGCCGCGCTCGCCGGTCCGGTAGGGCTCGAGCTTCTCGAGGAGCTCTCGCTTCTGCTTGGCGCGGAAGCTCGAGGTGTGACCGATCACGTGCAGCTCGCCGTCCTCTCCGTACATGCCGAGGATGAGCGAGCCCACTGTGCCCTCCTCCTTGCCGAACCGGAAAGCCGCCACCACGGCGTCCGCGGTGCGCACGCGCTTGATCTTGCGCATCCCCTTGCGCTCGCCCGGCAGGTAGGGCGCGGCCGCCTCCTTGGCGATCACGCCCTCGCCCGTGCCCGCCAGCCACTCGCCGGCGGCGTCGAGGTCCGCGGTCATCGGCGTGAGCTCGACCGGGTCCCGGATGATCTCCGCCAGGCGCTCGCGGCGCTGCTCGTAGGGCAGCTCGAGCAGCAGCTCGTCACCGAGCGAGAGCAGGTCGAACGCCACCAGTTGGGCGGGCGTCTCCTTGCGCAGCCGCTCGACGCGCGAGGCCGCCGGGTGGATGCGCTGCGAGAGCAGGTCGAACTCCTGGATGCCGTCGACGATCACGACCATCTCCCCATCGAGTACGTAGCGCTCGTCCGGCAGGTTCAGCGCCTGCTCCACGATCTCCGGGAAGTAGCGGTTCATCGGCCGGCCGTTGCGGCTCTGCACGTGCACGTCGTCGCCGTCGCGGAACACGATCGCCCGGAAGCCGTCCCACTTCGGCTCGTAGCGCCAGTCCTCGCCCTCGGGCAGCTCCTTGGTCGACTTGGCGAGCTGCGGCTTGACGGGGGGCTCGAGGGGAAGCGCCACGGGCGCGCACGTTAGCGTGATGGGATGACCGTCGAGGAGGCGCGCGGGCTCTGGGAGCCGGCGGGGATCTATCTCAACACCGCGAGCTACGGCCTGCCGCCGCGCCCCGCCTGGGAGGCGCTCCAGGCGGCGCTGGCCGACTGGCGCGGCGGACGCACGAGCTGGGAGCACTGGGGCGAGTCGACCGAGGACGCCCGGGCATCGTTTGCCCGCATGTGCGGCGTGCCGCTCGAGTGGGTGGCGATCGGCGCCAACGCGTCGACGATGGCGGGCCTCTTGGCCGCGGCGCTGCCCGACGGCGCGCGGGTGGTCTCCACCGAGGCCGAGTTCACCTCGGCGCTGTGGCCGTTCATGGTCCAGGGGCGCGGGATCGAGGTCACGCACGTGCTCCCGTCGGACCTGCCGGACGCGATCGACGCGCGCACGGCGGCGGTGACCTTCAGCGCGGTGCAATCGTCGTCGGGGGAGCTGGCCGACCTGGATGCGGTGGCCGGCGCCGCGCGTCACCACGGCGCGCTCTCGCTCGTGGACGCCACCCAGGCGTGCGGCTGGCTCCCGGTCGACGGCAGCCACTTCGACGTCCTCGTCTGCTCCGCCTACAAGTGGCTGCTCTCCCCGCGCGGCGCCGCCTTCATGAGCGCCCGGCCCGAGGTGGCCGAGCGGCTGGTGCCGCACGGCGCCGGCTGGTACGCGGGCGAGGATCCGTACGACTCCTACTACGGGCCGCCGCTGCGGCTGGCCTCCGACGCGCGCCGCCTCGACGTGAGCCCCGCCTGGTTCTCCTGGGTGGGCAGCGCGCCCGCGCTCGAGTTGCTGCTCGACATCGGCATCGAGGCGATCCGCGACCATGACCTCCGGCTCGCCAACCTGTTCCGCGAGGGTCTCGGGCTCGAGCCGGGCGACTCGGCGATCGTGTCGGCGGAGCTGCCCGAGGCGGAGGAGCGCCTGCGCGGCACGCCCGTGATGGCGGCGGCGCGCGCCGGCATGCTGCGCACCTCCTGGCACGTCTACAACACCGAGGACGACGTCGAGCGGGTGCTCGGCTACCTCAGTGGCGCGGCGCCGCCGCGCGGCCAAGGATCCGACGCAGCATGACGTCCGCAAGGCGCGGCGAGATCCCGTTCACGATCCGCAGCAGCCTCACGATCGGAGGGTGGAAGACCTCGCGCCGGTCCGCCTCCACGGCAGCCACCACCGCCTCGCCGAGCGGGCCTGCCGGCGAGCGGCGGTCGGGGTGGTACCAGGCCGGCATGCGCTCCCACTCGTGGTCGTGCAGCGAAGTCTCGATCTCGCCCGGGTAGACGGTGGTCACTGACACGCCGCTGCCGGCGAGCTCGTGACGGAGCGCCTCGGCGAAGCCGCGCTGCGCGGCCTTCGTCCCGTTGTAGACCGCCGCCGCCGGAAAGCCGCGCATGCCGCCGCCCGACGATACGACCACCAGGTGGCCGCGGCCGCGCTCGAGCATGCCCGGCAGCCCGGCCTTGATCGTGTAGAGCGTGCCGCTCCAGTTGACCCGGGTCATCTCGTCGGCCTCCGCGAGCGGCTGCTCGACGAACGGGCGGTAGTGGGTGAGCCCGGCGTTGGCCACGAGCACGTCGACCCGCCCGAGATCGGCGACCGCCCGGGCCACCACTTCGGGGTCGGAGACATCGGCCGCGAGCGCGAGATGATCGTCGCCCGGCAGCTCGGCCGCCAGCCGTTCGAGCGGCTCCACGCGGCGGGCCACGAGGCCGAGCGTGCACCCGCGCGCCGCGAAGGCGCGGGCGATCGCCTCGCCGATCCCGCTCGAGGCGCCGGTCACCAGAACGTGCGTGCCTGGTCCCACCTGCACCTGCCGGAGGATGCCAGCCGCCGGGAGTAGGATGCGGCCATGTCGCAGGAGCAGGTGACCGTCGCCGAGGAGGAGTACCTCCAGATCATGTACTGGCTCCAGGAGGCGGGGCTGCCGATCACCGGCGCGAACATCGCGCGCGCGATGCAGGTCTCGGCCCCGACCGTCCACGAGATGATCGGCCGCCTCGAGGCCGACGGGTACGTCACGCGCGCGTCCGACAAGTCGCTGGCGTTCACCGATTCGGGCAAGGAGCACGCCACCCAGATCGTGCGCCGCCACCGGTTGATCGAGCGCTTCCTCACCGACGTGTTCGACATCCCCTGGGATCAGGTGCACGAGGAGGCCGAGCGGCTCGAGCACTGGATGTCGCCCGTCGTCGAAGAGCGCATGCTGCGCGCGATCGGCGACGCCAAGACCTGCCCGCACGGCCACCCGATCTTCGAGGGCGAGCGCGAGACCGGCGTGCCGCTGGCCGACGTGGAGGAGGGCGCCCAGGTGCGAGTGCTGCGCTTCGAGAACGAGGCCGAGGACCTGCTCCACTACCTGAAGGACACCGGCCTTCATCCGGGCCTCGAGGGCACGCTCGCCCGCGCGGGCGACGATGAGGTGGTGCTCCAGGCGGACAGCAGCTCCCACTCGGTCACGCGCAGCGTTGCCGAAACGGTGTCGGTGGTGGCCGACCCCTCGCCCCCGGCCCGCACCGCCCTGCCGGACCAGCTCGTGCTTGGCCGCGAGCGCTACGGGCGCTGAGCGGAACGCGCATGCCGTCGCCTGCCCGCCCCGCTCAGGGCCCGTCGGGCGCTAGCGCCTCGTCCTCACCCGCAGCGTCCGCACCACCCGGTTGCCGGCGGCGTCGCGTGCCTCTGCTCTGACCGCGAGCGTCGGTGCCCGTCCGGCCGCCAGCGCGCGGCGGATCGCCGCGAGCTGGCTGCGGGTCAGGCGGAGGGCGAGCGTTCGCGTCGAGCCGGCGGGGACGGCCGCGGTCACCGGCCTCACCCGGAGGCGGGGCCGCTTGCCGCTCGCGCTAACCGTCGTCGTGCTGGCCTCGAGCGGGGAGCGGACGCGGACCCGCACCGCCTTCTGCCGCAGCACGCGCTGCAAGCGCGATCCGCCGAGCACGAAGCGGAGCTCTTGGTCCGGAGTTACCACGGGCGCATCACCGCCCTGGGGCTGCGCCGGCTCGGGCTGCAGATCGACGGCTTCGCAGTCGGCGGCGAGCAGGTCGATGCCGAGCCGATCGGCGATCACGCTGTCGGCGCCGTCGCCGCAGCTCGCCTGATCGCCCACGCCGTCGCGCAGCTCGACGAGGTCGGCTCCGCCGCGGGCGTCGATCGCGTCGGCGCCGTCGCCGCCCACGATTCGGTTGGCCGCGGCGTCGCCGGCCAGCGTGTCGGCGAACGGCGAGCCGATCAGGTTCTCGGCCTCGCGCAGCTTGTCGGCGTCGGCGCCCTGGGTGCCGGTCCTCGCCGCCAGGTCCGCGGTCACCGCGCCGGGGGCGGCCGCGTACGTGACGGTGTCGCTTCCCGCGTAGCCGATCAGCTCGTCCGAGCCGCCACGGCCGTCGAGGGTGTCGTCGCCGTTGTCGCCCGAAAGCACGTTGGCGGCGCCGTTCCCCACCAGCGTGTCGGCGAAGTTCGTTCCCAGCACGTTCTCGATCTCCGCGAACGAGCTGACGTAGTCGCCGGTATCCTGGGGCCCGGTGAGGCCGAGGTCGACGCTGACGCCGGTGGTAGCGGTACTGAAGCTCGCGTAGTCGCTCCCAGCGCCGCCCACGAAGCGGTTGTTGCCGGTCCCGCCGTTCAGGTTGTCGTCGCCTCCCATGCCCGCAAGGGAGTCGTTGCCCGGGCCGCCGCTGATGCCGTCAAGGCCATCGCTGCCGAACAGCTCGTCGTCACCGGCCTCGCCCTCGAGCACGACCCTTGGTCCCACCAGCGGCGCGCCGGTGCCGTTGCCGCCGTAGGCGCTGATGAGGTCGTTGTCGGTGTCACCGTTCAGCGTCACCCGGTCGAAGCTCCCCATTCCCACCAGGTCCGGGTCGCCGTCGCCGTTCCAGTCGAGCCCGTAGCTACCCGCCGTCCAGGCGGTTCTGCGCGGGGCCTGCTCGGTGACGAGCAGCCTGTCGTCGGTGCCGGCGCCCATGTTGACCACGATTTCGATTTCGTTCTGCCCGGGGGCCTCGGTACTCGTCAAGCCGGGACCGAACGTCGCCGGCTCCAAGACGGTGAGGTTGCTGTTCCCGTCCCCGGGGGTCGGGGTGCTGGGATCGTCCGCGACGTCGACCACCCGGATGACGTCGATGTTGCTGGTCGTGGGAGTCCCTCCTGCACACGTCACCGGCCCCCCTTCGTTGATCGCGATCGTGCCGCCCGCAGTCTGGATCATGGTGCCGCTGCTGGTCGAAGCCATATTCAGGGCGAGCACCCCGTTCGACAGTGAGCAGGTCGTCTCCGCGGCGCTGGCCGCGGCAGCAAACACCAATCCTGCGAGCACGGCGGCCGTCACGGCGGCGGCGCCCGTGAGCAGCGATCGTTGATTCTTGAGCGTTGAAGTCTTCACGGCGATCTCCTCTGGTTCGTGGAAGTCGCCGCCAGTGTCGGCCGGGCGGGTTGGCGAAACCCTGTCCGAACCTTGTCGCGCGGTCAGGAGCGCCGCGCCTGCAGGTCGTAGTAGAGGAACGTCGAGAAGAGCGCCGCGAACGGCGCTGTGACGCTCTCCGCGACGATGGTGCCGGCCAGCGACCAGATCGCCCGGTCGGTGCTGTCGGCTATCGCGGTGAACGGGGCGCTCACGATGAGCGCCGGGATCGCCACCGCCAGGTTCACGACGATCACGAGACCGAGGGTGCGCCACCAGAACCCCTGGACCACGGCGCTCGAGCGCGTGAGCGCCGCCGGGCCGCGCTCGCCGTCGATCACCACCGCCTGCGGCACGAAGAACCAGCGCACCGCCAGGTAGATGCCGGGGATGATCAGGGCGAGGAAGCCGAGCGCGATGCCGAGCGCCGCCAGCACCACGGCGAAGAAGAGCGGCGTGAAGGCCTCGAAGCCCGACACGAGCGCCTCGCGCGCGCCGATCCGCTCGCCCGCGGCCACCGAGCGCAGCGCGTGGATGCAGATCGCCGTGATGAGCGGCGTGACCACCAGGAAGCCCACCACCGTGGGCACGGCCGCCTGCGCGAGCGTCGGCGTGTCGTCGTAGCTCGCGGTGAGCTGCTCCAGCCCGATGCCCTGGACGGCCACGGACGCGGGAACCACGACGGCGGCAGAGAGCGCGATGAACACGCCGAAGTGACCGCCGTACACGCGCAGCGAGTCGCCGAACAGGTCGCTGATGTCCCGCGCGCGCTGGAGGTCGATCACGCAGCGGCCCCGGCCAGCTCGCGGTAGGCATCGGCCACGCGCGCGATGCCCTCCTCGATCTGGTCGGGTGGCACGGCCGAGTAGGCGAGCCGCAGCGAGCTCTCCCCGCCCTCGAGCAGGAAGTCGCTGCCCTTGACGAACACCACCCCGCGCTCCTTGGCGCCCGTCTCTAGCCGCGCGACCTCGCTGCCCTCGGGCAGGTCCACCCAGAGGAAGTAGCCGCCCTCCGGAGTGACGAAGCGCGCGTCGGGCAGGTGGCGGCCGAGGGCGTCGCAGGTGGCGTCCCGGCGCTCGCGGAGCGCCTCCTTGACGGTCGCGATCGAATGCTCGATCGCCCCGGAGTGACAGAACTCGGCCACGATCGCCTGCGCCACCATGTTCGGCGAGATGTAGGTCTCCGTGGCGCGCTTTCGGACGGTCCCGATCAGGTCCGGGGCCCCCACCAGGTAGCCCACGCGGATCCCCGGGCAGACCGTCTTCGAGAACGACGACGCGTACACGACCCGGCCCTCGCCGGCGTCCAGCTCGAGCATCGTCGGATGCTGCCGGCCCTCGAAGCGCAGCTCCACGTACGGGTCGTCCTCGAAGATCGTGAAGTCGTGGGCGGCGGCCAGCTCGAGCAGCCGCTGGCGCTTCTCGAGTGACAGCGTGCAGCCGGCCGGGTTCTGGAAGTTGGGGATGATGTGCGCGAGGGTGGGCCGCGCGCCGCCGTCGAGCGCGGAGGCCAGCGCCTCGACGTCGATGCCGTCCTCCTCGAGCGGGATAGCGAGGATCTCGGCGCCGAGCTGGCGCAGCGAGAGCAGCGTGCGGTCGTAGGTGGGGGCCTCCACGACCACGACGTCGCCCGGCGCCACGAGCTGCTGGAACAGGAACGCGTCCGCCTGCATCGAGCCGTTCGTGGCCACGAGCCGCTCGGGAGCAACCTCATGCTTCTTCGCGAGCCACTCGAGCAGCCGCGGGTAGCCGGCCGACGTGCCGTACGCGAAGGCCCCGCCGGGGTCGTGCCGGAAGGCGCGGTCCGCCGCGGCTCTCAGCTCGTCGACGGCGATGATGTCGAGCGAGGGCGCGCCGCGCGAGAGCGAGATGTTGGTGAGCTCGGCCACGGCGTTCGCCACGATACCGAGGAGTCCCCGAAGTAGGGTGGCCGGATGAAGCGCAGTCAGCTCCTCATCGTGATCGTGGCGGCGCTCGCCGTGGCGGCGGTCGCGCTCGTCGCTTCCGGCGGTGGCGACGGTGGGGACGGGAGCTCGGGCGGCGGCTCAGGCGCGGTGCCCGAGGGCGCGCTTCGCATCCCATTCGCCTACTCGCCCGAGAAGGAGAAGCTCCTCACACCACTGATCCGCCAGTTCAACGAGGAGGACGGCAAGGCGTTCGTGGAGGGCGAGGTGGTTTCGAGCGGCGAGGCCGAGACTCGCATTGCACAGGGTCGCTACAAGCCCGTGGTCTGGTCGCCCGCGTCCTCGCTCTGGGGGCGGCTGCTCAACTTCGACGCCGACCGCCCCTACGCGCCCGACGAGAACCCGTCGATCGTGCGCACGCCGCTCGTGATTGCGATGTGGGAGCCGTTCGCGCGGGCGCTCGGCTGGCCGCAGAAGCAGCTCGGCTTCGAGGAGATCATCCAGCTGGCACGCTCGGGCCAGGGGTTCGCCGAGTTCGGGAGGCCCGAGTTCGGCACCTTCAAGCTCGTGCATACCAACCCGGACTTCTCGACGTCGGGGCTGTCGGCGGTGGTGGCCGAGTACTACGCCGCGACCGGCAAGAACGAGGGCCTGACCGAGGCCGACGTGACGAACGAGAAGGCGCGCGCCGTGGTGCGCGACATCGAGCGCTCGATCGTCCACTACGGCGACACCACGCTCTTCATCGCCGAGCAGATGCGCAAGGAGGGCCCGGGCTACGCCTCCGCGGTCGCGATGGAGGAGGTCACGCTGCTCGACTTCAACAAGAACCGTGGCGGCCAGCCAAAGCTCGTGGCGCTCTATCCGCCCGAGGGCACCTTCTACTCGGACAACCCGTTCATCGTGCTCGACGCGCCCTGGGTCAGCCCCCGCGAGCGCCAGGCCGCCGAGCGCTTCCAGGAGTTCCTCGCGGAGCGCATCGACCCCGAGCTGGCCGCGCGCTTCGGCTTCCGCCCGGCGGACCTCGAGCAGCCGCCGGTGGCGCCCGTATCCAAGGCGAACGGGGTGGATCCGGCTCAGCCCGAGCGGGTGCTCGGCCTGCCCGAGCCGCGGGTGCTCGACACGATCAAGCGCGTCTGGCGCGAGGACCGCAAGCCCGCGAACGTGTTGCTTGTGGTCGACACGTCCGGGTCGATGAACGACGAGAACCGGCTCGTGAACGCCAAGCGGGGGCTCGAGACCTTCTTCCGCGAGGTGGGCCGGCAGGACAGCGTGGGCCTCACGATCTTCTCGGACCAGATCACGCCGCTGATCCCCGTGACCCCGTTTACCCAGAGCGAGCGCGAGCTGCGCTCGACCGTGCGCGGCCTGATCGCCGACGGCGGCACGGCGGTGTACGACGCCACCATCGACGCGTTCGAGCAGGTCAGGCGCGACGCGAGCCCGGAGCGCATCAACGCGGTGGTGGTGCTCACCGACGGCGAGGACACCGACTCGAGCGCGGACGCGCAGCAGGCGGTGGACGCCGTTCGCGCCCAGGGCGACTCGGACGATCAGGTGAGGGTGTTCACGATCGCCTACAGCGCAGGGGCCGCCGGAGCCGCGGAGGCGCTCGCGGCGATCTCGGAGGCCTCGGGCGGCCAGGCCTACGAGGGCAGCACCGAGGACATCGAGTCGGTCTACCGGAGCATCTCGAGCTTCTTCTGATGGCGGACGAGAGGCGTCCCTACAGCCGCAGCGAGTACAACCGCGCGCTGATCGCGAACGCGCTCACGCAGCCGTTCAACGTGATCCTGCTCGCGGCGATCGTGATCGCCGGCCTGCTGCTGGACGTGCTCCTGCCGGTGCTGGCCGTGGGGATCGTGGTCTACGGGGTCGCGTGCGCGCGCACCTACTTCGACGAGGACGAGGCGAACAAGGTGCTCACACGCGAGAAGGAGAGGCGCCGCCGGGCGATCGACGCCGGCCGGCTCGATCCCGAGAACCTGGCGGAGCCGATCGCCGGCCTCGTGCGCGAGGGCCGGCGGCGTGAGCTGCGCATCCGGGAGGCGATCGAGCGCGCCGAGCTGCCGTACGACGAGGTGTCGACCGAGGTCGACCGCTTCATCCGGGCCATGGAGGACGGCGCGCGCCGTGCGCAGCTGCTCTACGAGGCGCTGGCCGAGACCCCGCCGTCGTGGGTCGAGCAGCGGCTCGCGCAGATCGGCGGCCAGCCGTCGAAGAGGGATCTGAGCTCGGCGCTCGAGAACCAGCTCCTGGTGCTGCACCGCATGGAGGGCCAGCTGCAGCGCTTCTACGACGAGATGGAGCGCGTGCTGGTGGAGCTCGACACCGTACGCGGCAACCTGGTGTCGGTGTCCGCCTCGACCGAGGCCGCCAACCAGCAGCGCCTGGCCGGCGAGGTGCGCGCGCTGCGCGAGGAGGTCGGCGCCGTGGCGGCGGGAATGTCAGAGGCGTACGAGAGCGGCTAGCCCTCGGCGCCGCCAGGCCGGCCGCGAGATGAACGTCCCGGACTATGGGCTATAGGGGGTGGTCAGGGACGTTCATCGCCATGCGGGGTAGATAGGATGCGCGGCCGTTTGGCCGCGGGCGCGGCCGGCGCAACCGACGAAAGACTTCATGGCTCTTCCGAAAGACGTCAAGTTCGTGACCTTCGACTGCTACGGCACGCTGATCGACTGGGAGACCGGCGTGTACGAGGCCTTCCAGAAAGAGGCCGATCGCGACGGCTTCACGATCGATCGCGAGCAGCTCGTGCCCCGCTTCGTGGAGATCCAGCGAGAGATCCAGCGCGGCTCCTACGAGCTGTACGCCGAGGTGCTGCGGCGGACAGCCGTCCGCGTGGCCGGCGAGCTCGGCTGGGAGCTCGAGCCCTCGCGCTCGAACTTCCTTCCCAACAGCGTGCCGCGCTGGCAGCCCTACCGCGAGACCAACGCCCAGCTCGAGCGCTTCTCGAAGAAGTACGAGGTGGGAATCCTCTCCAACATCGACGACAAGCTCCTCGGCGCGACCCGTCGCCATTTCCGCACCGACTTCGACCTGGTGGTCACCGCCCAGCAGGTGCGCAGCTACAAGCCCGATCCGGCGCACTTCAAGGAGTGCGCACGCCGGATCGAGGGCATGAAGAGGAACTGGGTCCACATCGCATCCGGGTATCCCACCGACGTGGAGCCGTGCCTCCAGTCGAAGATCCCCGTGATCTGGGTCAACCGTCACGGCGAGCAGGCCGCCGGGAAGAAGCCGGACGCCGATGTCAAGAGCTTCCGCGAGGCGGGCAAGCTGCTGAAGGCCGCGTAGCCCGCGTGCGGGCCGTCTCGCTCAGCAAGGACGCCCTCTTAGTAACCAGCGCGTTCTGGCAGACGAACGCGGTGGCCCTCCGGGCCGGCGGCGAGGGGGTGCTCATCGACTCTCCCTACCTGCCGGACGAGCTCGACGCCCTGCCGGGGCTGCTCGCGCGCGCCGGCTTCGAGCCCGACGGGCTCCTCGCCACCCACGCGGACTTCGACCACGTGCTCGGCCGGCTCGCGTTTCCCGGCCTGACGCTCGGCATGGGCGAGTCGTCGGTCGAGCGCATGCGTACCGCGCCGGGGGAGACCCAGCGCGGGCTGCGCGCGTACGACGGCGCGTTCTACATCGAGCGCCCGTCGCCACTGGCGCTCGGGCAGGTGCAGGCGCTGCCGGTACCGGGCCGGATCGACCTCGGGAGCGGCGACGGCCAGATCGAGCTCGAGCTCCATCCGGCCGAGGGGCACACGCCGGACGGCATGGCGATCCTCGCCCGCTCGCACGGGCTGCTGGTGGTTGGCGACTACGTCTCGTCGGTCGAGATCCCGTGGATCTCGGAGGGCGGCGGGCTCGAGGACTACCGCGCCACGCTCGCGCGGCTCACGCCGCTGGTCGGCGACGCGGCCACGATCGTGCCCGGGCACGGCCCGGCGCACGGCTCGGACGGGGCGCTGCGGCTGATCGAGGAGGACCTCGCCTACCTCGATCGGCTCGAGGCCGGCGACGAGCGGCCGAAGCTGCCCGACGGCCGCGACTCGAGCGCCCAGCGCAAGATCCACCGCGAGAACCTCACGCGGATCTGAGAGCCCGCCGCGCTCAACGCACGACGACGAGCTTGCGCTCCGGAGACTGCACCGCCTCGGCGGCGTCGTCCCAGGCCACCACGTTGCTCGTAACGAGCTGCGGGCGCAGCCTCCCCTCCGCCACGAGCTCGAGGATCCTCGGTATCGCGGGCCGCGCCTGCGCGCGCCCGATGTGGAAGTGCACGCCGCTCGTGTACATCTCGAGCAGCGGCAGGGCCGTTTCGGGCTCGAACAGGATGCCGGTGCTGGTGCAGTCGCCGCCGGGCTCGGTCGAGCGCAGCGCGCAGGAGAGGCTCTCCCGGGTGGCGCCGGCGTCGACCGTGATCGGGAAGGGATCCAGCCGCTCCGGCGGCTCGCTGTCTCGCACGTGCGCGCCGAGCTGTTCGGCGACCTCGAGCCGATCGGGGTCCGTGTCGAGGTAGGTCACACGCTCGGAGCCGAGTGCCAGCGCGGCGTCGACCGCGTAGAGGCCGATGCTCGGCCCGCCGCCGCCCATCACCAGCACCGGCGCCCCGGGCCGGCGCTCGAGTGGGGCCGCCACCGTGCGCCAGCCGTCGGGGATGTTGTCGCTGGCGCTCGCCACGGTGGCCGGCTCGACCCTCGCGGGCACCTCGACCAGCATGTGGTCGGCGAACGGCACCCGCACGAGGTCCGAGAGCGCGCCGCCCCAGTCCCCGCCGAACTGCCCGAAGCCGAACGTCGACATCTTCGGCACGGTCAGGCAGTCGCCCGTCTGGCCGCGGGCGCAGCGCTCGCACTCGCCGCACGAGATCTGGAAGGGCACCACCACGCGCGCGCCGGACTCGATCTCGGTCATGTCCCCCGTGGCCACGACCTCGGCCACGAACTCGTGACCGAGCGCGATCGGCGTGGGGAACGGCGCCTGACCGCGGATGATCGGCAGGTCGAGGTCGCAGAGCGCCGTCGCCAGCGGGCGCACGAGCGCGTCGTTCGCCTCGCGCAGGAGCGGGTCGGGCACGTCGAGCCATTCCACCCGTCGGTCTTCGGTCAGCGTGAGCTGTCGCATCGAGGCCCGCGGCCCTACTTGATGACCGCGATCCTGTCGCCGGTCGAGATCGCGCCGCCCTCCGCCACGCCGAGCTCCTCGACCGTGCCGGCGCTCGGGGCGGTGATCTCGTTCTCCATCTTCATGGCCTCGATCACGCACACGAGCGCGCCTTCCTCCACCTCTGCGCCCTGCTCCACGACCACCTTGAGCACGGTGCCCTGGAGCGGTGAGATCAGCTCGCCGGGTGCGCCGCCGCCGCCGCCTTCCTTCTTCTCGCGACGGGGGGCCTTGCGCGTGGTGGGCGCCGCGCCGTTGGGCGCCGCGGCGTCGCCGATCACCTTGACGTCGAAGCGGCGGCCGGAGACCTCGACCGCGTAGTCGCGCTCGACCTTCTCGGCCTGCTCCTCGTCCTCCGCCGGCTTCTCCGCTGTGGGGTAGGCGAGCTCCTTCAGCCAATCCCTGTCCTCCACGAGGTCGCGGCAGGTCTCCCCGCGCGCCCACTGCTCGGTGGCGAGCAGCGCCCGATGGAAGGGGATCAGTGTCTTCAGGTCGCCGATCTCGTACTCGCCGAGCGCGCGCAGCATGCGCCGGGTGGAGGCCGCCCGGTCCACGTCCCAGACGATCAGCTTGGCGATCATCGGGTCGTACAGCGGGAGCACCTCGTAGCCCTCCTCGGCGCCCGAGTCCACGCGCACGAACGGGCCGGCCGGCTCGCGGTAGGAGCCCACGCGCCCGGGAGCCGGGGCGAACCTCTTGGAGGCGTCCTCTGCGTTGATGCGGCACTCGATCGCGTGCCCGCGGAGCTGCACGTCCTCCTGGGCGTAGCCGAGCGGCTCGCCGGCGGCGATCTTGATCTGCTCGCGCACGATGTCGATGCCGGTGACCATCTCGGTCACGCAGTGCTCCACCTGCACGCGCGTGTTCATCTCGAGGAAGAAGTACTCGCCGTCCTGGAGCAGCCCCTCGACCGTGCCCGCGGAGCGGTAGCCCACGGCGCGCGCGGCCTCGGTCCCGATCTTGCCGATGCGCTCGCGCAGCTCCGGATCGACCGCCGGCGCGGGCGACTCCTCTATCAGCTTCTGGTGGCGGCGCTGGACCGAGCAGTCGCGCTCGAAGAGGTGGATCACGTCGCCGTGCGAGTCCGCGAGCACCTGCACCTCGACGTGCCGCGGGTCCGGCAGGTAGCGCTCCACGTACACCGTGGCGTCCGAGAAGAACTTCTCGCCCTCGCGCGCGGCGCCCTCGAAGGCGGCCTCCAGCTCGTCCTCGGACTGCGCGACCCGGAAGCCCTTGCCGCCACCGCCGCCGGCCGCCTTGATGGCCACGGGGTAGCCCACCGACTCGTCGATGATCGTGCGAGCGTCTTCCACGGTCGCCACCGGGTCGGTTGTGCCCGGCACGATCGGCACGCCGGCGTCGCGCATGATCTCGCGCGCCGCGGTCTTCGAGCCCATCGCCTCGATCGCGCTCGCGGGAGGGCCGATGAAGACGATGCCCGCCTCCTCGCAGGCCTTCGCGAAGCCGGCGTTCTCGGCCAGGAAGCCGTAGCCCGGATGGATCGCCTCGGCGCCCGACTGGCGGGCCACTTCGATGATCTTCTCGACCACCAGGTAGCTCTCGTTGGCGGGCCCCGGGCCGAGCAGGTAGGCCTCGCCCGCGCGGCGGGCGTGGGGAGCATCGCGGTCCGGCTCCGAGTACACCGCCACGCTCTCGATGCCGAGCTCCTCCAGCGTGCGCATCACCCGGATGGCGATCTCGCCGCGGTTGGCGACTAGGACCTTCTCGAACATGAGGGGCGGGGAGGTTATCGACGCAGGCATAATCGAGGCGTGCGTCGCACGTTCCTGGTCCTCGCCTGCGTGACGGCCGCGCTCACCGCGTTCGCGCCGGCCGCCGAGGCGGGGCTCCGCTTCCGGAGCTGCAACGGTGTGGGGTGCGCCCGGCTCAGCGTGCCGCTCGACCGGTCCGGCAGCCAGCCCGGCCGCTTGTCGCTGTACGTCGAGCGCCGGCGGGCGGCCGGCGCACCGCACCGCGGCGTCGCGCTGCTGCTCGCGGGCGGACCGGGGCAGCCGGGCACCACCGCCTTCGGCGGTCCGCCCTCGCCGGCCAGCTACCGGGACTTCGCCCGGCTGCTGCCGGGCTACGACATCGTGGCCTTCGACCAGCGCGGCACCGGGAGCTCCGGCCTGCTGCGCTGCCCGTCACTCGAGGGGGCGAGCCTGATCGACGCCGGCGCCGAGGCCGCCGACTGCGCCCGCCGGCTGGGCTCGAGGCGCGGCCTCTACCGCACGGTCGACAGCGTGGAGGACATCGAGACGCTGCGCGCCGCGCTCGGCGCCCGCCGGCTGACGCTCATCGGGGTGTCCTACGGCACGTTCGTCGCCCAGGCGTACGCCGCCCGCTACCCGACCCGGGTCGGCCGCCTGGTGCTCGACTCGGTACTCGATCCGGCCGGCTGGGACCCGTTCTACCGCGACATGTTCACAGCGATCCCGCGGGTGCTGCGCTCGGTGTGCCGCTCGCGCTGCCGCCGCTTCACGCCCGACCCGGTGACGGACACCGAGAGGCTCGTGGCGCGGCTTGCCGAGGCCCCGCTCCGGGGCCGCGTGGCGCTGCCGGACGGTCGCGTGCGCCCCGCGCGCCTTACCCGCGAAGAGCTCTTCTTCACCCTCGTGGCGGGCGATCTCGACGACGTTTCGCGCGCCGCCTATCCGGCCGCCGTGGTGTCGGCGCTGCGGGGCGACCCGGCACCAATCCTGCGCCTGCGCCGCCGCGCCATCGTGAGCGAGAGCAGCGGCACGCCGCGCGAGTTCAGCTCGGGCCTCTACGCGGCAACGGTGTGCGAGGAGACGCGCTTCCCCTGGACGCGCTTCTCCGCGCCCCAGGCGCGCCTCGGTTCGATCGCCGATGCCGTGTCGCTGATCCCGCCGGCGGCGCTTCGCCCCTTCGACGCCTTCACGGCGGCGGCCAACGACTTCATCCGCATGTGCCGCCGCTGGCCGGAGGCCGCGCCCGCGCCCGAGCCGCTCCCGGGGCCGCTGCCGGACGTGCCCGTCCTGATGCTCGAGGGCGAGTTCGACGTGCGCACCTCGATCGAGTCGGCGGGCCGCGCGGACGCGCTCTGGCCGCGCGCGCAGGTCCTCGTGGCGCCGAACACCGGCCACTCGACGCTCAGCGCGGACGTGACCGGCTGCACCGTGAGGGCGATGCGCGGCTTCCTCCTCGGGCGCCAGGTGCGCCCCAGCTGTCCGCGCACGCGCACGCTGTTCCCGCCGGGCGGGCCGCTGCCGGCCTCGCTCGGTGAGGCGCCGCGAAGAGGGCCCGCCGGGGCGCGCGGCCGCGTGATCGGCGCCGTGGAGCTCACGCTGCTCGACGTAGCCGAGGACTTCCTGGCAGCGTTCGGTCCAGCGCGCGGCGCCGGGCTGCGCGGCGGGCGCTGGAACTGGACGGGCGTGCCGCTGGTCCTCGACCGGGTCGAGCTTGTGCCGGGTGTGCGGCTGACCGGGCGGATCAGGCGCTTCGGCCAGGCCAGCCAGCGCGGCACGCTGCGCATATCCGGGCCGGGCGGACCGAACGGGCGCATCCGGCTGGCGGGCAACCGGGTGACCGGCCGCCTCGGCGGCCGCCGCGTGCGCGGCACGATCCGGATCGGGATCCTGAGCGGGGCGAGCGCGGCCGCTCAGCCGGCCCGCAGCCCCGCGAAGAACGTGGCCATCATGGTCGGGTAGAGCTCGTCCGGCACCGCCTCCGGCTCGAGCAGCCGCTCGAGGCCGATGCCGTTGGCCATCGCGAACGTCATCGTGGCCACCTGGTCCGGGGGCACCGAGGGCTCGATGCCGAGCTCCCGGGCGCGACGCTCGAGCAGTTCGGCGATGCGTTCCCGAAGGGCGCGGTAGCGCGCAACGAGCTCACGCCGGAAGCCCTCGTTGCGAGAGGCGTATACGGCGAACTCGAAGAACAGGCGCTCCCACTCGGGCTCGGCCTCGATCGCGGCGATGAAGTCCCTGGCGGCCCGGCGGGCCTGCTCCTCGGGAGGCGCGTCCACGGCCAGCACACGATCGAGCTCGGCGAGGCGATCGGCGAAGCGCGCGTCCAGCATCGCGAGGAAGAGGTCCTCCTTGCCGGCGAAGTTCGCGTACACGGCGCCCTTGGTGTAGCCCGCCTCCTCGGCAACCTCGTCGAGGGAGGCTCCCTCGAGGCCGCGGCGCGCGGCCACTCGCGCGGCGGAGCTCATCAGCCGGGCGCGGGTGTGCTCCTGGCGCTCCTTGCGCGTCAGGCGCGGCTCGGCCATCAGGCGGCCAGGGGCGCCGCGCCGCGTCCGGCCGGCCGGCGGGCCCTCGCCACGATCTCGCCGCCGCGGGCGGGCACGAGGAGGATCCCGCGCCGGTTGATGCGCTCGGGCGGCCCCCCGGCCCTCCGCAGCTCGAGCCGGCGGGCCACCGCCTGCAGCACGATCCGCATCTCGAGCTGGGCGAAGCTCGCGCCCAGGCAGCGGCGCACGCCGCCCCCGAACGGGATCCACGTGTAGGTGCCGCCCTGCCCTTCGAGGAAGCGCTCGGGGCGGAAGCGCAGCGGCTCCGGATAGATGTCCGCGCGGCGGTGCAGCAGGTAGATGCACGGTGCTACGGCCGAGCCGGCCGGCAGCGTGCGGCCGCCGATCTCCATCGACTCGGCGAGTCTGCGCACCACGATCCCGACGGGCGGCCGCAGCCGCAGCGTCTCCTTGACCACCGCGTCGGCGTACTTGTCGTCCTCGCCGAGCCGCTCGAGGATCCCGGGGTGGCGCACAAGCCGCTCGAGCGCCCAAGCCACCCCGGTGGCGGTGGTCTCGTGGCCCGCGATCAGCAGCGTCATGAGCTCGTCGCGCAGTTCGGTGTCGGACATGGCGCTGCCGTCGTCGTGCTCCGCCTGGAGGAGCAGGGACATGATGTCGTCGCGCTCCGCAAGGTCGCCCGCGCGGCGGCGCTCGCGGATCTCGTCGTAGATCAGCTCGTCGGAGGGCTCGAGCATGCGCCGGAACAGGCGCAGCCGCGCGGTGCGATGGGGGCCCAGCGCGGCCAGCAGGGCCATCCGGCGGGGATCGGTGGCCCAGCCGATGATCTCGCTGAGCGCGGCGCCCAGCCGGGCCTTGCGCTCCTCGTCCTGCACGCCGAAGACCGTGCGCATGATCACCTCGAGGGTGAGCGCCTGCATGCGCGGCAGCGTGCGGAACGGCTCGCCGAGCGGCCAGCGTTCTATCTCCGCCTCGGCCACCTGCTCCATCGCGTCCGCGTAGCCGCGCAGCCGCTCGCCGTGGAAGGGCGGCAGCATCAGCTTGCGCTGGCGCATGTGCGCGGCCTCGTCGAGCAGCAGCACCGAGTTGCTGCCCACCACCGGCAGCAGGATCACTGCCGCCTCGCCGGCGTGCAGCAGCCGCGGGTCGCCGGTGAAGACCTGTTTGATCGCGTCCGGGTCGGTGATGAACACCCAGGTGCCCTCGTGGGCGACCTTGAGCGTGAACGACTCCCCGTAGCGGCGCCGGCAGTCCTCCATGTAGGCCGAGGGGCGCACGAGCCAGCGCGCGGTCTGCAGTGCGCGCGGCGCGCTCGGGCCGGGCGGCAGGCTCGCGGTATTCACATACCAGACGGTATCGGGGTACCGCTCGGTATGCAACCCGGGACTCGCTCACAGCCGCGTCGGGACTCGTCGGTAGTGCGAGCGACGTCAATATTGAACGTCGATCGCACGACCATCGGGAAGCTACGCCAGCTCGCGGCCCACGAGCCCCGCGTGCGCGGCCACCTCGGACGCGAACTCGGCGAAGTCGCGGGCGTAGAGCTGCTGCGGCCCGTCGCACAGCGCCGCCTCGGGGTCGTCGGCCACCTCGACGATGATGCCGTCCGCGCCCACGGCCGCCGCCGCTCGCGAGAGCGGGCCCACCAGGCGCCGGTCGCCGGAGGCGTGTGAGGGATCCACGATCACGGGCAGATGGGTGTGGAGCTTGAGCCAGGGCACCGCGCCGAGGTCGAGCGTGAAGCGCATCGCCCGCTCGAAGGTGCGGATGCCGCGCTCGCACAGGATCACGCGCTCGTTGCCCTCCTTGAGCACATAGTCCGCCGCCTGCAGGAGCTCGTCGAGCGTCGAGGAGAGGCCGCGCTTGAGCAGCACGGGCTTGCCCATCTTGCCCACCACCTCGAGCAGGCCGTAGTTCTGCATGTTGCGCGCGCCCACCTGAATCACGTCCACCGCGTCGGCGAACAGGTCGGCGTGCTCGGTCGAGGTCAGCTCGCTCACCACCGGCAGGCCGGTCTCCTCGCGCACCGAGCGCAGGATCGAGAGGGCCTCGCCACCCAGCCCCTGGAACGAGAACGGCGAGGTGCGCGGCTTGAAGGCGCCGCCGCGCAGCATCGAGGCGCCGCCGGCCGCCACCGCCCGCGCGACCGTGAGCGTCTGCTCCGGCGTCTCGACCGTGCAGGGGCCCGCGATCAGGCAGAACGTGCCGCCGCCGCCCACCACCCGCCCGTCGACGGCGAAGCTCGTGGACGCGTGGTGGGAGAGCTCGCTCGAGGCCAGCTTGTAGGGCCGCGAGATCGGGATCACCTGGTCGACCCCGGGCAGCCCCTCGAGGCCGAGCTCGCGCACGCCCTCGGGATCCCCGATCGCGCCGATCGCCGTGGTCAGCTCGCCCGGCATGACCTTCGCGTGCACGCCGCGGGCCTCGAGCTTGGCCACCACCGCGTCGATCTGCGCGGGCGTGGCCTCGGGTGTCATCACGACCATCATGGGCTCGCAGCAGTGGGTTCCGGCCGCGCGGCGGCGGTAGCGGCTGCCCTGGCCTCGCGCGCGCGCCGGGCCCGCACCATCGTCACGATCAACAGGATCACCACGCCGAGCGGGAACGGGATCAGCACCCAGGTGGGGATCCCAAGGCCGGCCTTGATGAGGAGCGCGAGGCCCGCGCCGATCAGCACGAGCGCGAGCGTGGTGCGCAGCACGGCGGGCTCCACCCGTACCGACCAGTGGCTGCCGAGCCACACGCCGGGGATCGACCCGACAAGGATGTTGAGAGCGAGGCCGAAGTCCACGTTGCCCGCCACGATGTGGGCCATGCCGGCTGCCCAGAGCAGGATCGCCGCGTGGAAGACGTCGGTGCCGACCACGCGCGTGGGCGTGAGCCGGAACAGCAGGATCAGCCCGACGGCGATCAGCGCGCCGCTGCCGGCCGAGGTGATGCCGAGCACGAAGCCCACGCACATGCCGAGCACCACGGCCGCCACCTTGTGCCGCGTCTCCAGCTCGATGGTGTCGCGCTCGCGCTCGTGCATCGACTTGAGGAAGGCGCGCACGAGCGTGGCCGCTCCCGTGAGGAGCAGCGCGCAGGCGAGAATGGTGAGCAGCAGGTCGTCGAAGTCGCGCCCCGCGGCGTCCTCGATCAGGCCCAGCACGTACACGCCGCCCACCGCCGCGGGCACCGAGCCGATCGCCATCCAGCTCGAGAGCCGGAGGTCGACGGTCTTCTGCGTCCAGTGCTTGTAGCCCCCGACCGTCTTCGTCACGGCCGCGTAGGCGAGGTCGGTTCCGATCGCCGTCACAGGCGTGACGCCGAACACGAGGATCAGCATCGGCGTCATCAGCGAGCCGCCGCCGATGCCCGTCATTCCAACCAGGATGCCGACCCCGAGGCCGAAGCCTATGAGGGCGATGTCCATCGCCGGGAGCCTAGAGCGACAACCGCTAGAGGACCATGCCCGCACCGACCGTGTCATTCGTCGACTCGTCGATGAGGATGAAGCTGCCGGTTGCACGGTTGCGCCGGTACTCGTCGACGAACAGCGGCGAGGACAGCCGCAGCCGCAGCCGGCCGATCTCGTTGAGGCCGAGGCCGGCGGCCGCCTCGTCGCGGTGCAGGGTGTTCACGTCGATCCGGTAGCGCAGCTCGTCCGCCTTGGCGAGCACCGTGCGGGTGGTGTGCTTGATGCGGAAGCGGCCCGACGCCTCGAGCGGCCGCTCGGCCATCCAGCAGACCATCGCCTCCACCTCGCGCGCCTCGACGGGCCGGTTCTGCGGGCGGCAGATCATGTCGC
>Ga0209382_10003894_pt1 | contig 20384 bp, 22 predicted proteins | sample SoiMetdeltSBSDD5_FD_187599 | JGI IMG/M metagenome (GOLD analysis project Ga0209382, IMG submission 187599) | Bulk soil microbial communities from a Populus tree surrounding site in Tennessee, USA - Soil MetaG P. deltoides SBSDD5 (SPAdes) (version 2) | ecosystem: Environmental > Terrestrial >... | reverse complement strand
AGAAGAAAGCCAAAATCCGCTGGAATTTCACCGTGAAGGACGCTCGTCAAGTTTTTAAAGAACACTACCCTACATCTTTAACTTGTTGATGTACTAGGCTAGGGTCTAATTTAGCAACAGCCGGCTGCAAAAACTGTGCGACAAATTCAAGGGTTTCATGCAGTACGGGTTGCCGCGTGAGTCCAGTCCACTTTCTTACCTTGTTGCCTTCTATAATTACCAGAGCAATAGCTGTGTTGATAAGAAACTCAAATGAGCGCGCAATATCCAAGCCAGATACAATCAAGTCTTCTCTGTCTGGATGTTCTAACTGAACATCCAGCGGCCCTAATTCAGCAGCAGGGGCCATGTAAATCTTGTCAACACCAAGAAGCAAAAGAGTTGCGGCGCTTTTTGCAATATCTGGAACTACTCCATAAATCTTGTTTGAACGAGATCGCAGGTCAAGGATTAACTTGTATGCCGCGTGTGCATCGCCGCCAGGAGACTCGATCCATATATCTATCTCCGTCTCTTCTGGCTTGGTAGTAATTTTCTCGTCCAGAAATGCTTGGAGAAGTCGAACGGTATCTCTGTCCAGCATGTCTTTATCAAGTTTCTGGAACAGAATCAAGTAATATCGAGAAACTTTTTGGTTTTTCATATTGGAAATTGAAACGGAACAAACTTGATGATGTTACTTGCCGACTTTAGTTGTACGAGTCTTCCGGTGTTGCTTGCGTTCTTTCGGCATTGGCGGGGTATTTAACATAACCTTTAGAACCTCATCCGGTTTAGTTGGATAAAGCGATAAAGGTTTTTCTCTTGGCTTGGTTTTTGATTTTGAATTTGGCATATTTACCCCCTCTACAGCTTCAGAACAAATGTATATACAATCTGTGATATACACATTTTTATAGATTGTACCAACAATCCCCAAATAGGCAAATACCCATTTGGGTAACTTTACAGTCCCCACTCCTTGGCCTGTTTGTCTGCTTCCTTTTCAAAATCTCCCCGTCTCTCCTCGTGGTCTATCTGGTCTATATGACCTAAGACCACATGAGCAAGTAAACGAGCAATTGTATGCCTGATAAAATCGGTGGGTTGGCTTGGCAACCTACGCGGGGAGAGATACAGAATCGCAAAAGATTTTTTGAACCGAATGCTTATCACCGCGCCCCATTTCGGCCTCTGGCCCAACGGGATAAAGTCGGCGCTGTCTGACACAAGCATTATTCTTTTTGAAATCAGCGCTTTGTCTTTCGCGTTGGGGATATGCTCTAAAACATCATTGAAGAGTCGGAGAAGTTTTCTTGACCTGAGATTTATGACCATGCCGCCATCCTTTTCCGGGCATGGCATGGTAGAATCTACTCCAGCCTAGCCCTCCGCGTAGGGTGTAGGTTAGGGCTGCTGTGGTGGTGGAACACCGCACCAGCCCGAAGGGGGACAAAACAATGTCCAATACTCAGACATTATAGCATGTCTATCAACTCCGCTTATTTTTTGGCCCGCGCTTTTCGCCGCTGTCTTTCATCTTGCGGACGTAGGCGAGCAAGCTGGCCCGCTCAACCTTCCAGACAGTTATAAACTTCTGGCCCTTCACGTCCCCCGATTGAAGGAGTCTATAAATCTGTTTTCGACTGTAGCCTGTCAGGTTGAGTGCTTCGGTAACGCCAATCCACTCCTCGGACACGCTCTCTCCAGGGGTGCATTGTACCTATTCGGCTGGCAAGTGAGAAGGCTATCGGGGGACTAAAATCGAGTAGAATCAGGGGGTACTAGGGGTTTGGGTATGCCAAGTATATCGTCACCCAATTGTGACTCGCGAACTCGACCGGATTCACGCAACTTATCGGCGGTTGAAGTATAGTAAGTTGATTCCTTGTAACTGTCGGGTTTGCAAAGACGACCCGGAACCGTACTTTTATTCCTTCAGGATTTTGCTTCAGTTCACAGAAGATCAAGAAGAACTCATCCAGTGCCAAAAGAGTTACCAAATGGTAAACGTTTGGGGCTTGATTGACGCTGTGATTGATCGAGGGCAGATTGTAAGGGAAGAAGAATTGAAATTGGGTGGCGTTGGTTTTTAAAGTTTCTGTCATCGAACTCATGAAACTCGTCATTGGACAATTGCCGTTGATTGGAAAATTTATCAAAGAGAAACGTGAGGAGTGAAATGTGACTCGTGACGAGTGAGACGTGAAGAGAGAACGTGACCAGGTTTTCACGCGTCACGTGTCACGCGTCACTTCCACCATCAGCCATCAGCTATCTGCCAAATGCCTTCCCCCCTCACCCTCGACCTCCTCCGCCTCCTCGGCGTCTTCATCCTCGTGCTCGCCAACGGCTTCTTCGTCGCGGCGGAGTTTGCGCTCGTCAGCATCCGGCGCACGCGGGTGGAAGAGTTGATTCAGCAGCGCAAAGTCGGCGCGCGCGCGGTCAAGCGCGCGCAAGAGGATCTCAATCCCTTTCTGGCCGCCGCGCAACTGGGCATCACCATCGCCAGCCTCGGACTCGGTTGGCTCGGCGAACCGGCGCTCGCGCATTTCATTCAACCGCTGCTGGACTTGCTCCCCACGCCCTGGCGCGATGTCTTCGCTCATTCCATTTCCGCCGCCCTCGCCTTTGCCATCATCACCTTTCTCCACGTCGTCGTCGGCGAGCAAGCGCCCAAATCGTTCGCGCTCCAAAAGCCGGAAATCACCGCACTGTTCGTCGCGCGTCCCACGCTCTTCGCCGGGACGCTCTTCAAGCCCGCCATCTGGCTGCTCAACAGTTCCAGTGCGTTGCTCTTGCGCCTGCTCGGTTTATCGTCCGCCGGCGGGCATGAACGGGTTCACTCGGTGGATGAGCTCAAAATGCTGGTCGAGGCCTCCGAGGAAAGCGGTGTGCTTGAGGACACCGAGCGCGACATGCTGCACGCCGTCTTCGATTTCGGCGCGCTGACCGTGCGCGAGGTGATGGTGCCGCGCACCGAAATGGCCGCGGTGGACGCCGACGCGCCGGTGGAGACGTTGATTCAACTCGCGATCAAGCATCCCTTCTCCAAGTTCCCCGTCTACGAAGAAGATATTGATCACATCATCGGCATCGCGCATGTGCGCGATCTCGTGCGCGTGCAGCATGACGAGCGGCGCAGCGCGACGATCCGCGGCCTCATGCGCGAACCCATCGCCGTGCCGGAGACCATCCGCCTGGACGATTTGCTCCAGCAGTTCCGCGTCAAACGGCAGCACATGGCGATTGCGCTCGACGAGTACGGCGGCACTGCCGGGCTGGTGACGTTGGATGATTTGATGGAGCAGATCGTCGGCGAAGTGCGCGATCCCTTCGACCGCTCCGCGCCGCACATTCAACGCCTCCCGGACGGCTCCGCGCTCGTGGACGGGATGACTCCGATTGAGGACGTCAACGAGTTCTTTGGCCTTAACCTGAAGGATGAGCACTACGACACCATCGCCGGTTTCGTTCTCGGCCGCCTGGGCCGCATGGCGAAGGTCGGGGATATGGTGGAAAGCGATGGGGTCCGGCTCAAGGTCGAGGCGCTGGATGGATTAAGAATCGCTCGATTGTCACTGCGACTAAAATCTGAATCGGGAACTGGATAATGGGAACTGAAGGAACTATAGGAACTGTAGGAACTTCGCTCCAAAATCAAGTTTCGCAAGTTCCCCGAGTTCCTTCAGTTCCTTGATTTCTTGAGTTCCTTCAGTTCCCTCATTTCCTTGAGTTCCTGGTCTTAATATGTTCGCCGAAGTCGTCGTCAACGTCCCCAATCTCACCTCCACCTTCCACTACTCGATTCCCTCTGAACTGCGGGAAACACTCGTCGTCGGGCATCTGGTCACGGTGCCGTTCGGCGGGCGACGGGCGCAGGGCGTTGTTGTTGGCCTAACAGATACTGCGGCCGTGGCCGAGGTCAAACCCATCGAAAGTTTAGTAGATCCACAGCCGGTGCTCACGTCCGCGCAGCTTGATCTGGCCTACTGGATCGCGCACACATATCTCGCGCCGCTCATCGAATGCCTGACGCTCATGCTGCCACCCGGCCTGTCCAAGCGCGCGGACGCGCTCTACACATTGCGCCAGGATGATGGAGTAGTTAATCCTACGCAACAAGCGTTCGTGCGCCTGCTCAAGACGCGCGGCCCGCTGCGCGGCCAGCAGATTGACCGAGCGCTGCCGCGCCACAACTGGCGCAGCGCCGCCGATTCCCTCGTCCGGCGGGGCCTCGTCACCCGACAGAGTCTGCTCGACCCGCCCGCCGTCCGTCCCAAGCACGTCCGCACCGCGCGCCTATCCGCCACGTTAGAGCAAGTCACGGAAGCCAAGCCGCGTCTCTCGAAGTCCGCCAAGAAAGCCGAGCGGCTCGCCGCCGTTTTAGATTTTCTCGCGGACGAATTTGATCCGGTGGATGTGAGTTGGGTCTACGCCGAAACCCAGGCCACGCTGCAAGATTTAAAAGACCTGGCTGAGATGGGCCTCGTGGATTTAGGCGAAGCCGAAGTCTGGCGCGACTCACTCTCCGGCAAAGAATTTGTCCCCTTCGATCCCCCTGAACTCACCGCCGATCAAGCCAATATCTGGGACGTAATTCGCCAGCACATCGAGAATCCATCCTCTTTATCCTCTTCATCTTCATCCGTTAAATCCGCTCCATCCGTTGACCCTCCCTCTTCAACCTTTCTTATCCACGGCGTCACCGGCTCCGGCAAAACCGAAATCTACCTCCGCGCGCTCGAAGCGACGCTGGCGCGCGGGCGTCGAGCGATTGTCCTCGTCCCGGAGATTGCCCTGACCCCACAGACCGTCCGACGTTTCGCCGCGCGCTTTCCTGGTCGCGTCGCCATCTGGCACAGCCAGTTAGGGCCGGGCGAGCGCTACGATACCTGGCGGCGCGCGCGCGCCGGGCTGGTCGAGGTCGTCATCGGGCCACGGAGTGCGTTGTTCGCGCCGCTCCCGGACATCGGCCTGATCGTCTTGGACGAGGAACACGACGAAGCCTACAAACAAGATCCGCCGTTCGCGGTTCCGTATCACGCGCGCGAAGCCGCCGTCGAGTACGCTCACCGTCTGGGCGCGGTCTGTCTGCTCGGGTCCGCGACTCCCGATTTAGTGTCGTATCATCGCGCCAAACGCGGCGAGTATCGGCTGCTGGAATTGCCGTGGCGCATCCTCGGCCACACGCGCTGGATTCACGAGCAAGCCGAGAAGTATCACATTGAGCCGCGTTACCACGCGTTAGCCAACGGCCCGCGCGAGGCGCAGACGATTGACCTGCCGCCGGTGGAGATGGTGGACCTGCGCCAGGAATTGCGCGCGGGCAACACCTCCATCTTCAGCCGCCGCTTGCAGGCCGCGCTCACCGAGACATTGGCGCGCAACGAGCAGGCCATTCTATTTCTCAATCGGCGCGGAACGGCCACTTACGTTTTCTGCCGGGATTGCGGCGAACCGCTCGCGTGCGAACAGTGCGAGATGCCGCTCACGTATCACGGCGAGGGCGTGGCGTTAGTGTGTCATCACTGCAACTATCGGCGGCTCCCGCCGGAGCGCTGCCCGCACTGCGACGGCGCGCGCATCCGTTACTTTGGAACCGGGACGGAGAAAGTGGAAGACGCCGTGCGGACGCAGTTTCCGCAGGCCCGCACCTTGCGCTGGGATCATGACGTGACGCGCTTCAAGGGCGCGCACGAATTGATTTTGCAAAAGTTCAACACGCATCAAGCGGATGTGCTCATCGGCACGCAGATGATCGCCAAGGGACTCGATCTCCCGCTCGTCACGTTGGTCGGCGTCATCTCTGGGGATGTGGGCCTCGGCCTGCCGGATTACCGCGCCGCCGAGCGGACGTTCCAAATTCTCACGCAAGTCGCCGGGCGCGCGGGCCGCGGCTTGCTCGGCGGGCGCGTCGTGTTGCAAACGTACATGCCGGAGAACTATGTCATCGAGGCGGCGTCTAAACACGATTACGCCGAATTCTATGCGCGCGAATTGCGCCATCGCAAAGAATTAGGGTATCCGCCTTTTCGGCGGCTCATGCGTTTGATCTATCGCGATGTTCGGAATGAACGGGCGGAGCTTGAAGCGGGAGTCGTCGCGCGGCAATTGCAAGCGCAAATCAAAAATGGTCAGCATCCCGCCACCGACCTCGTCGGCCCGACGCCGTGTTTCTTTGCGAAAATTTCCGGCGAGTATCGCTGGCAGATCATCATCCGCAGCCCCGACCCCGCGGCTTTGGTACGGGATAAGCAACTTAAGGGGTGGTATGTGGATGTGGATCCGATGAGTACGTTGTAAGAGCGAAAAGCGTACACGGATTACACGGAAACCTTCGGCGGATGGCACGGAAACCAACAAAAAAATCTGTGGAATCTGTGGTCATCCGTGCCATCCGTGTACGCTCTTCCTCGATTGACAGAATCTGCTTCTCTGGGTAGCTTTGCATTGGTTTGAGAGATGGGAATGGATAGAGTGGATAACGATGAGTGGTTGAATTTGAGTGAGGCTGCCGAACGGTTGGGCGTTCACCCTTCGACGTTGCGGGCGTGGGCGGATCGCGGCGAAATCACGTCTCATCGCACCGCGGGCAATCATCGGCGTTTCCGCCGCTCCGAAATCGAAGCCTGGGCGGCCTCCCGCCGCGACGCCCATCCCTCGGCCCCCTCGGCCGGGCAGCTCATCGTCGAAAGCGCCTTGGGCCGGACGCGGCTGCAGATGGCCGAAGGGCGACTGAATCACACCGACTGGTATGCGCGCTTTGACGAAACGCGCAAACAAGAGTTGCGCGAGGCCGGGCGGCGACTGCTCAGCTTGCTCATGCGCTACTTGAGCGAGGAGGGCGAGGCGATTTTGGATGACGCGAAAGAAATTGGGCGCGAGTACGAACGCCTGGGCCGGCAGGCCGGTTTGCCCCTGAGCGAAACGGTATCGGTCTTTCTGTATTTCCGCGATTTTTTGTATGACAGCGTCATTGATATGTATCAGGAGGCCGGCCGGCGCGCGGCGCACGAATGGGCGCAGATGCACCGGCGAATTGCGACCTTTACCAACGCGGTGCTGCTGGCGCTGGTGCAAGCGTACGAGGCTGAAAACAAAAAATGAGCGAACCATCTCCGCCGAGTGACGAAGCCCCGCCCGCGCCGCGGGCCGCTGAACGTCGGCGTCCGCCGAGCGGTGTTTACGATTGGCTCATTCCGGTGATTTTGGTCTTTCTGGCTTTAGTTTTAGCGAGTATTATTATAGCTAGCGTGGCAGCCATGGTGGGGCTGTGGCCGGTGCATTGACTCATAGAGACCCTAAGGGTCCGCTTCGCGAGACCTTTAGGGTCTGAGTCCTTAGAAACTTGAGAGGAGATTATGGACGTTTCACATGTTTTTCCTTTTATCACAACCGTCATCACGTTAGTGTTTGCCAGCTCGGTGCTGATGCGCTATTCCCAGCGTAAGGGAATGCATCTGCTGTTATGGGGGATTGGGCTGGTGCTGTTCGCGGCCGGAACGTTTTCAGAAACTTACTTGAGCTTGCAGTGGAGTCCGTTCCTCCTGCGCGTGTGGTATCTGTCGGGCGCGATGCTGACGGCGGCCTGGCTCGGCCAGGGGACGATTTATCTCCTCATCCGCAAACCGGGTGCCGCCCACGCGCTCACGGTGGTGCTGGCCGTTTTGTCGGTGATTGCGTTGGTTGGCGTTTTCAGCGCCCCAATGGATGCCTCGGCGTTCAAAGCCAGCGTGCCTCTCTCCAGCCAGTACAAAGAGATTCTGACTCGCAGCGGTTTAATCGTCCTGCTCACCGTCGTGCTCAACATCTATGGCACGCTCGGGCTGGTCGGCGGCGCGGTGTGGAGTTCCTGGTTATTCTGGCGCAAGCGCGTGCTGCCCAATCGCGTCGTCGGCAACATCTTCATCGCGCTGGGCGGGTTGTTCCCGGCCGGCGCGGGGACGTTCATCAAGCTTGGCTTAGGCGATTGGCTGTATCTCAGTGAACTGCTCGGCGCGGCGATCATGTTTGCCGGCTTCTGGCTGGCGACTCAGCCGCAGCCGATAGATGAATCGGTGCCCGTCACCGCCGGTGCTCAAGTTAGACCCTAAAGGTCTCGCGAAGCGGACCTTTAGGGTCTGAAACGGATGACGAATCGAACGAGAAAAATCAGTTCCATCTGTTCCATCCGTTGACCAAAACTCTGAGTGAATGAAATCGGCAACTTACTTTTTGATAGTGAATTGATCGGAGGCTAGTATGACTCACTCAACTGCTCTCGAACCGTTTGCTCGTTTACTCGCGCTAGAACCCATTGATCGCACGCGCCGTAACCACGGATTGGAACATGCCACCCTCACCTTGCTCGCGCACAAAATCCGTGGCCTCAGCCTGGTCGGACGTTCAACGCCCCACGGCTTTTATCTCTATGGACAGGTGAGCACCGAAGCCGTCACCGAAGCTGCTCACGAAGCGCTGCAGCGGATGCGGAACGGCGAAACTAATCTGGCGGTGCATCCCAACTGCGGAACCAATTTTGTCACGGCCGGAACGGCGGCCGGGCTGGCCGCTTACCTCGGCTTCGTCGGCGCGAACAGTTGGCGCGCGCGCTGGAGTCGCATCCCCATTGTCGCGCTCTTCTGCACGGTCGCGCTCATCTTCGCGCAGCCGCTGGGGATCGCGCTGCAGCAGCACGTCACCACCTCCGGCGAGGTCCGGGACATGGAAATCGTCAGCATCGAACGCCGCGGGCGGGGCAATCCCGTCATTCATTTTGTTGCTACTCGCGGCTAATGCTTCACTGACTTCTGAATTCTGGCTTCTGACTTCTGGCTTTTGAAATGCCCCCGCGCTTCTATCTCCTCCACGGCCCGGACGAATTCGGCGGCGCGGAATTTCTTAACGCGCTCAAAGAAAAAATGGGCGAGGCGGACATGGCCTCGCTCAACACCACAGTCTTCGATGGCCGGAACGTGGCGCTGTCCGAACTGCGTGCAGTCACGGATACGCTGCCCTTCCTCACGCCTCGGCGTTTAGTGATCGTTGAAGGCTGGCTGACCAGACTGCTGGGCAAAGACGAGGGGGATGACTCGGCGACCCCGGCCGCGTCCGCTAAAGAAACGTTTGCGGCCCTTTTAGAGTATCTCCCGGCCATGCCGGAGACGACTGCGCTCGTCTTCGTCGAAAAACGCAGCATTCCGGAAAGCAATGCCTTTCTGAAAGGCCTCGCCAAAAGTGAGTGGGCCTTCGTCAAGTTTTTCGATGTGCCGAAGGGCGAAGCGCTGGTCAATTGGATTCGGGCGCGGGCCAAGGCCGAGGGCGGCGAGTTCACGCGTGAGGCTGCGCAGGCCCTCGCCGCTGTCGAAACCGATCCGCGCGCGCTCACGAACGAAATCAACAAACTGGTCACGTATGTGGATGCCACGCGCGCGGTGGACTTGGCGGACGTCGAAGAACTCACGCCGGGCGGCGGCGAAGCCAAAATCTTCGACATGGTGGACGCCATCGGTCAGCGGCGCGGGCCGCAAGCGCTCCGTGAGTTGCACAAAATTCTGGAGAAGGAAGAGCCGCTGTATGTGCTGGGGATGATCGTGCGTCAGTTTCGCTTGATCTTGCAAGCCAAGGAACTGCTCGAAGCGCGCGCGGGCGAGGGCGAAATCTCGCAGGCGCTGGGGCTGCATCCGTTCCCCACCGGCAAAGTCTGCGCCCAAGCGCGCAACTTCTCGCTCCCCGACCTCGAGCACGTCTACCATCGCTTATTGGATTACGACACGGAGATCAAAACCGGCAAAGTCGAGCCAAGTGTCGCTTTAGATACGTTGATTGCGGGGCTGACGGCTTAGATACCTCGCCAGATTACTTTGGAAAAATTTATGAAGCCGGCTGTTCCCAAACTGCTTCTGGCGACAAGTATTCTGTTTGGATCTGTAAGCTTTTTCTTGCCGATCACCTTCATTGTCATCCAGCCCAGTGGATATCAAATTTCAACGGACACAGTACCAGTTTATTTCTGGAGAACCGAGATAAGCAGTCCGCTATTGGGAAGTAGTTGCTCGGTTAAAATATATAGAGATAAATCGCCAGCTATAGAAGCAACCTTAAACGCATGGCAATTTTTAGGACAAGCGGCGTTTTTCACTCAACTAACTGTGTGGGCCATCTTTCTCAAACCTCATACTCTCGCTATTCTCGGAGCGTTGCGCTCTCTAATTAAAGGTGTATTTGATCTGATCGTGGCTTTATTACTACTCAGTTGTCTTGGGATTCTTCTTCTAGCTTTAATCGGGCCAGAACTACATACTTGCCTATTTGGAGACAAACTCAATATTTTAAGTGCGACACCTTTCTGGCCCAACTTGCTAATCTCAGTCGCAAGCATTTCCTGGGGAATAACAGCAATCCTTAAACAGAAAGTGATGCGCCCCTTTGCCTAATCAAGAAATCGAAATGTACTGGCGTTACCTCGCCAGCTCGATAGATCGCCTGATCGCTTGTCTGGAGGGATTGACGGAAGCGCAACTTAATTGGCGCCCGTTGCCGGACGCTAACAGTTTAGCCGTGCTCGCCGTTCACACGATGGCGAACGCTGAACAAGGCCTCCTCCAGGTTCTGTGCGGACAACAAGTAAATCGCGAGCGTGAGTTGGAATTTGTGACGCAGGCCACCTCGCCGGAGCCAATTCAAGCTCAGTGGCGTGACCTCCGTGAGCGTTTAGCGCAGAATCTGGCGCAAGTGTCCCCGGCCGAACTGGAACGCGAACATGATCATCCTCGACGTGGTCGCGTAACCGGCCGCGAGGCGTTGCTAATCATCGCGCGACATGCATCTGAGCATCTGGCGCATGCTGAACTAACGCGCGATCTGTTGCGGGCGAAATATAGCAACGAGATTCCAGATTAATCACGAATGGCACCCCGGCCTGCTCGGCGCAGCCGGGGCGGGCGAATGTTTTTGGGGTTTATTCGTGCTATTCGCCTATTCGTGGCATTCGTGATTGATTCTTTGCAGCTAAGAAGTCAACGGCCCACTAAAAACCCCCGGCTCCGAATCGTCAATCACCGTCGCGCCGACGGTGCGCTTATAAAAATCCACCGGCCCGGCCCAGCCGATTACCGCATACGCATAGCGTTCCGCGCGCATCGAGTGCAAGCAGGCCAAAAGCAAGCCTCGGCCGATGCCGCGTCCACGATAATCGTCGCGCACGCCCTCCGGACCGAACATCCCTTTCCGGACCGCATCGTAGCAGGCAAACCCGACGATCACTTCCGGCGGCAGCGCGTACGGATCCGCGTTCGGTTGAGCAGGCTGCTTCTCAACCGCGAGGTAACACGTCACCGGCCTTTGTTCCAGCGTAATTTCACACTCGTTTGCCCACATCTCCTGAAAATGCTGATGAACCCAGTTCACAATCGTATGTTTATCAGATGGAACTGCGCGCCGGATTTCGATGCCAATTTTCTTTAAGTCATCCAGCACCGGCGTGATTTCGGGCAGCGTATAAAGTTTGACCAGCATGTCAGCCATAAGGATATCCACCTTATTAACCGCGGAGTTCGCAGAGAGCGCGGAGAATTTTTTTGTTTCTCTTTCTCTCTGCGCTCTCCGCGCGCTCTGCGGTTAAAGATTTTAAGCAGCTTTAGGATTCCGTTTGACCGGAATGATGATCTCAATCACCGACGCCTCCCCGGATTGCAACACGGTCTGCTGCACGTGCCCGACCGCGACGTAGCCATTCTGCTCGATCCATTTGACTAAGGCCACGTGCGCGGCGAAGACCGAATCTTTGTCGCCGACGTGGACCACCTGCGCGCCCCACTCGGCGTCCGGCTGCACATGCTCTTCGGTAAAGGGCAGCATCACCATCTCATCGGATGGGCTGAAGCTTGGGGGAAAGCCGGACGCGCCCGGCGTGCCGGGAAGAGGGGCGTCTGAACTTGCGCCACGTAGATAAAGCATACGGTCATCCTTGAATCGGTCCGGCACGGCTTCCTTATCTATCTTGATCCGAAACGTCCCAGGCGGATCGGGCAACGTTTCGCCTTCGCGGATCGCGCGCATTTCCTGGCACGCTTCGCACTCCGGCGAGAAAGGTAGCGGCGTAATTGGTTTGAGTACCACGTCATAGTTTGCCATGTTGGCCTCCATTGCTTCTAATTGTCTAAGACGCGATTCGACCCGCGCCAAGCGGTCTTGCGTCGCGTGCACCAGTTGATCCATCTCGGCGCGCTTCTGCGCCAGCAGGCGGCGTAAATCGTCCACCTCCACCGGCGAAGCCAGCAGCGCTTGAATCTCGTTGAGCGAAAAGCCCAAATCTTTGAGCGCCAGGATGCGGTTCAGTTGCACGAGTTGCTGGAGCGCGTAATAGCGATAGCCGGTCGCCGGATCAACCGCTTCCGGTGTGAGCAGGCCTTGTTCCGCGTACAGGCGCAGCGTCCGAGTGGAGAGTCCGGCGAGGCGGGCAAAATCGCCAACTAGACATCATCAATCGGCGTCGTTCCCTCCATCCACGTCAACTCACTATCGTGCAGGAAACGATCCGCCCAGAAGAGGTCGTCCGTCTCCCACGTCCGAAAATCATTGATGAGATTGTAGAAGACCGTGGCGTTAGCGTGCGTGGGCGCCTCGCTTAAAGTCCGCATCACCTCGAGGAGCTTTTCCGGCTTGTCCGGGGCGCGCTCGAGCATGGCCGGAAACCATTTGTGGAAGGGATACAACAATTCATTGTGCGCCAGCACCATCCGCCCGCCAAAGAGCTGCAGCTTGTTCACGGCCAGGTTCAGTAAGTAACGATTTTGCTTCTGCTCGGCCTCGCTCGCGAACCAATACCACGCCTGAAACTGCGCCTGGAAGCGCTTGATCCGATTATCTTTGTCTTCGACCGGATAGCGCGCGATCCGGGGAAGCCGCTCGGCGAGGTCGGCCAAGTGGGAGAACAAAACTTGGGCGTCGGCAAAGGCAAACCGCGCGGGTTCACTCCCGCGCTCCTCGACTTGCGTTAAAAACATCGGGCTGATGTATTTTCCATCCACGTAACCGTCCGGGTACGTCGCCAGCTCCGGGCTGTAAAACCGCGCGTCGTTCTTCGCCGAGCGCCGCTGATGCTCTTCATCCGAGACGATGATCAAGATGTCCACGTCAGAGGTCGGCTGCGCCCAGCCGTGCGCGATGGAGCCGCCCAAGAGCAAGGCCAGCACTTCGGGCTGCGCCTGGAAGTGGTCAATTGTGCGCTGAATGGTTGCTTCGTGATGAGGTTGTTTGGTCATGGCTGTTTAGTAGTTTTCTCTCTGTGACGGGGTGAGAGGGTGAGGGGGTGAAGGGGTGAGAATTGTGGAAGAGATCACCCCCTCACCCCGTCACCGTGTCACCTTGTCATGGCCGTGAAAGAGCGGTTGCGTAACATCTGTGTTTGCCGAAGGGCGTAATCCGCCTGCGGCGGTTTTCTCGCTTACTCGCTTTGATAAACTTTGTCATCCACCGACGGCGCGCGGATCATCAGTGTTTCCACGGGCGGATGAACTTCAACGACGGAATGATATACCCCGCGCGGGAAGCAGCAAAACTCGCGTGGGCCAACCTGGAAACGCTCGCTTGCCACTTCAATTGTCAGCGCGCCTTGCAGGACGATGAAAATCTCGTCGCTCTCAGCGTGCATATGCGGCATTTCGTCGGACCATTTCTCGTCGGTGTGGTTGTACCAGATTTGCAATTGCTGCGATTGGAAACTGTTGTTATCGCGCGGCCGGTGGCCGGAGAGTAACGTGGAATACTTAGGTAGTTTGCGATGGTGATAGGGTTTCATGGGTTCTCCGCATATTCTTGGTTGAGGTCAATCTCGTACTGGTTCGCTAGTGTCAGAGCATGAGAAGAATTATTTTAGGCGCCTTCTATATGCAACCGTTCCAATAAACCGCTAGGATAAAGGATCTGTCCGCCGGCTTCAAAATCACTCAGTGATTTCCAGACAGCCATAAAAGCAGATTCGTCGTCCTCGCGCCCTTGAATAGTTTCGCAGGCATACAATTGGCTGTCCGCCAGTTTTCCATCATGCACCAAGACAATCTCATGTCCGATTTCGCCGTTGTAGCTAAAAATATTCTCCAACGTAAACAGGTAATGCACATCCGTAACCTGAGCCCCTAACTCCTCCTGCAGTTCCCGGACGATGGTCTGGTGGGCATATTCACCATACTCAATCCGGCCACCGAGGGGGCGGTAAAAGGCTGGGCCTTTCAGCGGATCGTGAACCTCGGCCACCAAGATCTTGTCTGCATTTCTAAATAAGCAAATCGCTAATGGTCGGACCTCGGGAGTACTCATGTTCATTGATCCTTCTTCTAGCGGGTGAGGAAGAAAGGTTAATCTTGCCACGCATTCCATATCACTTGGTCTTCCGCTGAAAAATCCCAATCGGCATAGATCGCTACTCCATCTACGACTTTATTGCCGGAGGCAGCGCATATGCCCGCCAGGCCATTCCGGAGCGTTTCCACTTCTGTGCGGTGCGAGGTCGTATTCTCTTGCGCGACGGAGACGCCAATGAGCAGTTCAACGTTGCTATCCGCTAGACTGTGGCGGATGCCCTGGACTTGTTCCCGCATCCATAACCGATAGAAAGCTCCGACAGAATTGAAACTATCATAGGTCATTGTGGCGATTTGATCTGTCCGTTCGGCAATAGCTTGATAATAACTGTCTGTCCAGCGCGTTTTGTTAATCAATGGAATAGAGTTTGACACTTCCGGCAGCCAATGACTTCCGGCAATACTCAATATCCGTTGTGGCCCGATCACGGCTTTTACTTCTTCAAGTAACAACAGATAACTCTGATTATGATTTAGCACGGTCTCCGCGTCCAAATGGACGCCATCAAATTTGGACTCTTCCATCAGTTCGGCCACAAATTCGGTGATTTGGGTTCGGGTATGCTGATTATCCAGATCAACCCAACCCGCGATACCCCCGAAGTTGGAGTTTTTCAGCGGGAGGCCGATCCAGGCCAAGAGCTTGGTGTCGTGATTGAAGCGCCGGAACTCTGTGACAAAATCAGTCGCGTGATTGTAGGTGGGGTTGAAGGTGTCGTCGGCTTTCAGATAGGAGGCGTAGGCAAAAAGATAGCGCAGCTTTCGGCTCGCGGCGCTCTCGGCGAGCCATTGGATGTTCTCACTGCCCATAGCAGTTGACATCCAATCCACGCTGATCCAAGCGGCATTATTTTGATAGTGGCAGTTGGAATTAGAGATAGTTTCTGGAACCCAAGCCCACGTAAAGATTGCAATCAAAGCGGTCAGTGCGCTGATACGTATTAACCAACGGTAATGCGACTTTTGCATAAAATATTGGAGATTCGCCTGAAGCCTCCCCACTTTTGCTCTGAGCCATAAAACCCTTTACGCCGCACTCAAGTTCAACTCGTCTATATACCAAGCGCCGGAGGCGAGCGCCCAACGGCCACGCACTTCAATCGCCACTTCCACGCGGTCGCTCGGGGCGATGAAGTCTAAAGCGAGGCGCGTATATTTTCCGAACGGCGCGTCGCGGCCGGTCTTCCATCCGCTATCAAACGTCTGCTCCGGGAAACCGCAGAGGAGCCGGACTTCGCCCGCCAACGGATCAGCGGCGTAAGCGATCTGCGGATGCATGCGGACGATTAAATCCGGCAGGAGGTTGAGCGTGAGGCGATACTTTTTCCCTATGTCTACGCCGGCCACTCCCTGGAAGAGACGAACCCAAACTGGCGCACTCGTCATCCCCACCTTCCAACAATACGTCCCTCCGCCGACGAAAACGCGTTCGCGGTCGGCATCGGTGACGGCCGCACGATTGATGAGCGCGGTGATCGGCCGACCGAACTGAGCGGTCTGCTGCGGCAGGCTGGGCGTTGTCTCATCATAAAAAGAAAAAGCCCAACCCGCGGGCACCGCTAACTCGCGCGTGTTATCGTAGAAATAGGCCTGCCCTTCTTCAAAACTCGTATTGCTCAACAGGCTTGGCGCAGTCGGCGCGCGTGGGGTCACCGGCTCTGGCCCCGGCGGGATGACGATGGTTGTTCCCGCCGGCGAAGGCGCGGGTTCGACCGGCGAGGGTGTGGGTTGGGGCGCGGTCTGCTGCACAGCTACGAGCGACGCCTCATCCCAAAAGCTGGCGAGGAATTGACGGCTGTAGCCTCGAAAGTTAGCGCTGAGGAACACGCCCACCTGTCCGCTCGGCCCGACCGTTGCCTCGACGGAGGTCGGCAGCCAGGTATCGTGCGGCGTTATGGATTCCGACCAAACGACGGTGCTCGCAAAGGGATCCGTCCCGCCGTTCGGTTCGATTCCGACTTGAAAGCTCGCCTTCACTGTCTGGTCAGAAGGCGCGGGCCAGTTTTGACTGCTGGCCCAGCAGCGCGCATACGCCGTCAGGCGCACTCGCGCTCCGGCCGGGATTTTCACGGTTTGCGTGACGCCCGCGTGCCACGGATCCCAATTGTTGATGATGCGTTGCGAACTGTTTTCGGAATAGACCGCGGTTTTGGCCGCGCCTCGGTTCAAGCTCTCCGTATTCCAACTCGGCTTGAAGGCGTAGTTGAGCGTTCCATCGCCCGGACGCGGTTCCTCCTTCCACCACGGCAACCAACCCAAAGCGCCCGAGCTTCCGCCGGAAGACTCGAACCCGCCGTTGGTGATCAAATTGACCCCGAGCGTTGGAGATGGAGCAACCGGTTCCGGTTTCGGCGTTGAAGTGGAAGTAGGCTTGAGGGATTGAGCGGCGGGCTGAACCGTGGACGCTGACGCGGGCGCGGGCACATCACGCTGGGAACGAATGTAATCCGTTAAATATTGCGTGACGCGCGTCCCGGCGATCTCGAAGTTTTGCCAGTTGCCGGTGTTCCCCACCGTGAAGATGGTCGCGCCTGCAACATAGCGATCCTTCTGTAGTTCGCGGTCGTACCAGATAAGTTGCTCCGCGTAATAGCGATCAGCGTCTCTTTCCGGCCCGCGCCAGTAATCAATCGGGTCGCTCTGGCCGTCATACCCTTTCCAAAAGTCCGGGTGCGCCCGCCAGGCGCCGCTCGTCTGTCCCGGGCAAACCGCGCCGATGGCATCCAGCCCGCATTCGGTCATCACGAGTGGAACATCGCCCAGACCGTTGGGGGTGAGATAGTTGCGATAGACCTTGCGGTAGCGCAGCGTCACAAAGCCCGTGTCGCCCTCACCGTCGGCGAAGTTGGGGTTGTTATCGCAATTGCGCGTCTGGTAATTTCCGGTCAGCCACCACATCCACGGCGACGAGTATTCGTGCAAGCCGAGGTAACCATTGAAGGTCTCGGCGGCGGCGACCGCGGGGAGGAACGCCGGCCACATCGGCAGGTCGGGATTGCCCGTGGAAAAATTTCCCACCACCCCGCGCAGGCCAAGATCAGCCAGCAGCCGCAAGCGCTCGGCTTCAAAAGCGGCATACCACGCCATCGCGCGCACGTTGGCCGGGTCCTCCGCGCTGCCGAAGACCGGCTCGTTGGGGCCTTCCCAAATTTTAATCAGAGAGTTCAGACGATATTGTTCTCTCTGGCGATCCAGCAACTCGCGCGCGGCAGCCTCCGGCGATTTTCCACTGCGCGCTTCGCCATTGGCGTCGTAGGGTTCATAGATGCGCCCGATGATGATCAGGTTCGGGTTCAGCGCCAGCAGTTCCTCCGCCGGGCCGAAGAAGCTGGCGAGTTTGACCAGAGGGCTGCCCGCTTTCACAAACGCGGTTAAGTCCGGATGAGCGTTGAGACTGTGCGGGCAAAGTTTGCTGGGCATGCAGGCCTCCAAGTTGAAGAGTGCGAACCGAGGTTGGCATTATACTGCGGCGAAGGCGAGACTCCAACCGGTGACCGCGAACTCTTGAGACCTGACATGTGATTCGTGGCGAGTGACACGTGACACGTGAACACCTGACACTTAAACACTTAATCACTCGTCACTCGTCACGTTAATGTATACTCCAAAACGATGCGTATCTTAATGATTTCCAAAGCCTGCGTCGTCGGCGCTTATCAACGCAAGCTAGAAGAGATCGCCGCTTGCCCCGGCATCGAACTCACATTAGCCGTGCCCGCCGCCTGGCGCGACGAGCGCGGTGTACTGCGCCTGGAACGCGCGCACACGCAGGGTTACACGCTCGTCGTCGAGCCGCTCCTCTTCAACGGCAGTTTTCATTTTCATTTCTATCCGCGGTTGGGTCGCTTGTTGGCGGAACTCAAGCCGGATGTCATGCACATGGATGAGGAGCCGTATAACTTCGCCACCTGGCACGCCTTCCGTTTGGCGCGCCGGTCCGGCGCCAAGCTCTTGTTCTTCTCCTGGCAGAATCTCTTGCGCCACTATCCTTTTCCTTTCAATTACTTCGAGCGCGACGTGCTGCGTTCAGCCCACGCGGCCATCGTCGGCAACCGGGAAGCGGTGGACGTATGGCGGGCCAAAGGCTATACCGGCCCTATCAACGTCATCCCGCAGTTTGGGGTTGATCCGGAGATATTTAGACCAAAGGATGAAGGCGGAACGCTTCGCGTGAAGGATGAAGATGGAAAAAACTCTCACGCGAAATATTCATCCTTCATCCCTCATCCTTCATCCTTCACTATCGGCTACGCCGGTCGCCTAGTTTATCAAAAAGGCATAGACCTTTTGCTGCGCGCGGCAGCCGAGTTACCGCCCACGGCTCGCGTACATCTTCTCGGCTCCGGACCGGAGCGCGTTCGGTTGCAGCATCTCGCCGCACAACTCGGGCTGCAGGATCGGTTGAGAATTGAAGCGCTGATTCCTTCCACCCAAATGCCGAATTATTTCGCGGGCTTGGATTGCCTGGTGCTGCCCTCGCGCACGCAGCCGACTTGGAAAGAACAGTTCGGGCGCGTGTTGATTGAAGCGATGGCCTGCGGCGTGCCCGTCGTCGGCTCAACCTGCGGCGAAATCCCGAACGTCATCGGCGAGGCCGGACTGACGTTTGCGGAAGAAGACGTGGCCGCGCTCGCTTCCCACCTGCGTCGTTTGCAGGCCTCTCCCGTCGAACGCGAGGCGCTGGCGGCGCGCGGTCGGGCGCGGGTGCTGGAGCATTACACACATCGGCAGATCGCTCAAGAAACGGTTGAAGTCTATCGTTCAATCACCCCAACGGCTTAAAGCGTACACGGATTGCACCGATGAACACAGATTTCACGGATTTTTCTTGTTGGTTTCCGTGACATCCGGCTTTTCCCGAAGGGGTGTCATCCGTGTACGCTTTTCCCGCTCAAAAGCAGAACGCCACAATCGGTTATAATCATCCCCATGCTTCCCGGCCCGGCGCACGTCGCCCTCAACGCTCACTTACTGGCCGGGCAAGCGTCGTACCGAAGTGCAGGAATCCATCACTACATTGACAATGTGCTGCGTCATCTCCCGGCGGCGGATCCCGAATTCCGCTACACCGTTTTCGTCGGCGAGGGACAACCGGACATGCCGGGCGCGCGCATTCAACGCACCGCGCTGCCCACCCGCCGTCCGCTCGTCCGAATTTTTTGGGAACAAGTCCTGCAACCTTTAGAACTCGCGCGCGTCCGGCCGGACCTGCTGCACTCACTCGCTTTCGTCTTGCCGATTAGTCTCTCTTATCCTGCTGTTGTCACCGTGTACGATCTCTCGTTCAAACACACACCGGATCGTTTCACCTCCACCCGCCGACTCTACCTCTCTATGTTTACTGCCCATGCGTGCCGCCGGGCGCGGCGCGTCCTCACCATTTCTGAAAGCACCAAAGCCGATGTGGTTCGGAATTTTGGCATCGTGCCGGATAAAGTGGACGTGGCGTACCCCGGCCTGTCGCCCGCCTTTCGACCGCTCCCGCGCTCCGAGGTGGAAGCCTTCCGCCTCCGCCACGGCTTGCCCGAGCGCTTCATCCTCTACCTGGGAACATTGGAGCCGCGCAAAAATTTGGAGGTGCTCCTCCGCGCCTTTGACCGCCTCCGGCTTCAAGCCCCGGACCTCAAGCTCATCCTGGCGGGCGGGCGCGGTTGGCGGTCTGAAAGTTTGCTCAGTCTCATCCAGGAATTAAATCTGCAAGCCGCCGTCATCTTTCCCGGTTTTCTCCCCGGCGACGAATTGCCCGGCTGGTACAACGCCGCCGCCGTGTTTGCTTATCCGTCTTCGTATGAAGGTTTTGGTATCCCCGTGGCGGAAGCGCTGGCGTGCGGGCGTCCGGTCGTCACCTCGAGTGTTTCTTCCCTGCCGGAAGCCGGTGGCGATGTGGCGCTGCTCACGCCCCCGGGCGATGTCGCGGCCCTGACCGATTCCCTGTCCCGAGCGCTCATCCTCGAACCCGAACAGTTAGCCCGTGGCCCGGCGTATGCCGCGCGTTTCACCTGGACGACAACCGCCGCGCAAACGACGGCGAGTTATCGGAGAGCGTTGGGGAACAGTCCG
>Ga0209382_10003892_pt1 | contig 20389 bp, 16 predicted proteins | sample SoiMetdeltSBSDD5_FD_187599 | JGI IMG/M metagenome (GOLD analysis project Ga0209382, IMG submission 187599) | Bulk soil microbial communities from a Populus tree surrounding site in Tennessee, USA - Soil MetaG P. deltoides SBSDD5 (SPAdes) (version 2) | ecosystem: Environmental > Terrestrial >... | reverse complement strand
TGTTTCGATCTGGCCCATCTCCGCCGCGAACTCCGCGATGCCGTCAAACGGGTCCGTCGAAAACCACGCATCATTGAAGGGTTTTTTCGAGGTGCCAAACTTTAGATCTTTATGCACGGCTCAGTAGTATATAAATGGAACCCCTTGGTGATTAACGGCACAGTCGCTGAACGCCGTCCCTCTACCATGGTGGCGCTTCTTCTGCCGCCAGCGCCTTCTCGACGTTCACCTGAAATCTGGACAATTCCGCTTGCTTTTCCAACCAGTGGATGCGATACTGCACGATACGATATTACCCGTTACGATTCCACACGATACAACCCGATACGATGTTCTACGCCAGTGGAAAGGCACGTTATGACTGAGAGCACGCTCATCGTGTTTACCGGCGATAAGGGCGGGGTCGGCAAGTCGACGTTGGCCGTTTTGATAATGGAATGGCTGCTCTCGAAAGGCAAACAGGTGCAGCTGGTGGACGCGGATCCCAACCAGACCTCGAAAATCTGGGCGGAGAAATGCGAGGCCCTGGGGTATCGGGTCAGCACCCCCGATGCGCCGGTGACGATTGTGGACACGGCCGGCACGAGCGGCGCCAGTTTGAACCGGTATATCCTGCAAGCGGACATCATCGTGGTGCCCTTTCAGCCGCACGTGGCCGACCTGGAAACCGTGCTGGGGTGGTTTCTCTCAGTCAACGAGGAACTGCAGCGCCGCGTGGTCTTCGTCCCCAACCGGCTCACGAATACCAAGGAACAGCGCGACGGGCTGGAGGAACTGCGGAAAATCCTCAAGGAGACGGGACGCGGACGACTGGCGCCAGGACTCTCCAACCGCCCGGCGGTCTACCCGCCGATGCTCAACGGACGGAAAGACAATTTCTTCAAGCTTCCCATGGATGAGAAAGTGAAGGAAGAAGTGCAGGCGACGTTTAAAAGCCTCATGAAGCGCTGAGGGAAATACCCATGGAATTGCGAGCGGCAAGGCTGGCCCAAAAAGTTGGCGAAAAGACGGAAGGGACGGCGGCCCCGCCTCCCATTGCAGTCGCGGAACGGGAGGCGGGGAAGGAGAAAGATGGGCAGCGCTATTCCATCCGAGTACGATACGACACGATACTATACGATACGCTACAAAACATGATCCGTTCCTCGCATGCCGCCCAGGATTTCACCTATCCTTCCCTGGCGGATTTCATCCGTGCGGCGCTTCAGGCCTATAAGGACGGCATGACCTTGACGGAGCTGGATCAGAACGGCCCCAAGGTCGAAACCTCGCTGCGGGTGGACCGCGAACTCGCGCAGTTCTACAAGTCGCTTCCCGGCCGGATGCGCCCCAAAATCCTGGAACGAGTGATCCGGACGTTCGTCAAGCAGACATTTAGGCAAGCGCGGTGAGGCGACGCTGACCTCAAAGCCCGCACGAGGTCTGGCTCCTTAACCGCTCATCGGCTAGGGCAGGGGAGGGGCCAACAGCGCCTGAAGCCGCTGCTCCAGGATGGGGTTTTTTGCCTATCGCCCCGAAAACCATCAATCCAGACTCAGGCCGCTAGAGTAGCGTCGCGCTCCACGGGCATTTCTTAATCCGAAAATGGGGGTTTTTGCATATCCCCGCAAAAACCATCATTCCAGCAAGAAACCCTTGCAATCTGAGGGTGCTGCGGAGCAGTACAGGAGTGGGAGCAGTCACGGAACAGAAAATCCCCGTAAGGTGACGTGTTGCACAACTGAGGAGTTATGCGACCGCCAGCACCAGCAAGGACTTGAGCCGATTATTCTGTCGCAAAACTTAGTTGCGGAGTCCATCACTATTGCGACATGATTTGCAACACTAAGAAAGTAAATTGAAGCTTTTTGCGGGGATAGGCAAAAAACCCCCTATCTTGGCGGCGGTGAGGAGCCGTAATACACGCCTGTGAGCGGAGCGGATGCCCTTTAGGCTGTAACGGCGACCCGAGCATATGATCAAGCAACCATCACTCGGTACCAGAAATTGATCGCCGGTGGGAACTATGGACAAAAACCCGGTTCCAGATTTTCGCCGATACTTTGAAGAGTGGGCCCAAGACCTTGAGATGCTGCGGCAGAACAGGCTCTTGGACGAAAGTGCGTTCATCACCTTCACTCGAGATCGCGGCGTAGCTGTCTCGGGAGTGGTCACAGGGGATCCCGGCAACCTGCACAAGAGGGGTTGGCTTGCAAGCGACGGCCTGGACTATCGTGGTCCGCTATTCCATCCCTTCCGGATGTACCCGCTTCACTGCATCCTCGACAAAGGGGAAGATGGGCGCGAGAGCAATCAAGTCGCAGACCTCGCGGTCCTGTTGGAGCCGCTCTACTGGCCCCGCATCACGGGCCGACGCTCCTATCCCCTCGGTAGGAGCGAAAGCGACTTTACATTGCGACAGTACCGCCGGAAGACTGCACGGCTCGTTGACACACTCGATCCGAACCTCTGGCGGAACATACATGAATCACTGCGCTTGAATGCAGCATGGATGGACGACAACGGCGAGTTGTACCTTCTGCTCCGGCTCGCGAATTGGAAACAACGGGAGAGACTGAAAGGGCGCATCGCCGGGGCCCTGTGGATGAGGCATATTGCTGAGGTAATCAGGCGAGCCTTTGAGAAAGTCCACGCCGAGCGATGGCCGGAGGAGGATGACGACGACTTTGGATGGTGGCCTTCGGGCCTTCGCACGAGACTATTCGGCTCCGAGCGTCCTCTCGATGATACCCTTCAATCGAAGCCCTATCTCGCGTGGGAGTATGGATTGTTCACGGGCAGTAGCGTTCGCTGGTACGTCGAGGGCAACACGGAGTATTATGCCATTCTCCACGCGCTTCCTGAACCGTCCAAGATCGGTATAGAGCTGATAAACCTGCGAGGAGTTATCGGAGCCGACCGAGACAACATCGCACTGAAGCTTGGGGATTGGCTGAAAGAGGATAAAGCGTTCAGGCGCTTTAGTATGATCTCCTTCGACTACGATGTTGCGCAAAATGTCAAAGCGATTCGGCGACAGGTCGAGCAGCAGAATGTCGTCGGCTTTATCGCTCCTCACAAACCCGACTTCGAGTTTGCCAATTTCACGCTCCAGGAGCTCGTTGAAGTGGCCGCTGGAATCGATGAAGCGAACGGCAGCTCTGGTGAGGCTGTCCGCAACGGGGATTGGACGGGCATCGTTAATGGTCGAGCGTTTGAGGAGAGATACAAGGAGATTTCTGCGAGAGAGCCGCGAGGACTAAAGGGGAAAGCATGGGGTGAAGCGCTGGCTGCATATGCAGACAAGCATCGCAATCGTCCAGATAACGGGAGCGAGCGGCTTTTCGTGCGCGAAATTCAAGCTGCCTTGCTGGGTAGGATCGCTCACTACGACCTCCAGAAGGAGCGCTTCGGATTTGACCATGACACTTTCGAGCCAATTGACCTCCGGGCGACCGGCGCTTCGCCAAGTGCCGCTGAGACAGGAACGGCTTCCTAACTGGGCGGGTAAGGAGGTGACAGTGATGTCATCTCCTTACCCGCCCACCTAACCGTCGGTATACCTTCCCAACCTCCGGATTACTCGTACTCGACACTCCGCAGCATCCCCAAGAAGGTTTCCGGCGTGACGATCGTGATCCCTTCATACACCCGCAACGTCAGCAGGTCATCATCGCGCGTCACTATATGAGACGCCCCCGCCGCGACTGCACACGCCAGGATCATATCATCATTCGGGTCGCGGACGATGCCGGTGAGGGGAGGGAGGTCCGCAAAGACCACGAACGAGGCGCGGAGCAGCCTCCTGAACATGTCCACGTCCTCCATTCCATACGTGTAGCGCTGTTGCAGCCGTGGAGAGGCGAGGCGTAGGCTAATTTCTTCGAGGATGGCCTCGGCGAGGCAACACAGGAACCGGTCGTTGATCGCGTACTGCAGCACCGCGTCGGCCGCCCCGCGCGGTGTCAGGAAAGCGCTCACCAGCACGGTGGAGTCAAGAACGGCGCACAGCGGCATCGTCCCGGCGCAGTTCTTTGATGATGCGAGTAATCTCCTCCTCCTGTTCCTGCGGATGCTGATTGCTCGGCGGCATCTGTACGTGCACGCGGTCTAAGAGTACTCCGAGCTGCTGCCTCGCCTGTTGCCGATCCACCACCGACACCGGCCTGAAGAGAATCCCGTTCTCAACTGCCTCCGCTTCGAGGTAGTCGCCCTCTTCCAGGTGGAACTGTTTGCGCAATTCGGCCGGCAGCGTCACTTGCCCCGCCCGTTTCACCCGCACCAGTGCCATGGAGCCTTGCTCCTCTCTGTATTCCATGCTCTCTGCCTCTCAAAGTACAATAATACAACTTTCATACTATACTGCTCCGTCTTTCGGGTCAAGGTAGGTTTACGCTTGATAATCCCGTTTATCTGGTTTAAAGTGGCGTCCAACTTTCACCCACTTTTCAGGCGTGAGGCTCACCCATGACGACCGCCTTGGTCCCTGTGCCTCTTGTCACTTCGCCAGCCGCCCTCACCACCGACCAATTTCAGACCCTCGCCGAGATTCCCCCCGAGCTCGAATGGTTCGCCAACCTCACCAACGCCAATACCCGGAGAGCCTATCAGCAGGACATCCGAGACTTTCAGGCCTTCGCCGGCGTGCACCGGCCCGAACAGTTCCGGGCGATTACCAGGGCACACGTCATTGCCTGGCGGCAGCAACTGGTGAATCAGCAACTCGCCAACGACACGATCCGGCGCAAGCTGGCGGCGCTGTCCTCGCTCTACGCCTATCTCTGCGAACGCCACGCCGTCCTGCATAACCCGGTACTGGGCGTCAAGCGCCCGCGCTCGATGAACCGCGAAGGGGTGACACCGGCGCTCGGCGACCACCAGGCCAGGATGCTCCTGCAAGCCCCGTCGGCCGAGACGCTCAAGGGGAAGCGCGACCGCGCGATTTTGGCGACGTTGCTCTATCACGCGTTGCGCTGTGAGGAATTGTGCATGCTGAGCGTCGGGGACATCCAACAGCGGGAAGGGGTGCCGCATTTGCGCGTGGAAGGGAAGGGGGACAAGGTGCGCTATCTGCCGCTACACGTCCTGGCGCAGCGGTTGATCACGGCCTATCTGGCAACCGCCGGGCACGCCGGCGAGCTGCACAGCCCGCTGTTCCGGCCGGTCAAAAATAACCGCACCAGAACCCTTGCGAAGCCCTTGCACCCGGCGTCCGTGTATCACAGCATTGTGAAGCGCTATGCCGGCGAGATCGGTCTCACCGATGCCGTCCCTGGCCTGTGCGTGCATTCGCTGCGCGCCACCGCCGCCACCAATGCCCTGGCGCATGAGGCCGACATCGCCAAGGTGCAGGAATGGTTAGGACATGCGGATATTTCCACGACCAAGATGTATGATAAACGTCAGTCACGGCCTGAAGACAGTCCCACGTTCAAGGTAAAGTATTGACAGGTCAATTTCGAGGTGGAGAGTATCTCTATGCCCTTCTCACCAGTCCCCAAAGAGTCTAAGAGCCAGATTAACAAGGCAGGACAAATCCTTGTTCAAGACAAACTACCCGCCGAAGAACTGGAATGGGCTCGAGATCTGGCTAACAAATGGCGTGCTTGTCACGCATATCCAATTAATACTTTTCAGGCCACTTTAAGGCTGAAGCTCAAGGGGTTTCCTCAAGATTCAATAGCTGCCCAACGCCTCAAACGCATGCCAACTATCATCGATAAGCTGAAGCGGTATCCCGCAATGAAGCTTACAACCATGCAGGATATCGGAGGTGTCCGCGCAATTCTAGGTTCAGTTACAGACGTTTCCAGACTCGCAAATGAATACCGAAGCAATAAACGGCTTGCACATGAACTGGTCGATCAGAAGGACTATATTCAAAATCCTAGAAGTGAAGACGGTTATAGAGGTCTTCATCTTATCTACAGATACAAGAACAAACAAACCCCCAACTATGATGGCCTCAGGCTGGAGCTCCAGATACGCACGAAACTACAGCACACATGGGCAACTGCCGTAGAAACCATGGGTACATTCCTAGGCCAAGCACTTAAGTCTAGGCAGGGTGATCAGGAATGGCTAGATTTCTTTGCGATTACTTCGTCAGCTTTTGCCCATAAAGAGGGATGTGTTCCTATTCCACGCTTTAAAGATTTGTCTCCCGAAGAGACATTTTTGGCGGTTGCTAAAGCGGAAGCACGTCTTAGAGCATTAGAGAAGATGAGGGGCTTTTCTGTTGCAGTAAATGCCATAGTCAAGGGTAAGGGCTCACAGAAAAGCTGGTACTATCATTTGATCATCCTGAACTCCTTAAAAAAGACACTTCAAATCAAAGCCTATGATCGAGACAGTTTCAACCAGGCAGTAACAGACTACGCGAAAGTTGAAGCCGAGGCCGCTCAAGGCGAAAAAATCGAGCCTGTACTTGTATCTGCCGGTCCCATTGATAAACTCCGACGAGCCTATCCCAACTTCTTCCTTGATATTGACGACTTCACCAAGATCGTGAGCGGAATAATCTCTGTGGTGAAACAAGAAAAGAGTGGATACACTAACAGCAACCCTCTCCCGATAGATCAGTAAATCCAAAAATTCTCAGGTTTGTAGTAATAGTTCTTCGCAGTCATGATAAAGTGCGTAGACCTCATAAACCTCGTGATTTATCACTCGTAGCTTATCACCCCGTTGAGTGGGTCTGCTCTATATTGCGGCGCAGGATCTATCCCTACATCTCTGCGTCCCTCTACCGGCGCCAGCAGCGCCGAACCGCAATTGGAGCGACCTCATCAGGCCCGCTCCACCGCAGCCCGTTAAAAGGGTGAAATTTCAATCCTTCGATCAGGGAGCAACGCTGTGAAGTCGCTCACCGTTCTCCAGCCAGTGCTTTCATTGCTTGCGAGCAATTTAGACATACTGCCCGCGGTAGGGGGTGCCGTCGAGGACCTGTTACGCCCAGACGTAGACGAGATGGAGGATATGCTCATCAATAGAGACAGCCGCGAGGTGACGGACTTCCTTGAGACGCCTCGCCCTGATATCCGCTATATCTACCGTCCCACACCCCCTCTGTACCGACCCCAAAAGCATCAGTACCAATATTTTATCGATGGCAGTATCCGCACCTACTATATAGCTACCGGCATTGAGAGCTCTCGCTCCTTCCCTATTGAGCTGGCCCAGATCGGGGCAGCTGTTATGCAGCGGGACGATCGCGGCCGCGTCCGACCGCTAGGGATGCGTCAGCGCATCTTGATGCTCTTACCCCGCGGCCCCCTCGGAATATCAGATACGCTGTGGCAACAGCTCAAGCGCCTCGACACCCCAGATCAGTTCTTTGAGGTAATTGACACCACCGAGAAGAGTTCCATGACGCCAAATGACGCAACGGTCGAGGAGCTCCGAGATCGGGCTGGTGGCATTGCACGCAACCGCATGCACAAGCTTGAAATCGACATGATTGAGAAAACGGATGGTCTGCGCAACAAAGATGTCTGGCTGATTTTGGACGGCGCCGTCAAGTTGGATGAATTTGTGAAGACGCCCTTCATGATCGGGGTAGCCAAAAACTTTCGTAAAGACCCGGAGTTCCGATTCGGCAGTACCAGTACCAGCCGTCTGGATATTACTTCCATCCTGGCTGGGCTCCCGTTTGCTAACCGTACGGTCGCCTTTAGCGCCCATGGGGGCAGGGTAGCGTTCTGGTACGTGCGCCTGCGTGAACAGAAAGAAGTAGACTACCCACTCATGGGCGTCGTGAAGGTAGAGCTGCCACGCCCTGATCAAACCCCAGTGGATTCGGAGTTAGCCGACCTGTTGTCGCAAGCGCTTGTTGCTGAGCGCAACGTCACACCTTATGGGCACGACAACCGCTGGCATTGCCATTTGTATTCAATTTTCCTGGCGGAGCAAGCCATCAAGAACGGCTTCTACTCAAAAGATGTGTTGATGGGCATGATCCGCTGGCCGCTCTAAGCCAGCGGATTTGATCAGCGAGAGGATTACAACGATGAACAATGAGCTCACGCCCCCTTTCGAAAGCGAGGCTTCCACGCCGGATATGTCTGCACTGACCAGCGAACAACGGCAAGCCATTGGAAGGACATCAGCCACTGAGCGGGACGCGATTACGTCAGAAAAATTTCTTTTCTGGCTGTCCGATGCCATGATTGTGAACCCCTTCGATATTGTAGCCCTCGAGCAGGTAAATCAATCCGGCCAATCACCTAGCCGCACCTATGGATTAGTGACAACGCTGGAGCATCGCACCGATGCCCCGAACCACTTAGCGAATTTCATTTCCAGCAACTTCGGCCAACTCGATGAGGAGCCCAACACCAATCGCCAGGGCACTACCGTTGCCTCGGCCAATGTACTCAACAACTCCGCCGGCATCTATATGCCTGTCCCCAGCGAGCGGCTGGTCTACTTCGCGGAACCCGAAGATATTCAACAGGCGCTCGGTACAGACGTCCTCATGCAGGAGCGCCGAGAAGATGCTATCCCAGCCGGCCTCATTAGAATGAGCAATGGCGCCGCCGCAGTCGCCTATTTAGACCGCCGCTATGTACTCGGCCCAGAATCCGCCCACGTAAATATCTCGGGTATCAGCGGCCTCGCAACCAAAACGTCTTATGCCATGTTCCTACTCCAATCCATCCTTCAAACTGCCCCAGACCCAGAGGATATGGCAGTTATCATCCTCAATGTAAAACAAGCAGACCTGCTCCAAGTCGATGTGCGCGGCCCTGATTTGATGCCGGAACAGCGGGAGCTATGGAGAATCATGGGCATAGTCCCCCAACCATTTACTAACGTGCGCTACCTCCTCCCACGCGGAAGCAGGGGTGGGCCAAACTGCTACCCGCCGGTACCAAGTAAGTACGCACTTTATGCCTATGACCTAAGGGGCACCGCAGACAAAATCGACCTACTATTTAGCAATGTAGCCGATCCCAGTAGCACAATCGAAGGCATATACGGGGAAATTAGAGAAATCCTGCTCAATAACGAGCCCGATGCGAAAAGGATGCAAAGCTGGGATGATCTATTGGAATTTTTACGCCAGCTCATGGGTCAGAGGAGCCGCTGGCGTAACCTATTTGCCGGTTCCTCTATCGGCATGTTCCGCCGCCATCTACGGCGGATTGTGCAGACCGGACAGACTGGTTTATTTGTCGGCAGCCGCTCGAACAACGAAAATCTCCTCAGTGATGAGTTGACCAACATCAGGGGCGGTATGACATACGTGGTAGACATCGCCAATCTGGCCGATGATGAGCAGACACTGATTTTTGGCGACATCTTGCGCACCATCTATGCCGTTAAGGCTGAGGCAGTGGAGGACCGCACTGAGCAAGCTCCCGTGCCAGGAAAAGTAATTATTTTCGTGGATGAACTCAACAAGTATGCTCCAGGTGGGGGTAAAGAGAGCCCTATTACCCAGCAAGTCCTGGAGGTGGCCGAGCGCGGCCGCAGCCTCGGCGTCATCCTTATCTCGGCCCAGCAGTTTATGAGTGGGGTCCATCCTCGCGTCACCGGGAATAGTGCAACCAAGATCATTGGTCGTACAGGCTCATCGGAGGTGAATGCACCAGATTATCGCTTCTTGGATCAGGAGATACGCTCGGCGGTGACGAGGCTGTCCAAGGGGGAATTGCTGATCAACCATGCCGTTTACCGTCAGCCAGTGAAGGTTATTTTTCCCCTGCCGGCATATCGACAGCAGCAGGACTAGGGGCTCATAGGGTTTTAGTCCTTAGAACCCTTGTTCGTGACAGAAGGAGGCGCTGCAGGAAAACCAGGAGACTTTAGCGGAGTAACCATAATAGGGGTCTCTATGGCACAAATTTCCTATCACTTTAAGACGTCGGACCTGCCAGGCAACACCAAAAAAAAGACAGCCCTCCTTATCAATCCTCCCGTCTACGATACCCAATATTGGGCCGAATGGTCACAGCCATACGGCTTGCTACGCATCGCACGCCTGTTAGAACGCCTTGGCTATAAGCGCCGCGAGCTGTTCGATTTCATGGAAACTACCGGCGAGAAACGTATTGTCGCCAAGCGGCGTATTGCACCAGGTGAGTGCTTTATTGAGAAGAACACTCCCTCGCCAAAGGCGCCGCCTTACCAGATCGAAAAGGGCGGCCAGTGCTTGCCATTATGGAAATTTCACTTCGGTAAGAGCTGGGATCAGTTTGACGCTTGGATGGACGAGCACGGCTTTACACCTGCCAACCCACCGGATGAGGTGTGGATCAGCGCCACGATGAGCTACTGGTGGGAATCGGCCCGTGATTTGGTAGGACGGCTCCGCCGTAGATGGGGCCGGAAAAAGCCCTTCATCCTACTTGGCGGCATCTATCCCTCTCTTGTGCCTGAGCATGCCGCGCAATCCGTCCAGCCGAATCTCGTGGTCCAAGGTGAAGTGGAAGAAGCGAACCATCTCTGGCCCGACCTCTCCCTCTATGAGATGCCTCCTACCTATGCCATCGTCACCCCTACCCGCGGCTGCCCCTTCAATTGTGCTTACTGCGCTCAGCTAACGCTGAATGCCGGTATACGCAAGGTCCGTTACCGACCGGTGGATGATATTCTAGCCGAGATGCGCGCTGCCCAAGATACATACGGCATCAAGGATTTTGCTTTTTACGCTGATTTCCTATTATGGGACCACGAGCATAACTTTCAACCACTATTAGATGCCTTAATTGCCGATTCCAGATTTTACCGCCTTTATGCCCCAGAAGGATTGGATACAAAATTCCTCAGCCAGTCCCAGCGTCTGGTAAATCTATTGAAGGCCGCCAACTTTCAGAAAATCTATCTGCCCTGTGAAAGCATTGACGACCGTTACCTGAGGCAACTTAATCGACGTCATGTGAGGTTAGAACACTTTGTTCATGCAGTCCATATGTGCGAACAAGCTGGATTCGACTTACGCCATATGGAAATTAATGCATTCGTGCTGTATGGGCTACCGGATGAGCGGATTGATGATGTGGTTAAGAGCATTCTCTTTGTTTCAGAAATCGTTGGTTCAATTATTCCGATGCTTTTCACGCCTGTACCGTCAACAGCACTTTACCAGCAATATTTACCATATTTTCGTAAACATGGCTGGGACAAAGATTTGCATATGCTTAATGGTAAGCTTTATCCCTTTCTTTATACGAATGAAGGATCAGTCACTGATTATTTGGATCTGCAGCGACTCATGTATATGCTCAATTCCCAATACCGGAGCAGGTCATTTCAATTATTTGGTAGTACGATAGTGGCTGAATCGTTCCGAAATAATATCAGAAATGGGTTTGAAAACTTTGTAAAATTCTACAAGCAACCTGCTGATCCAGTTAATCAGGTGTCTGAGACGCGAGCAGCCAAAAGGTCGACATAAGCTCAAAAACGGAGTCTACGAGCCCACGTTCAGCAAGTGTGGGCTCTTTCAATGTTTTTATATGTTGTAGGCCATTTTGCACCAAGTGTACCCTATGATCGCCCATATGCCTATGCTGCTCACAAGACCCAGTAAAGGCCCCATCCGTATACAGCACTCATCGCTTCTGGCTTTAAACTTGGAAAGAATAAAAGCAGAGCGGGCCAGCTTAGGAATGATGCGGAGATCGAGGAGATTTTCTCACACCTTCCATATAAGCACGCAGGACCGCATTCATGCGGGTTTGATACCCTCGCCCCTGAGCGCGGAACCACTCTACTACCTCTTGATCGAAATACGCCGTAACCCGTAGCTTCGGTTGACCAGGCCGTAAAATCATCGCGCGTTGCAGCCATTCCGGCTCAGGCTCAAAGGTATCGGGGTCCTCCGTGATCGCCTGGGCGATATCCTTGTCTGTGAGAGCGTCCACACGCTTCCAGTCGGTTTGGCCCTTACCGCCCTGTCCCAAAGACGTCTTCGTAATCTTGTCGTTCATGTCTCCGTGCCCTCCGTGCACTAATCAACCGGCGGGCCTCGCCGCGCCAAGTGAACACTACGGCGATAATCCGGCCTTCTAGCACGCCATACGCGATATGCCGCTGTTCCCCGTGTTCCTGCTGCTCCGAGGGAACCTCCAACACCTCGCCTTGCCAAATTTCCTTGGCATCGAGGAAATCAATCCCATGCTTGCGAAGGTTCTCCAAACGCTTTTGTTCGTACCATTCAAACAGCATATATGCATATTATCCGTATATTATACATATAATCGGAGGGGCGGTAAAGAGAGGCAGTTAAGAAAATTCCCGCCCAGTCGTCCCACCGCAGGTGGTGTGGCAGATTAATGAGGGGAAAACAAGGCTTTACTTTCTAAGAGCTTTGCGAAGGGAGTGGGCTTGCTCCGCGACCTGAGGCAAAGCATCGCCGCCCGTCCGGGCCACCAGACATTGACTTTTCCCCATTTTTGCCGTACATTATACTCAGATCACTGGATAAAAGGGCGTGCGTAAAGCCAGTCCCGTTTGATCGCAAGATCAAGCCCGTCCTGGACAGGATGGATACCCGGAAACGGGGAAGAGGTTCGCCCAGAGATTCCGGCTATGCCGGTATCGAATAGGCCCGAAAGGGCCTATTTTTTTGCCCACCAATCTCAGGTTACGTGTGGTCTCTTCCGCCCTCGATCGACAATCCGTCCAGGCCGTTTCCTTTGCATCCGCAGACTGACCAGGTGCCGGAAGCGTACTGAGCCGAAGGTGACAATATCTCTTTCGTCGCACGGATAGGCGGTTTTGACCCGCATATGGAGATCAACGGGTAGCCCCTTCACCGGGTCGAGGCTAAACACAATCCCATACAGCATCTTCACACCTTGATGCGTCACGGTCGGCACGATGGCGAAATTATCGCTCTGGATGTTCCAGACATGCCCGCTCACCGCCCGTTGAATATGGGCAGGCAGCTGGAGGGAGTGCTGATAGCGCTCGATGCAGAAACAGCCGGGCCTTCGTGAGCTCCGAAGATAAATCAAGGCGGAATCGTCTTCGACCCCCTCCCATGGCCGCGTAAAACAGTGATCGTCGAAGGTCACCGCGATCTGCCGCATAACCGCTTGGGAATCGCTCACGCGGAATATGTACTCATCCAGATGATCAAAACCGTACGTCTGCCCCTGGTAGACAAAGGCAGGCCAGCGGTCCTTCTGAAAATAGGGGCCACCCATCAAGCGCCTGCATCCACGCCGGCATTGAACAGTCGATGCGCGGCCGAGATCACCTGAGCTATATCATCGCTATCTCTCGGGTAAAACGGGCTACGCAGCCCCGACACCTGCCCATCAGAGGCCATCTCTACCTTCAGCACCCATGCCAGGACCTTTCCCCAAAGTTGTCTGCCGAATACCACCCCCTCTCGGCTCCTTATTAACTCCCATACGCCCCCCGCTGCTTACAGAACCCAATGAACGCCGCATCCGGCTTGTCCGGGGGCCATCCCGGCCGGCGCGATCCCCACTCGCGCCACTCTGTTTCCAGCGTGTAAATATCCCACCCCGGCGCGTGCTTTCTGGCCTCTTCGTATGTCTCCGGCCGCAACCGCACATCAAATAGGCTTAGCTGCTTCTCACCTATCCTCAGTTTTTCGTCAATCGCCAGCCGTTCCTTGGTCTTGATGACCTCAAACATCACCCATTTAATGGCCCGCCCTTCTTTCTGCAGCTTCATTCGGACCTTAAATCCCGACCCCTCGGGATTCTTATTGATTTGCTTCACCGCCGGTTCCAGCACGTACCGCCGAAAGTCCTGCCATCTCGTCAACTTGCCTTCCGGCACTTTCAGCCAGGAGCGCAGCTCTTCCACATCCGCCTTCAGCGTCGGCACATCTTTATTCGCCACCGATTCCAGCAGCTCGTAGAGGGTAACAGCGTACTTCCCCGACAATTCGATCATGAAATGCGTGCGCAGCCGGGCAAAACGCCGCGGGTCCTTCAGAATCGGGATGAGCAGCCCAGGGAATTGAAACCGCAATCTACCCGCCGCCTTGGCCGTTCGACTCACCTCGGCGCTGAATAGCGCCGCGATACCTTCATAGCGCGCATCTCCATCGGTTAAGCGCCATTCCACCGTCGTCTTCGCCAACCGCCGCGCCGATTCCCATATCCATTTCGCATCATGCTCGCCGCCGAGCTCGCGGAACACATGATTGATATCGCGCACCGACATTTCATGAATGGTGCTTTCTTCCAGCTCCTCCCAAACGGCGTGCAGCAAAAACGTCCAGAGCTTCCGATCGCGCTCCGTGTAGGGACCTTCCACGCTGACAATAATTACCGGGAGCGGGACAGGAATCGTCGCCGGGTCATGACGGGACGGCACCCAAGGGTTGCCGGTCGGCACAGGTATTTTGGCCAGGGCAGCGGTATTTTGCATGGCGCAGATACTAATACCCAAGGGTGAGAAGATCAAGTAAGATTTCTCACCCCAGGAAAGCCCGCCGGTTGCCGGATTTCTCACCTTTACGCCTGACTTCCCCCGATTGCGGCTCGGGCACTCTCTTAGTCTTAAAGGGTGCGCCGAATTTCTCACCTTTAGAATATTAAATCATTGAAAAGAAGGATTGTTACCCGGCCAACAAAACTTTTTTAGCGGCATGGCTTTCAAGCTGTGGATAACTCAGTAAAACCGCGCCGAATTTCTCACCTTTCGTGCCGAATCTCTCACCTATTCCGCCGAATTTCTCACCCTTCGCGCCGAATTTCTCACCTTTCATTTCTCATATAACACTGAATATTCTAGCTATTCTTTATTTTTTGCCTCGGGAACACCATAGAACACCTAATGAACACCATAGAACACGAGGGGCCTACCTGTGGATAACTCACCCCCCGCCGACACACCTCTACTACCTGGCTGATGGATATGCCGCCCTGTGGAAAACCCTTCGGGTTTACCACAGGGCTTGGACAACGCTTCGCGTTGCCCACATACCCACAGCCCTACTACGACAAAGACTTTTTTTCTCTTTTCTAGAAATGGAAAGAGGCCAACCCAGGGAAAACGCTGCAGCAGGCTACCAGTCCCACGGAACAGGGGCCAGGAAGCACGAAAGAAGGGTAACGGCTACCGTCCTACCCGAAATCACCCACGCGCTTCCACGAGCGATTTTGACGCCTTCTCGACCCATCGAACGCTTCGTGGAGGGAATGGGCTTTGACTGTTCCCGGAGGTAACGCCCCGCCACAGGCGACCCTTTGCTTAACCTGGAGCCGGAGCGGAGGAATTTCAGAGGCCCCTGCGTTACAACGCGGCGTAAAACCCCGCGCCAGCAACGCCTGAGCCTGCGCAAAGGCATCTTAAAACTGATCGGCGAAGATAACATTGCAATCGTAATAATCCACATTGTTAACATTATACTGCGCGATAGCAGGGTTATCGCTGGTGGCGCAGTCCGAAACGTCGCTGTCGGGTTTCCACGTCCGGATATGTCCGGTGCCAGGCCGCCCGTCATCGTATTTGAGATCGAAATTGAGCATCTCTTCCGGCGTCAAAACAGCCAGCAGCGTTCGGCCTAGCGTGGGAAAGCGCTCGAAACGACCAAATTGCACGAGGTGCCCGTACTGGCCCTCGAATAATTCATCGACGCCAGTGACGTATCCATTGACGTCTCCGCCCCACATGACTCCATAGCCTGTGCCATTTATTCTACCTAAAGGGGTATTATCGGGAGTCCACATTAAATACGGCGCGGACGCCCCCAGCGCTTGCGTACCCGTGAACTTCCCTTCATAGAGTCCTGCATTCGCCAGATGCTGCCAGAAGCGGAGATGCTCGTAACTCGCCGCACTTTCCTGCACCCGCCCGTTCCCGTCGCCGTTACAGGTCGCCTTGGCATTGCTGGGAGTTGCCTTACACGTCGCCGGGGTGGCATCGAGCATGCCCCAGTATTGCGCGGCGTTCGTCAAGTCGCCTGGCCACGCCCGGTATTTGTCCTTGAAGAGATGAGCAGCCGAGACAATCCGCTTTTCCTCTTCAACGATGCTGCGTATTTCCGCGGCGCGCAGGAGGTTCATTCCTACGAGGATTCCCCCCACCAACAGCCCGATAATGCTGATGACAATCGCCATCTCGAGGAGGGAAATTCCTTGTGTATGGGTGTGCTGATGGGTGTTATGTCGGCTGTGGCGGCGCATACATGGGCAATCCCTTGTGGAAAAGCCCATGCTACACGAGAAAGGTTAAGGCATGATTACTAGCTATTCTCGCTCGTCTTTTAAGGAAGTTACCATTAGTTAACCAAACGGACATATACTGGAGGATTGCAAGGACCGGTATGCGCCTATACGTCTTCTCATCGTCCACGAGCCTCTCACCCCCAAGCCTGCTGGGCGCGCTGGGGTTGTTCATCTTTTCGGGGTCCGCATTGGCCAACCCCGAGGGCGGGACGGTCAGCACCGGTGCGGCCACGATCCAGGGACAAGGGTCGCGGGTTGTTCAGGTCAATCAATCGACCGACCGGGCCGTGATCGACTGGAATTCCTTTGATATCGCTCCCGGTGAAGTCACCCGCTTTCAGCAGCCTTCCGCCTCTTCCGCGATCCTTAACCGCATTTACGACCAGGACCCTTCGCAGATACAGGGAAGCCTAACCGCCAACGGCATCGTGGCGCTGGTCAACCCGAACGGGATGGTGTTCGGGCAAGGCTCGCGGATCGATGTGGGCTCGCTGATCGCTACCTCAGCGGATATCCCCAATGAGCGGTTCATGGAGGGGCGGTGGCTGCTTTTCGGCCAGCCGGGGGAGACGGATGCTGCCATCGTCAACCAGGGCAGCATTTCCGTGAAGGAGGGCGGCCTGGCGGCCCTGGTGGCGCCGCAGGTAACGAACGCGGGGGTAATCCAGGCAAAAATGGGGCGGGTCGCCCTGGGGGCCGGTGAAATCTTTTCGGTGGATCTCTACGGTGACGGGCTGGTGTCGCTGGCAGCATCAGACAAGCTGCGCCAAGCGACGGTGGAGCAGAAGGGAGGCATCCGCGCGGAAGGGGGCACGGTGATGCTGACCACGGCGGAGGCTAAGAGGGTCATGGACCAGACCATCAACATGGATGGCTGGATGGATGTGAGCAGCCTGACGGCGGAAGCAGGAAGCATTGTGCTGCACGCGGCGCAGGGCACGACAGAAGTCGGAGGCAAATTGCATGCGGACGGCGCCGTGGGCCAGGGCGGCAAGCTTCAAGTCACAGGCGAGCATGTACGTGTCGGCGCCGGGGCGATCCTGACGGCGTTGGGCACCGGCGGCGGGGATATCAAGATTGGCGGGGATTACCTGGGCGGAGGTACGACGCCGCGCGCCAAAACGGCACGCATCGAATCTGGAGCCATGATCGATGCCAGCGCCACCGGCCAGGGCCAAGGTGGCAGGGTGATTGCGTGGTCGGACGAACGGACAGAGTTTGGCGGCCTGATTCGTGTTAAGGGCGGGCTGCTGGGCGGCGATGGCGGTTTTGTGGAGACTTCTTCCAAAGAAATTCTGGTGGCGCATGGGCTGGTAGACGCTTCCAGTCCTTACGGCAAGGGAGGGCTGTGGCTGCTCGATCCGAACAACATCACGATCAACACCACGGCAGATACCAACGTGGCCGGCAACCCGAACTTCACCACAACGAATGATAATGCGGTGGTGACGGTCGCCAGCATTCAGGCGGCGCTCGATGGCGGCACCTCGGTGAGCATCACCACCGGCACGGCGGGCGGCAACTCGCAGACTGGGGACATCACGGTCAGCAACTCGATCACCAAGAGCGCAGGCGGCAACGCTTCGCTCTCCCTGACGGCGCACGGCAGCATCCTGGTGAACGCCGGCATCGCCTCCACTGCGGGCGAACTGGATGTGACGCTGCGCGCCGATTCCGATAACTCGGGGGCAGGCCGCATCGCGGTGACCAACGCCAGCATCACCACCAACGGCGGCGACGTCGTCATGGGCGGCGGCGCCAATCCCCTGGCCGACGAAGCGGTGGGCACCACCAATTACGGGGTGGAACTCAACAACGGCGATATCTCTACCGACGGCGGCAGCATCTCCATTCGGGGCCGGGGAGAGGCGGCGGGCGCGGACAACTACGGCGTGTATGTCCATAACGGCTCCGTGCTGCAGACCACCGGCGGCAACATCACCCTCACCGGCATCGGTGGGAACTCGGCAGGCAACAACGATTACGGCGTACACGTTCAAGATGCGGGGACGCTCATTACATCGGCGGATGGAGATATTCTGATTACCGGTACGGGCGGCACCGGCGGTGATGCGAACATAGGCATCTATGTGCAGGCCGGCGCGGACATCACCTCGACCGGCACGGGCGCGGGCGCGGGTAACATTACGCTGGACGGCACCGGGAATGGGGGGAGCGACAATTACGGAGTATACGTTGAGGATGCGGGGACCACGATTTCCACCCTGGATGGCGATATCCAGATAACCGGCCAGGGCCCTGTCAGCACGGGCGGCGGGAACGTGGGTATCCACCTCTTCGGCAGTTCTGTCAGTTCAACCGGCACGGGCGCCAACGCCGGCGCCATTACCATGAATGGCACGGGCGGAGGAGGCACCGATCAGGCTATCGGCATTCTGCACTCTACGGGCGCCGTGATAAGCTCGGCGGAGGGCGATATTACCCTTACCGGCACGGCTGGTTCGGGTACGGGCACCCAGGCTGTAGGGATCGTGCTTTATAACGGTGCGGATATTAATTCCACCGGAGCAGGCGCGGGCGCGGCGAATATCTCGCTGATCGGCACGGGAGGCACGGCGGCAGGCGGAGCTAACGAGGGTATTTACCAATTTACGAGTGCTGACGTTACCTCCGCCGGTCCCGCCACCATTACGTATACCGGCCAGGCCGGGACCGTAAGCGGGTCCGACATCCGGATCGATACCGGCGCGAACGTGCTCGGCGGCGCGGCGGCGGGGGATATCACGCTGATCGGCAACACGATGAATTTCGCCAACCTCACCGCCTCTTCGGCGGAGGATATTACCCTGAAGCCCCGCACGGCAAATACCACGGTGGGCCTGGCGGGCGGAGCTGGGACGCTGAATCTGACCGCTGCCGAGCTCGCTTTCTTCAACCCCGGTGGAACGTTCATCCTCGGCGGGTCGGACTCGGGCGACCTGACGGTGAACGCGCGTAACTGGGGCGGGGAGGACATGCAGTTTCGCTCCAGCGGGGCAGGCGTCATCAACGTCGCCGGGGCGCAGACGAATATCGATGACCTGACGATCACGGCGGACGCTGACCCGACGATCGGCTTTGCGATTACAGGAACCGGTGTACTGACGCTGGAGCCGGCCACGAACGGAACGACGATGGGGCTCGGCGGCGGCGCGGGCGCGCTCAATTATTCCAGCGGCGACCTGACCGCGCTGGGGACAAACTGGAGTTCTTATGTCTTCGGCAGCCCCACGCAGACCGGGGCACTGACGACGGCGGCGCATACCTGGTCAAAGCCCGTGACCTGGCGTTCGGCCGCGGGCGGCAGCATCGTCATCTCCGGCCTGCAGGATGCCACGGCGGCCAGCAACGCGACTTTCACCTTCGACGGCCCCACGACGCTGAATGCCGATGTCAGCACAGTGGCGGCAACGGGCGGCACCCGCGCCATCGACTTCAACTCTTCTGTGATCCTGGGCGCGGACGCACAGATGCTGGCAGGCTCGGGAACCGTCAGCTTCGACAGTCCCATCAACGGCGCCCATGACCTGACAGTGAATTCCACCGGCGCGGTGACGTTCAGCGGCGTTATCGGCGGCACGACGCCAATTGAAGATCTGACGATCACCACCGATACTGACCCGACGGTCTCGGCGGCGGTGAACGGCACGGGCATCCTGACGCTGCAGCCTTCTTCCAACGGAACGACGATGGGACTGGGCGGCGGCGCGGGGGCGCTCAATTATTCCAGCGGCGACCTGACCGCACTGGGCACGGGGTGGAGTTCTTATGTCTTCGGCAGCCCCACGCAGACCGGGGCACTGACGACGGCGGCGCATACCTGGTCAAAGCCCGTGACCTGGCGTTCGGCGGCGGGCGGCAGCATCGTCATCTCCGGCCTGCAGGATGCCACGGCGGCCAGCAACGCGACCTTCACCTTCGACGGGCCGACGATGCTGAATGCCAATGTCAGCACCGCCGCCGCGACTGGGGGCACTCAGGATATCACCTTCAACGACGACGTGACCCTGACCGCCAACGCGCAAGTGCTGGTGGGCAACGGCAATCTGTTTTTCTCTGGCACGGTGGACGGGGCGTTCGATCTGACCTTGAACTCGGCCGGGGCGATCACCCTGGCCGACGACGTGGGCGCGGGCACACCGCTGGACGATCTGACGATCACCTCGGATGCCGATCCCACCATCGGCGGCACGGTGGACGGTACAGGCGTCTTAACATTACAGCAGGCCTCCAACGCGACGACCATG
>Ga0209382_10003890_pt1 | contig 20409 bp, 19 predicted proteins | sample SoiMetdeltSBSDD5_FD_187599 | JGI IMG/M metagenome (GOLD analysis project Ga0209382, IMG submission 187599) | Bulk soil microbial communities from a Populus tree surrounding site in Tennessee, USA - Soil MetaG P. deltoides SBSDD5 (SPAdes) (version 2) | ecosystem: Environmental > Terrestrial >... | reverse complement strand
TGCGGCGCCCATGATGGATCTCGGCAGGGTCGAACTCGCGCGCGGCGGTGGCGCGCTCGCGCACGAACTCATCGCCCGCCGCGGCGTCGGCTGCCCTCTGCTGCTCGGCGCCATAGCCTTCGCCCGACCTGCGGGCTGCCGCCTCGGCGCGCCGAAGCCACCACATCCCGAAGGCGAGCATGACGAGCGAAGCGATAATGCCAAGGCCTGGCGCCGCGAATGGCGTGGTTCCGAAGAACGGCATGGGGATGGCGTTCTGAATGGCCGGGGTGCCCGGCAGGGCCGACATGGTGAACGTCGATGTGCCAAGGACGATGGCGGCCGGCATCAGGCGGCGGGGGATATCGGCGGCTTGAAACAGCGAATGGGCCATCGGCGCCAGCACGAAGAAGGCGACGAACAGGCTGACGCCGCCGTAGGTGATCATTGCGCCAGCCAGGACGACCGCCAGCATAGCCCGGTGCGCACCCAGTCGCTCGGTCATGAACCGGGCGATGGACTGAACCGAGCCGCTGTCGTCCATGAGCTTCCCGAACAGCGCCCCAAGCAGGAACAATGGAAAGAACTGGGCCAGGAAGCTTGCGGCACCAGTCATGAACGTCTGGGTCCAGTGCGCGAGCAGGGGCTCGCGTGCGACAGCGGCCGCAATGAGGGCCGCCGCGGGCGCGAGCAGGAGCACGCTCCAGCCGCGAAAGGCGAGCCAGATCAGCAAGCCGAGGGCGACAAGGATACCGAGCAGACCCATCCATCAGCACTCGGCCAGCAGGGCGTCGATATCGGCGGTCGAACGCTGGCCGAGGTCGCCCGCATGGGCCTCAAGGAAGGCGCTGGCCGCCTTTCGTCCCTCGGCGCGAAGCAAGCAAAGGAACGCCCGCTCGGCGTTGAGCTTGGAGGAGTAGCCGAGCTCGGCCATCATCTCGGTCATGATCCGGTGCGTGCGCATGGCCGCCCATCGCGCACCCTCGCCGGTCCCGGGATCGGCCATCTGGCGCATCAGCGCAATCATGCGCAACTCCTTCATCAGGGCGGCGTTGAAGGAGACCTCGTTCAGCCGATTGAGGATCTCGGCTGCAGACCTCGGCGTGCCGGGCCGCTCGCGCGGATTGATCTGCACGAGTATGGTATCCTGTGCCGCGCTCTCGCGCACGAGCGGCGTGATGGTGGGATTGCCGGCGAAACCGCCGTCCCAATAGGGCTCGCCGTCGATCTCGATGGCCTGGAACATCGTCGGCAGGCAGGCCGAAGCAAGCAGGACCTCGGGCGTCAGCTCCGCGTTGCGGAAGATGCGGCCGCGGCCGGTGCGCACGTTGGTCGCCGTGACAAAGAGCTTGATGGGCGACTGCACCAGGCGCTTGAAGTCGATGCTCGCCTCAAGAATGGCGGTCAGCGGGTTGTACCCGCATGGATTGAGATCGTAGGGGGAGAAGACGCGCGACATGAGGTCGAGGGTGATGAAGACTGGGGAGGTGTCGAGCGTCCACCGGCCGAGCAGGCGATCGAGCGGCGTGCGCTGCAGCGGGCTGAACGCCGCGGCTGACGCCACCCGCTCCCAGTACGCGTCGAGGGCGGTGCGCGCGCCCGATGCTCCGCCCTTGGTCCAACCGTCTGCGAGCACGGCCGCGTTCATGGCACCGGCCGAGGTGCCGGAAATGGCGTCGATCTCTAGCCACGGCTCCTCGAGGAGGCGATCGAGTACGCCCCACGTAAAGGCGCCGTGGGAGCCGCCTCCCTGCAGGGCGAGGTCGATCAGCATGGGCTTTCATTGCAGCGCGGGGCAGACGGGGGCCGCACTCACCGCGTCCCGGCAAACTGACAGTCCGATATCTTTCGGCTTCTCGCTTGTAGCTGGTCCGATCAGACATTACTCATGACGCGGCCAATTGCTCGCTTCGGTGGCAGGAGAGAGTTAAGGATGTGCCAATCAGGGGCCGCGCAGAACCTTCCGGCGATGCGCCGGATGGCGGAACTCGTCGTTGTTGGGGCGTCACCTTACGGAGCCGCCGGTCGCGGTCATATTGGGCGGAACCCTGAGGCGAGGTCAGGGACAAGCCTGAGCGGGGCGATCCGCGCGCGCGGGATGGAGTCCCGGGGGGCGAATAAAACCGATGCACCCCGGACTACGCGACATCTCACCGGACTTTTCCCCGCCTCCTCTCGGGCATCACCCCGATACCGCCGCTCCGCGCGCTCCGGCAGGGTGGCTGACGCGTAGCGCCTCTCTAACGCACAATCTGCGGAGGGCCCATGGCACATACGGATGCGGCGCCGCGCCCTGCGGGTGCGTGGCGGGCGGGCTGGTGGCAGAGCGCCCTCCTGGGGATCGCTCTCATCCTTGCCGGGCTGCTTGTGCTGCGGGATGCCACGGCTGCGACGGTGGCGAGCGCAATCGTGTTCGGTCTCGCCCTCCTCTCCGCCGGATTTGCCGAGATCGTGCAGGCGTTCGGGTCTCCGCACTGGAGCGGTGTCATCTGGAGGCTGCTTGTCGGCGTGCTCTATGCGATCGGCGGCGGCGCCCTTGTTGCCGATCCCCTGGCGGCGTCCTCTGTCCTGACGCTGGCGTTCGCCGCGGCCTTGATCGCCTCGGGTGCCGTGCGCCTGTTCCTGGCCGTCAGGCACTGGCAGAGGCTGGGTTGGCTGCTGTTCGCGTCGGGCATGATCGGTATTCTCGGCGGTCTCGTGATCCTTCTCAAATGGCCGCTCAGCGGCTTGTGGGTCCTCGGCCTGGCCGTCGGCATCGATCTCATTGTGCATGGCGTTTGGTGGGTCGCGTCCAGCTCGACCACGCGAGAGGAGCAGCAGCCCGAGTGAGGCGCGCTAGCCCGCGCGAAAGGAGGATGGCATGGGCAACTACACGGAATATCTGAGCGAACTCTCGCCCTGGTACCTTGTCCTTCTGGCACTTCTCCTCTTCCTTTGGGTGTTTCCGCTGTGGCGCATCAACGGAAAGGCCGGGTATCCGCCGTTCCTTTCCCTTTTCGCCATTTTCCCGGCGGTTGGATTGATCCTGCTCTGGTGGCTGGCGTTCGCGCGGTGGCCGATCTGCCGCGACGCGCCAATCAGGCGCAACGATCCGGTCCCCGCACCAAGCAAGACCTCCTGGTGAGCCGCACGGTTGCGTCCGGCGCGCCACGCCGGCTTGGGACGCACGTCTACAGTCGTGCAAGCGCATGACCGATGGCCGGCGCCAAGACTCGGAGCCCGAGTGCGAACGGTCTCCCTTGCCTCCGCTGATCGATCCGCGCTTCGGCGACATCGAGGACGACGCATCCAGCACCAAGCAGCGCTCCCTTCTGCGCATCGCGGGCAGCCTCCTGGCGGAGGTCAGCCTGCCGAAGCTGGCCGTGGCCTGGGGGCTTCTGATCGTCCTGCCGGGCATCCTGGTCGGACTGGCGCCACTGATCGCCACGGCATGGCTCGCGGCCCTCGCCAGGAAGGCGGCGGCACCGTTCGGCGGAAACTGGGCGTTGCTCGTCCTTGCCGTCCTCCTCGGACTCGCGTGGGTTGGCTGGCGTCCCCTCTGGCGTGCTGCCGAGCAGGCCTTCTGGTCGCTCAATTCCCTAGCGGTCCAACCCGGCTACACCCTCTGCCGCGAGGGTCTGCAGCACCTGGCGGAGCACCTGTTCGGCGCGCGTCTCGGGGCGGAGGCGCATGCGCGCCTGCGCGCGGCGACGGCGGCCGGCGCCGGGCTCATCGGATGTGCGGTCGCCTTGTGGGTCGTGACGCTCGCATGGCCCGGAGCACGCTGGGTCGGCGATGCCGGGGACCTGGTCTGGCCACAGCGCCTCATCGTCCCGGCGCTGGCCAATGCCGTGGTGCTCGTCGGCAGCTACCTTGCGGCGGCTGCGCTCGCGTGGGGGCTCGCCGACGCGACCATGGACCAGCCGCGCGACCTGCGTGCCTTCGACGGGCCGCCGCCAGGCGGCCGGACGTGGCGTGTCGCGCATCTGTCGGACCTGCACGCCGTCGGCGAGCGCTACGGATTCCGCATCGAGAGCGGACGCGCCGGGCCGTGCGGCAATGCCAGGCTGGAGCGGCTGCTGGCCCGGCTCGACGCCATCCACGCCGAGCGGCCGCTCGACCTCGTGCTCATCACGGGCGACATGACCGACGCCGGCCGGTCGGCGGAATGGGCCGAGTTCTTGGCCGCGCTCGGGCGCTATCCGCGGCTCTTGCAGCGCACGCTGATGCTGCCGGGCAATCACGACACCAATGTCGTCGACCGCGCCAATCCGGCGCGGCTCGATCTGCCGACAAGTCCGGGCGGGCGCCTGCGGCAGATGCGAACCCTCTCAGCCATGATGACCGTCCAGGGCGACAGGGTCCGCATTGTCGACCATAGGACCGGGCGCCTCGGCGATACGCTTTCCGGAGCATTGGTGCCGCGCCGCCGCGCCATCGCGGCGTTCGCCGATGCGGGAGGCCTGCGCCCCCGGATCGAGCTGGCGCAGGTGTGGGCTGATGCGTTTCCGATGGTGCTGGTGCCCGACGCCGACGACGGGCTCGGGGTCGTACTGCTCAATACGTGCGCGGAGACGCATTTCTCCTTCACGAATGCGCTGGGCCTCATAACCGCAGGGCAGGCGCGTGGAGTAGCCGCCGCTGCCCGGCAATTTCCCCGCGCGCGCTGGATCGTGGCCCTGCACCACCACCTGATGGAATATCCTAGGCCCGCCAAGGCGTTCTCGGAGCGCATCGGGACCGCGCTGATCAACGGCAGCTGGTTCGTGCGCCAACTCCAGCACTTGGGCCGCCGGGCTGTGGTGATGCACGGCCATCGCCACATCGATTGGATCGGGGAATGCGGCAGTCTCCGGATCGTCTCCGCGCCGTCCCCCGTCATGGAGGCAACTGACGCAGAGCCGACGTCGTTCCATATCCACGCGCTGGCGGCAGGGCCTGAAGGACGGCTCTGCTTGCTGCCACCCGAGCGTGTGGATATCGCGGGGGAGGACGACCAAACCGGCGCGACCTCGCCGCCCGCGATGGCCGGCCGCTCAGCGTGCGTCACGGATAAAATCGGCCGGCGACCGGGTTGAGGGTGGGCACAGAAGGTGAGAAGCACGACGGCGATCGCAACACCAATGAAGGCGCCGAACGGGCCCCAAAGGAACCTCCAGGGGGACGCCGCGAACAGGACAACGGTCGGAGCGCAGTGCCGCAGACGCGCGGCTCGTGCTGAGGATCCGTTGATCTCTGGACTGCGTGCACCGGCCGGCGCCCATTGAGAAGGTGCTCGGCTCACGTTCCGACGAGCGAGACGCCGTGTGCCTCAAGCCATGCGTCGGCCTGCCCAAGGGGGAGTTGAAACCGTGCCGTGTCGCTCACAAGCGACTGCCCGGCGCGAAGCGGAAGTAGCGCGAGGTACCTGACAGGTTGCCAATGAATGCCTGTACCATGTCTGCGTCACCGGGCGCGATTGGCCTGACAGCAACCTTGCCAATACCCGTATGAATTGGGTGGCAAAGCATGCGTGCATCGATGGCAACCATGGTGCAACTCCTGCGCCACGCGATCAAGCCGACGTACCTCGAGACTTCATCGATAGAACCGTTGCATGGACGCACGCGGGGTATGCGGCGTGGAAATGCTCATGGAATCGATCAGCAGGCTCAGGAGCAAAGCCGCACACACGTTTTCTCGGATCGGAGCAGCAAACTGCATTACGTGGTGCCAGCCGGACGGGCGCTACGTCGGCGCGTGGTCGGCAGCTGCAGGCTGCCTTCACCTTGCACCTGCTCTCGTTGGGCCCCGCGGGACGACTCGTGAGAATTGCTTAGCAGGTTGCGATGCAGTGGAGCGACTGCCGGACAATCGGCAAGACATTCCGGACGATTGATCAACTCGACAGATGAACCGGCAACAATCGAGGACGCTCAGTCATAGCCCCGGGCATGTTGGCAGACATACTGTTCGTGCGCTCGGGCTGATGTAGGTGCTGATGCCGGACTATCGACGCCCAACGAAAGGTGCCGCGCTCGCCGCGTCACGGCACCTCCCGATTGAGCCACAAATCTGGCGGTCGCCTAGAGCTACTTCCCTTGCCTCTCAATAGAAGCGAAATCCGAGGACGTCATGGCTGCACGCTTCCAGAACATCCTGGAGACCATCGGGCACACGCCCGTCGTCAAGATCGGCAAGCTGGCGCCCCCAGGGGTGGAGCTGTTCGTCAAGCTGGAGGCGTTCAATCCGCTCGGGTCCGTCAAGGACAGGCTGGCGCTGGGCGTGATCGAAGCGGCCGAGCGCAGCGGCGAGCTGAGGGCGGGGCAGACCGTTGTCGAGGCTACCAGCGGCAACACCGGTATTGGCCTTGCCATGGTGTGTGCGCAGAAGGGCTATCCGCTGGTCGTCACCATGGCCGAGAATTTCAGCGTCGAAAGGCGCAAGCTCATGCGCTTCCTGGGCGCCAGAGTGGTGCTGACACCGGCATCCGAGAAGGGCAGCGGAATGCTGGCCAAAGCCGCGGAGCTCGCACGCGCCCACGGCTGGTACCTCTGCCGGCAATTCGAGAATGAAGCCAATCCCGATTTCCATTCCAGGACCACCGCCGTCGAGATTCTGGAGGCCTTCGAGGGGGATCGCCTGGACTGTTGGGTGACCGGCATGGGCACGGGCGGCACCCTCAAGGGGGTTGCGCGGGTTTTGAAGAAGGAGAGGCCTGAGACCAGGATCGTTGTCTGCGAGCCGGACAATTCCCCGCTTCTGGGCAGCGGCATTCCCCAGGAGCGCGGCGCCGACGGTGCGCCCTCGGAAAGCCATCCGGTCTTTCGCCCGCATCCCATGCAGGGTTGGACGCCCGATTTCATTCCCAAGCTTGCAGAGGACGCGGTCAAGGACGGATTGATCGACGAGGTTGTGCCGGTCAAGGGCGCTGATGCCTTGCGCTTCGCGCGCGAGCTCGCGCAGAGGGAGGGGATCTTCACCGGCATCACTGGCGGTGCCACGTTCGCCGGCGCCCTGCAGATTTGCGCGCGCGCGGAGAACGGCGCGAAAGTGCTGTGCATGCTGCCCGACACCGGGGAACGCTATCTGAGCACGCCCTTGTTCGAGGATATCCCTGCCGAGATGACCGGGGAGGAGATCGAGATTTCCCGGTCCACGCCCCGCTATTGCTTCGATGCGCGACCGGCGCCCCCGATGCCTTCCCAGCCCGTGGCCGAGGCGCCCTCGCAACTCAGTCCGGAAGCGGAGGCGCTTGTAAGCCAGGTGACGGGCGATGCTGACCAACCGGTCGTGATGTTCGCCCTCGAGTGGTGCGAGTTCTGCTGGTCCGTTCGCAAGCTGTTCAAGGCATTCGATATTCCCTACCGCTCTGTCGACCTCGATTCAGCCGACTACCAGAAGAACGATCTCGGCGGAGGAATCCGTAAGGTCCTCAGGCATCGCACCGGCTCCCCCACGATCCCACAAATCTTCGTCGGCAACCGCCACATCGGCGGATGCACCGAGACGTTCGACGCCTTTAACGAGGGGCGCCTGCAGGAGCTGCTGGGCAAGCATGGAATAGCGATCAAGCCGAGAGGCGATGCGAACGCCTACTCGTTCCTGCCGAAGTGGCTTCACCCGAGATAGGCGGGTACGCTTCAGCCTTGCTGGCACTGCCGTACAGTCATTGCCCTTCCATCGTGCCTCGATCCATCCGCTCGCGCCGCCACGAGCCTGGAGCGGTGCCGATGTGTTTCTTGAATGCCCTGTTGAATGCCGCTTCCGACTGATAGCCCACCTCAGCCGCGACTTGAGCGACGCTCATGCGCTTGTCCTCGAGAAGGCGGGCGGCGATCTGCAGGCGCCACCGGCCGAGATACTGCATCGGCGACACGTCCACATAGGAAGCGAAGCGCTCGGCGAAGGCCGAGCGGGACAGGCCGCTCTCCCGGGCCAGCCCTTCAAGGGTCCAAGGCTCCGATGGCCGACCGTGGATGAGACGCAGCGCGGCGCTGACATGGGGATCGCGCAGGCCGGCGAACCAGCCGCGGGCATCCTCCGGCAGGCCGCGCATGTGGTTCCGAATCACCTCGACAAACATCAGCTCTGCGAGCTTCGCGAGCATGGCTTCGCGACCAGCGCTATCGACGCCGCTTTCCTGAACCGCGACGTGCAGGAGGCTCGATAGCCAGCCCCGGCTGGCCGACGAGATCGGCGCATGGATGACGCGCGGCAACGCGCTCAGCAACGGATTGAATGGACGTGCATCGCACCCGAGGAAGCCGCAGACAAATCGGCATGTATCCGCGCTTTGATCGCTGGTCATTCTCAGGGAGAACGGCAGTTGTTGATCGGACGGTCGATAGTACGCGGCCTCGTTGACCTTCCCCCGCATTCCCGGGGCCGAAGCCATGACGTTGGCATCCCCCCAAGGAAAAGCCACGATCTCTCCGGCGCGGACGTGGATTGGCGGCTCCGCGGCGCCAATCGCCTCAGCCCAACACGAGCCTTCCGTAACTGTATGAAAACCGATGACGTGATCGGCGCCTGCCATCACCCGGCTGCCAATCCTGCTCGCGCCCGGCGTCTCGGTGACAAAGGGGGAGCGCGCCTCGACATCGAAAAACACGGCGCCGGCCAGCCGAACCGAGAGCAAAACGTCTGACAGGACATCCATCGCTCACCCCTTGGGACGATCGGTCAATTGTGCCGGACGATTGATCAAGCTGCTGAGATCTCTCGGCAATCCGAGCAATGCTTTCGGATGGTGGAGCATACAGCTTCGCCAACGCCCGATCTATCTACGGTGCCATCGGCTTCTCGCTTGGAGAAGCGTTCACGGAGGCAACCATGGAAACTGAGGCCGTCGCTCAGCTCAAGCAGGGTCTTCGGGGTCGGCTGATCCAACGGGCCGATTCCGACTACGACGAGGCACGCAAGCTCTTCAACGCCATGATCGACAGGCGGCCACTGATGATCGCCCTGTGTGTGGACGTAAGCGACGTGGTCGCCGCGGTCAACTTCGGCCGCGAGTATGGCCTCCGGGTTGCCGTACGTGGCGGCGGGCACAACGGGCCCGGCCTTGGCAGCGTCGACGACGGGCTGGTGATCGACCTGTCGGCCATGAGGGGCATACGCGTCGATCCCGCGAGCAGGACCGTCCGCGTCGAGGCGGGCTGCACGTCGGGCGATGTCGACCATGCCACTCATGCCTATGGGCTCGCCGTTCCCTTCGGCATTGTGTCCACCACAGGCGTTGCCGGCCTGACGCTAGGTGGCGGCGTGGGATATCTGTCGCGCAAGCATGGCCTGACCATCGACAACCTCATTGAGGCCGATGTCGTGCTCGCCAGCGGCGAAATCGTCACTGCCAGCAAGTCGAAGAACGCCGATCTGTTCTGGGGCCTGCGCGGCGGCGGTGGAAATTTCGGGGTCGTCACCAGTTTTCTGTTCCAGGCTCATGCCATGAAGACGGTCTATGCCGGCCCTGTATTCTGGGACTTCAAGCACGCGCGGACGGTGATGCAGAAGTACCGCGAGTTCTTGCCTGGCGCCCCTGAGGAGCTCGGGGCGTTTGTCGGCCTGAAGACCGTTTTGCCGGTCGATCCGTTTCCTGCCGAGCATCGCGGAAAGCTCGCCTGCGCGATCATCTCCTGCTTCAGCGGGCCCGCGGATGAGGGGGAGAAGGTTATGGGGAGACTCCTCAAGGAGTTGCCGGAGCCTATGTTCAATTGGCTCGGCGAGATGCCCTATCCGGCGATGCAGGCGTTGTTCGATCCGTTCCTTCCCAAGGGGCTGCAGTGGTACTGGCGCGGCGGCATGGTGAAGGAGCTGACGGACGCTGCGATCGACGCGCATCTCGCCCAGGCAGGCAAATCCCCGAGTCCTCTCTCGCTCATGCACCTCTACCCGATCGACGGCGCCGTACGGCGCGTCGGCAGCTCCGACACGGCATGGAGCACGCGCGACGCGACCTGGTGCATGGTCATTGCCGGTATTGACCCTGATCCGCGCAAGGCGGGCGAGCTGACCCGGTGGGCCAGAGCATATTCGGAGGCCGTGCAGCCGCATTCGACGGACGGCGGCTACGTCAACTTCATGATGGAGGAGGGCGACGGCCGGATAAGGGCTGTCTACGGCGACAACTATGACCGCCTCGTCGCGCTGAAGGGCAAGTACGACCCTCACAACTTCTTCAGCGTCAACCAGAACGTCAAACCCGGCGGCCGAGGGTAGAGCGGCCAAATGAAACCCGTGCGCGATATCAACCCGGTGCGCTTGCCGGCAGGTTGCGTCCATTGCGTGGAGGGCGGGAAGGGCTTCGAGATCACGGCCGTCAGCGGCGCCGTCTGGATCACCCAGGCCTGCGACCGGCGCGACGTGATCCTCAAGCGGGGGCAGTCCTTCATTCTCGACCGCCACGGTCGCGCCGTCGTCTACGCCCTCAAGGAGGCGGCGATCGTCGTGGGGCCTTCCGGCCACATCGAAGCCGCCGCTTTTCCCATCCCGACTAAGTGGCACGGCGCCGCCTGATCCCGAGCGAGTGGAACAAGCGACGGCTTTTCATCTGGAGGACGCAATGATGCGTGCAACCCGGAATACCGGCCGCGGCACGGTGGCCAGTGCTGCCGTGGCGTTGGCTGTCGTCGCAACGGTCAGTGCCGCCGCGCTTGCAGAGACCGGCCGCAGCGTCCTTATCGTTCTGGACGCCTCCGGCAGCATGAACCAGCCGATGCCGGGTGAACGACCCCTCACACGCCAGGAAGCTTCAGTTCTGAGTGGTACGCCCCCTCGGTGGCGGACCCGAAGAAATCTTCAAGGCGGACAAGACTGTCAACCTGCCGCCAGGAAGGTACCTGCTCTGGAACATGAGCACACCGTCCGAGAGGACACAAATCGGGGTGGCGGACGGACAGACGCTGGAGGTCAACATCGAGCGCCAGTGAACGCCGGCAACGTGGCGGTCGTCCGGCCGCCTGCCACCGACCATTTTTGCCACCACTCTCGATCAATTCAGCTGCAAGAAGAGCTCGACATGCCACACATAAAAGTCTTGGGCCTGGATGTCTTCTACAGAGACGAGGGCGCCGGCCCGACCGTCGTTCTGGGGCATAGCTCCGCGGGAAGCAGCGGACAATGGTCTGCCCTGGTCGCCCGGCTGCGGGATCGCTACCGGCTGATCGCACCCGACCACTTGGGGTACGGCCGGACGGCGGCTTACGCGGGCGCTTTGCCGCTGGTCGAGCACGAGCTGGCAGTCATCGACGCTCTGCTGAATATCGGAAATGAGCCCGTGCACCTGGTGGGACATTCCTATGGGGGTGCCCTGATGGCCCATACCGCCGTGCGAGCGCCTGGGCGCGTGCGCAGCCTGACGCTGATCGAGCCCACGCTGTTCCATCTCCTGGCGTCAACACAAAGGAGCGTCGCGCACCAGGAGATCTGGGAGCAGGCGCAGCGCGTCATCCGCCATGTCACGGCCGGCAACCCTGAAGAGGCGGCGCGCGGTTTCATAGACTACTGGGTTGCGCCAGGCGCCTTCAACGCGATGGACGAGCGCGTCCGGGCAAGCGTCACCGCAGGCATGGCCAAGGTTCACGATGAATGGCTCACCGCTTTCGAGGCGTGGGGAACGACACTGGCGGCGCTGGCGGCCCTGAGCATGCCGATCCAGCTTGTCGCCGGCAGCAACACGACGCGCGCGGCATGGGAGGTGGTGGAGGTCCTGCGCAGCATCTGGCCGGGCGCCGCGTACGCCCAGATCGCCGGTGCCGGTCACATGTCGCCGCTCACCCACACGGCACGCGTCAACGACGTCGTCGAGCGGTTCCTGGATGAGACGACTTGACCGGTGCGTGCGCTCAAACCACCGCGATCTCAACGGCGACCTGCGGACGCTCCCGTAGCGTGCAACTCACAGCCGAATGCGCCTCACCCCACGCAGCAAGCTCACGCAGCTGTGGTTCGGGAACGCTGTCGGCGCCGATCTTGATTGTCATTCGTATGCCGTCGAGTGCCGTGGGGATGCCGGCGATGCCGACCAGGCCTCGCGCATCCGATTCGCTTGCCACCGTCACTTCGAGGGAGCGCAGCTCGATTCGGAGCATTGCCGCCCGCATGGCGATCGCCGTGGCAGCGCACGATGCCATCGACGCGCGCAGGAGCCAGCCCGGATTCGAGCCGGCGCCCCTTCCTCCCATAGGCTCCGGCATGTCGGTGACCGCCCTCTCGCCGCCGGGGCCGGCGACCTCGCACCGCAAACCATCGCGCCAGACTGCTGTCGCCATCGCATTGGGCTTCCGTGCCGCCGAAGGCCTATCGAGAAACACGCGCTTGGCTCGCTCCAATGCCTCGCGCGCTTGCAGATTTGACATGCCTTCTCCTCCTCACTTTGTCCCTGCAGCAATGACAAACTCTCCCGGCACCGAATACTCTTGGCCCTGTCGATAGGACGACAGAGAGTCGAGGTATTCCTTGTGCACTTGAGCCTTCACCGACTCCGAGAAACGGCTGTAGGCGAGAGCAACAGGTCCGCCGACGAACGCTGCTTCGCACGCCTCTGCAGCGCTGGCGTAGCAAAGGGGCGTTTCCAGGCGCCTGCTGGTGATGGCGCAGAAACCTGCCGACGCGAGCGCGCGCTCCAAGGCGTCGCCCGTTCCGAGTCGGAAGAACATTGGACAGACCTCCGAGTGGACGCGCGCGTCGACGATGGGGAAAATCTCTGCCCATCCGCACTTACTGCGCCGACCCCAGACAGCGTAGATGGCGCGTCCGCCAGGCCGCAAGACGCGATGCATCTCGACGACCGCTTTCTCGGGATCGGGGGCATACATCAGACCGAGCGCGCACAGGGCAACGTCGAATGCGTCGGCATCGAACAGGATCTCCTCGGCGTCCATGCGCTCGAAAGTGACGCTGGCGATGCGTCGGGTACGAGCTACTTCGCGCGCCGTTACGACCATCTCCTCCGATAAGTCGGTGCCGATGACAGTGCCATTTGGTGCGACGAGAGCAGCGGCCCGCAGCGTCACCAGGCCCGTGCCGCAGGCGACGTCCAAGACCCGCTGGCCGGGAGCCAAGCAAGCCATCTCGAGCAGGGTTGTCTGTGCCGGTTCGAGCTGAGCCTGCCACGCGCGCTCGTAGTGGCACGCGGCCCTGTCCCATCCGTATCGCTGCACCCGCCTTTGCAGTCTCGCGTCCATACCGCCCTCGCGAATGCCGGAAGCGCCGATACTGTATGTGCGCTGGCCCTGACGCAATGACCGGGACGCTTGGAATCGTTGCAGAAGGTCCGAATAGGCCTTTGGCCGAGCGTCCCCTTCGCCGAGCCTCAAGTGGTGAACCGAGCGGGGCCTCTCTGAGAGTAGAAAACACCAAGTGCGGCGCTGGCGGCAGACGGCGGGGTGATGCCGGTCACGAACCTACCGGTCGCGCGTGGCAACATTTGCCGCAGATGGCGGTGCGCTCGAGAGCCGCAACGGCATTTCCATCTTCCCCGACAAAGTCACCACTAGCTCGCCAGCGCCGCGACTTCTGCCCCAATCGATAGCCGCCACCGCCACAGGCATCGCAAGCGAAGCCCCTCAGTCAACCGCGGCCAGGTACGGAAAGCACCCAGCCGACTCGGCCGCTATGCAGCTCGAATGCTCAAGGCAACGCTCAGCGCTGCGCCTTGCCGCCTAGAGGTCTTCGCCCGCGTGAAAGAAAGGCCTCACCCATTGGGCCGATCCTGCGCAGGCCAAACCGGGAGAGATCAACCGCCACGACGGTGGACGAGGCGTCTACTTCGAGGATCCGAGCGGCCACCTGCTGGAAGTCATCACGCGACCCTACGGCAGCGGCGGCTGGGAGTCTTGAGGCAGGCCGGGGTCTGCGCATTGATCGACGAAGGGCTTGGACCAAGAAAGCGCTCGCGAGGAATGGCACTGAATGCCGCCTCCGGCGGTGCATCGCTCGCGCTTGCCGAGCCCAGGACCTTTGGTACAGGCGGCAGATAAGTGGTGAGTTCTGTTCGCGATCCATGTCGAGCTCTCACGTATAGCGCCCGTGCAGAATGTACAGTTGCGGTGGCACCGCTCGCAGGCAGAAGTCCAAGGATATTCTCAAGCACTTGGTGCCCGGTATTGCCCGTGGGCGCAGTGACAGCGATCATATTGCACCCCCTCGTGGGGCTCGTGACTGCGTCGCGCGATAAGGTCCCTGTCACCAGATAGACAGGCATACGCATGCGATCCATGCTGCAAAGTCCGTATTGTTTGCGCGATCCTCCGAGATGGCCCATGCCCCCTCCGCGCATTGACAGATCCTGCCCCAGGATTGCCTGATCCTCCGATCGTCCGCCCCTGGAGGTTGTCGACGCGGCGGAGCTTCCTTATCTACGCCGTCGATCTCCGCGTGCTGCCAGGGCCACTCATGAACCGCATCGAAGACCTCGCGCGTCTCCTGGATCGCCACACGATCACGCTGGGGCCGGGAATTCACGAGACCGTCATTGAGCGTGTCGCGCTCGTCCGCCAGGAGCGGCCGAGCGAGCAGATACACACCGTTTATAGTCCCCTGATCTGCATCGTGGCGCAGGGTGCCAAGCGCTCCATCGCCGGGTCCTCGGCTCTCGCTTATGGGCCCGGACAGTACCTGGCGGTGTCGGTGGATATGCCGGTGATCGGCGAAGTTGTGGCTGCCTCGCCGTCGAAGCCCTACCTCTGTCTCAAGCTGGATTTGGACGGCACGCAGTTGAGCGACCTTCTGCTCGATGCCCGCCTGCCAACCAACGTTGACGAGCAGTCCGACCTGGGGCTCTCGGTGAGCCTGCTCACACCGGAGATGCTCGACGCCGCGACCCGTCTGGTGGGGATTCTCGACAAGCCTTGGGCCATCGGGACGCTGGGGCCCCTCTACGAACGCGAGTTCCTTTACTTCCTGCTCGCAGGCCCGCAGGGCGGGCGGCTGCGCCAGATTGCGCGGGCGGAAGGGCGCACGGCCCAGATCGTCAAGGCCGTCCGCTGGATCAGGGCGCGCTTCCGCGAGGCGATCGCCGTCGAGGACGCCGCCGCCGAAGCCGGCATGAGCCCATCGAGCTTCCACGAGCACTTCAAGGCCGTCACCGCCCACAGCCCGCTGCAGTATCAGAAGCTGCTCCGCCTCCAGGAGGCGCGGCGGCTGATGGTGTCGGCGGGGAGCGACGCCGCCAGCGCGGCCTTCGCGGTCGGCTATTCGAGCCCCCAGCAGTTCAGCCGCGAGTACGCCCGCCTGTTCGGCGCTCCGCCCCAGCGCGACGCGGCGCGCTTGCGGGCGCAGCCCGCCACCGTGTCGGCCGAGATGTCCGCCTGACGACTCCCTCCTTGCTCGATCCTCCAACGTTTGGAGAATTGAGCAATGCTCCCGGAGTCCTGATCTACCGCCCTCAGCGCGTCCGAGCGTATCTCTCCGTCGCGTAGAACGCGATGAAGCTCGCACAAAGGCGAGGAGGATGATCATGAGCACCATGACGCAGAATGAGCACGCCGGAATTGCCGGCAAGGTCGTCGCCGTCACCGGCGCCTCCAGCGGGATCGGCGAGGCGACGGCACGTCATCTGGCCAGACTGGGGGCTCACGTCATCGTCGGCGCGCGCCGCACGGACCGGCTCGAGACGCTGGCCAAGGAGCTGCGTGCCGAAGGCGCACGAGTCGAGCACCAGGCGCTCGACGTGACCCGCCGCGCCAGTGTCGAGGCGTTCGTCGGCTTCGCACGAAATCGGCTCGGCCGTCTCGACGTGCTCGTCAACAACGCCGGCTTGATGCCGCTGTCACCCCTCGCTGCGCTCCACGTCGAGGAGTGGGAGCGGATGGTAGACGTCAACATCAAGGGCGTACTGTACGGGATCGCCGCGGCGCTGCCCGTATTTCATGCTCAGGGCCACGGCCATGTGATCAATGTCTCGTCGATCGCAGCCTACCGCGTCGTCCCGACCGCCGCGGTCTACTGCGCGACCAAGGCGGCGGTGAACTTCATTACCGAGGGTCTGCGCCAGGAGAGTCGGACGATCCGCACGACCATCATCTCGCCCGGAGTCACCGAGTCCGAGCTCGGCCGCTCGGTCACGCACGCCGAGACGGCCACGTGGCTCGCCGAATACCGCAAGCACGCGATCCCGGCCGACGCAATCGCGCGCGCCGTCGCCTTCGCGATAGCACAGCCCTCGGGGGTCGACGTCAACGAGGTCGTGGTACGCCCTACGGGCCAACCGTGAGGGCGCTCACCAATCAATCGTCAGTCGATCGATATGGGACTGGAAAAGGAGACTCCGATGAATGATCGTCTTCCCGCCGCGGCCGCCGGCCGCTTCACCTTTCCCGGCACGTCGATCTCCGTCAACCGTATGGGCTATGGAGCCATGCAACTCGCCGGCCCGCATGTCTTCGGCGAGCCGAGCGACCCCGCCGAGGCCCGGGCCGTCCTGCGCGAGGCGCTGACGCTCGGCGTCGACCACATCGACACCAGCGACTACTACGGCCCCCATGTCACCAATCGCCTGATCCGCGAGGCGCTGTTTCCTTATCCGGACGCGCTGACGTTGGTGACCAAGATCGGGGCTTGGCGCGACGACAAGGGCGGCTGGATCCTGGAGCGCAGTGCCGATTTCCTGCGGAGATCCGTCGAGGACAATCTCAAGCGCCTTGGTGTCGATCGGATGCGCATCGTCAATCTGCGCATGGGCGGCCCCGATGACGACATCGCGGCGCCGATGCGTGCGATGCGCCAGATGCGGGACGAGGGCCTGCTTGCGCACATCGGGATCAGCACTGTCAGCGCGGCGCAACTGCAAGTCGCGCGGGACATTGCCCCGGTGGTCTGTGTCCAGAACCACTACAATCTGGTCCACCGCGATGATGATGCCATGATCGACGCATTGGCCGAAGCAGGCATCGCCTATGTTCCCTATTTCCCGCTGGGCGGGTTCACACCGCTGCAAACCGAGGAGCTGACCCGGGTGGCCTACGAGGTGAAGCGAACGCCACAAAGCGTTGCCTTGGTCTGGCTCTTGCAGCGCAGCCCCAACATCCTGGTCATTCCCGGAACGTCGCGGCGCGCCCATCTGCGCGACAACATCGCTACCGCCGGATTGGCCTTGAGCCAGGAGCACCTGCGGCGCCTGAACAGCGTTGCCGCCATCCGGTGACAGTGGGCGTGGCCGGGCTGCTCTCATGGGGTGGCCCTATGCAAGGAGGGCGGCGAATGGCCTGAGAGCGACGACGGTACCGGCGAGGCCGAGCTTCTCAAGTGCCGCAAGGTACTCTTCGATCGACTCTGGCGGGTTCTTCAGGCTGTGCGGGTGATCACGCGCCGCAGCCAGCACGCGTGCCGGCACACTCTCGATCAGTCGCAGCGCGAATTCATCGAGATGGAGCGCCTCGATGCCGTACGGCGCCAGTGCCGTCGCCGGGAAGTGCTTGAGGTTTGCGGTCACCAGGATTTCGGCGTCGCCTTTGATGGCCGTGGCGAGAACATGGCGGTCGCCGTCATCGGGAAGGGTGAGCTGGCCGACCATTGGCAATTGTCGGCGCATGTCTCGCGTGGGGACTGGACAACAATCTGACGCGCAAGGTGTCCCTGGCTGACCCGCTGCAAATCGTCGAGCTCAAAGGCTTTGATCGCCGGCCCCGTAAACCTCGCGCTCGGTCTTTTGGCCGGTGGCCAAGTGCCCGCCTTGCGCGTGCCTCGCTGGCCGCCGTGGTTGGGCTTCTGGGCTACGGCGTCAGCCTCGTCCTGTTCGTCTATCGTCCGGCGCGGTTGGCGCGTTGGCGCGGCTCGGCCGTTCCTTGGTCTATGTCGCCATCATCAGCTGCGCCAGCAGAACGATACCCAGAGCAGCTACGAGCGCACCCGCGATTCTGATGAGCCAAGAGCCGGGATCGGACAGCCCCGGCACCCGGGATGCGATCAGCCTGGCGATGAGGGCGATGACCGCGCAGGCAACCGTGCCGCCGATGATGTAGGCGGCGATGACCGGCTGGTCTGCGCCGAGCACCTCCTCGCCGAAAGCGTAGCCATGAAGAAGACCGGCGACAGCTGCGAACGGCAGCCAGATGAGCTTGTTGGCCCCGAGCCCGAGCGCGAGCAGCACGCCGGCAGCAATGACGGTCAGGGCAACGAGCTGCTCGACGTAGGGATAGTCGATATTCACGGCGCGGGCGTAGGTGGCGATCGCAGCAGCCACCAGGAACGCCAGGATCGTCGGGATTCCTGCGCGAGTGAGCGCTGCGACGACGCCCAGCACCGCGATGAAGGCCAAGTGATCGAGCCCGAGCGCGGGATGCTGCAGCCCCGAGACGAGGCCCTCAAGAAATGTCGTCGGCATGTCGGATCCCTCACGATGGTTGGAAGGTGCGTCCACTTGCGAGCGCGACGCCGGGGCCGCCCATCACGGCAATGGCAGGCAGGCAGTGGTGGAGGGGGCTATGTGTCGCCCCTCCCCACGTTGGACGATCAGTTCAGGGGCGCCAGCCGCGCCTGGAAGCTCTGGCCGCCCACCTTGTCGGTCTTGACGATCACTTTCATGCCCTTGGCGGCCGTGAAGTCACCGGTGGCCTTGAGGGCGTTGCCGCCGGCCGGCTTGAAGTCCACGTTGATCGTCTTGCCCTTCAGAAGCACCTGGCCCTTGGCGCTGCCGCCGTCGACGGCGATCGGCTTCTCGTCCGCATCGAGGACGTAGAGGGTGAGCTCGTTGCCCTTGGCGGTGAGCTCCCAGTGCTGCTTGCCGCCGCCGGCGTCGACGATGTGGCCGCCCTGCGGGCCCTTGGTCCACTTGCTGTCGCTGTGCGCGAACGCGGTAGCTGCCAGGCCGAGACTGAGAATAACGGCGAGTATACGCAACATGATGGTTCTCCCTTGGTTGCGGTTGGAGGCTGCAGTCGTCAATAGGCCTCGCTCGGTCTGAGTTCGGCCTGAACGACGCCAAGCCGCTCCAGAGGCGCAGCGCCGTATCTCAGGAACAGGACAGGCGTGAGAATGGTATCGAGCACCGTCGAGGTGATGAGGCCGCCGAAGATGACGATCGCCACGGGATGCAGGATCTCCTTGCCGGGTGCATCGGCGCCGACCATCAGCGGCAGCAGGGCGAAGCCTGCCGACAGCGCGGTCATCAGCACGGGGGTGAGGCGCTCCAGGCTGCCGCGCACGATCATGGCGCGCCCGAAGGTCTCGCCCTCGCGCAGCACCAGGTTGATGTAGTGGCTGATCTTGAGAATGCCGTTGCGGGCGCTGATGCCGGCGAGCGTGATGAAGCCGATCATGGTCGCCACGGACAGCGGCTGGCCGGCGAGCCACAGCGCGATCACGCTACCGATCAGCGCCAGCGGAATATTGCCCATGATGATGAGGGCGAGCACCGCGGACCGGTAGCGGCTGTAGAGCACAGTGAAGATGGCGCCCAGTGACAGCAGCGACAGCAATCCGATGAGCCGCGTGGCCTCCTCCTGGGCCTGGAAGGTGCCCTCCAGGGCGGTGGAGTATCCGGCCGGTAGCGGGAACTCGGCCATCATCCTGCGGATGTCGCCGATGATGCGCGCCACGTCGGAGCCGTCGGTGTTGGCGAAGACGACGATGCGGCGGCGCGTGTTGTCGCGCTGGATCTGGTTGGGCCCGTCGGTCTCGACCACCTGGGCGAACGACGACAGCGGCACGCGGCCCGCCGGTGTCTCGACGGTGAGCTTGGACAAGCCTTCGGTGGTGCGGTCGGTATCGGCGACGCGCAGCACCACGTCGTAGCGCCGGTTGCCGTCGATGATCTGCGAGACCACCCGGCCGTTGAGCAGGGTTTCCAGCGCCTCGGTCACGTGCGCGGGCGCCACGCCGTAGAGCCCGGCCTTCTGGTAGTCGACGGACACCTGCACCTGCGGGATGCGCACCTGCCGCTCGACCTGGAGATCGACCAGGCCCTTGATGCCGGACATGCGGTTCTGCATCTGCTCGGCGAGGTTGCGCAGCGTGTCGAGGTCCTCGCCGGTAATCTTGAGGGCGATCTGGGCGCGCACGCCCGAGAGCATGTGGTCCAGGCGGTGGGAGATGGGCTGCCCGACGTTGACGGCCACGGGCAGCATGGCGAGGCGGGAGCGGATGTCGGTGAGGACCTCCTCTTTGCTGCGGCTCGAGCGTTCCAGGTCCACGTCGATCTCAGCCGAGTGCACGCCCTCCGCGTGCTCGTCGAGCTCGGCCCGGCCGGTGCGGCGGCCGACGGTCTTGACCTCGGGGACCTGCAGGAGGAGGCGCTCGGCGATCAGACCCACGCGGTTCGACTCGGCGAGCGAGATGCCGGGCCGCATCAGCATCGAGATGGTGAGCGTGCCCTCGTTGAAGGGCGGCAGGAAGGAGCGCGGCAGGAAGAGCGCACTATAGGCGGCGATCGCCACCGCGAACATCGCCCCGACCATCACGAAGGCCTGCTGGCCGAAGGCCCAATTGAGCAGCCGCCGGTTGCCCGCTTTGAGGACGCGCACGAACCAGGTA
>Ga0209382_10003889_pt1 | contig 20420 bp, 8 predicted proteins | sample SoiMetdeltSBSDD5_FD_187599 | JGI IMG/M metagenome (GOLD analysis project Ga0209382, IMG submission 187599) | Bulk soil microbial communities from a Populus tree surrounding site in Tennessee, USA - Soil MetaG P. deltoides SBSDD5 (SPAdes) (version 2) | ecosystem: Environmental > Terrestrial >... | reverse complement strand
TCGTGGAGGAGGGCACCCACGACGTCCTGCTGGCGCGCAACGGCCGCTACGCGCGGCTTCACCAGCTCCGGTTCGCCTCGCGACGCGCCTCCGGAGAGGTGCCGAGCCGACGACGGCGCGGCGGTCGCGCAGCCGCTCCCTGAAGTCCAGCAGGTCCTCCGCATCGACGAAGGCGTTGCGGTCGTCGTCGGTCAGGGGCACCCGGCGGACCGCGATGCCTCGCAAGTCCCTACGGGACGGTCAGCACGACGCCGTTGCTCGCCGAGTGGCCCGCCGGCGCGCCGGGATCGATGACGAAGCCCTGGATGTAGATCGTGCCCGGGCTGGTGCCGAGGGGTACTGTCCCGCTCAAGGCGAGGAATCCGCCTCCCGGACCCGTGCCCGAAAGCGGCAGAGGACCGAGCACCGTGGGCAGCAGCGGAGAGACGAGCAGCGTGCAACCGCTGGGGAGAGGAAGCGTCGCCGATCCCGTGCCGAACAGGAGCCATGTCGCCGCACCGCCCAGTCCCTTGGTGAGCCCGACCGTGACCATCGCCCCCGGCTCGGCGCAGCCCACGAGCGAGAGCACCGGCGTGACTCCCCCGCTTCCCGCGCAACCAGTCCCGTAGGTCGGGCCCGGAGCGTCCGCAAGCCAGGTGAACAGATTCCTTGCCAGTTGGGCGTTGTCCCAATGGTGCAGCGAGGTGCCGGCTCCATTGAGATTGAAGAAGGTGTTGCGGTCGAACAAGCAGGCGACCCGTCCCGCGCCGAACTGAAGGGCCACGAGCACTCCATCATCCACCCCCGGCGGCTTGAACGAGCCGCTGCCCGTGGAGTCGTTCAGATGGATGTCCTGCTTCGCCTTGGCGAGGACGATGGGCTCGACGCCGGGAAAGAGGTGCGTGAGGGTCGCCGGGGACACCCCCTCGCCATCGAAGTCGTCCACGTCGTCGGCCGTGCCGACCACGCCATCCGGTCCGGCGAGGATGGGGTGGGTTCCCTGGTCGATGCCTCCGATCACGAAGTCTCCCGCAGACCGCGACACGACATAGGTGCCGGAGTCCTGATTCATGACGAGATCGAAGCGGTCGAGGAAGGCCTGATCCGACGACGGCGCGTCGCTCCAGCTCGAACCCCAGTTCGCATCGCTGATGAACAGAGCGCTCCCGCCCGAGCACACGTAGGGCACGACCCAGTCGACGGCCGCGGCGAGGTAGCTCGCGTTGTTCGAGCCGAACACCACGATGTCGTACTGCGCGAGATCGATCGCCTGGAGCTCGACCGGCAGTCCCGCGGGTGCTGGTCCTTCGAGGACCTGCTCCACGACAAAGCCCTCCGCCTCGAGAAGCGCGGCAAGTTCGGCGTACCCGTGATTCCCCGGAGCCGTGCTCGTGTCGTAGATGTCGGAGAGTTGCTCGTCCGCGCCGCCCCCGAGAAAGCCTCCGGTGCCGGAGCCGCCCCTGATGAACAGCACGCGCCGAGGCGTGTCAGCCTGGGCATCGCCAGCGAGGAGAGCAGCGAGAACCATTCCCGTGGAGAGGAATCTGCGGCTCATCGGGAGCTCCTTTGCCGCGGCCTGGAGAATCCATTCCTCGTGTGGTAGCCCGTGGCTCCCGGCCTGGCCATCCCGGGAACTCCGGCCGTGCCTACGGCGTCCCCCAAAACATGAGCGACATGCCAAGTTGCGTCGCCGCGGGGGATAGGCCCAACAAGGCCCCTATCGTGCCGCGCTCGGCTTGACCCGCCTCGGCTCCCGCGCCCGTTGAGCCGCCCGCGACGAACTGATCCAGCCTGGGCTGAGCGGTTAGGCTCCGCGCGTGCGCCTGCTCCACCGATTCTCCTGCGCCCTGCTCGCCGCGGCCGCCGCAGGCTGCGGCGAGCCGCCCGCACAGCGCGTGCTGTACGACCTCGTCGCGCTGGCGCCGGAGGCCGAGCGCCAGCCACCCGAGGGGCCGGCGGGCAACCAGCTCATCGCCATCGAGCTGGATGACCACCGCGACGGCTTCGCGCCGGTCCGCTGCCCCGCCGGCCACACGCTGATCTTTCGCGACCTGCGCACCGGCGGCCCGGCGCGCGTCGAGCTGGCCTTCGGCTCCGTGCAGCCCGCGGGGCAGCGGCCCGCCGGAGAGCCCGTCAGCTTCCGCGTCGAGGCATGGCGCGCGCCGCACGGCGTGGACGACCCGCCGGACGCGACGCTCGAGCGCAAGGTCGCGCTGCCCGAGGTGCCGGACGCCGGCCTGCACGCGAGCCTGCCGCTCGACGCCGACGGCGAGGCCAGGTTCACGCTGCGCCTCTCCACCAGCGCCGAGGGCACGGCCACCTGGCCGGCCTTCCTCTCGCCGCGCGTCGTGGGCGTGCCCGCCGCGGCGCCGCGCGCCGTGGTCGCGGTCGAGGAGCTGGTGGACGACCTGCTCGCGCGCCTGGACGGCGCGACCGTCGTACTGCAGTCGCCCGACGTGCCCGTGGCGCGCGGCGTCCTCGACAGCCACGTGGGCCTCGCGGGCGGGCGGCGCGCGGCCGTCGTCGCCGCGGCGCCGGCGCGGGTGCGCTGGAGCATCACGCCGCCTGCGGGCAGCTCGCTGCGCTTCGCGGTGGGAGTGGACGCCGCCGCCGGCTGGCAGCTCGGCGGCGACGGCGTGACGTGTGCCGTGGAGATCGACGGCGCGCGCGTCTGGGAGCGACGGCTCGACCCGCACACCCTGGCGCGCGACCGCGGCTGGAAGGCCGAGCGCCTCGACCTCTCGCCGTGGGTCGGCAGCGAGGTGGCGCTGGAGCTGGTCAGCGAGCCGGGCGCCACGGCCGAGGCCGACCTGGTCGGCTTCGCGCGGCCGGCCGTGGTGCGGGCGCGCGAGGTGCCGCGGCTCGCGGCCGGCGAGGCCCCCACCGTGGTGCTGCTGGTGGTGGACACGCTGCGCGCGGATCGCTTCGGCGGCGCGACCATGCCCCGCCTGCAGGCCCTCGCGACGCGCGGCCTGCGCTTCCGCAGCGCGCGCTCGGTTTCGTCGTGGACCTGGCCGGCCACCGCCAGCCTGCTCACGGGCCGCCCGCCCAACGAGCACGGCGTGCACGACGGCGAGCGCAGTCTGCTGCCCGACGGCCTCGCCACGCTGGCCGAGCTGTTCGCCGCGCGCGGCTACGTGACGGGCGCCTTCGTGGCCAACAGCCTGGTGGCCGCGGACAACGGCTTCGACCAGGGCTTCGCCACGTTCGTCTGCGCGCCGAACGTGACCGCGCGCGCGCTGGTCGAACGCGTGGCCGCGTGGCTGGACGCGACCGAGGGCGCCGCGCGGTTGCTGTACGTGCACGTCCTCGACCCGCACGTGCCCTACGAGCCGCCGGCGGCCTTCGCGGCGGCGTGGCCCGCGGACCTGCCGCGCACGCCCGAGGAGCTGGCCGCCGCGCCGCTCGACGCCGACGCGCAGCGGCGCATGCTCGACGCGCTGCGCGCCAGCTACGACGCCGAGGTGCGCTACGCCGACGAGGCACTGGCTGAACTGCTCGACACCCTGCAGGCCCGCGGCGCGCTGCACGACGCCATCGTGCTGGTCACCGCCGACCACGGCGAGGAGTTCCGCGAGCACGGCGGCATGGCCCACGGCCCGCACCTGTACGAGGAGACGCTGGCCGTGCCGCTGGTCGTGGTTGGCTTCGGCCCGCACGCATTGCCGCCCGCCGTGCGCGACGAGCCGGTGGACCTGCAGGACGTGCTGCCCACCCTGCTCGACCTCGCCGGCGTGCCTGGCCCCGACGAGCCGCTGCCCGGCCGCTCGCTGCGCGCGCCGGCACCGCCCGCGCCGTTCTTCGCGCAGACCTTCCAAGGCCTCGAGCCGGGCGTCGACGGCTTCACCCAGAAGCTCTCGGTCATCGCCGACGGCTGGAAGCTCATCCTCACGCCGGCCAGCGGGCGCACCGAGCTGTTCGATCTGCGCGCCGACCCGGGCGAGACTCGCAACCTGGCGGCGCGCGAGCCCGCGCGGCTCGAGGCGCTGCGCGCGCTGCTGGTCGACTGGGAGGCGCGCACCCGGGCCCGCGCGCCGGACAACGCGGCCGCCCCGGATGAGGTCACGTTCGAGCGGCTGCGGGAGCTCGGGTATCTCGGACGCTGAGCGCTGGCGGCGCAGCCCGCGACGCCTGCGCAACCGGCTGGGTCGCCGCAAGGCGGCGGAGATTGACGGATCGCTCACCTCGTGGGAAGGTGTGGTCGACGGGAGGACGCTCCATGAAGCAGTCCGCCGCGCACGCGAACAGGCCGTGCTGGGACCCAGCAGCGCCCGTGCTCGACGACGCGCCGAGCGCGCGTTGGTCTTCAGGATTCCCGAGCGCTACGGACTTGCGCGATGAGCCCGAGGTCGTCCGCCTCTCACGTCGCCCGAAGCGGGACGAATATCGCGATCGCTACACCTCCATCAACTCGTCACGGGAGGGCCCATGATCAGGACTCCGCGAAGCAGTCGAAGGGAATCAATTCATGCCGGCCCGAGATCCGCCCGAGCCGTCGCGCCCGGTTCCCTCGTGGCCGACCCGGACGATGCCGCCCTGCGGCACCGCATCCCCGCCGCCGCCCTCGCCCTGCTCCTTCTCTCCTCCATTCTCCCCGCCACACAGCTGCCAGCAGAGCTCCCCTGCGGCGAGATCCAGCTGCTCGCCTCGGACGGCGAGGATGGCGACCACTTCGGCACCGTCGCCCTCGGCCCGGACGTGGCCGCCATCGGAGCAAGTTCGGATGACCACGCCAAGGGCTCGGTCTACCTGTTCGGCGAGGCGGGCGGCGCCTGGATCGAGCAGGACAAGCTCGCGGCGTCCGATGGCGCGCCCGACGACAACTTCGGCAGCTCCATCTCCCTGTCGGGCGGGCGCATCGTCGTCGGCGCCTGGCTGGATGACGACCTCGGGAGCCAGTCGGGCTCGGTTTACGTGTATGAGCCCGACGCGCAGAGCCCGACCGGCTTTGGCGAGGTGAAGCTGCACGCGAGCGACGGCGGCCCGGACCAGTGGTTCGGCATGTCGGTCGCGACGTCCGGCAACCGTATCGCCGTCGGTGCACAGGGCGACGACGACGGCGGCTACGCGGCGGGCGCCGCCTACGTGTTCCGGCTGGAGGCGGGCGCGTGGGTGCAGGAGGCCAAGCTGCTGTCGGCCGACCTGCAGGCCTTCGACATCTTCGGCGCCTCCGTCGCTATCACCAGCCGGCGCGTGGCGGTGGGGGCGCTGGGCGCCCAGTCCGGCGGCGTGAGGACGGGCGCCGTCTACGTCTTCCGCCAGCGATCGGGCGGCTGGGTCGAGGAGGCCAAGCTCGTGGCCGGCGATCCCGACGAGCTCGACTTCCTGGGCACGTCCGTGGCCATCACCCGCGACGGCCGGCGAGTCGTCGCAGGCGCGGCGGGCGACGACGGGAGCGCCCCCGAGGCGGGCGCCGCCTACGTCTTCCGCCGGGACGGCACGACCTGGAGCCAGGAGGCCAAACTGTCGGGCGTCGACACGCGCGCCTTCGACCTGTTCGGCACCTCCGTGGCGATCATCGGCCGGCAGTGCGCGGTGGGCGCGCCCTACAACCAGTCCCAGGGCGCGGCGTACGTGTTTCGCCTGGGCGCCGCGGGCTGGAGCCAGCTGGCGCGGATCGAGGCCTCGGACGAGACCGTCATCGACGAGTTCGGCGCTTCGGTGGCGCAGTCGGGACAGACCCTCCTCGTGGGCGCGCCTCTGCACGCGCATGAGTTCGGGCCAGGGGCGGCCTACGTGTACGACACGAGCCTGTGCGGGCCGTGACGAGGCGGCTCAGCTGGCCCCGGCCGCGCGCGCCGTGCAGCCGACGAGCCGGGCCTCCAGCGGGGTGTCCGCGCCCTTGAGTCTCCGGCTGCCGGCGGCGGCAGGACTCGCCACGGACAGGCCTCGCGGATCATCCGCTTCAGTGCAGGGAACCGCGGATAGCTACCGCCCGCCCGCCTCCTCCTGCCGCAGCGAAGCCAGATAACCCACGAGGCTCACGATCTCCTCGCGCGTGAAGGTGGTCAGCAGCCCCTCCGGCATGATCGACACCTCGCTGGGCCGACGCTCCTCGATGCTGCTGCGCAAGACACGCCGCGGCGCCTCGCCATAAGGGTCGTCCAGCACGTCGACACCGTCCACGTCCTCGCCCACCACACGGCCCGCGACGACGTCGCCGCCGCGCAGGAAGAACAGCTCGGACGCGTAGCCCTCGGCGATGTTTCGCGAGGGCTGCAGGATCTGCTCCAGCAGGTCGGCGCGATCCCAGCGCGCGGCGACGTCGCGCAGCTCGGGGCCGGTGCGGCCGCCGGCGCCGTCGACCGCATGACACTTCAGGCAGCCGGCGGCATCCAGCACCTCGCGCCCGTGCGCCGGGTCCGCGGCGGCGGACTCGGCGAGTCCCGCCCTGAAGTCCTCGGGAGTCCAGCTTCGCACGAAGGCGCGGGCCGGCGCCGCCGGCGCGGGCAGCGCGAGCGGTTCGGCGAAAACCGCGTCGGCCTCGGCCACCACGCGCAGCACGCCGTTCATGCGCAGCCAGTGGCCGGGGAAGGTGCACAGGTACGGCTGCTCTTGCGGATCGGCCGGCGCGTCGAAGCGCAGCGTCTGACGCTCGCCGGGCTGCAGCAGGCGCGTCGCCGCCAGCACCTCGGGCAGATCGGGCACGAAGCCGCGCGCCCAGGCGTCGGGCTGCGCGGCCATGGCCTCGCCGGCGAGCCCCACCCGCGCCAGCGCGCCGGGACCAGCCAGCACCAGGTTGTGGGGCATGATGTCCACGTTCTCGAACACCAGCTCCACCGGCCGGCCCGCCACCACCGTGATCTCGCGCCGGTCGAACTGCAGGCTGTCGGGCACGGGGCGGATCACGATGACCTGCGGCCCGTAGCGGCGGCGGAGCGCGCGCAGGGCCGCGGCGCGCGGCGCGTCCGGCTCCGCCAGTTGCGTGGCCACCACGTCGGCCAGCGCGAGGAGCATGCGGCCGTCGTCGCTCGCGGCCCGTTCGGGCGTGAAGTCCGCGAACTCGGACTCGAGCAGCACAGCCTGCGCCCCGATGGAGTCGGCCGACAGCTCAGAGGCCCGCAGGCCCGCGAGCGTGGCGGTGATCACCGGTCGCAGGGCGGGCTCGTCGAAGCGCGCGAGGAGGGCGGCGACCACGGCGTCCGCCTGCTCGCCGGATGAGGCCAGTTCGCCCAGCGCGCGCACGGCCGCCCGCCGCACGCGCAGCTCCGGGCCGGCCAGCTCGAGCGTGAGCGACTCGGCCGGCGCGCGCTCGCCGCGCTGCTCGAAGACCGTGCGCCGGCCCCCGTCCAGCACGCGCACGACCCAGCCGTCGAGCCGGGAGACCCAGCGGCCGCCCTCCTCGGCGCGGTTCCAGACGGTGATCGCGTCGAGCGAGCGGTCGCGGCCGAGGTCCAGCTCCCACCACGGGTCCGGCTGGTCCTCCACCGTGTGCGACTGGCCGCCGTCGCCGAAGGCACCGCTCGTGTTGCCGTCGATGGCGCGCGACGCGACGCCGCCCCACGCATCGGTCGACTGCGTCGCGCGGCCCTCCGGCGCGACGTTCTCGCCGTGCGAGGACACAGCCACCTCGGCCAGCGTCAGCGTGCGCGCCGGTCCCGGCAGCTCCACGCGCACGTACCGGCCGCTGACGCCGCCGGCGGCAACCGCAGCGGACGCCGGCTGGTCGAGCAGCTTCGCCACGCGCCGGAACGCCTGCTCCCGCAGGGCTGCGTCCGTCAGCAGCGACAGGGCGTCGAGCAGCTCGGCCAGCCCGTCGGGCGAGCGCGAGGCCTCGCTCCAGGCCGGATCAACGGTGCCGTCCGCGAGCACGCGCGCGGCGGTCGCGAGGCGCCGCGTGCTCGACCGGCGGCCCTCGGCGGACAGCGAGCGGAGCGGAGCGGCCAGGGTGGCGTGCGCGTCGAGGGGAAGCATGTCGAGCGCGCGGAACAGCCCCGCGAGCAGGTGATCCGCGTGCCCGTCGCCGCGCAGGTCGGCGCGCTCGATGGCAAGGAGCAGCTCGCCGGCGGCGCTGCTGTCGTGACGCTCCGCGAGGTCGTGGGCAGCGCCGAGGTAGTCCAGGGCTGGCAGCCCGGGACGCGCCAGCCGCTCGGTCGAGAGCGCGGCGCTGGGTGGCAAGCCCGCCAGCTTGCCGTCGTCCAGCCGGGCCAGCGCCCAGGCGAAGCCGACCGGATCACGGGCCGCGAAGTCCGCGCCCTCCGCGAGCGCCGCGCGCAAGTCCGGCGACAGCTCCTCCATCGTCCGCGCCAGCGCGTAGTCGAGGAAGCGGTCCATCGGCGCGGACAGGGCACGCAGCGCCAGCTCCGCCGCGCGCGGCTCGGGGAAGAAGGACAGCGCCACGACCGCCTCCAGCCGCACGCGCGGATGCTCGTCCTCGATGGCCCGCGCGAGCAGGTCGAGCGGCGCGTGAACGTCGCCGCGCATCTGCCGCAGGACGCGCACCGCGGCCGCCCGCGCGTGCGGCTCGGGGCTGGCCAGCAGGCGCTCGAGCAGCTCCTGGTCGAGCGCCTCGTGCTGCTGCTGGCACCACAGGGCCTCGAGCCGGTGGTGCTCCACGTCGGGATCGGCCGGATCGAGCGCCGCCTCCCACGCGCGCGCCGCGGCGATGACGGCGGCACCGTCGCGCCCCGACAGCTCGATGCGCACGCGGTAGCGCAGCCGGTCGTCGGCACTCTTCAGCAGCTCGAGCAGCTCGTCGATCGGCCGCCCCGCCACCGTTGCGGGCTCGGCCAGCGGCCGGCCCTCGGCCACCACGCGGTAGATGCGGCCGTGCACGTGGTCGCGCGACGGGTCGCGCAGGTGGTGCTGCATGTGGCCGATGAGGGCGTTGCACCAGTCGAGGAACCACAGCGCGCCGTCGGGCCCCACCTCCACGTCCACCGGCCGGAAGTTCGGGTCGCTGCTGAAGAGCAGCGGCTGCTCCTCGCGCGCCGCGAACCCGGCGCCGTCGTCGGTGAGGTCGTAGCGGAACAGGCCCTGGAAGCCGATCACGTTGGCGATGACCAGGTCGCCCAGGAACTCCGGCGGGAAATGGCTGCCGGTCAGGAGCTCGGTGGCCGCCGCCGGCCGGCTGCGCTGCGGGAAGAAGGGCGCCGTGCCGGGCAGCTTGCGTGGCTCGCTCACGTGCACGGCCAGCGGCGCGGCCACGTAGTTCTCGTTCGTCGTGCCGTCGGTCAGGAAGTCCTGGCCCCAGCGATCGAAGACGTGGCCGTGCGGATTGAGGAACGGGAAGGGCGCGTAGCGCTCGAGCCGGAAGCTGCGCGGCTGGAAGCGCCACACGCAGGCATCGTGGTTGCGGACGGGCCCCCAGGGCGTCTCGAGCTGCGACTGGTGGAAGATGCCCTCCTGGACGTACAGCGCGCCGTCGGGACCCAGCACGAAGCTGTTGGCGGTGTGGTGCGTGTCGCCCGACGAGAGGCCCGAGAGCAGCACCTCGCGGCTGTCGGCCACGTCGTCGCCGTCGGTGTCGCGCAGGAACAGGAGGTCAGGCGCGGCGGCCAGCAGCACGCCGCCGTTCCAGTGCTCGAAGCCGGTCGGGTTGTGCAGGTCGCCGGCGAAGGTGGTGCAGCGGTCGGCGCGGCCGTCGCCGTCGTCGTCCTGCAACACCAGCAGCTTGTCGTTGCGCGGCTGCTTCGGCTGCCAGTGCGGATACGTGGGCCAGCACGCCACCCACAGCCGGCCGCGCGTGTCGAAGGCCATCTGCACGGGCTTGGCCAGCTCGGGGAAGCGCTCCTCGCTCGCAAAGAGCTGCACGCGCAGGCCGTCGCCGACGGTCATGCGCGCGACGGCCGCCTCGCCCGACAGGTAGTCCCACGAGCCGTCGGGCCGCGGGCCAGGACGATTCGTGGCCACGGGGAGCAGCGGCGGCTCGTCGCGCGCTGGCGTCTCCTCCGCCGGGGGGCCACCGCGCGCCTCGGCATGGATGCGGCGGTCGGCGTTGTCGGCCTGCACCTCGAGCAGGGCCAGCTCGCGCTGCAGCACCTCGAAGTTGCTGACGCCGCCGTAGGACAGCGATGAGCGGCCGCCGTACACGTTGTAGCCGTCGGTCGCCTGGTACACGTCGAACCACAGGCGGTCCTTCTCCTGCACGCGCGCCCGGATCGCCTCCAGCCGCGCGCGGCTGTCCTCGGCGGCCGGTGCGCCGAAGAGCGCCGCCTCGACGAGGCGCGCCACGCCCTCGCCGCCGCGCTCGTTGAGGTGCACGCCGTCGATCGTGAGCGCCTCGCGGCCCGCGAACAGCTCGCGCGTGGGCACGAAGAGGTCCACGCATGGCACGCCGGCCTCGCGGGCCACCTCGGCCACGGCCCGCGCGTAGGGCTCGAGCCGCGCATCGGCGGCGCGCGCGTCGGGGAGCGTCGGGCGCTGCAGGTCCTCGGCGGCCATGGGCGTGACCAGCACCACGCGCAGCGGCGGGCCGCCGCCCGGCCGCAACCCGCGCGCGTGCTCCACCCAGGCGCGAAGGTCGCTGCGGAACGCGGTCAGGCCTGGCGGCCCCGCGAAGGACTCGTTGAAGCCCCAGAAGCCGAAGACCACGCTGGTGCCGGCGCGCGCGAGCCACTCGTCCTGCGTGCCGAAGCCGTCGACGCGCTGCTGCACGGCGAGCTCGTCGGCCGGGAAGCCGAGATTGCGGACGGTCAGCTCCAGCTCGGGGAAGCGCGCGGCCAGCAGGGTCTCGAGCCAGCCGTCCTGCTGCATGCGGTAGGCCAGGCCGCCGCCCACGAGCGCCAGGCGGTCGCCGCGGAGGAGCTGGAGGCGCGGAGCCTGCGGGGCCTGGCCGCGCGCCGCGCCCAGGCTGGCCAGCGCGAGCAGCGCGGTGATCCACGGACGCGGCAGCATGCGGGCCTCCCTCGATCGGCGCGCCACGGGGAAGGCGCGCCGGAACCGCAAAGGATTCGTCCTTCGGGCGTCGGCCGCAAGGGCCGGCACGTGACCTTGGACGAGCTGAGCGGCACCCCGGCTCCATGGCACCGGCCACGCCGGGTCTGGCGCCTTCGGCACAGGCATCCGGGACCACCCTTGCGGCCTTGGCAGAACCCGAGTACGGTTCCTTCCTCGTGCGGAAGTAGGACCCAGGCCGTGCTCCCCCCGAGCGATGCCGTCCGGTTCCAGGCGCCCCCCACCACGCGCGAACGCACTCCCACCACGGACGCACAACAGAGAGATCCATGCGGTCAGCGACACTGTTCCTGACGCTGGTGACCAGCGCCAGTTTGTGCCTGGTCACGAGTGTCCCGGCGGCCGAGTGGATCGTCGCCGCCGACGGCTCCGGCCAGTTCACCAAGATCCAGCAAGCTGTGGACGCCGCGCAGAGCGGGGACCTGATCTGGGTCATGCCGGGCACCTATGGAAAGACGAGTGTCGGCCAGAAGGCGATCTCCATCATCGGCGCGGGCGCTGACAACACAGTTGTCACCTCGGTCCACGTCGACGCCGCGCCGATTGGTTATTGCGTCGTGTCCGGCATGACGATCACCGTCTACACCCGCATCACGACGAGCGCTGCCACCATCGTGCTCCGCGACTGCAGCGGCGGGGCTCTCGATCTCGCCGGTTGCGATCAGGTCTTCATTGAGAATTGGCACGGCGGCGCGGGCACGAGCGCAGGCGTCGCATCGCTGCGGATCACGTCGTCGACGTTCAAGGGCGGAGACGGCGTCGACGCCGTCCCCTCCGGCGTGCCGGGAAGCTGGAGCCAGGTCCAGACGCGCGGGTCGGCCGGGTTCTCGGCCAGCGAGTCGGCGGTCTACGCGACCCTCAGCGATTTCACCGGCGGCTGCGGCGGCCAGGGTTCGTGCTCGTCGGCGAACGGCCTCCTCCTCGGCGCAGCTGGGGGCAACGGCCTGGAGGACGAGACCGGCGATTGCTCCTTCTCGATCGCCAAGTGCACCCTCACGCCGGGCGCCGGCGGAGAGGGTGGACCGCAGTGCGCGCCGACGTCCGGCGCGACCGGCCTCCTGTCCAAGGCCGGCACCAAGGTGCTCTGGGACGAACAGGGCGACGATCTCTTCCCTCTGTCGATCGAGACGCCCTCCAAACTCGGCAGCAAGACGACGATCGGCATCTGGGGCCACCCGGACGACACCGTCCTGCTGCTGATCGGCGCGTATCCCGCCACCGTCAGCTACGACGGCATCGCCGGCTTTCCCTTCGGCCTGGACCTGAACGCCGGCTTCATCAACTTCTGGCCGCTCACCAGGACCATCGAGGACGACGGCGACCTCACCTGGACGCACATCATTCCCTTCGATCCCCTGCTGCTCGGCACTCCAGTCTTCGTGCAGGCGCTGCTCCAGGCGCCGGCGGGCAGCCCGTACCATCCGCCCGCGCTCACCGGGGTCAGCGTCTCGCTCATCGCGGAGTGATCGGCCCCGGGCCGCCTCAGAACGGCACGCCCACCGCCAGGTGCGCGACCCAGGTGTCCTCTTCCTCTTCCGGCCAGGGATTCCACGCGACATCGAGTCGCACCGGGCCCACCGGCAGGAGGTAGCGCAGGCCGGTGCCCACGCCGTAGGATACGTCGTGGAAGCTGGCCCACCTGGCGGCGTCGGGCTCCACGTTGCCGGCGTCCACGAACAGCGCGCCCTCGAGCCGGCCCTGCAGGCGCCTGCGCCACTCCACCGAGAGCACGCTGAAGGCCTCGCCGCCGATCGGGTTGCCGTTCTCGTCCTTGGGCCCGAGCTCGTCCTCCTTGAAGCTGCGCACCGTGTCCTGGCCGCCGTTGAAGAAGCGCTCCTGCAGGGGGATCTCGTCGGTATCGGCGCGCGGCATGATGACGCCCGTGCGGAAGGAGGCCGCCAGCACCGAGCGCGGCCCGATCGGCCAGAACCAGCTCGTCTCGAGGCGGCCGCGCAGGAAGTCCAGCTCGCCTCCCAGGCTCTCGGTGCCCACCTCGAACGTCGCGCGCGCCGCGCCGCCGCGCGTGGGTGCGAACGGGTCGTCGCGGCTGTCGTGCACGGGCGTGACCGCGATCGAGGAGATGTCCACCGTGTCCGCCTCCTGCGCCGCCGGGTCGTCCACGATCTCGACGTCCGACGCCGAGGTGCGCCGCAGCGAGTACACGTAGAAGACCGAGTCGCGCGCGTCGAGCTCCTGCCCGAGAGTCAGGGCCGTGCCCGTCTCGTGCCGCACGAAGGACGGCTCCTCGCGCCGGCCGGAGAAGACGGACACGTCTCCCGAGATGTCGGCCTCGGGCCAGAGCCACGGGTTCGTGAGGCCCACGAGCGCGCGCTCGGCCCGGGCGGACAGCCCGCCCTCCGCGTGCAGCGTGAGGCCCTGGCCCGCCAGGTTGCGCTCGCGGTAGCCGGCCACCACGCGCGGCCCCTCGTAGCTGCCGTAGCCCGGCTCGAGGAAGACCTCGCTCTGCGTGCCCTCCTCCAGCTCCACGAGCAGCGTGCGGGTCTCGGCGCCCGAGGCGTCGTCCGGCGCGCCAGGCTCCGGCGGCAGAAGCGCCAGCCGCACGTGCCGGAAGAGGCCCGACCGCAGGAGCGCCGTCTCGCTCTCGCGCTCGGCCTCCGCGTTCCACGGATCGCCCGGCTTCAGCTGGACGCGCTTGCGCACGAAGCTCTCGTCGGTGCGCTGCAGGCCCTCCACGCGCACGGCCTCCACCACCGTTCGCGGCCCGGCCTGCACGTCGAAGTCCAGCTCGACGTCGCCGCCACCCGCGACGTGGCGCTCGGTCACGGTCACGCGCGCGTCGGGATACCCGGCCGCCCCCAGGCGGTCGAGCAGCCGCTGGCGGGCGGCGTAGGCCACCTGCGGGAAGTACGGCTTGCCCAGGAAATCCGAGACGGCGAGCTGCAGGTCCTCCTTCGGAAGCGCCGTGTCGCCCTCGATGCCGAGGCGCATGACGCGGTTGCGCGGGCCCTCGATCACGGGCACGACCACGTGCGCCAGCGACCGGTCGGCGCTGAAGCTCACGCGCGCCGGCCCGACCTGCGCCTCCAGGAAGCCGGCCCCCAGGTACAGCGCCGAGGCCGAGGCCACGGCGGCCGCCACGCGGCTCTCGACGTAGGGCACGGGCGAACGGCCCAGCAGCCGGTCGCTGCCGAAGAAGAGCGGCAGGAGCGTCGCGTCGGGCAGCGATGCGTTGCCTTCGAAGCGCACGTCCTGCAGCAGCGTCCGCGGTCCTTCGTCCACCAGGTACACGACGTCGTCCACGCCGTCCGAAGCGCGCGTGAGCGTCCCCTCCACGCGCGCGAAGGGATGTCCGCGCGAGCGGCACAGGAGCTCGAGCGTGTAGGCACCGTCATCCACGGCCGCGCGCCGGCGTTCTTCGTCAACGTAGTCCGGCAGGTCCTGCTGCAGCGCGTCGCGCAGGTCCGACTCGGGCACCGCCTGCTGCCCGCGCAACTCCAGCCGGAAGCCGCCCGGAAGCACCACCTCGGACTCGCCGCCCGGCGCCGCGCAGGCGGCCAGCGCCAGGAGCGCCGCCGCCCGCACCCTGCCGGCGCACCCGTGCGCGCGGGCCCTCACCGCAGCCTGACCCGCCAGCGCAGGCCGAAGTTCACGGCGTCGTAGGGATCCTTCTCGGCGTGCAGGTAGAGCGCCGGCCGGCCGGCCTGCAGGTCGCCGATCATGTGGTAGCTCACCTGCACGAGCGTCGAGCCGTGCGTGGTCACGTCCTCCGCGTACCCGAACTCGAACCGGTCCAGCACGCTGTCGTCGTCGCTGGCGGTGTCCGTGAGCCAGCGCGCCAGCAGGTCCTGGCCCAGGTACACGCCCGTCACGCCGCCCGCCGCGAGCCCCGCCGTCCCGGCACCGTTCGGCGGCTGGCCGGTGAGCACCAGCAGCAGCACCTCCTCGCTCGGGAGCGGCGGCGACGAGACCAGCTCCAGCACGGGCTCGTCCCAGGCACCCGAGGCGTCCACGGTGATCGTGTAGCCGCGCACGCTCGTCTCGCCGTGCAGGTCGATCGAGGGGTGCCGCGGATCGGCCGCGTCGAACAACAGGCGCCCGTGCGTGATGTGCAGGATGCTGGCCGGCAGCGCGAGGCGCGTCGACAACAGATGCAGCTCGCCCTCGGGAACAGGCGCCTCGCCGGTGCCCAGCAGCCGGAGATCCGGCACGAGCTCCCCGCGCAAGATGTTGTTTTCGATGAGCACAGGCTCGGCGGCGGAGACGGCCACGTCGAGCCGGAGGCGCGCGAGAGGCGATTCGCGCAGCACGTCCGAGAGGGCGCCGTCCGGCGCGGCCGGCACGACCCGCGCGAGCTGCAGGGCGTCCACCGCCCGCACGACGCGGCTGTCGCGCAGCCGCAGCCAGCCGCGCGCCAGTGGCGCCTCGAGCGGGCCCTGTAGCGCGAGGTCGACGTCCGCGCGCACCTTGATGCCCTGTCCGCGCCACACCAGCAGGTTGCTCCCGGTGAGCCTCAGGTCGAGCGCCTCGTCGCCGCCCTCCGTCCGCACGTGGCCCGTCAGCTCGAAGGGCATCGCGCCCAGCTCGCCCGTGCAGCGCACGACGCGCGCCTCGTGCGGGTCGAGCTCGACCTCGGCCTGGAGCGCTTCCAGCGGCGGGATGCCGCTCGCCAGCCGCAGCTCGCCGTCGAGCAACCCGGCGCGGCCCGTCACCACCGGCTCGTCCAGCGTGCCGGTGACCGCCACCTCGGCATCCAGCCGGCCCGAAAGGCGCCGCACGCCGCCCAGCCAACCGCGCACGTGCGCGACGTCGATGGAAGCCAGCCGGCCTTCCAGCTGCAGCGGCGCATCGCCGCGCACCACCGCGCCGCCGGCCGCCGCCGCGGCCAGGTCGAGCGGCGCGCCGAGCCGTCCGCTCGCCTCGACGGACAGGGCTTCGGCGCCGGCGAGCCGGAGCACCTCGAGCGCCAGCGTGTCCCCGCAGGCGAGGCGCAGCGCCAGCGTGCAGGGACCCAGCTGGCGCGGGCCGGCGCCAGCCGCCACCGGCGAGACGCCTCGCACGCGGCCGCTCGCGTCGACCAGCCGTCCGCCCTCGCTCGGGTCGGGCCGGTCGACCTCGACTTCGCCTCCGCCTTCCAGCGCCTCCAGCGCGCGCGCGAGCGCGGCAGGCAGCGCCAGCTGCAGGTCGTCGGCATCCACATCCACACGGCCGCGCGGCCGGCTTGGATCGCCGGCCAGGTCGCAGCGCACGACGAGACGCGAGCCCAGGAGCCCGGGCTCGTCCAGCGCCGGCTGGCCGAGCTCCACGGCGAGGTGCAGGTCGAGGTCCCGCGGGTCCGACAGGGCATCGCAAGCCGCCGCGGGCAGCGACCCGGCCGCCGACGTCCACGCGAGGCGCAGGTCCAGCTCGAGGACGTCCGCGAGCACGCCCGCCGGCCGCAGCGACGCCGGCAGCAGCGCCGGGCTCAGGCCGGCGGCCGCTGCGACCAGCTCGTGGCGCCGGCGGTCGTCCGCGATCCCCTCGTTCGTGAAGGCCAAGCGCGCCGCGCCCGCCGAGCCCTGCAGCTCGAGGGGTGTCAGCTCCAGGCAATCGCCGAACGAGAGCACGGCCGGCTGCTGCAACTGGAGGCCCAGCTCGCCGCGGTCGAGCTGGAGGGCCAGGACGTGCACGGCGGTCGCCGCGCCGGACGCACCGAGCCACGGCGGGCTGGCGAGGCGACCGGCAGCCGCGAGGCGCGCATCCTGAAGCGTCGCGGCGAGCTCGAACCGGGGCTCGTCGAGCGGACCCTCGGCAGCGACCCGCAGCGTGACCTCGCCGGCGTCGCGGGGCAGCCAGCGCCGCGCGAGCGCCGACAGGACCTCGGAGGGCGGCTCGCCCTCCGTGGCGCGCACGTCGAGCAGCGCCTCGACGATGACGTCCTCGAGCGAGCGGGCGACCACGTCCAGCGTGCCGTGCAGCTCGATCTGACCGCCCGGCGAGCGCAGCTCGCCGCGCTCCACGCGCACGAGGCGCCGGTCGCCCGTGGCAGCGAGGCTCAGGTCGCCCACGCGCCAGCCGGCCACCTCCACGTCCTCGCCGGCGACGTCGAGGCGGAAGGCGGGATCACGTGCCGTCCCCGCGGCCTCCACGTGGCCGGACAGCGAGCCGCCCCAGTCGCCGGCCGGCAGGACGTCGCCGGGCACGGCGGCCAGCAGCGGGGCGAGCAGCGCGCCCAGCGGCTGCAGGTCCTCCACGTCGGCGCGACCCGCGAGCTCGAGGCGCGTGTCGAGCCAGTCGGCCCCGAGCTCGAGCCGACCGGCCGAGAGCAACAGGCTGCCGCCGCGCGTCTGCGCCAAGCCTCGCGACAGCTCGATCACGCCGTCCGCCAGCAGGCCGCCCAGCGCCACCTCGTCGTCGGTGCCGGGACGCCGCAGGCTGATCTCGAGGTCCGCCCGCGCGCTGGCCAGGGCCGCATGCAGGCCCTCCGGGCGCAGCGGCACGTCGAGCGTGCCGGATGCCGTCAGCTCGACCGGCTGCAGTCCCGCCGCGCCGGCCAGCGCCGCGAGGCGATCGAGCTGCAGTTCGCGCCCCTCGATCTCGCCGACGAAGCGCCCGCCGCGCTGCAACCGCCCGGCGACGAGCGCCGTTCCCCCCACCAGCTCGCCGTGCAGCTCGATCGCCAGTTGGCCTGCGTCGGACGCGAGGTCGAGCCGCGAGCCGTCCAGCAGCCGCAGCGACTCGCCCTCGGGCAGGTGCAGTTCCATCCGCTCCGTCACGGCGATCACGCCCGCGCGCCAGCCGAGACCCGCCTGGAGGCGACCGAGATCGCGGTCGCCGCCTCCGGCCTGCAGGCGCAGCGCGCCGTCCAGCTCGAGCGACTGCAGCGCCGGCGCCTCCGCTGGCTCGGCCAGCGTCAGCGTCGCGTCGTGGAGCTCGAGCGCCAGCCCGTCCGCGAGCAGCCCACGCGCCTGGAGTCCGCGGACGCGCGCGACGGGCAGCGTGCCGGGCCAGGGGAACGACCCGCCCGGCTGGCCTCCGCCGCGCAGATCGAGCTGCAGCCGCGCGCCGGCCACGTCCCACGGTCCCCCGACGCCCGTCTCCAGCAAGAGGGCGCGCAGCGGCAACGGCGCGCGCACCTCGTCGAGCTCGGCCTGCTCCAGCCACGTGCCGTCCGCCGTTGCGCGCAGCCGCAACCCGCGCAGGCGTACGTCCGCCACGGAGAGATCGGCCGGCACGCGCACGTCCACCTCGTCGATCGCCGCCTGCCAGCCGGCCTCGGCCAGCCGGCTGAGGAGCGACGAGCGCAACAGCCGCGCGGCCAGGGCGTCGCGCAGCAGCCACGGCAGCGCCAGCACGAGCAGCAGCAGCGCCAGCGCCAGCCCGAGGCGCTTGCGCCGCCTGCGCGCTGTCGTGCTGCCCCGATCATCCGCCATGGCCGACTACCCTAGCCGGCGCGCCCCTCGGACGGGCACGTCGGCCCGCCGTCAGCGGCTGCGTCGGCGCTTGCGCGACGCCTTGGGGACGGTCGACCGCCGGGCCGCCGGCGGCGCGGATGCGAGCTGCGCCCCCGGCTCCTCCAGAGCCAGGTCGATGCGCCGCTCGGCCGTGCGGACGGCCGTGCAGCGCACGCGCAACGGATCGCCGAGCTCGAAGCGCCGTCCCGTGCTGCGCCCGACGAGCCCCTGCGTGGCGGCGTCGAAGCCGAAGTAGTCGGCGCCGAGCCGGGACACGTGCACCACGCCCTCGACCAGCGTGTCGCCCAGCCGCACGAACAGCCCGAAGTCGGCCACCGCGCTGATGTGGCCGTCGAAAGCCTGGCCGACCCGGCCCTCCATGTACTTGCACTTGAGCCAGGCGTGCACGTCCCACACCGCCTCGTCGGCACGGCGCTCCGCGAGCGAGCTGAGCTGGCACAGGGCCTCCATCTCGGGCGCCGTGTGCGCGTAGCCGGCTGCCTTGCCGCCGCCGAGGGCGTGGGCGACGGCGCGATGCACGAGCAGGTCCGGGTAGCGGCGGATGGGCGACGTGAAATGCGTGTACTGCTCGAGCGCGAGGCCGAAATGGCCGGAGGAGCCGGCCTCGTACACGGCGCGCCCGAGGCTGCGCGAGACGAGCAGGCGCAGCAGGGCCTCGCCGGGGCGGCCGGCCGCCGCGCGCAGCAGCTCCGCGAATTGCCGCGGCGCGGGCCGCCCGCCGCCGCCCAGCGGCAGCGAGAGCCGCGCGGCGGCCGCGCGCAGCACGGCCACCTTCTCCGCGTCCGGCGTGGCGTGCACGCGGTAGGGCGCCGGCACGCCCTGCCGCTGCAGGAAGCGTGCGGCCTCGACGTTGGCCACGATCATGCACTCCTCGACGATGCGGTGCGCCTGGAGCCGGGGCCGGGCCTGCACGGCCGCGACGGTCCCGTCCTTCTCCAGCCGGAAGCTCGGCTCGTCCTGGTCGAGATCGAGCGCGCCGCGGGCCTCGCGCAGCGCCGCGAGGCGCTCGTGCACGGCGGCCAGCTCGAGCAGGTGCGGCACGAGCGCGGCGTGGCGCGCGCGCAGGCCGCGGTCGCCGTCGAGCACGCGCTGCACGGCTTCGTAGGTGAGCCGGGCCTGGCTGCGGATGACGGCGCGCAGCAGGCGCGAGCGTGCCACGCGGCCGGACGCCTCGAGCTGCATCTCGCACACCAGCGCCAGGCGGTCCTGCTGCGGGTTCAGCGAGCACAGGCCGTTGGAGAGCGCGACGGGCAGCATGGGCACGACGCGGCCCGGGAAGTAGACCGACGTGCCGCGTCGGCGCGCCTCCAGGTCCAGCGGCGCGCCGGCCGGCACGTAGTGGCTCACGTCGGCGATCGCCACGGAAAGGCGCCAACCGTCGGGCTGGCGCTCGGCGCACACCGCGTCGTCGAAGTCCCGCGCGTCGGCGCCGTCGATCGTGACCCACGGCAGCGCGCGCAAGTCCTGCCGGCCGTGGCGGTCGGAAGGGCGCAGCGAGTCGCCCAGCGCCGCCGCCTGCGCGCGCGCCTCGGCCGGCCAGGTATGCGGAATCGCGAACGTGCGCAGCGCGATCTCGATCTCCATGCCCGGATCCGCGTAGCCGCCCAGCACTTCGACGATCCTGCCCACCGGCTTGATGTGGCGGTCGGGCTGCTGGATGACTTCCGCGACCACCACCTGCCCCGGCTGCGCGCCGCCCAGTGCGTCGGCCGGGATCAGCAGGTCGTGGCTGATGCGCTTGTCTTCGGGGACGACCAGGCTGATGCCGTGCTCCACCAGCAGGCGTCCCACGACGCGGGCGTGGGCGCGCTCGAGCACCTCCACGATCACGCCCTCGCGCCGCCCGCGCCGGTCCACGCCCTGCTCGCGCGCCATCACACGGTCGCCGTGCATCACCTTCGACATCTCCCAGGGGCTGAGGAACAGGTCGCCCCCGCCCTCGTCCGGGATCAGGAAGCCGAAGCCGTCGGGGTGGCCCTGCACGCGCCCGCGCACCAGACCGAGCTTCTGCACGATCAGCAGCGCACCGCGGCGGTTGCGCATGATCTGCCCGTCGCGTTCCATCGCGCCCAGGCGCCGCTCGAACAGGTCGCGCTCATCGGGCTCGATGTCGAGCAGGGCCATCAGCCGTTC
>Ga0209382_10003887_pt1 | contig 20424 bp, 21 predicted proteins | sample SoiMetdeltSBSDD5_FD_187599 | JGI IMG/M metagenome (GOLD analysis project Ga0209382, IMG submission 187599) | Bulk soil microbial communities from a Populus tree surrounding site in Tennessee, USA - Soil MetaG P. deltoides SBSDD5 (SPAdes) (version 2) | ecosystem: Environmental > Terrestrial >... | reverse complement strand
CAGGTCGCCGGTGCGTGCCAGCGCTTCGACCTGGCGGCTGAAGACGTCTTCGTAGAAGTAGTCGTTGGCAATGCAGGTGAGCACGCTGGCATCCGTGCTCAGGGTTACCGATGGCAGCGGCCTGCGGTCGCGCTTGTACCGGCCAACGAGTTCACCGGTCAGGTGCTGGGCATCGGCGGCGCTGCCGCCGTTGCCCAGTGTGTAGACGATGCCGCCACGGGCGAACGTCTCGCAGACCATGGCCCCCACCGACCGGACCTCTTCCGCCAGTCCCGCCGTCGCCTGAACGGTCGCCACGTGGTCGGCCAGCTGAGCCCGTAACCAATCAGCCATGCCCTTCGCTCCCCGTCAAGTCCTGTCGTCGTTTGCGCTGGCCACCAGATCATGCCCGATGATCCCCGCCCCGACCACGCATACCAGATCACCAAGTCCGGCAAGCACGATCGGGATGGCACGGGCGGCCGGCGTCATGGCTTCCCGCGCCACCACCGCCCGTACCGGGTCGAGCAGCATCGCTCCGGAACGGGTCACTCCTCCGCCGAGCACGACCACATTGGGCTCGAACACGTTCACCAGATCGGTCACAGCGCCGCCGAGCAGGTCCATGGCCTCCGCCCACACCTCGCAGGCCAAGGAGTCGTTGGCGGCCGCCGCGGCGGACACGTCAGCGGCGTTGACGGCGGGCAGCGTGGACAGCGACGAGCCGGCGCCCGACGCCAATGCCTCCAGCGCCCGATGTGCAATAGCGGTCCCGGATGAGTACGCCTCAAGGCAGCCGTCCCGGCCGCAGCCACAGCGCCGGCCGCCGCGCCGGACCGTCAGGTGACCGAACTCCCCGCCGTTTCCGGTCGCACCACGCAGCAGCGATCCGTTGACGATGGCGCCTCCGCCGATACCGGTGGAAATGGTGAGGTAGAGCATCGTAGGTACGCCTCGGCCGGCGCCGAACCGATGCTCTGCCACCGCCCCCGCGGTCGCGTCGTTTTCCAGCGCGAACGGGACGCCGAATGCCGCCGCGGCCAGCGGGCCGATGGGCACTTGCACCCAGCCCGGCAGATGCGGCGGGGACAGCAGTACGCCAGAGGGCGCGTCCAGAGGGCCGCCACAAGCGATTCCCACCGCCCGCAACTCGCCGGCATCCGCCGCCTTGACGGCGTCTCGCCCCATGTCGAACAGGCGGCGGGTGACGGCCTGCCATCCCTCATGGCGGCGCGTGGGCTGCACCATCAGCCCGTGGGTGTACCCGTCGGATGTCACGACGGCCGCCGCGAGCTTGGTGCCGCCGATGTCGAGGGCTAGGACCGGCCGGGGATCATTCCCATTCCGCGCAGGAAAGCGGTCCGGGGTCATGCGAATCCCTCCACTCGGCCGCGCACTGATGGCCAATCAATCTCACCACCGGCGCTGGCGGCCCGGCACGGGGGATCTTCACCCACAGCCGGTGTGGGATCGATCCCAGATCGAGGCTACGAGCCGCTTCATCGCGACGTCAAGTGAACCTCCGCCGATAGTGGCGGCCTGAAGGCAACGGCAAGTGGCGTTACGTTCTGCGTGGGGGGCGCGGCCGTCGACTCCCGCATGATGAATGTCGGCGACAGCATGATCGTGCGGATGGGCGCCAAAGGCAAGCGGATACGTTCGAACAGTTGCGAGATCGCCGCCTCTCCGAGGCGGACCGTGTCCTGGGCCATGGCGGTGACACCGGGCCGGACCATGCTCATCCATGGCACATCGTCGAATGAGACCAGGCTGAGCCGCCGCGGAATCTCCAGCCCCGACTCCGCGGCGGCCCGCCAGACCCCCTCAGCCAGGACGTTGTTGGCGGCGAAGACCGCTGTCGGTGGCTCCGGCCCGGCAAGCAGCGTGTGCGCGGCTTTCTGCGCCCCGCCCACGTCCCATCCCGTAGTCACCACTAGCGAAGGGTCCAGCGGGACGCGCGCGGCGGCGAGCGCGGACTCGTAGCCGGCGAGCCGGTCACGACCGGTGGTCCAGTGCATTTCGTCGATTACCAGGGCGATGCGACGGTGACCCAGCTCGAGCAGGTGGGCCGTGACACGCTGAGACGCTTTGGCGTTGTCGACGATGACGGCGTCGCAGGCACCGGCGCTGAACTGCCGGTCGACCTCCACCACCGGGATCCGCTGGCGTGTCAGATAGCTGGTGACCTCGCCGGACAAGGGTGTCACGATGACGCCGGCCACCCGGAAGGCCACGAACGCCTCCGCCGCCTCCGCCTCCAGCTCCGGCGATCCGGCGTCGTCGGCGAGCATCATGGTGTACTGCCGTGTGCGTGCCTGCTGGCTGATGCCGGAAGCAAGTCCCGCGTAGAAAGGGTTGCTCAGATCCGAGACCAGTACCCCGACCGACTGGCTGGCCTGCTGGCGCAGGTGCCGGGCCGTGGCGTCAGGTACATAACCGAGCCCGTAGGCGGCTTCGCGAACCCGCTCCCGCACGGTCCGCGCCGTGTAGCCCTGGCCTGTCAATGCCCGCGAGGCGGTCGATCGGGACACCCCGGCGGCCGCGGCGACCTCCCGGATGGTCACTCGCCCGAGCGGGGATTCGCCGGAGTCCCGCGGCACGTTGCGTTTCATCCTGTCCCCTGTTCGGCATCCATGACGTCGACCAGCGCCTCCGCGTGCGGCCCAAGTGGAGCTCGCCAATGCTCACGTCCGCGGCCACCCTGGCCCGGCGCTGCGCCGTCCCCTGCACCTTCACCTTGAAAGGTAACCTCACTTTGCCGGATCGGGGCAGCGGCAACACGGTCGTATCGGGCTCGGCGATCCAGCCGGACGGCAGCACAATGTGGACGGTGGCCTTCTCCGACGCTCGAGGCGGGATCGTAGGTCCGGCCGTCTTTAAGGACCGATTCTATCCGGCAACTTTCCCACGCGCTTCGTCCAGCTGCGGTTCCTGGTGCCTCGGCCGCGGTATCAGCGCCCCGCGCCTTTCCCGGTACTCACGCCACGTCGTCGCGACGAGCGCCAGATCGTGGTCGGTCAGCGCTTCTCCCGAGCGGTCGATGAGCTCGGCGTAGTAGAGCGCCGGAACGCCGAGCCGGCTCTGGGTCAATACATAGGAGCGCCATTCGGCCAGGCTGGCCACGGGCCACTGATCCGTGTCGATCAGGTGGTCCGGCATCACCGCCGCCACGACGGCGTGCCTGAAGGCGAGCTGGTCCACGGCCGACACTGCTTTGCCTGACGGGTCGCGATCCAGGATATCGTTGAGCCTGACCATGTCGCAGACATCGGCGAAGCCGGGATGCGGCGTATGAGTGATCACAAGGGAATCCGGTTTGATCGCTTTCGCCGCGCTATACACGGTGTGCAACAGGCGATACAGTGCCGCGATGCCCCACGGCGCGCCCACGGGAGCCCCGGGCCGGCGCAGCCCGCGGCCGCTCGGGGTCCGCTGCGTGAAGTCAATCTTGAATCCGTCGGCATTCAGACCGTCGGCGCCGAGCAGGTACGAAACCATCTCTGTCAAGTGTTCGAGGTACGCCGGGCTGCCCGGGTCGGCGGCCACGGGCCGTCCCGACTGGTCGGTCACGCACTCCTGCGGGGGCAGGCCCGCGGGATCCCACGCCTTCCACCACAGCAGCACGCGCTGACCGGCAGCGTGCCGCCGCTCGATCCAGCCGCGCAGATCAGGCCAGCGCACCGGGTCCGGCACCGCGGTCCCGTACTCGGACTGCCAGCGGTCGTCGATGACCACCGTGCCCGGGATGACGCCGCGCTCCTCCAGCCGGCGCAGCCACTCGTCGTACAGGTCCTGCCGAGCCAACTCGGCAGCGCCGGGCACCAGCCCCGGCACCGTTACCGATGACCGGGCGCACTGGGCACCCCATCCGCAGAAGATCGGTTCCGCCCACCAGTCGGCGCGTGGCATAGCCAGACCGGTCGGGGCGAGGCCGCGCTCGATCAGGTCGTCACGGTATACGGCCAGGCCGCGCCACGGATCGGCGCCCAGCCGGAGCACGATCGCCGGGGTGACGAACGAGCCCGTGACAGTGGTGTGGCCGTCATAATCGAGTTCGAGCAGATAACCGCCGTCGAGGGGGCTGTAGCGCATCTCGGTGAAGCGCAACTCCTCGACGCCGGCCACGACACCGGCGGTGAGCCAGCGTCCCGCGGGGATGTCGGTGGCGTGCTGAGCCCGCTTTCGCCCGAATGCCAGGTACAGCGGCGGCGGCGAGAAGATTCCATGCAGCCTGCCTGGTGACGCATCCCCGACGACCCCGAGGGTGCATCCGGCGAACGCCGGCCGCACCACGTTGATCGGCTCGGTGGGCGTGGGGTTGAAGACGGACGCGAACTCGATCGAGGAGCGGAAGGTGCCGCACGCTCCGTTCGCCAGTACCGCCCGGCCGCCCAGCACTCGTACCTCACTCAGTACGCCGGAGCCCTCGACGCATACCCGTATCTCCAGGCGATCCTCGAAGCAGCGCAACAGCACCGACTTAGCCGACCATGCGGTGCTGCGGCAGCGCAGCCGCACCTCGACGAGCGCTTCGCCGGCCGCGTGCGCCGTGTTCACCTCTGCCTTGTTCACCTCTGGCTCGCCGATGTCGAAGGACTCATCCGGTATATCGGTGCGATCCACGGACGCGAGCAGGCTCAGGCGGGACCAGGTACGACCGTCCGGATCGGACAGAACGGCATGCGGCCCGCCGGGTAGCCGCAACAGGTACTCGGCCGCCGCGATGGTGTACGTACCACCGCTGTAGGTGAGTCTGATGGGGTTCTCCTTAGGTTCAGCCGAACGGGACTATCGCCGGCACGGGCTCGGGAAGCTGGTTGCCGCGGGCGATCTGGGCGTAGAGGTGCCATACGGCGCACATCATGGACCTGCCCTTCGTGTGTGGGGGCGCCGCCGTACCCCCCACCGTTCTCTGTGATCATCAGTGGCACGCCAGGGTAGTCCCGGTGCAGCCAGAGCAGCAAGTCCCTCAGGCTGTCCGGCGCGACCTGCCATCCCTCGTCGGTGCGGGCGACCTCGCCCACCCGGCGGACGACGGTCCACGGGAACGGCCGACCAGGGCCGGTCCGGGCCGCCGCCATGACCCGGCGGGCGTATTAGTTGACGCCGAACTCGGTGAACGCCTTGACACTCAACCGCCCCGATCAGTCAGTCCAAAGGACTGCAGCATCCAACTCGGTGCCCGGCGGCATTACCACCGCCGGGCATCCCATTAGCGATTGGCCATGACCTACAAGCCGCTGGTGAAAAGGAGCAGGTTCGGTGTTCCGGCCGGGTTCCCGTTGATCACACCAGGTGTGGCGTGGCCGACTATCCAGCTACGGACTGTCGGGAATGGAGCATCGCCGAACGTCGCCTTGTACAGCGCTGCAACGCCCGCCACATGCGGAGTGGCCATTGATGTGCCGCTAAACGTCGCGGTGCGGTTGCGTGGCTGCGTGGACAGGATATTGACCCCTGGTGCGTACAGGTGTGTGCACGAGCCGAAGTTGGAGAACGATGCGCGGTTGTCATTGATGTCGCTAGCCATCACGGTGGTGGCGTTGGCCGCGCTGGCCGGTGAGAAGTTGCAGGCATTCGCGCCGCTGTTACCGGCCGCGACGGCTACAAAGACACCCGAATTCGCGAGGTTGTTCAACGCCGCGTTCACGGAGGCATCGAACCCGCCGCCAAGGGACATGTTCGCCACGGCGGGGCTGATGTGGTTGGCTGCCACCCAGTCCATGCCCGCGATGACTCCGGCGAACGTTCCGGACCCTGAACAGTTGAGCACCTTTACCGCGTGCAGGCGGACCTGCTTCGCCACGCCGTAGGTGGCGGAGCCGATGGTGCCGGCCACATGGGTGCCGTGCCCGTGACAGTCCTTGTTCGGCCCGCCCGCGGTGTTGAGGTCCCACACCGCTCGGCCGCCGAATTCCGCCACCTTGATGTCGATGCCGGTGTCGATCACGTAGGCGTGCACATTGGCCGCGGTGGAGTTGTACGTGTAGCTGTTGCTAAGCGGCAGGTTGGTCTGGTCGATCCGGTCCAGCCCCCACGAGGGCGGGTTGGGCTGGGTAGTCTGGATCGTCATGACCCCATTCGCGGTGATCCGAGTCACCGACGGGTCCGCACGCAAGGCAATGAGCTGGCGCGACGTGAGCTTGGCGGCAAAGCCATGCAGCACATACGAGTATGTGTGTGTGGCGGTGACACCATGCCGGGTCGCGGCCTGCGCCCCATTGTCCTGGTCGGCCACGGTGACGATGTAGTCACCGACGACAACGTTGGGTGAGGCGACGGCCGGTGCCGCAGCTGTCAGAGTGAGCAGGGTTGCCGCAAACGCGGCTTGGACCAGCCGCATCGATGGAGATCGCATTCGCATCCTCCTTGATCGGAAACACCGCTGTGGCGATGCGTCTCAGTCTTACATCGCCTTATATAGATCAATCAAGTAGGGCCGCAAACTGCCCAAGTAACTGACTGGCATCGACGGTGTCGAGCCGGTAGTCCACATTGGTTTCCCGCCGGCCGGGGGTCGGTTCGAGATTGGACCAACGTGGGTGATCGCGTCATCGGGGCAGCCCCTGGCAAAACGCTTCGGGGTCAGCACCGACCCGCTGGCGGGGTGACCCGGTGCCCGCTGCCGAACAACGCATTCCAGGGCGCGTGGTGCCGCTCAGATGGCGCGTTTTGGCAGTTGGCGCTGGTGGAAGTGCTGCGCCACACCGGATGCTTCTCCGGGGTTCGAGCCCTGCGGTAGCGATTCGTGCTTCGCGTTTGCGCAGCTCAGAAGCTGATACAGGCGACTGTATTGAGTGCAACACGTGTGGTGCAAGGCGACTCGCCGTGGTTCACCTGTTGTCGGCGGGCATCTGGAATTCCGGGCCCGCGGACATCGCGATGAAAGACGTTGCATGACTTGCGGTTACAGGTTGTGATCGTGAGTTTGAGGCCACGGCCTTGAGGTTCGACGGCGCTGTAGTCGTCTGCGACTGTCCGACCCTGGCACCGTTGGTCCGGCGCCGACCCTCGCCCGGAGCCTTGCCCAGGGCCTGACCGTCCGTATCGACCAGCTAATCGAGTGGTCGCCGCACATGTGGCCGGATAGTGTGCCAGGGTGCCACGCCAGTATGTGACCGCGCTGGCCGACGCGTTGCTAGCCGAGCCCGAGGCCGGCCTGGTGGGGGTCTATCTGCACGGCTCCGCGGTGCTGGGCGGCTACATGCCGCGCGGCAGTGACGTCGATGTGCTCGCGGTGATAGCGGTGCCGACGGATCTCCCGGTCCAGGAACGCATGCGCGACTGCCTGATCAGAGCCGCGCAGCAGCGGCCAGAGACCGCGCTGGAGATGAGCATTATTACCGCCGCCACCGCCGCGGACCTGGGCGACTGCCTGTTTGAGGTGCACGTTGTGGTCAACCGCGACGAAGTCCGGACCGTCCTGGGCGCGGGCCAAGGCGGTGACCCGGATCTGGTCCTGTACTCGGAGGTATGCCGCCGGCACGGACTGACCGTTTACGGGCCGCCCGCCAGCGAGGTTTTCGGGCCGGTACCGGAGCAACGACTGGTCCGCGCGGTCCATGACGAGGTGCGCTGGGGACACGAGCACGGGCACCTGTCGTATGCCGTTCTCAACGCCTGCCGGGCATTGCGCTTCGCCACCGAAGGCGTGCTCTGTTCGAAGCTGGACGGTGGTGAGTGGATGCTCGGCCGCAGCAGCGGAGAACCGGTGATCCGGCAGGCGCTCGCGGACCAGCGGCAAGGCGTGGTGCGGTCGATGACGCCGGACGCGAACCGGTTCGTCGAGAAAGCGCTCGACGAGCTCTCCCGCCAGTTGGAACCACACACAGAGCCGTGACGCGCCGGCGCGAACCGGGAGTGGGACCGGTCGGACCTCCGAGAGCCACTGCTGGTAGTCATCTTGCCCGCCACACCGGAACCCACGTGTCCATATGCTTGGAACTGTCCGTCCGTCCAACCGGAGGTTTGCATGTCCGCTAGCACCTGTTGTGGTGAGTGACGTTGATGCGGGTCATCAGTTCGCGGTTGGTGGCGCGGGCGGCGGCCAGGTCTTCGTCGCGTTCTTCCAGTTGCAGCCGCATGTCGATGATCTGTTGTTCGAGGTGGACGATTTGCTGCTGGAGGGCGTCGATGTCGATCGGGGTGCCGAGCCCGGATTCGCGCCAGACTTGCTCTCCGAGCGCTTCTGACAGTCGTTTCTCAAGGTGCTGGACCCGTGTGTTGAGCCGGACGGCTCGTTCATGGGCGGCCAAAAGATCGGCCTGCAGTGAGGCCCGGGTGACCACTGGGCCGATCGACTCACCTGCCGCAGGTGGTGTGGCTTCTGCGGCATGGATCTTTTCGAGCAGATCGTGGTGCCGGTAGAGGAAGCTGCGGTCGACGCCGGCGGCGCGAGCGATGCCGGAGACGCTGATCTCGATGCCTTGGGACAGCGCCTGTTCCAGCACTGAGGTGACGCGCTGGCGGCGGCGAAGAGAGTCGGCTTGCCGACCGTTGCTCATCGCGTCGGCCCGTGGGACCGGTGGTTTGGCGGTCATGCCGCAGCCTTTCTGATAGGTGCGGGCTGGCCGGTCCGGATGCTGGGCATGCCCAGCGACACGGCGCGGTGCTTGCGGATCACGGAGACCGCTTCGTCGACTTGGGCGCGCTCGGCGTCATCAAGTTCGGTGATGTCCCCTTTGATGCGGTTGATCAGGCGCCGGATCCGGGTGATCTCTTCTTCGGTTGGGGTGGCATCGACACGGGCCCACTCATCGACACCTTCGACGGCGGCAGTCAGTCGTTCACGGGTGCGCAGCAGGTCGTCGAGGTATGCGGTGAGGTCGGGCAGAAACGAGACGTCGGTGCGGAAGTGGTCGCAGCCAACACAACGGAACCGGACTGGGCAGGCACCACCGCCGGCTTGCACGTTAGTGGGTTCGCTGCAGCGTCCGTAGGGAACGGCGACCTCGCCGACTGCGTAACGGGCGTGTTCGGATTCCAGCAATGCCTGGGCGTCACGCCAGATTCTGTTGCCGTGCCGGTCGAAACTCAGCGCGGTCACCCGGTCGACAGCGTCACGGCGGCGGTCTTCGCCGATGCGGTAATACCGGCGGGTGACATTAAGATTTCGATGATCAAGTAGGTCCGCCAGGACATCGATGGGCACCCCAGCGTCGGCGTGGCGTTGAGCGTAGGTATGCCGGTAGGCGTAGGGAACGATCCTGGTGAGGTCGAACTCTTGGCCGTCGCGGGTGCATAGCTTTTCGAATCCGTTGACCCACAAGCGATGTCGGCCTTCGAGCATGGCGATCGTCATGGGCCTACGCCCGTCGGGGTTACGTCGGGGTGTAGGCAGCAACTTCAGATCGGCGATCGGCGTGTCGGGGAACATGGTTCGCACCCGCTGTTGCTGGTTGGTGATCACCGTGGCGGTGGCGGCGCTGATCGGCAGGCGCCGGCCAAGACGATCGGCTTTGGCGTTGTCGTAGACGAGCACTGCGGCGCCGTCCTTGTCATGGCGAAGACAGTCCCACGGCAAATCGATGATGTCCTTGGGCCTGCGGCCGGTGTCGATGGCGATCCCGGTGGCGGCGTTGACTTCTGGGGGCTGCAGGCTGTCCAGGCGGGCGCATAGCGCTGTCATGATCTCTGGCGGCAGGTCACGGCCAGGCTCGCCACGCTCGGGCTCAGCTGGGATGTCGCCGATGCCGACCGTGAACATGTCGGGCAGTCCGGTGGCCGGCTTGCCCGCACGGGTCAAGCCCAGCGCACGGATGCCGGTCAACACCGCCCGGGTACCACGGCAGACGACGTTACGGTGATAGCGGCTGATCTTCCCGGTCGATTCCAGGTGAGCTAGCCGGTTCAGGAAGTTCTCGATATCCACACGGCCAAGCGCGGTGGGTAGGTTTCCGTGATCGGCGCGCAGGCGAAGGCTGTCGGATAGTCGCGCCAGCGCGTTGATTTTCGCCCGCACGTTGGAGGCACCGGCGCCGCGGTGCCGGGGCAGTTGCTCGGCGGCCCACAACTTCGCGGCTTGGCGAAGCCACGATTGCGCGATTCCAGCAAACGACAGCCGTCCGCGGTGGCCGAACACGCCCAGATCCCACAGGTCTTTGTCCTGTTCGCTGCCGGGACTAGCCAGAGCGCGGCGGACATCGCGGTCGAATGCGCGCAGCAGCGAACGAGCTGGCTTACCGGGAACCCGATCGACCTGGCATGCTCCGATCGAGGTGGACTGTTCGCGGCGAAGCGTGTCACACACCGCCCGCAGACACACCTCCTGGACCTTGGCTCCGTCGCGGATGCGTTGCTGGACACCGAATAACACCTCGATCACTACCAATGGCGGCAGACCACGCAAGCTCACCTGGCCACCTTCGGAGACCGCCGGCTCGGTGAGCTGCCAATGCCGCTGATCGGTATCGGGTGCCCTGGTGACGGTCTGTCGCCACCGCACGTAATGGGTTGGGCAGTAGCCGTGTTCGCTTTCGGCCCGCCGGGAACAGGCCACCACGGTGCACGGATCCAGCGCTGGCAACGGTTTCACCATCGGATCGGCTAGAAACCGCTGCATCGACATTCCCGCTACTCGGCGGAACCGGCGTGAATGCGCCGAGCACAACCCGGTGCGCTGCCTGGGCCTGCCGCCGGGAGACATGCGCTGGCACCCAGAAACCACACATCCGGGCTTAAGCCTGAATCCGTGGACTTGCGTGGGCATGGTCGTTGATTCAGATTGAGTTGATTTCGCGCTTTTGTGGGTGTGATCGTTCTGCTGGTCTGTGGTCCAGCTTGCTCCGTTGCGGGGTTTGTCGCAGGGGTCTTGGGGTGGTGTTGCGTCGCGATTGCCTGCGGTGTAAGGGGTTTGGGCTTTGTCAGGTGGCGAAGATGGCTTTCCACCATGTGAGCCAGGCGTGGGCTCGGGGCCAGTTAGTGGGTAGATGCAGGATCGGGTGGCGTTGCGGTCGGGCCAGCCGGGCCGGGATGTTGATCAGATGGGCGCGCAGGGTGGCGCCTCTGGCCACCGCGTAGCGGGCCGCGCCGGTCATGTCGTGCGTCAGAATTTCTGGCACAGGGGTTATGTCGGCCCTGACCAGAGGAGTTGACCATGAGTCGTCCGCCGCAGTTTCCGGTGGAAGACAAGCTGCGCATCGTGCTCAGCGTGATGTCTGGGGAAATGACCATTGTGGAGGCTGCGCGCCGCAACAAGGTCTCCGAGCAGTCGATCGGCCGGTGGAAGAGCCAGTTCATCGAGGGTGGTAAGGCGGGTCTGGCCGAGGGCGGCCGGATCAGCGACAACCCGCGGGAACGGGCGATGGCAGAGGAGATCGAGGAGCTAAAGACGGCGCTGGGCGAGGCGCATGTCGAGCTGCGGGTGTGGAAGAAGTCGGCGGAGTACCGCCTGGCCCCTTCGAGGATCTCGAGGTGATCCGCCAAGACGCGGCGATGCCGGTCTCGAGATTCTGCACGCTGACCGGCATCCCGCGCCGCACCTACCACCGCTGGCAGGCCAACGCCCGCCGCACTGGCCGGGCCAAGGGACCGTGGCCGGCGCCGGTGGTGGACGCGATCGAGCCGGTGGTGGCCAAGTACTGCGCGGACTGGCCCGCCTGGGGGCACCGCAAGATCTGGGGCCTGATGCGTGCCGATGGCCACACCGTGTCAATGTCGACTGTAGAACGTGCCATGCGCCGCCGCGGCCTGCTGCAACCTGTTGACTATCAAGGCGAACGGCGCGAACACGCCAAGGCGCGCAAGGCCGCGTTCGCCGATCCGCCCGATCGCCCGAACCAGGTGTGGCAGCTGGACTTTTCCGAGTATGAGACCACTACGGGCGGGACGTGGCGGCTGGCCGGCTGCTGCGACTACTTCTCCAAATACGAGTACGGCTGGCACATCGCGCCCGGCTGCACCGGAGCAGACGCGATCGCCGCCGTGCAGCTGGCCATCGCCGAGGCCGAGGCTCTCGCCGGCGGCGTGCCGCTGGCAATGCAGCTTCCCATCGATCCAGAGACCGGCAAGATCAGACGGATCAAGCTGGTCACCGACAACGGCGGCGCGTTCAAAGGCCACGCCTTCGCCGCGTTCATCGCGTCGCGCACCGAGTTCATCCACATCCGCACCCGCCGCAAGAGCCCGGGCCAGAACGGGGTGCGGGAACGCGCCTTCGGATCATTGAATATGAGCATCTGTACAGGCAGGAGATCGAGACCCTGCCTGACCTGCATCGTGAGGCCGAGGCCTACCGGCAGGTGTTCAACGCGATCAGGCCGCACGAAGCGCTCTGCTTTCACACCCCGAAAGCTGTCCATTTCGATGCGTCTTTAAAACCTCAACCGAAGATCACAGAGACCCAACCTTCAGCCGAAGAATCTTGAGCCAAGTTCTTGACGCGGGACAGTCAGGGTGCCGGCGGCGCGTAGCAGGTTGTGGCAGATCGCGGCGAGGATGGTCCAGGCAGCGTTGGCGCCAAACGAACCGGAGGGCTGGTGGGCCCAGGGTCCGTCGATCAGGTCGGACCAGACGGTCTCGCAGATGGCGTGTTGCCGGTGGGTGATGTCGGCTTGCGTGACGGGTTCGGTGTTGTTGGTGAAAAACGGGTGGTAGCGCCAGACCGGGAACAGCGGGTCCTGGGTGTTGGCATCCAGGACACGGCGTACCACCAGCCAGCCGGTGAACTCGTAGCGGGTACCCGCGAACGCGGTGTACCGCACCTCGGCCACGTGGGCGTCGGAGATCAGCTGCCCGGTGTCGGGATCTTCGAGCGCGCCGGGATATTGCACCGGGATGTAGGCGTCCTGGCCGATGCTGTTGATGGCGGCGTCGACCGCGCTGTTGCGGGCTATCGCGAACGAGAATTGGGCTCCGGCTTTGACGACCGCGGCGATCACTTTGCCGGCGCAGAACGCTGAGTCGCCGCGCACCAGAATGTTTGCCGCGGGTGCGCCGGCAGCTTTGGCGGTGTTGATCGCCTCGGTGAGCATGGACGCCGCACCCCGCGCCGAGCCGGCCCGCCCGGCCCGTAACCGCACTGCGGCCACCACCGGCGCCGCCTTCGGGGTGCAGATCGTGACGGCCAAAGGCGACAGACCCCGGCGCAGGATGTCCTTGCCCGCGATTTTCGTGTGGCCGAACGAGGCGCCCTGCTTGGTCTTGCCGTACACCGGACGTAGCAGGGAGTCGATGTCGATGAAACAGCGCTCCTTGATGCCGGAAAGCACCGTGGACCGCCCGGCCAGCGCCACCAGATGCTTGCGCAGCACCGCCGCAAGCTGCCGGGTGTGGCCGTGGGTGAACTCGCGCAACAGAATCCCCAACGTCGCGTTGGCGTAGACCCCGCCGAACACCTTGCTCATCCCACCGGCGCGCACGACGTCCAGGTCGTCGATGCCATCGGCCCCGGCGGCCATCCCGGCGATGATCGCAGTCAGCTTCGGCGTTGAGTTGGCCGCGCCCGACTTGACCCGCTCGCTGGTGAACCGGACATGCTCCTCCAACAACCGCGACAACCCCGCCTGCTCGCCCAATTCCAGCAGCGGCACCAGACCCGCATGCGACACGAGATTGTCCTCGTCGAACACCGCGCTATCACCGCGCCAGGCATGAGATGCTTGCACCGAGAGTGCCCTTCCGTCCGGTATGAAATCGAGTTCTAGACAAACCCGATCATCCCAGCTCGCAGGGCACTCTCATCACATCTCCACGCCGCCTTTTTGGACACAATGAACCGGCCCCGTCCACGGATTCAGGTTAAGGTTCGGCAGTGGCGGCAACTGTTTGGCCGCAACGATTTCGTCAATGCTCATGCCAGCTCGTGACAGCCGGGAAAAACACTGCCAGCACAAGCCACCGATCTTGGTACCGTGGACGGTCGAGGGGCAGCCGTCAACCCGGCACAAGGTCCGGCCCAGCAGCGGATGCTGCGCGGGCAACCACAGCACCCGCATCCCCGGATCCCAACCAGCCTCGGTGAGGAACGCGGGCTCCAGCGCACGCGCCAACGTGATAGCCGGACCCGCGAGCATCGTTGCGTCCAGCACATGTGAGAACACGAGGGTCAGGCCGGCGACCGGCACCACCCGCCGCGCGCTCAGCGCGATCACCGCGCTCACCGGTCGGCCCCGGCTTGCTCGCGGGGACTGGGCACCATATCGACCGCGGCGCGCAACCGGCCCGGATCAGGATGCACATAAACTTGAGACGACACGATTGACATGTGTCCGAGCAAGTCTGCGACCACATCGATACCGTTGCCGGCATCAGAAACGTTGCTACCGAAAGCATGCCGCAGTTGATGCGGCCGGACCGGCTCGTCCAACCCCGCCCGGCGGGATAACGCGGTGAGTAGCTCACCAATCGCGTCAGGGCGCATCGGTGCGCCGATCATCCCACGCGACATGTTCACGAACACGAAGTCGCTGGCCGCGGCCTGGCGGACCCTCATCCGTTCAAACTCGTAGGTGTCAAAAGCACCGACCGTGACGAAGTCCAGTGGCACCAGCCGGCACCGGCGCGACTTCGCCCACGCCCTGTTGGGATTGTCCTCCCGGCGCACCACATGAAGATGCGCCCGGGACACCTGGCACCCCAGCGGACGGGAGTCGATGAGCAGATGCACGTCGCTGCGCCGCAGTCCACATAGCTCACCGCGGCGCAAACCTGCCCGTCCCATCAGCAGCAGAATCAGCCGGTCCCGCGCCGAGCGGCACGCCCGCAGCAACCCGACGATGTCCTCGTCGCTGGCACGCTGCACCGGCGTTTCGGGCTCATGCAACCGATGCCGGGCCCGCATCCGCCACGACATCGTTCCATCTTGGTCGCGGGCCTGTTGCGGCAGATCACGGTCATCGGCAACCTCAAACAGCAGTGGCACCAGCCCAGACGGAGCCCGGCCATCGGCGACCGCATGCACCACCATGCCCCGCACCGCAGTGAGCACACCGTTGATCCGTGACGGCGACCGCGCCGCCCGCGCGCCCGGTCCGGCCAGCCCCACAGCCGCGCCCACGCCGGAATCTGCTGAGACGCTGGGGCCGGCATGCGCCAGCCACGTCATGAACGAGCCGAGCTGTTCAACGCCGGCCTGCCACGACCTGCCCGACCTTGCGCACCAGCGCAAGAACAACGCGATCGCGTGGGCGTATGCCTTCGTCGTGGATTCCGCGCCGTCACGGCCGAACCGCTGATGCCGCAGAAAGCCGTCGGCGACGGCCACCACCTGCAGATCCTTATCCAACACCGTCCAGTACTGCTGACCGGACGGCAACCTCACCGGGAATGCCCGCACTTGCTTCACTCGCTTTCGGGTTGACAGCCTGAAGGACTATCAGCCACGAGCACCACACCCACGGAGACGTGCCGCAATACCGTCTCGATCAACCCGTTCGAGCGACATCATGCAACAGGCTCTCAAACCCCGGAGAAGGATGCCGCATCGAGGAGGCGATCGAGCTGATCCGGGTCACGGCATTGCCGAGTCGATCATGTTGATGACATCGGCAGTTGAGCGCACGTCTCCGAAGGTCCGGTAGATGGTGTGGAGTGTGGCGTTGTGGTCCTGATCGCGCCGTGCTGCGTTGGCATCGGCCACCATGATGACCCGGAAGCCGAGCGTGCTCGCGTCGCGTGCGGAGGATTCGCAGCAGACATTGGTGACGGTTCCGGTGATGAGAACCGTGTTGACGTCTCGAGATTGCAGTAGCTCTGGAAGCGGGCAACGACCTGGGAAGAAGGCACTGGCGGCCGTCTTCTCCACTAGCAGATCATCTGGATGAACCTCGAACTCGTGCCATAGCCGCTCTGCCAGGGGACCGTCGCCTCCGCTGCGGCGGAACATCTCGGCGACTTCGCGTCCGAAGAACTCCTCGGCCTTGGCCGAGCGTTCGCCCCTGCCCGGCAGCACCCAGGCGACCGTGCCTCCGGCACAACGTAGCGACTCTGCGAGATCACCGATGTTGGGCACGATGCCGCGGCAATACTCCAACTCGGACACGAAGAAGGGAACCATGTCGATCACGACGAGCGCGGTTCGTTTCGGCTCGATGCTCATAAAGGCGTGGCGCCGGCCGCGTCGCGCTTCCTGCCGGGCGTACTCACGATCCTCGATGAACCATGCGTGAACCTTCCGCTCGGTGTCTGAGGGCAAAGCCGGCCTCGTTTCATCACGTCGATGGTGTCTACGCTCGGGCCCAGCAGCCTAGCAACCGCATTCGCGTGCCGTGATCTGGCGGCCCGAGGCGCCAACGCACGGCCATGGTTCGCACCAGGCGAATCCGACACGTGTCACGAACCAGGCAAGCAGCGCTGCGACAAAGACGAAAGCCCAGCTCATAGCGCCGGGCTTGATCTCTGCACCATCGCCTGGGACCCCGCAAGGTCGAACTGGAAGATCTTCTTCATGTACTACTGGTGGACGTACTCGCTGCGGAACTGGCTCGGCACCGGCCACTACTACAACAACCAGGTCCCCCTGTCGTCGGGTACTTCTACGGCCAATCCGGCTGCGCTGTCCGTACACCCTTCCGATCTGAGTCATCCAGACTCCCCAAGACTCAGGGGCTGGTGTTACGTTTTGCGGTCACGTGTGATTAGCATGAACACTTACGCGAATCGCTATTCATTGAGGATGCTCCCATGGCCATGCCGGAACTGACCGCACTCGACAACGCCTACCAGGCTCTGCAACCGTTGGGGCAAGCGGCCAGACGCCGCGCCCTGCAATGGCTCACCGACGCCTTGGTCCATGGCCACACCCTGCCCGACACGCCAGCCGCGCCCGAGACCACCACGCCCGAGACCACCGCGCCCGAGACCACCGCCCCCAAGACCACCGCGCCCAAGACCACCGGGCCTGCTGCCGAACCTGTGACTGTCGTCGCGCCGTCGCGCCGCCGTAAGGCAGCAGTGGCCACGACCAAACCCACGCCCGCGACCTCGTCGAGCGCCCGCCGCGGCCGACGCGTCAAAGGCAGCGCGTCGCAGGCGACCGTTAACGGGGAGCGGCCGTATCGGCGGATGCCCGATCCGGACACCATCATGAAGGCGTACCGCAAGGTCGGTACCGTCAGCGGCCTGGCTGACCGGTTTGAGGTGCCACGACACACCGTCAACCATTGGGCGCGGCGGCTGCGCAGCCAGGGCTACGACATCGGCCGTACCAGCTAACCCACTCACGGCTGGCGCGATCCGTCACTCTCGTGCGTTCAGTTGCAGTCGGTGAGAACCGCTTGCTGTGTCGCGGGAAGGACGCGTCCGCCAGGCTTTGGGAAGAGTCGTCCGCTTGGTTGTCATTCTCCGGTGCAGCACGGCGCTGTGCCGAGGTCGGTTGCCGCCGCCCGGTCCGCACTGGGCAGCTGGACCTCGGTGGCGCTGCCCGCGGTACGCGCGAACCGGCAGTCCCCTGCGTGTCGCAGCGTCACGCCCGGCTGGGTCGCCAGGAGCGACGACGACACCGAGGAGGCCGGCAAGAAGGTCTGGCGCATGCTGGCTCGGGCCGGTCGGGCCGACCTCGTCATCTCCGACGAGGTGATGTGGGCCCTGCCCGCGTGTCGCCGGTCAATGCAGGTGCCGTGCGTGCTGCTGACGGACTGGTTCTTCGCCCAGTTCGGCTACCCGCATCACGACTGGATCATGAATGATGCCACCGCGATCGTCGTACCCGACTTCGCCGTCGCCCACCCCGATCTGTCCCACATCGTCGTGCCGGTGCACTTCACCGGACCGTTGGTGAAGACCTTCACGGTCGACCGCGCGGCGGCCCGTAAGGAGCTGGACCTGCCGGCCGAGGCGTTCGTCGCAGTGGTGACACTCGGCGGCATGCCCGACCGGCCAGAGGCACAGCAAATCGTGGACCTCGCGGTGGCCGCCTGGACCGGCGGCGCGCGACCGGAGGATCGTCTCGTCGTACTGGCCAACCGGAGAGCGGGTCGGGTTGCGCCGAACGGTTGCCGTTGGGTCGGCATCACGCCGACGCCGGAGACCTACTTCGGCGCGGCCGACGTGGTACTGGCCGACGTGCCCGGTTTCACCGTATGTGAACTGGGCCGAAACGATACGGCGGTGGTGGCCGTGGCCACGACGCCGATGAACACAGCCACCGAACGCCGCCTGGAGTTCCTTGCGTCGATCGGACTGGTGACGAACCTTCACATGGACGACGGACCGGAGGAGCTGTGGCGGTTGATGTCAGGTGCCCGCCATCGCACGACATCTCCAAACGGGACGAAGGCCCAATGGGCGAACGCCGACGACGTCGCGGACTGCCTACTGCGTTACCTATAGTCCACAGTGGACTAACGGCTGCGCTCCATTCGCGGTGGTTCATCGCATGACATGCGCGACCATCGGACCGCCGGCACAACAATCCAAGATCGGCTGAGCGTTCCCTCGGCGGCAGCTTGGTCGAGCACCGATGCAGCCCGGACCGCTTGCGGTGCTTCGGGTTCTGGCCCGCCAGCCGGGGCGTCTGGTCTCCATGGCGGATCTGCGCTCCAATGTCCCGGGCTGGCACGACATGGACGATCACGCGATCGAGACGGCTGTCTCTCGCTTGCGGCGCGCCCTGGACGGGACAGATCTTGTGCAGTCGGTGGTGCGGCGGGGTACCGATTGAGCCTGTGACAGCCGCACGACTGTCCACAGTCAACGTCGCACATTCATTCATGACGACATTCATTCACGCAGCTTGCTGTACCTATTCCCGAGCCGTCGATTCGACCGAAAATCTACACTGGTACATGAATTGATGTCGCTCATTGGACAGCAGTATCGACTTCGCTCCAGGCGAATGGCTATACCAGTGGGGCGCCACCGGCACTCGGCTGGTGGCAATCGCATGAGGGGGGAACCACATGGCTGGAACAAGGAGAATGCTGGTGGGCGTGGTCGCCGCTGCGGCGGTGCTCGTCGTCACCGCATTCGGCCCGGCACCGGCGGCGCTGGGCGACAAGGGGGGCAACGTCGATGCGACCGGCGTGTCCGTGGCGGACCCGAAGTTCGCTCCCGACCGTAAGGGCGGACGCGTCATCGCCGCCACCGCGGCCCAGGAGAAGGCCCTGCAGACGATCCAGTCGCAGGTCGCCGACTACGTGGCCACCAACGGCACCAAGTACACGTTCGCCAGCTACTGGGACGCCGTGAACGCAAAGATGGTCCTGGAGACCGACGCTCCCGCTGACGTCGTGGCCGCCGTCACCACCCAGCCCGGGGCAGCTATCGCCGAGCAGCAGGCCGCCAGCCAGCTGAACGTGCGCGGCGGACTCACCACGGTGGACAACTTCCACCGTCGTGACGACGTGCCCGCCTTCTGGGGCGGCGCCGGCATCGCCGCCGGTGGCATCTGCTCGACCGGCTACTCCGTGCGCAACGGTGCCGGAACGGTGTTCATCACCACCGCCGGCCACTGCTACGCCAACGGGACCACGGTGCTCACCGAGTCCGGTCTGAACACGGTCGGCACGGTGTCCAACCGTCAGCTGCCGACGTTCAACGGGCAACCGCGCGACGTCGAGCTCATCGGCGGGTCGTTCTACGCGGGCCGCATCTACACCGGCGGCGTCACCAGCACCACCAGTGTTCCGGTCTTCGCCGCCGGCGAGGCGTTCGTTGGCTTCAACAACTACTGCCACAGCGGCCGGACCACCGGTGAGAACTGCGGCCACACCGCCAACAGCATCACTGGCCAGGTGTGCACTCAGACCGGTTGCAAGTCCCCGGTGATCGTGTGGACCGGCGGTGTCCAGTCCGCCGGTGGCGACTCAGGGTCGCCGTTCTACGTCATGGACTCCTCCGCACGCGCCTGGATCCGCGGTCACGTGATCGCGGGCAACGGCACCACGTCTTACAGCGAGAAGTGGACCGCCATTTCTCCGCTGCTGGGTGTGTCCATCGTGACTGGGTAACAACCGCCTCCACCCCGAGATGAACCCATTGTCAAGGGATAGAGTCACCCACGCACGAGAGGCCGGGATCGCTGAAAGCGGTCCCGGCCGCCCCCGCTGTTGTTAGCTCACCTGGACAGGCCAGGGCCCGCCGATCGCCTCGACCTTCGCGCCGCTGTCTGGCATGATCACCAGCCGCGCGTACATCTGGTAGGTCCCCGCGCTCAGGGACCTGCCATCCTGGCACGCCACCAGGTTCGCCTCGCCCGGCAGCTGGGTGACCTGGCCCGGGCTCAACTCGACCCGGATCCCGATCGCGTCGCTGGGCGGGGGCAGCGTCACGATCCGGCCGTCCTTGACCAGAAACACCTCGGCCTGCGGGCTGGCCACGCCGCGTATCGCTACCTGGCTGCTCACATCGACCGTCCCCGATATCTTCCGGTCGGCGAGTTTGGCCGACGCGGGGAAGTTTCCCTTCAGCATCGGCCCGCCGCCGACGGTTGCCGAAAACGCCTGCCCACACTGAAGGGAACCCTCCGCCGGCGGAGCCGGTTTGCCTGTCGCCGTGGACAACTCCGGA
>Ga0209382_10003885_pt1 | contig 20433 bp, 19 predicted proteins | sample SoiMetdeltSBSDD5_FD_187599 | JGI IMG/M metagenome (GOLD analysis project Ga0209382, IMG submission 187599) | Bulk soil microbial communities from a Populus tree surrounding site in Tennessee, USA - Soil MetaG P. deltoides SBSDD5 (SPAdes) (version 2) | ecosystem: Environmental > Terrestrial >... | reverse complement strand
GAGGATGAGGATCTGCTCTCCCATCCCGACCTCGACAGAGATGAGGGGCGCAATGAGGACGCCCGCGAGGCCCGCCAGCGCGGAGCCGGCCGCGAACACCAGACTTGACACCTTTCGGACGTCGAACCCCATGTGGCCGACCATGGCCGGATTGCTGGCTGCCGCACGGACCAGCATGCCGGTGCGGGTGCGGGCTATGACCAGCCACATGGCACCTGCCACGACGCCGGCAGCGACAATCACCGCGAGACGATAGGCGGAATACTCGATACCCCCGGGCAGGACTGTCGCGGCGTTCAGAGCCGAAGGCGGCGGAACATATTGCGGCAGGCCGCCGGATAGCCAGCGGACAGCATCGTTGGCGAAGACAATCAGCCCAAAGGTTGCAAGCACTTGGTCGAGATGGTCGCGCCGATAGAGGTGGGTGATGACGAGCCGTTCGATGGCGAGACCGAGGAGCGCTGCGACGCCCGTCGCGAGCACTACGGCGGCAAGGAAGCTGCCCGTCAAGTGAACGAACAGGACTGCCGCGAAGGCGCCGACCATGAAGAGGGTGCCGTGCGCCAGATTGACGACCTGCATTATGCCGAAGACGAGGGACAGCCCGGCTGCAACCAGGAAAAGGAGCAGGCCGTACGAGAGGCCGTTCAACAGCTGCTCGACGACCATGATCATGATCGAGCAGCTTTCGGTTGATCGTAACGAACCGGGCGCCCGACCTGTCGCGCTGACCTACGCTTGGGGTTGGGGTCGCGTCGCCCGGCCTTTGGCAAGGACTGGCCTACGGGGGCGTAGCTGGTTGAGACTTGCGGCCGCATCGCGTTTCCCCTTCACTAGCCCCGGCCGATTCATCGGCTCTATTTGGAAACCGTTGCCTAATTTCCAAAATTATCCTAGCTAGGCCCATGCAGTCAGGGATGTCAAGACGGCAGATGAGGAAGTCGATGGTTTTGCGCGAGCTGACAACGGCCGAGCCGGATGCGCCACGTACCCTGGCAGAAGCGATCTACCGGCGACTGCGCCGCGATATCATCTGGGGCGCTCTGGCGCCGGGCGCGCCCCTACGGTCCGACGAGCTGCGCGAGAGCTATGACGTGGGGGTAAGTCCTCTGCGCGAGGCGCTGTCGCGCCTCATTGCCGAGCGACTCGTCACTGCCGTTGGCCAGAAGGGGTTCCGCGTCGCCCCCCTCACGAGCGCCGACGTCCTCGATACCATGCAGACGCGCGTGGTCCTGGAGCGGGAGGCTCTGGCCCGGTCCATCGCCCAGGGCACGGTCGAGTGGGAGACGGGCGTCGTTGCCGCCTATCATTCCTTATCCCGCGTGCCCATCCCCCGCCGGGCCGAGCCTGAGGCGGATGCCTGGGGGCGGTATCACCGTCAGTTCCACATGGCGCTTCTTGCGGCGTGCGGATCGCCGTGGCAGCTCGAATTGGCCGGCTTGCTGTTCGATCACGCCGATCGGCATCGCGTGATCCGGGCCCGTTCGGTGCCGGAGCCGAAACTCGCACGCGATATAGCCGCGGAGCACAAGGAGATCCTCGACGCGGCGCTTGCGCGCAAGACGAAGGCAGCCGTGCAGGCGCTCGAACGCCACTATCGTGCAACTGCCGAGCGGGTGGTCGCCGCCCTCGACTCGAACGGGCAGAGCAAGAAGGCACGATAGAGCGACCCCGACCGATAGCTTATGCGGCAGACTTCTGGAGCCGTCTGCGATAGCGACGCTCGTTGCTCCGACGCGAAGAATCTCCACGCTGACCGTGCCGAGTCGCCCACTCTGCCCGCCAGTGCAGCCGTGCAATGACGGCCGATCGCCTTGCCTCGGTGCATGCGCCGCTGAGCCCGGTCTCAGCGCGGCAGAGGGCATTGTTGCATAATGTGGAAATTTCGATATAAATTCCAATTCGCGTCGACAGTTCATGCCGGAGGCTGCCATGGATTGCAGGGGAATCCGTCGGTGCGATCACGCGCAGGCCGATGGGGACTCCCGCGGCAATTCCCTGTCCCACATGCACAACCGGATCCAATCGGAAGCTAGGCTGCGGACCATGGGCTGCAACTGCACCGTGGTGTGATCATCGCGGTCTCGTGCCGGAATGTCTTTTCTTGGGACCGGCGGCCGCGTTGGGGCGGTTGCTTTCGTCGGCCCAAGCGCGCGCCTTGGGGAGGTCGGCTTCATGAAGTGGTGGTGGCGGTGCTGCCTGGCGTTGGCTCTGATGCTGTCAGCCATCCTCGCGGTCATACCTGCGGGCAGTGCAGAGATGAAAGTGGCCATCGTCTCGCGAACGGTCTTCTACGTTCCCCTCTGGATCGCCGACCATGCGGGCTACTTCAAGGAGGAAGGCCTCGAGCTCGCCATCGAGGTCTATGACAATGCCGAGAGGATCAACGAGGACCTGCGCGCCGGCCGCGTTCAAATCGCCGTCTCAACTCCCGAGAGTGTGGTTGTCGACGCCTATCGTGGCGGCTCGCTGCGGATAGTCGCAGGCAACGCGGCCAAGCTTCCGCACTTTATCATCGCGCGGCCGGAAATCAGGGCCTTGGAACACCTCCGGGGGGCGAGGTTCGGGTTCAACAACCTGGGTGCGATGCTCAAGTACATCCCAGACTATCAATTCACCAGTGTGAACGTTGACGCGACTTGGGCAAGTCAGAACAGGGACATGGTCGTGGCGTTCCTGCGCGCTCTGCGCCGCGGTCAAGCGCGCATGCGAAGCGACCCTACGCAGGCGGCCGAGCTGGCCGCGCAGGAGCTCAAGACGTCTCTTGCCTTTGCCCGCCGCGCACTTGAGGAGACCGAGAAGCTGAAGATACTTCCTGACGATCTATCGGTATCGCAGCCGGGTCTGTCCTATGTCTTCGACTCGCTCAAGTCGGTTGGCCTAACCCGGATATCTCACGGTGGGTTTGGCATCGGCCGGGGCGAATCAGTGAAAGTGGTTGTGCGAGCAATCACTTCTGCTGATCACGGAGACCCGGCCGATGTTGACAGACTGTAGCTCGGAGCAGCTGGCATTTGAAGGCTTCGCGGGGCGCCAGGTTGTGGGTGCGTTCGACGGCGGGGAGGTCACCTCGAACGGAGGCGCGCCTCTCCTGCGCGAGGCGGACCGGGCGATCGGCCTGACGGCCAAGGTCGCGCGCTGCTTTCGCGACGACCGCAATCCCGCCTTCGTGGAGCATCGTCTTGAGACGCTGCTGAGCCAGCGCATCCATGGCCTTGCCCTCGGCTACGAGGACCTCAACGATCACGACGAGCTGCGCTTCGATCCGGCCCTGGGGCTGTTGTCCGATACGCTTCGACCGCGGCGCGAGGAGCCTGCGGCAGGCAAGCCGGTTGTCGCCACGCTGGCCGGCAAGTCGACGCTCAACCGGCTGGAGCACGGGCTCATGGGCGAGGCGAGCCGCTACTGCAAGATCAGCCTGGATGACAAGGCGATGGAGCAGGTGTTCCTCGATATCTACGTCGCCGCCCACGCCGAGCCGCCCAAGCGCGTCATGCTCGACCTCGATGCCACCGACGACCCCCTGCACGGGGATCAGGAAGGGCGCTTCTTCCACGGCTACTACCGCTGCTACTGCTACCTGCCGCTCTACATCTTCGACGGCCGGCATCTCCTGGTGGCCAAGCTGCGGCAGGCCAACATCGACGCTAGCGCGGGCGCGAAGGAGGAGGTCGCGCGCATCGTGGCCCACCTGCGCAAGGCGTGGCCGGATGTGGAAATCTGCCTCAGGGCCGACTCAGGCTTCGCGCGCGATGCATTGATGAGCTGGTGCGAGGAAAACCACGTGGACTATGTGTTCGGGCTCGCGCGCAATAAGCGCTTGGAGCCGATGATCGCCGCCGAGCTGGCTGAGGCCAAGGCGGCCTTCCAGGAGACGGGCAAGCCCGCGCGTGTCTTCAAGGAGCTGACCTATCGCACCGTCGACAGCTGGTCGCGCTCCCGCCGCGTCGTGGCCAAGGCCGAGCACCTGGAGAAGGGGTCGAACCCGCGCTTCATCGTCACCTCGCTCGGGCTCGACAAGATCGGCGGGCAGGAGCTCTACGAGCGCATCTACTGCGCGCGTGGCGAGATGGAGAACCGCATCAAGGAGTGCCAGCTCGATCTCTATGCCGACCGCACCAGCGCGGCGACCCTGCATGCCAACCAGATCCGTCTGTGGTTCGCCTCGCTGGCCTACGTGCTGACGGAGGCGGTGCGGCGTCTCGCCTTGGCGGGCACCGAGCTCGCCAACGCCACGGCTGGCACGATCCGGCTCAAGCTTCTCAAGATCGGTGCGGTCGTCACGTTGAGCGTGCGCCGCATCAAGCTCGCCTTCGCCAGCGCCTGCCCGGCGAAGGCGATCTTCGCCCGCGCGCTTGAACGGCTACGCCGCCTGCGCCGGCCGCCGGACATCGCCGTCGCGGCGTGACGCCCCCCGCCAACCCGAAGACCAACAGCAGAGGATGGAGTGCCGAGCCTGCCCAAGCCGCCGACACGGCAACCCTCACGCATGCCCCGCCGCCGGCACCACTCCGCCAACTCCCTATCGGCCAAAGCCCCGCCTAAACTGAACACTGTTGTGAGAAATGCGGGCTAACCCTCTCCCCGCAAGCGGGGAGAGGGTATAAAGGGCTTACCTTCCCCGCCAAGCTGCAGTACGACGAGCCGCCGTTCCGAGTCGTGACCGACGCCGTGACGGGAAGAGACATCCGAGACCAATAAGGGAGCCTCCATGACCATCACCCGCCATGAGCCATCGAAGATCCTGTCCAAGGTCGTGGAGGCCAACGGCTTCGTGTTCACAGCCGGCGTCGTCGCCGACAACATCGACCAGGGCGCCAAGGGCCAGGCCCAGGACATCCTCGCCGAGATCGACCGCCTGCTGAAGCTGTGCGGCACCGACAAGAGCAAGGTCGTGTCGGCCACCATCTGGGTCTCCGACATCCGCCACCGCGACGCCATGAACGAGGCCTGGAACGCCTGGACGGGCGGCCAGAACCTGCCGGGACGCGCCTGCATCGAGGCCAAGCTTGCCGATCCGCGCGCGTTGGTGGAGATCGCGGTCGTGGCGGCGAAGTAAGTCTATGGGGTCAGACCCGCAGGGTCTGCCCCCCCTCAAAACTGATATCGCCGCAGCCCCCCGTCCACCGGGATGACCGTACCGGTGATGTAGCCGGCGAGCGGGGAAGCCAGAAAGCACACCAGGTTGGCGATGTCCTCGGGCTCGCCGTAGCGGCCGACGGGGATCTCGTGGTCGGCCTGCCATTGCCGGTAGTCGGGCGCGTAGTTGCGCAGGATCTGCTCGGAGTGGATGCGGCCGGGCGGGATGCAGTTGACCGTGATGCCGTGTTTGCCGACCTCGCGCGAGAGGCCCTTGGCCCAGGAGTGCACCGCCGCCTTGGCGCAGAAAGCACCGTTGATGCCCTCCGGCTCCGACTTGCCGGTGATGTTGACGATGCGGCCCCACCTGCGGGCGATCATGCCGTCGAGGAGCCGGTGCGCGAGCTGGCGCTGGCGCGTGAAGTTGAGGGTGAGCGCCTCCTCCCACTGCGTCTCGCTGGCGTCCATCTTGAATGGCCTGCTGCCGCCGGCGTTGTTGACGAGGATGTCGACCGCACCGAGCCCGGCGAGCGCCGCCGCCGCGATGCGCTCCGGCGCGCCCTCGATCATCAGGTCCTCCACGATTGGGAGAGGCCGCATGGCGCCGGCAGCCGTGATCTCGCCCCCCAGTGTCTCGAGGAGATCGCCCCGGCGTGCGGCGACGGCCAACCGCACGCCCTCGCGCGCCAGCGCCAGGGCGATGCCGCGCCCGATGCCTGCGCTGGCTCCTGTGACGAGCGCCGTCTTGCCGGCAAGGTGCAGGTCCATAGTAGGCTCCCCATGAGAATCTACCCGTCATCCCGGTCGGAGCGATGCGAGCGGAACGCGAGCGGCGGTCCGAACCGGGATCTCGTGAGGGCGTGTTGCGACTCGCTTCACAAGGTCCCGGATAGCCTCGCCCCTGCGGGGCTCGGCTTCCGGGATGACGGGTGGCGGATGATAGACATCAACCGAGCGGCTCGAACAGGCGGCGGTAGCCCATCACGGCCGGGTCGAACAAAATATCCGACGGGCGCAGCGGGCGGGCCAGCGCCAGGCCCTCCAGCGTGCGGCAGCGCGACAGCGCCACGTAGGCCTGGCCGTGGGCGAAGGTCCCTCTCCCGAGGTCGATATAGACCTTGTCGAGAGTCAGCCCCTGGCTCTTGTGGATGGTGAGCGCCCAGGCGAGCCGGAGCGGGAACTGCTTGAAGGTGCCGGCCACGGTCTCCACGATCGTCTCCGCGGCGTTGTCGAAGGCGTAGCGGCGGTTCTCCCAGGATACGCGCTCGACCTCGTGCTCCTCGCCGTCCACCTCCACGAACACCTTGTCGGGCTCGAGCCTGGAGATGCGGGCGATGGTGCCGTTGACCCAGCGCCGGTCCGTGTCGTTGCGCAGCATCATCACCTTGGCGCCCGGCTTCAGGACCAGGGTGGCATCGGTGGGCTGGGCGCTGTCGTTGAACTCGCCCGTCACACCGGCCTGGTAGGTCTCGGGCCGCCCGGTCAGCGCCTCCAGATAGGCAGCGTTGATGCGCCTGGCCGCGGCGTTGGTGGGCACCAGGATCACGTAGGGCTCGCCTTCCGACAGCGTCCGGATCGGACTGACCCGCTCGTTGAGCACCACGAGATCGTCCTCGTCGGCGTCGCCGTCGCGCACCTTGTTGAGGACGCCGATCAGCGCCTCGTCCTTCTGGCGGAACACCTCGGAAAGCTCGATCAGCCCCGTGCCGTGGCCCTCGCGCAGCGCGCCCACGTCGAAGAAGAACGGGCCGCCGTGCTCGGTCTCCAGGTGCGCCGCCACCTCGCCCTCGTCGATCACAGGGGGGAGCTGGTGCAGGTCGCCGAACATGGCGAGCCGCACGCCGCCGAACGGCTCGCGCGCCCGCCCGCGATTGACGCGCAGCGACTGGTCGATGGCCCACATGATGTCGGAGCGGACCATCGAGACCTCGTCGATGACGAGGAGCTTGAGGCCGCGCATGATGCGGCCGTTGCGGCTGCGGCGGATGTCGTCCTTGCGGATGAGGCGCGGTGGGAGACCGAAGAAGGAGTGGATCGTCTGGCCGCCGACGTTGACGGCGGCAAGCCCGGTGGGTGCGACCACCACCATCTTGTCATCCAGGAGGTCGCGGACGCACTTGAGCAGCGTGGACTTGCCGGTGCCCGCCCGGCCGGTGACAAACAGGTGGCCCTTGCCCTCGCGCAGGTAGTCGTGCGCAGCCCGAAACTCCTCCGTCGGCGCCACGCCGGAGGGCCAAACGCCCTGGGCCGACAGCTCGGACGACGCGGGCGGCGGGAGCGAAACGGGCACAGATCCTGCGCGCATGCGGGGTCGCCTCTCGTGCTCACGATTCGGAGCGAACGTAGCAGCAACCCGCTAGGCGGTCACGCCGGGTGTTGCGTGTGGAGGGGTCAGACCCCTGGCCACCACCGTTGGAGCAGTGCTGGTACGCCTCCGCCAGGGGTCTGACCCCGTTCGTGGCCCTTGCGCCTGTGGCCGATAGAGCGGAACCTCCGGCGTGAAGGAGGGGTACACACCATGGCGTTTCTCATAGCCTGCAGCTCACGCGCCGAGCGATTCGCGGCCGAGATCCGGGCGCTCGATCCGGCACTGGATTTGCGCATCGCACCGGACGTCGGCACGGCCGAGGACATCGACACGGTGCTGGCCTGGCAGCCGCCTCCGGGCTTGCTGGCGACGCTGCCGAACCTCCGGCTGATCGTCTCGGTGGGCGCCGGCGTCGATGCGCTCACGCAGGATCCGACGCTGCCCAATGTCCCGCTGGTGCGCTTCGTCGATCCTGATCTCACGGGACGCATGGCCGAGTACATCGCGCTGCACGTGCTCTACCACCACCGCCGGATGAGCGAGTTTCGCGATCTGCAGGGGCGGGGGATCTGGAATTATCTGCCCGAGCCGGCCGCGCACGAGGTGCGCGTGGGCTTGATGGGCATCGGCGTGCTCGGCAGCGCGGCCGTCCGTGTCCTCAAGCCGTTCGGCTACCGGTTGAGGGCCTGGAGCCGCACACCGAGGGCCTTGGACGGGATCGTGTGCTACAGTGGACCCGAGCAGCTCAGCGCCTTCCTCGGCGACACCGACATCCTCGCCGTTCTGCTGCCGCTGACCGGCGAGACGCGCGGGATCTTGAATCGCGGGCTTTTCGCCAGGCTCTCGCGAACCGGCCGCAGCCCGTTACTGCCGGGGCCGGTGCTGATCAACGCCGGCCGCGGCGGTCTGCAGGTGGATGCCGACGTTCTGTCGGCTCTGCAGGCGGGCGAACTCTATGCCGCGTCACTCGACGTCTTCGAAACCGAGCCCCTGCCTCCCGCCAGCCCGTTCTGGCGGCACCCGCGCGTCGTCGTCACGCCGCACAATGCCGCCGAGAGCTCGCCGGCCGCCATAGCCCGCTACGCGCTGCGCCAAATGCGCGCTCACCGGACCGGTGCGGTGCTGGAGAACCAGGTCGACCGCAAGCGCGGATATTGAGGGGTGCAATCCCTGTCAGCGCCACCGCCGGCAGACCGTTCGCCACGCGCAGCCGCGCGGACCGCAAACGCGACGACGAAAGCAAGTGGCCACCTGTTCCACGGACGTCGTCTCGGCGGCAATGGTCGCCATGCTCACCGGCGCCGTCGAAATGGCGGCGTCCGCACGCGCCACGAGCAGGGCCGCCGCCGACATCATCGCCATCCCGACGAGGGCGAGCAGGAGCTTGCGCATCTGTACCTCCAAATGACTTTGGAACAGAAAGCTACGTGCCCCCGGAGCTCCTGCGACATCCGGACAACCCCCCAGGGGTAGGAAAAAATACCCGCAGAGAAAACCTTGGCGAGAACGCTCAAGACCCTCGTGCGCCCTAGTCGGCAGGGGGCCCGGCGCCCGGCTGCAAACCCTTCTGCACCCGCACCAGGGCGATCAGCGGGAAGGCCAGCAGCATCGTCAGCATCATGAGCTTGAAGGTGTTGTCGTAGGCGATGATGGCGGCCTGCTGGCTCAGCAGCTGCTCCAGGAGCGCGCGACCCGTCTCCGTCTGGGGGTCCAGCGGGGCTGCGGCGGGATCGGCCAACGCCTGATTGAAGGGCGTGACGCTCTCCGCCAGGCGCGCGTGCATCACAGTGGTCTTGTTAGTGAGGCTGGCGATGACGATGGAGACGCCGATCGAGCCCCCCAGGTTACGGATCAAGGTCCACATGGCGGTGCCCTGGGTGCGCAGCGCCGACGGCAGCCCGCCGAGAGCCAGCGTGTTGAGCGGCACGAACATGGCGCCGAGCCCGATGCCCTGCAGGATGCTGGTCCAGACGATGGTGAAGACGGCGGTGTCGGGCGAGAAGTCGATCGTGTAGTAGAGCGAGACCACGCAGCAGGCGAGCCCCGCCCCCAGAAGCAGGCGCGGATCGATGCGCACGATCAGCCGGCCCGCCGCCACCATGCCGATCGCCATGCCGATGCCGCGGGTGCCGAGCAGCAGGCCTACGTCGATGATGGGAAAGCCCATCACGCCCTGCAGGAACGGCGCCATTACCGCCATGGTGGCCACCAGCAGGATGCCCACCACGAACATGAAGGCGAGGCCGATCGCGAAGTTGCGGTCGCGGAAGATGGCGAGCGGGATGAACGGCTGCGGTGTGGTGAGCGTGTGGGCGAGGAAGAAGTAGAAGCCCGCCGCCGACACGGCCGCCGTCACGACGATCTCGCCGGAGTCGAACCAGCCGAGTTGCTCGCCGCGGTCGAGCATCAGCTGCAGCGCGCCGATGCCGATGCTCAGGGCGGCGAAGCCGAGCCAGTCGAAGGGCAGGCCGGTGTTATCCTCGGCCTCGTCCATGAAGGCGATCAGACCGAGCGCGGTGGCGACGCCGAAGGGCACGTTGATGAAGAAGATCCAGCGCCAGGAGTAGTATTCCGTCAGCACACCGCCGAGGATCGGCCCCATGATCGGACCGATCATGACGCCAAGGCCCCACAGCGTCATGGCCCACCCGCGGCGCTCGGGCGGATAGATGTCGAGCATCACCGTCTGCGACAGCGGCACCAGGGCGGCGCCGAACATGCCCTGCACCACCCGGTAGAGCACCATCTCCTCGACGCTCTGGGCGATGCCGCACAGCATCGAGGCGGCGGTGAAGCCCACGACGCAGGCGAGGAGGAGCTTCTTGATGCCGAACCGCGCCGCCAGCCACCCTACCGGCGCCGTCATCACGGCCGCGGCGACCACGTAGGAGGTGAGCACCCAGCTCACCTGGTCGATGGTGGCGGACAGGCTGCCCTGCATGTAGGGCAGCGAGACGTTGGCGATCGTGATGTCCAGCACCTGCATGATGGTGGCCATCATCACGCAGATGGTGATCATGAGCCGCCGTCCCGGCGCGAGGGGGCCGACCGTGGGGCGCGCGGCGCTCGTCATGGGCTACTCGGGGCTTCTCGGGGCTTCTTGGGGCTTCTTGGGGCTCGCCTGGGTCCCTCAGGGCTCGGGATCGTGCTCCGCGGCCACGGCGCCGCCGAGGAGCCTGGCGAGGCGGCCACGGCGGCCGGTGTCGATCTCAATGGTTGCGCTCATGCCCGCGCGGAGGCGGCGGAGATCCTGCCCCGGCGCGAACTCCACGCGGATCGGCACGCGCTGCACGATCTTGATCCAGTTGCCGGCGGCGTTCTGCGGGGGGAGGATGGCGAACTGGGCCCCGGTGCCGGGGCTGATCGCTGCCACGGTGCCCAGCAGGTGCCGGTCGGGGAACGCATCGACGCTGATGGCGACCGGCTGGCCCGGACGCACGTGGGTGAGGTCCGTCTCCTTGGGGTTGGCGTCCACCCACAGGCTGTCACTGCTGACGATGCTGAACACGGCCATGCCGGCGGTGAGGTAGCGCCCCATCTGGATGCTCGACACCTGCGTCGCCACGCCGGCGATGGGCGCGCGCAGCATGGTGTTGGCCAAGTCGCGGCGGGCACGGTCCAGCGCCACAGTGGCCTCGATGAATTGCGGGTACTGCTCGATGGCGAGGTCCGGGTCGCCGAGGAGCTGGATGCGCGCGGTCCGCTCCTGCTGCTCCAGCTGCTCGAGCTGGGCCTGAGCGGCCATCAGCGCCACCCGCGCCTTGTCGAGGTCGGACTGCGAGCTGATGCGGTCGCCGAGCAGCTTGGTCTTGCGCTCGAAGTCGGCGCGCGCGGCGGCCAGGTTCTGGCGCGAGAACTCCACCTGCTTGGTGAGGCTCGCGAGGCTCGACTTGAGGGCCGCAAAGTCGCTGCGCACGCGCTGGAGCCGGGCCTCGGCCTCCTGCGCGGCGAACCGGTAGGGCGCCGCGTCGATGGCGAACAGCTCGTCGCCGGGCTTCAAGAGCTGGCCCTCGGCGACGGCGATGCGGACCACCTTGCCGGAGACCTCGGGGGTGACGAGCACCTTCTGGGCGCCAACATAGGCGTTGTCGGTGGCGACGTAGCGCCCGCCGAGAAGGTAGTAGAGCAGGCCCGCAAACGCGACGAGCGCCGGGACCAGGACGAGCAAGGTCAGCCTGAGCGGCGGCAATTTCGACATCGGCAGGCGAGCCGCGACCCGCGCCAGCCACGGCGATCTAGCCGGCATGACGTCCCCCGTTTGCGGCGCGACGGGCGCCGTCCGCCTCGGCTGCAGCGCGGATGTTGTCCTTGACGCGCATGAGCTGCTGCAGCACCTGCCGGATCTCCCTCTCCTCGAAGCCGGCCAGCACCTCGCCGGAGATGTCGCGGCCCAGCGGGGCGAGGCGCTCCAGCGTCGCCCGGCCCTTGGGTGTCAGATAGAGGCGATTGGCGCGCCGGTCGCTGGGATGCGGGCGCCGCTCCACCTGCTTCTGCTCGCACAGGCGATCGATCAGGCGAACCAGCGAGATGGGCTGGATCTCGAGCGCGTCGGCCATCTCCGACTGAGTCATGCCCTCGCGCCGATCGAGCCTGAGCAGCACGGCCCATTGCGCCCGCGTCATGCCGTGACGACGCACGCACTGATCGACATAGGTGCGCAGGGCGCGCGCCACGTCGGTCAGCTGGAACAGGATCTCGCGGTGGGCAGGTTCGGGTGACATGCGGGGAGCCCTCGTGCTGGCTTATTATAAGCAAGCTTACGATGTCGCCAGCCCCGCTGTCGCAGGCCAGCATTGCGGCCGCCGCGGGCAGTCAACGCCTCAGCGGATCGGATTCCGATCGGTCAGGACGCTCGGGGAGCGTCGGGGCCCGGCCTCAGGAGCGCGTCCATGACCGCGCTCACCATCTCCTTGGCGTCCTCCGGGCTTGGCTCCTCGTCCTTGAACCACGACTGCAGCATGACCGCCGTCGCCTGGATGGCGATGTGCTGCAACCGCTCGGCCGAGCTCGCCTCGCCTGGCGGCAAAGCCACAAACTCGATGCTGCCACTCATCCCGCTCGTCTCCCTTGCTTCGGTTCCGCGAACCGGAGCTGCTCGCGCCCACGCTCAGGTTCTCCGCACCCCCGGCCACTCGAGCTCTCGCCGCGACTCACGGTGAGCCTACCCTGCTGGCCTCGATTTGCGGGTAGCCTCACAAGGCGCGGCTCGTTATTCCAAAGTGGGCGAAGGGTAAACCGGGGCGCGCGAGGCTAGGAGCACGCCATGCACGGCATCCATCACGTCACGGCCATCGCGGGCAAGCCGCAGCGCAACCTCGATTTCTATACCCGCACCGTGGGCCTCCGGCTCGTCAAGAAGACGGTGAACTTCGACGACCCCGGCACCTATCACTTCTATTTCGGCGACGAGACAGGCAGTCCGGGCGCCATCCTCACGTTCTTCCCCTGGGAGCACGCCACGCCGGGGCGCCCCGGCATCGGCTTGGCCGAGGCCACCGCCTTCCGTGTGCCGGCCGGCTCGATCGGCTACTGGGCGCACCGGTTCGTCCAGAGGGGCGTGACGTGCGAGGCGCGCACCGAGCGCTTCGGCGAGCCGATGCTCAGCTTCACCGATCCCGACGGCATGCGCCTGGCACTGGTGGGCGTGCCCGGCGCCGAGGCGGAGCCGGCGTGGAGCAACGGGGAGGTTCCGGCGGAGCATGCCGTGCGCGGCTTCCACGGCGTTACCCTGATGCTGGAGGCGGCGGCGCCGACGGGCGCCATTCTCACCGAGGTGCTGGGCTTCGCCGAGGCCGGACGCGAGGGCGCGATCACGCGCTACCGCGCCAACGCCGGCACGGGCGGCGTGGTGGACCTGCACGAGGTGGGCGGCTTCCTGGCTGGACGCATGGGGCGCGGCGCGGTGCATCACGTGGCCTTCCGCGCCGCCGACGATGCCGAGCAGGCCGAGATGGCGCGCAAGCTCACCGATGGCGGCCTGGCGCAGGTCACCGACCAGAAAGACCGGCAGTACTTCCGTTCCGTCTATTTCTTCGAGCCCGGTGGCGTCCTGTTCGAGATCGCAACGGATGCGCCGGGCTTTGCCGTGGACGAGCCGGTAGCCCAGCTCGGCACCACGCTCAAGCTGCCGGCCTTCCTGGAGCCGCGGCGGGAGCAGCTCGAGGCCGCGCTGGCACCGCTGGAGACGCCGGGGTGACAGCGTTGCAGTTGTAGGTTGGGTCGAGCGAAGCGAGACCCAACACGTGCGGGCATCACCCGGTGTTGTTGGGTCTCGCTAACGCTCGACCCAGCCTACGCCTACTCGCTATTCGCTCAGGCTACGCCATGTACTGCCCGCCGTTGGCGTCGAGGCAGGCGCCGGTGATGAAGCCGGCTTCCTCGCCGGCGAGGAACACGACGCAGCGCGCGACCTCCTGCGCCGTGCCGAGACGGCCTACCGGGATCTGCGGCAGGATCTTGCCCTCCAGCACGTCCTTGGGCACGGCCATCACCATCTCGGTGGCGATATACCCGGGCGCGATCACGTTGCAGGTGATGCCCTTGGCGGCGCCTTCCTGGGCTACGGCCTTGCTGAAGCCGAGCAGGCCGGCCTTGGCGGCCGAGTAGTTGGCCTGGCCCATCTGCCCCTTGCGGCCATTGATGGAGGAGATGCTCACAATGCGCCCGTAACTGCGCGCCCGCATGCCGTCGATCACCAGCCGGGTCATGTTGAAGACCGAGTCGAGGTTGGTGCGCATCACCGCGTCCCAATTCTCTTTCGTCATCCGGTGCAGCATGCCGTCGCGCGTGATGCCGGCGTTGTTGACCAGCACGTCGATGGGGCCGACCTCGCGCGTCACGGCCGCCACGCCCTTCTCGCAGGCGGGGTAGTCGGACACATCCCACTTGTAGATCGGAATGCCCGTCTCGCACTGAAACCGCCGGGCGGCGGCGTCATTGCCGCCGTAGTTGGCGGCGACGCGATAGCCGTACCTCTTGAGCGCGACGGAGATGGCTTGGCCGATGCCGCGCGTCCCTCCCGTCACGAGTGCAACCCTGGCCATATGGCGTTCCCCTTACCTCGCACTGCCGCCTAATGGTCTTATCCCGACAGAGTAAAAAATTCCTGGTCTTCAGCGAGGGGGCAGACCCCTCGCTGCCATCGTCGAGAGATTTGCTGACGTTCGACGCGAGGGTCTGACCCCTTCCGGGTGGTGCTCAATCCCGCTCCACGCACATGGCCACGCCCATGCCGCCGCCGATGCACAGCGTGGCGAGGCCCCGTTTGGCGTTGCGGCGCTGCATCTCGAACAGGAGGGTGTTGAGGACGCGGGCGCCGGATGCCCCGATCGGGTGGCCGATGGCGATAGCGCCGCCGTTCACATTCACCTTCTCGGTATCCCAGCCGAGGCCCTTGTTAACGGCGCAGGCCTGGGCCGCGAAGGCCTCGTTGGCCTCGATCAGGTCGAGGTCCTTCACGCTCCAGCCGGCCAACTCCAGGGCCTTCTTGGAGGCGGGGATCGGCCCCGTGCCCATGATCGAGGGGTCGACGCCGGCGTGCGCCCACGCGACGATGCGGGCGAGCGGCGCTATGCCCCGCTTCTCGGCCTCGGCCAGGGTCATGAGAACCACCGCGGCGGCACCATCGTTGATGCCGCTGGCGTTGGCGGCCGTCACCGTGCCCTCCTTGTCGAAGGCGGGCTTGAGCTTGGCCACGCTCTCGTAGGTCACGCCGTCCTTGATGTACTCGTCATCGGCGATCACCGTCTCGCCCTTGCGCGTCTTGATGGTGACGGGGGTGATCTCATCCTTGAATTTGCCGGCCTTCCTGGCGGCCTCGGCCTTGTTCTGCGACGCCACCGCGAACCGGTCCTGCTCCTCGCGGGTGATCTGCCACTGGCGTGCCACGTTCTCGGCGGTGGTGCCCATGTGGTAGCCGTTGAAGGCGTCCCACAGGCCGTCCTTGATCATGGTGTCGATGAACTTCATGTCGCCCATCTTGGTGCCGTCGCGCAGGTGGGCGCAGTGGGGGGCCTGGCTCATGCTCTCCTGGCCGCCGGCCACCACCACCCGCGACGAGCCCAGCTGGATCTGCTGGGCGCCCAGCGCCACGGCCCGGAGCCCGGAGCCGCACAGCTGATTCATGGCCCAGGCCGGCGCATCCACAGGGATGCCGGCCCCGATGGAGGCCTGGCGCGCCGGGTTCTGGCCCTGCCCGGCCGTCAGGATCTGGCCCATGATGACCTCGGAGACCTCGCCAGCCTCCACCCGGGCGCGCTCGAGGGCGGCCTTGATGGCGACCTTCCCAAGGTCATGGGCGGGCAGGCCGGCCAGGGCGCCGTTGAAGGCCCCGACCGGGGTTCGTGCGGCGCTGGCGATCACGATCGAGGATGCGTCCTTCGTCATGGGATAGGCTCTCCAGGGATGGGCCGGGATTCGGGGGTTATGATTTATAGCGGGCGGGTGGTTAGTATCTCCCGTACATATTTAAGGCAGCCACCCGTGCAGTTACCAGCCCGAACGCCCCAAATCGCACAATGAGTCTGTGGCGCCTCGCAACCCAGCATTGCGAATTGCGCCAGTAATAGCGGCTGGCGGGGGGACCCCTCGCAAGATCTTGGGCCGCCTAAGAATCAGGCTGGTCTCGCGCCCCGCGATCATGCTACATTGCATAAGACGAAAGTTCTAATCTTAACAGCGATGGCGCAATGCGCGTGCTCAGCAAAGCCGATCCACCTCCCTCCGGCAAGGACCCCGAAAGGGTCGAGCCAGTTGTCATCAAGAAATACGCCAATCGCCGGCTGTATAATACTGACACCAGCACTTACGTCACGCTCGACGACCTGGCGGCCATGGTCAAGGGCGGGCGCGACTTCGTGGTCTTCGACGCCAAGTCCGGCGACGACCTGACCCACTCCGTGCTCACGCAGATCATCGTCGACCAGGAGAGCCGCATGGGCGGGCAGACGCTGCTGCCCATCCCGTTCCTGCGCCAGCTGATCCGCTTCTACGGCGATTCCATCGAGCGCATGGTGCCGAGCTACCTGCAGGCGAGCCTCGACACGCTCGCCAAGGAGCAGGAGCGGTTCCGCAAGACCTTCGCCGGCGCCTTCACACCGGCCGGCGCCTTCGAGGCCTACCAGGAGCAGGCGCGGAAGAACCTCGCCATGTTCGAGCAGGCCATGGCCATGTTCTCGCCGTTCGGCAAGCACCAGGGCACGCGCCCCGGCGCAGAGGCGGAAGGCGCAAAGCCCGAGCCGTCCAAGCCCGAGGCTGTCAAGCCCGTACCGTCCGCGCCCGTAAGGTCGGAGGAACTGGACCAGATGAAGTCCCAGCTTGCCGCCATGCAGGCCCAGCTGGACGAGCTCTCCCGCAAGGGCTGATCCCCGCCACAGGCCGCAGGGGGAATGCTGCAAAGCAGCATTTCGCGACGATTCGGGGCTGCGCGCATCCCCGAGACCGCCGAGCCCGGCCGTATGGCCAACGCTTGACCGCACCCGGCCGCATCGGCCATTAACCGCCTCCTGCGGTGTCTAACCTCGTGAGACCGGGCCCCATGTCTTCCCCAAAGGCGAGCTCTTCCCCGAAGGCGGGCGAACGCTACAACGCGCCCGTGCGCGAGAAGCACTGGCAAGCGGTGTGGGACGAGCGCGGCACCTTCCGGACGCCAGATGACTTTGGCGATAGGTCCAAGAAGCCGAAGCGCTACCAGCTTGAGATGTTCCCCTACCCCTCGGGGCGCATCCACATGGGACACGTGCGCAACTACACCCTGGGCGACGTCATGGCGCGCTACATGCGGGCCAAGGGGTTCAGCGTGCTGCACCCCATGGGCTGGGATGCCTTCGGCCTGCCGGCAGAGAACGCCGCGATCGAGCGCAAGGTCCACCCCGCCAAGTGGACCTACGAGAACATCGACACCATGCGCGCCCAGCTGCAGGCCATGGGATTTTCCTTGGACTGGGGCCGGGAGTTCGCCACCTGCAACCCCGACTACTATGTGCACCAGCAGCGCCTGTTCCTGGACTTCCTGAAGAAGAAGCTGGCCTACCGCAAGACTGCCAAGGTCAACTGGGACCCGGTGGAGAAGACCGTGCTGGCCAACGAGCAGGTCATCGACGGGCGTGGCTGGCGCTCCGGTGCCGTGGTGGAGCAGCGCGACCTGACGCAGTGGTTCTTCAGGATCACGGCCTTTGCGGATGAGCTGCTGGAAGCCCTGGACGGCTTCGAAAGCAAATGGCCGGACTTCGTCTGCACCTCGCAGCGCAACTGGATCGGCCGCTCCCACGGCGCCAACATGCGGTTCGCGCTGGAGGGCGGCAAGCTGCCCAAGAAGCTCAGCCTCCTGGAGGTGTTCACCACCCGCCACGACACCATCTTCGGCGCCTCGTTCATGGCCGTCTCACCCGAGCATCCGCTCAGCGCCCATCTGGCTGCCAAGAACGAGCAGCTGCAGGCGTTCATCGAGGAGTGCCGCAAGATCGGCACCAGCGAGGAGGCGCTCGCCAAGGCCGAGAAGAAGGGCTTCGACACGGGCATCGTCGCGGTGCACCCGTTCAAGCCGGATGTGAAGCTGCCGGTCTACGTGGCCAACTTCATCGTCATGGGCTACGGCACCGGCGCCATCTTCGGCTGCCCGGCGCACGACCAGCGCGACCTCGACTTCGCCCGCAAGTACGGCCGCCCGGTAGTGCCCGTCGTGCTGCCGCAGGGGGCCGACCCCAAGACCTTCGCCATCGGTACGGAGGCTTACGTCGGCGACGGCACCATGGTGAACTCCGAGTTCCTCGACGGGCTCGGCATCGAGGCCGCCAAGGACCGGATCGCGGAGCTACTGGAAGAGCGAGGTATTGGTTCGCGCCAGGTCAACTACCGGCTGCGCGACTGGCTGATCTCGCGCCAGCGCTACTGGGGTTGCCCGATCCCGGTCATCCACTGCGCGACCGACGGCATCGTGCCGGTGCCGGTCGAGCAGCTGCCCGTGACGCTGCCGGACGACGTGAGCTTCGACAAGCCGGGCAACCCGCTCGACCACCACCCCACCTGGAAGCATGTCACATGCCCCAAGTGCGGGCAGCCGGCGGTGCGCGAGACCGATACCATGGACACCTTCGTGGACAGCTCCTGGTACCAGTTCCGCTTCACGGCGCCCAAGGCCAAGACGCCGACCGACAAGAAGGCCGTGCAATACTGGGTGCCGGTGGATCAGTATATCGGCGGCAAGGAGCACGCCGTCCTGCACCTGCTCTACGCCCGCTTCTTCACCCGCGGCATGAAGGCAACCAAGCATGTGCCCATCGACGAGCCGTTCGCGTCGGTGTTCACGCAGGGCATCGTGGTGCACGAGACCTACCGGTCGCACAACGGCGGCCAGTGGCTGATGCCCTCCGAGGTGCGCCTCGAGGGCGAGGGCGCCGAGCGCAAGGCCTTCCACGCCACCACCGGCGCTCCGGTCGAGATTGGCCCGATCGAGAAGATGTCCAAATCCAGGAAGAACGTGGTCGACCCGGACGACATCATCGCCCACTACGGTGCCGATACGGCGCGGCTGTTCATCGTCTCCGACAGCCCCCCGGACCGCGACATTATCTGGACCGAGGCGGGCGTGGCCGGCGCCGGCCGGCAGGTGCAGCGCATCTCACGCCTGATCGACCAGGTGGTAGAGACGTGTGCGGCTGCAGGGCTGAACGGAACGCCGCCGGCGTTCGGGCCAGAGGCCCTGGAGCTGCGCAAGATCGCCCACAAGGCGCTCAGCGCCGTGAGCCAGGCCGTCGAGGGGCTGCGCTACAACGTGGGTGTGGCCCAGATGTACGAGCTGACCCATGCGCTGTCGGCCGCCTTGGAAAAGTCGGGCGAAGGCCTCGATTGGGCCATCCGCGAGGCGGCCGAGTTGCTGGTGCAGATGATCGGCCCGTTCATGCCGCACCTGGCCGAGGACTGCTGGGCGCGGCTCGGATACAACACCCTGCTGGCCGATCAGCCCTGGCCCCAGGTCGATCCGGCGTTGCTCGTTGACGATCGGATTACGATTGCCGTACAGGTAAATGGCAAGAGGCGGGACGAGCTTGTCATCGCCCGTACCGCGACCAAGGCCGATATCGAAGCCGCGGCGCTCAAACTGGAGAGCGTCACACGGGCTTTGCAGGGGAAGTCGGTGGCGAGGGTCATCGTCGTACCGCAGAGGATCGTCAATGTCGTCGCCAGAGACGCCGCATGACATCGGCCCGGCTCGGGCATCTGCGTCGCCACGGCGAGCGCGGCTTGGCGTAGGCCTCGTCGTCATGATGGGCGCGGCCCTGGCCGCGTGCGGTGACGCCGGGTTCCGGCCGCTCTATGCGCCGTCCGCTGCGGGCGTGGTGGCCAGCGAGCGCATCAAGGAGGTGGATTTCGCGCCCATCCCTGGTCGCGTGGGGCAGCGCATCCGCAACGGTCTGATCTTCGAAAGCACCGGCGGCGGCTACGCGGCACCGCCGCAGTACCGCTTCGAGGTGGTGCTGCAGGAGAACGTCACGTCCACCCTGGTCAACACCCGTGGCGAGGTTGCCGGCGCCGTCTATCAGGTCCAGGCTTCGTTCCGGCTGATTGACTCCAAGGCCAAGAAGGTAGTGTTCCAGGGCGCCAGCCACGCCCGCGCACCCTTCGAGCGGTTCGAGTCCATCTACTCCAACGTGCGCGCCCGCGAGGACGCCGAGAACCGCGCCGCCACCACCATCGCCAACGATATCAAGACGCGGTTGGCCGCATATCTGTCGCGCCCCGAGGCGAGCTGACCAGCATCGCTTTGTCGAGCATCTTTCGACCCGTCATCCCGGACGGAGCGATGCGAGCACTTGCGCGAGCAGCGCTCGGATCCGGGATCTGCTGAGTTCGACTCGTCGACGGGGGTGCCGGATAGCCTCGCCTCGCTCGGCTTCCGGGATGATGAGGCTCGCTGGCATGAGCCAGTCGGACGCCCTCTGTCAGTGCCTCATGCCGAGGGAAAGCACACGCTTCAGCAGGCTTGACTGGCCGTGGCGCTTGCGCTTGCGCGCGATCGCCTCCTCGCTGACGCACCAGGCCACCTGCAG
>Ga0209382_10003883_pt1 | contig 20441 bp, 18 predicted proteins | sample SoiMetdeltSBSDD5_FD_187599 | JGI IMG/M metagenome (GOLD analysis project Ga0209382, IMG submission 187599) | Bulk soil microbial communities from a Populus tree surrounding site in Tennessee, USA - Soil MetaG P. deltoides SBSDD5 (SPAdes) (version 2) | ecosystem: Environmental > Terrestrial >... | reverse complement strand
GGTCGCCGCGGCTCTGGCCGGCGCGGGCGCCGCCGCCGGTGCCCAGGAGTCGCCCGACTCCGCGACCGCGACCACCGTCGCGGACCAGCCCACCGACTCGAGCACCGACCAGAGCACCGACACCAGTGCCGCCGACTCCACCGACACCACGGCCGCCACCGACACCAGTGCCGCCGACTCCACCGACACCACGGCCGCCGCCGACACCACCGACACCACGGCGGCGGACGACCAGAACGCCGACCCCAACGGCAACATCAACAACCTGCCCCTGAACAGCGGGATCCAGACCGGCACGGTGTTCAACGACACGCCCTACGGCGAGGTCCCCGGCAACACCCCGCAGGTGCTGGTCCTGCGTCCGGGCAGCGGCCGCATCATCCCGATCAACCGGGAGATCCAGATCCGGGCCCGGTTCAAGAACTTCACCCCCGGGTTCTTCTCCGACCCCAAGTCCGAGTACGGCCAGGGCACCCAGCGCCTGGACGCCAACGGCAACCTCGAGGGCCACAACCACGGCTGCTTCCAGCGGGTCGCCCGCGACGGCAGCGTGCCCGCCGAGACCTGCGACTCGTTCGTGGTCCTGTCCCAGGACGGCACCTCGGACATCCTCACCGGCATCATGCCGCCCCTGACCCAGCCCGGCCGCTACCGCCTCTGCGTCGACGCCGCCGCCGAGAACCACTACCCGGCCGCGCGGGCGTTCGCCCAACGCGGTGGCCCGGTCGACTGCGTCCGCGTGCTGGCCATGAACTTCGGCAACCGCGCCGCCCAGCCCGCAACCGCCAACCAGTAGCCCCCTGTCCCTCACCCACCCGACACCAAGTCCAGGAGGAGCATCCTTCATGCTCAGGAGAGTGACGATGGCGGCCGTGGTCGCCGTCGTAACCGCCGCGATCATCGGGCCAGCCGCCCTGGCCCAGAGCAGCGACGACTACTCGACCAAGCAGGTCGAGTACGGCGACGACGTGTACGGCGGCACCGAGGGCGGGACCGATTCCTCGACCAGCGCGAGCAGCCAGTCGGGCGGCGCCTGGACCAAGCTCTCCGCCAAGCTGTCCGGCTCCAACGAGGTCGGCGGTGGCGACCCCAACGGCAGCGGCACCGCCGCGGTCAAGGTGCGCGGCACCGAGATCTGCTTCGACGTGAAGTGGAGCGGCTTCGGGGCGATCATGTCGCACATCCACAAGGCCCCCGCCGGCACCAACGGCGCCGTGGTCGTGCCCTTCTTCACCAGCGAGAGCCCGCTCGACACCAACAGCAAGAGCGGCTGCGTCACCGCCAAGGAGTCCCTGGTCAAGGGCATCGCCGCCAACCCGAGCAACTACTACGTCAACGTCCACTCGCCGGAGTTCCCCAAGGGCGCCGCCCGCGGGCAGCTGGCGGTCGCGGGCGCCAACGACCAGCTCGCCTTCACCGGCGGTCCCATGTCCAAGGGCCTGATGCTGCTGGGCCTGTGCGTCATCGCGGCCGGGTCGACGCTGCTGGCGGTCGGCCAGCGGCGGCGGGTCGCCTACCACCCTCCACGCCACTGACCGACTCCAACTGACAACCCACGACATGCAGCACCTTGGCGACCCGGTCGACGGCCGTCCGTCCAGGAGGGAGCGGACGGACCGGAGGTCCGAAGGCGGCGTCGGCAACATCGACGCGAACCTGGGGACGCGGGCCACTCGCACCGGTCGCCAGGCAGGCAGGGAGGGGCAGGCTACGGGAGACCTGCCCCTCCCGCCGCCATCCGCCGGCGCCCTGGCCAGCGGCGTCATCGACGGGATGCTCCTCGGTGTGCTGGTCTGGGCGATCCTGGTCCTCACGCTGCTGCCGGCACTGAAGGTGTCGGTGGCGGCGCTGTTCCCGACGCTGCTCGCCTGCCTGTGCGCCGGCGGCGTGGTCGGCCCGGGCGTGCAGGCCGCGCTGCGGGCCGGGCGGCACCGGCGGCCCCCCCTCCCGGCCGCGGTCGGTCCGGGCCGGCGGCGGGTCGTCATCCTCGGCGGCGGGTTCGGGGGCGTCAGCGCCGCCCGCCGCTTCGAGCAGCTCCTCCCCTGGACCCCCTGGCTGGACGTGACCCTGGTCAGCCAGCGCAACCACCTGCTGTTCACCCCGATGCTGGCCGAGGTCGCGGCCGGCTCGGTCGAGGCCGGCAACGTCGGGGTGCCGCTGCGGGCGGCCTGCCCGCGGACCCGGTTCCACCGGGCCGAGGTGCTCGGCGTCGACCCCGACCGGCGGGTCGTCCACCTGCGCCGCGGCGACGCCCTGGAGACCCTGCCCTACGACCACCTGGTGCTGGCCCTCGGGGCCGTGCCCAACTTCCGCGACCTGCCCGGCGTCGCCGCCAACGCCCTGACCCTGGCCACCCTGGAGGACGCCCGGCGGCTCCGCGACCACGTCCTGGGGCGGCTCGAGCAGGCCGACCAGGAGCCCGACCCGGCCGAGCGGCGCCGCTGGCTCACCTTCGTCGTCGCCGGCGGCGGGTTCGCCGGCACCGAGGCCGTGGCCAGCCTCTTCGACCTGGTCCACAGCGTGCTCCGCTACTTCCCCCGCGTCCGGGCCGGCGAGCCCCGCTTCCTGCTGGTCCACTCGCGCGAGCGCATCCTGCCCGAGCTCGGCGACCGGCTGGCCGGCCACGCCAGCGGCAAGCTGGTCGCCCGCGGGATCGAGCTGCGCCTCGGGGTCACGGTGGCCGGCGCGGACGCCGACGGGGTCCGGCTCAGCGACGGCGAATGGGTGGCGGCCCGCACGCTGGTCTGGGCCGCCGGGACCCGCCCCAGCCCGGTGTCCCTGGTCACCGGCCCCCAAGGATCGGTCCGGCAGGCCGTGCCCGGGGGCGGGGCCGTCCCGGTCGACCGGACCCTGCGGGTCAGAGGCACCGGCGACATCTGGGCGGTGGGGGACTGCGCCCGCGTCCCCGACCTCTCCCGCCGGGGGACGACCTGCCCGCCGACCGCCCAGCACGCGGTCCGCCAGGGCCGGGCCGTGGCCGACAACGTCATCGCCGCCATGACCGGCGCCGCGCCCGAGCCGTTCCGCTTCCGCGGCCTCGGGTTCCTGGTCCCGCTGGGACGCCAGAGCGCCGCCGCCGAGCTGCGCGGGCTGCGCTTCTCCGGCCTGCCCGCCTGGCTGCTGTGGCGGGGTGTCTACCTGTGGAAGCTGCCCGGGCACCAGAAGCGGCTGCGGGTCCTGCTCGACTGGACGGTCGAGCTGCTCTTCCCGAGGGACATCTCCCTCACCACCTCCGAACGGCATCCCGCCTCCCAGGACGTCGAATGAGCGTGGCCAGGACCGAGACCGTCAGGGGGGGCGGTCACGGCTCGGCCGCGCGGGCGGTGGCCGCCGGCGCCCCGGCCGGGGTGGTCGGAGGGCTGGCCTTCGGGGCCGCCATGGCCCAGCTGGGCGTGCTGCCGACGGTGGCCACGCTGGTCGGGCTGGGCTCGTCCAGAGCCGGGTTCGCGGTGCACATGGCCATCTCGGCGGTGGTCGGGGCCGGCTTCGGGCTGATGGTCCGGCGCCAGCGCTGCGGCCCCAGCGAGACGGTGTTCCTCGGCGCCGCCTACGGGGCCCTGTGGTGGTGCATCGGGCCCCTGACCCTGCTGCCGCTGGCCCTCGGCCAGGCCCCGGCCTGGGACGTGGCCGCCGCCCAGCGGGAGTTCCCCGGCCTGCTCGGCCACCTGGTCTTCGGAATGGGGACGGCGCTGGTGTTCGTGGTCCTCCACGGCCCCGGCGATCCCGGGCGGGTCAGGCGCCCGGTCGGGGTCGGGACGCTGGTCCGCGGGCTGCTGGCCGGCCTGCTGGCGGCGCTGGCCCTGCGGGCGGTCCTGCACGGCCGGGCGCCGGCCGTGGTCCCCGCGATCGCGGTCGGGCTCGCCCAGGCGGCCCTGTCGCCCCGGTCCGACCAGGGGATCGGGGCCGCGCTGGTCCGCGGCCAGGGCTACGGGTTCGTGGCCTGGGTGGTGGGGGAGCTGACCGTGCTGCCCCTGCTGGCCGACGCCGGGCTGCGCTGGTCGCTTCCGGAGGCGCGGGCCAGCTTCCCCGACCTGCCCGGCTGGCTGCTGCTGGGCGCCCTGGCCGCCGCGATCGGCACCGTCCTGGGCCGCCTGGCCCCGCTGCTGTCCTCCGAGCATCTGCGCGCCTACTCGGGCGCGGCCGCGGGCAGCGGCGTGCTGGCCGCGGCCCTGCGGGGGGCGGTGGCGGGGCTGCTCGGCGGGGCGGTGATCAGCCAGCTGATGCTGCGCGGGGCCGTGCCCGAGGTCGCCGAGCGGCTCACCGGCTCCAACGGGCCGCTGGCCGGGATCGCCGTCAACCTGGCCATCGGCGTGGCCATCGGCGTGTCCTACGGGCTGCTGTTCCGCCGGCTCGGCCAGGACGTCACCTGCGCGCTCGGCTGGGGCCTGTCCTACGGGTTCCTGTGGTGGGTCCTGGGCCCGCTCACCCTGCTGCCGGCCCTGCTCGGGGGCGACCCCGAGTGGAGCGCGGCCGCGGCCGGCGGGGCCATGTCCGCCCTGGCCGGCCACCTGGTCTACGGCGGCTGCCTCGGGGTCGTCTTCCACCTGCTGGAGGCGCCGTTCGGGGTGCCATGGCTGGCCCGGACCCGGGCCGAGGCGCTACGCGCCCTGCGCCGCCGTGAGGAGCTGTTGGCCGCCACCCCCGCCCTCTCGGCGGTGCTGCTGGCCATGCTCCTGACCGTGCAGGTGGTCACCATCGGCGCCTGACAGCAGGGGCAGGGGGGAGTTCGGCCGAGGGTCGGGCCAGGTCAGGTGTGCTGGAACAGCTGGTAGACCGGCGGGAAGGTGCCGACCAGGCCGATGAGCAGCAGGAACATGGTCAGCAGGAAGCCCCTGGACAGGCTGAGCTCGCGGTCACGCAGGCGGAAGTGCAGGTTCACCCAGACGATCACGTAGATGATCGACGCCACCGTGGCCTTGCCGGTGAGCGGCCCCGAGGGGGCGTACAGGTTGAGCAGGTCGGCGAACTCGCTGGACGCGGCCGAAGCCACGGTGAGCAGCCCCAGGGCCGCGCACCCGGCGCCGGCGGCGACGGTCGCGGCGACAATCCCGCCGTTGGGCTCGGTCTCGCTGGCCTGCATCATGCGCCTCCTGGAAGGTCGGGATCATCGAGTTCGTAGGTGTCGAGCCGGCGGCCGCGGCCGCCCGGCCACGGCAACACCGTGGCCAGGACGGGTTCGTCCTCCGCACCAGCGTCCGCCCCCGGGGCGCCAGCCCCCGGAACGCCGCTCTCGGGCCGGTCCGCGGGCGCCTCCGGCCGGTCCGGACCCTCGACCTGGGCGGCCAGGGTGCCGTGGAGGCGGAGGCCGGCGGCGGCCAGGGCGCCGAGGCCGAGGCCGATCTTGGCGGTGACGGCGCCGCGGACCATCCAGTCGGGAAGGGTGCTGGCGAGCTGGGAGCGGAGCAGGAAGCCGACGTCCCCGAGGCCGCCCACGACCGTCAGCAGCCCGGCGGCGAGCAGGAGCTGGAACAGCCCGCTCTCGACCCGGCGCCGCAGCAGCTGGCGGATGGCCAGCCCGGCCACGACCCACCCGGCCGCCGAGGCCGCGAGCGACGGCAGCTTGCTGGCCAGCGGCGCCTGGGCGGCCGTCCAGGCCCCGGCCGCCTGGACCAGGTCGAGGGCCACGACCAGGGCGAGCGCGGCCACCAGGGCGTCGCTCCAGCGGCGGGCCCGGCCGGCCGCCACCACCGCCATGGCCAGCGATGCGGCCCCGGCCAGCCATGGCAGCGGCGACGGCCCCGGCACCCAGCGGACCTCGCCGATCACGTCGACGACGTGTCCGCCGGTGCGGAGCTTCACGGTCCACTCGGGGACGACCAGGTGCGGCGACCCGGGTGCCCGCCGCACCTGGGCGGGCGGCTGGTCGGCCTCCCGGTGGGCGCGCCGGTCGCGCCAGGTCACCGACTGGCCCCGGTCGACCCGGTGCCAGCTCGCCGGGGCCCCGGGGTCGACGGCGGCCGGCGGCGGGCTGTCGGCCCGGCGCGGCCCGGCCATCCGTAAGGTCGGCGACCGCGAGTTCTCGAACACGCCCCGTGGCCCGACCCGCAGCCAGGGCTCGAGCTGGTAACCGAGCACGACCACGTCCCGGGGGCCGGTGTTCACCAGGCGGAGCCGGGTGCCGGCGTCGACCAGCTCGACCGTGAGGCCGGGCACGGGCGGCCGCACGGCCAGGACCCGGGCCCGGTAGTTGCTCGGCTCCACCCCGCCCAGCGAATGCGCGCCCACCGGCGGCGCGACCAGCACCACCGCGAGCAGGGCCAGCGCCACGGCGGTCACCGCCAGCAGCACCGTCGGCCAGGGGCGCCGGCGAGGGTGGGTCGGATGCATGGGCGTGGGTCGTCCTCCCTCACCGCACCGTGACGGCGCCCTCCATCATCTGGAGGTGGTACTTGCAGTAGAAGCGGTACAGGCCGGGCTTGGCCGGGGCGGTCAGCTGGATGGTGGTGGTGGCGTCGACCGGCAGGTTCTTGGCCACCTTGGCCGCCTTGAAGGTGAAGTTGTGCTGCATGTAGTCGGCGTTGGCCACCTTGAGGGTGACCTTCTGCCCGGCCGCGACCACCAGGTGCTCCGGCTTCCAGATGAAGTTCACGGCCGTCTTGGGCAGTGGGGGCACGGTCATGACGACCACCCCGTCGCGCGGGGCGATCGGCGGGGTGTACTGGGCCGTGCCGCCGTGGCTGTGGTCGGGGACGTGGCCGGCGTGGGCGTTCGCCTGGGTGACCCCGCCGGCCGCGCTGGCCTGGCCTTCGGGAGCCGACCGGCGGGCCGTGATGGCCCAGCCGGCGGTGCTGATCAGGGCGACGACGAGCAGGACCACGACCAGCCATGGGGGACGCTGCATGGACACGGGACCTCGCTGGGGGGCGCGAGTGGATCTGGAATGGAACTCCCCGCGGCCCTCCCGGATTCCCACCAGATCCCGGTCCACGGCCACGGTCGGTAGGATGGTCGGGGGCCCCGACCACGCGCAGCAGAGGAGACCCGAGACCCATGCCCACCGATCACGGACCCGAGCTGGAGGGGCTGCGCAAGCGGCTCGCCGACGCGAAGGAGTTCCTTTGACCTGGCGGGCAAGGAACGGGAGCTGGCCACCCTGCGCGAGCAGGCGGCCGCGCCCGACCTGTGGGACGACCCGGAGCGGGCCCGCCGGGTGATGAGCCGGCTGGCCGCCGTCGAGGGCGACCTCGAGACGGTGGCCCGGCTCCAGGGCCAGCTCGAGGACCTCGAGACGCTGAACCAGCTCGCCCTCGAGGAGGACGACGACTCGGTGGCCGGCGAGCTCACCCAGGGGCTGGCCGCCCTGGCCGCGGCCGTCGAGGACGTCGAGGTGCTGGCCCTGCTGGGCGGGGAGTTCGACGACCGGGACGCGATCGTCACCATCCACCCCGGCGCCGGGGGGACCGAGTCCCAGGACTGGGCCGAGATGCTGTGGCGGATGCTCCAGCGCTGGGCCGAGCGGCGCGGGTTCAAGGTGACGGTCAACGACTACCAGGAGGGCGACGAGGCCGGCATCAAGTCGGTCACCATGACCCTCGAGGGCCCGCGGGCCTACGGGCTGGTCTCGACCGAGGCCGGCACCCACCGGCTGGTCCGGCTGTCCCCCTTCGACCAGGCCAGGCGGCGCCACACCTCGTTCGCGGCCGTCGACGCCATCCCGGTGCTGGAGGACGAGGACACCCCCGAGATCGACGACGCCGACCTCCGCATCGACGTCTACCGCTCTTCGGGGCCGGGCGGCCAGGGCGTCAACACCACCGACTCGGCGGTGCGGGTCACCCACCTGCCGACCGGGATCGTGGTCGCGGTCCAGAACGAGCGCTCCCAGCTGGCCAACAAGACGATCGCGCTCAAGATCCTGGCCGCCCGGCTGGCCGAGCGGGCCCGCAAGGAGCGCGAGGCCCAGCTGGCCGCCCTGCGCGGCGACCGCGGCGAGATCGCCTTCGGCAGCCAGATCCGCTCCTACGTCCTGCACCCCTACCAGATGGTCAAGGACCACCGCACCAACGTCGAGACCGGCAACATCCAGGCGGTCCTGGACGGCGACCTGGACCAGTTCGTGGCCGCCGAGCTCCGCCGCCGCGCCACCGACCACGGCGACGGCTGACCGGCTCCCGACGGCCGCCGCCGGGGGCCCGGTCGGCCCTCCCAGGCGGCCGAGCCCTCGTAGACTACGGTCGTGCGAACCCGGGCTGGCCTGCGCGCCTCCAAGCTGCTCGCGCTGCCGGGCGCCCCGGCGGCGGCCGTCGGGCTGCTGGTCGCCGTCTACGTGGCCACCTTCGGCACCCTGACCTGGGCCCAGCAGGCCAACTTCGGCACCTTCGGCTACGACATGGGCCTGTACGACCAGGGGATCTGGCTGCTGTCGCGGTTCAAGGACCCGTTCGTGACCATCCGCGGGCTCCACTACTTCGAGCACCACGTCAACCTCATCACCGTGCTGTTCGTGCCCGCCTACTGGCTCGGGGCCGGCCCCACGTTCCTGTACCTGGTCGAGACGGTGTGGATGGCCCTGGGGGCGGTGCCGCTGTTCCTGCTGGCCCGGGACCGGCTGCGCAGCGGCTGGCTGGCCGTGGCCGTGGCCGGCTGCTTCCTGCTGTACCCCGCCCTGGAGTGGATCAACTGGTGGCACTTCCACCCCGACGCCCTGGCCATCACGCCGCTGCTGTTCGCCTGGTGGCTGGCCCGCCGGCGGCGCTGGGGCTGGTTCGCGGTCGCGGTCGCGGTCGCGCTGGCCTGCAAGGAGGACGCCGCCCTGGCCGTGCTCATGATGGGGCTGGTCCTGGCCGTGCTCGGGGAGCGGCGGCCCGGCCTGCTCACCGCCGCCGCCGGGGCCGGCTGGTTCCTGCTCGCCACCAAGGTGGTCATCCCGGCCGCCGGCGGCGGGGACGGGCCGTTCTACGAGGAGCTGTTCCCGGGCTTCGGCGACTCCCTCGGCCAGATCGTCTGGACCATGGTCGCCCACCCGAGCCGGCTGCTGGGCCTGGCCACCCGGCAGGACCGGCTCACCTACTACTGGCGGGTCCTGGCCCCGGTGGCCTTCTTCCCCCTGGCCGCCCCGCTGGTCCTGCTGATCGCCCTGCCCCAGACGGTGGTCAACGTGACCTCGGGCCACGCCCTGACCCACGACTTCCACTACCACTACACCTCGATCGTCCTGGCCGGGGTGTTCCTGGCCACGGTGGAGGGGATGGCCAGGGCCGCCCGGAGCCGGACGGCCCGCCGGGTGCTGGTGGCCGTGCTGGTGGCGACCTCGCTGGTGACCAACGTGGCCTGGTCGCCGTCACCGATCGGGCGCGACTACGACAACGGCATCTGGGCCAGGGCCGAGCCCCGCCACGCCATCGTGCGGGCCGCCCTGCGGCTGGTCCCGGCCGACGCCGGGGTGTCGGCCTCCTACAACCTGATCCCGCACCTCACCCACCGCGTCGACGCCTACGAGTTCCCCAACCCCTGGCGGGTCACCAACTGGGGCGCCCACGGCGAGAACCCGCCCGACCCGGACACGGTCGACTACCTGGTCATCGACGAGCGGCTGCTGGGCGACCAGCGGCCGCTGTACGATCGCTTGCTCGGCCCCTACGGGGGGTACAGGAAGGTGTTCGCGTCCGACGGCATCGTCGTCGCCACCCGCCGTGACGGAGGTGAGGGGACCGACGCCGATTCGTGACCTGGCCGCCGGGCCGGACCGTCGAGGATGCGCTAGGCTTGACGGCCCGTGCCCGCATCGAGAGATGGGAGTGCGTCCCTGAACGTCATGGCAGGCCTCTACGGGCGCTGGCGCCACCTGGTCCACGAGCTGGCCAAGTTCGGCATCGTCGGCGCCGTCAACACCGTCCTCGACTTCGGGCTGGCCAACCTGCTGTATCTGGGCCTGGGCTGGCCGTCGCTGGCCGCCAAGTCGGCCTCGGTGGCGGTGGCCGCCACCTCCTCGTACTTCATGAACCGGCACTGGACGTTCCGGCACCGCGCCCGCACCGGCCTGCGCCGCGAGTACACCCTGTTCTTCCTGCTGAACGGGGTCGGGCTGCTGATCTCGGACGCCTGCATCCTGATCGTGGAGCGGGGCTTCGGCAAGACCGGCGCCCTCTGGTTCAACCTCGCCCAGGTGGCCGGGCTGGCCCTGGGCATGGTGTTCCGGTTCACCACCTACAAGCGGTGGGTGTTCGTGTCGCCGGAGCGGGCCGCGGCCCGGACGGTGGCCGAGGGCTCGGTGGCCGAGCTCGACGACGGCACGGATCAGCCGGCCGGGTCGCGCACCGGCGTCTCGTCGTAGACGCCCCTGGCCGCCGCCCGGCGCACCTTCCACACGTCGGCCACCATCCGCAGCGCGTCCCCGCCCAGGTGGACCGTGCTGCCCTGGCGCTCCTCGGCCCTGACCGGCACCTCGACCACCTCGATGCCGAGGCGGCGGGCGATCCACAGGGCCTCGGCGTCGAAGGCGAACCCGTCCACCCGGGCCCGGCGGAAGGTCGCCTCGGCGGCGCCGCGGCGGAAGCCCTTGAGCCCGCACTGGGTGTCGTGGAAGGGCAGGCCGAGCAGCAGCCGCATCACCCGGTTGAACACCCGGCTGGCCAGCCGGCGCAGCGGCGAGCCGGCGCCGGCCCGGCCGCCCAGGCGGGCCCCGATCGCCACCGGGGCCCGGTCGAGGGCGGCCACCACCCGCTCCAGCTGCTCGGGCCCGTAGGAGCCGTCGGCGTCGGTGAACACCACCAGCTCGCCCTGGGCGGCCCGGATGCCGGTCCGGACCGCGTAGCCCTTGCCGTGGTTGCGGGTCGTCCGCAGCACCCGGACCCGCGGGTCGGCGGCCGCGACCTGGTCGGCGATGGCGGTGGTCCCGTCGGTGGAGCCGTCGTCGACCACGACCAGCTCGACCTCGGCCCGGTCGGGCGGGAAGTGGGCCAGGTAGGCGGCCAGGGTGCCGGGCAGCCGCTCGGCCTCGTCCAGGCAGGGCAGCACGATCGACAGGCTCGGCCCGGCGGGCGCCCGGCCGGTCACGGCGCGGCCTCCCGGCGCTCCAGCACGACCACGTTCTGGCGGTCCAGGGCGGTCCGCCAGGCCGGGTCGGCCTGGAGCCGGTCCAGCAGCTGCCGGTCCTGGTCGCCGAGCAGGTCGCGCTGGACGACCACGAACCGGAGCCGCTCCAGCGTCGCCCGGGGGTGCTCGTCGCCGGCCAGGCCCCAGTTGACGGCCCGGAACGGGTTGGGGAACTCGTACACCTCGTCCCGGTGGCCCAGGTGGGGGACCAGGTTGTACTGGGCGCTGACCGGCGCCCCCTCGGGCACCAGGGCCAGGGCCTGGCGCCGGACCTGGTCGGCCGACCCGGCCGGGACGGCCACCGGGTCGCGGTCCCACGGCGCCGGCCCGTAGCGCCAGCTGGTGAGGCAGGCCACCACCACCAGCAGGACCAGCAGGGGGGCGAGCAGCCGCCGGCGGGCCGAGCGGACCGCGGCCAGCCCGGCCACCGCCCCGGCGGCCAGCAGGGGCGCGGCCGTGGCCAGGTAGTGGAAGCGCAGCTGGTGGTGCTCGGGCTGGATCGCGGCCAGGTTGAGCAGCAGCGGCGGGGCCACCGGGAGCAGCCACCTGGGGGCCAGCAGGGGCAGGCCGAGCAGCGGCAGGAACACCAGCAGCAGGTAGAACAGGCCGTCGTTGGCCATGCCGGTCTGGAGGGCGTGGCCGGCCATGGTGGGCAGGGCCCGCACCAGGGCCCACGGCCCCGTCCCGGCGATGCCGTAGTCGGTCTCGAACAGCCGCGTGACCCGGCCGGCGTGCAGCGGCACCAGCACGTAGGTGGCGACCAGGAACCAGGCCAGGCCGGCCCCGGCGGTGCGCCAGCCGACCCTCCGGTGCCCGCCCACGACCAGCAGCAGGCCGAACCCGGCCACGACCAGCCCGACCTCCTCGCCGCAGAGCGCGGCCAGGGCCAGCCACAGGGCCATGGCCGGCCAGCGGCGGCGGTCGGCCGCCAGCACGGCCAGGGCGAGCAGGCCGGCGGCGATCGCCTCGGGATGGAACTGCCAGCTGATCGCCCACTGCACCCCCGGGTAGGCCAGGTAGGCCACGGCCACGGCCAGCCCGGCCGCCGGGTGGCCGAGGTGGCGGCCCCCAAGCCGGTACAGGACCACCGCCGGCAGGGCCAGGAACAGCACCTGGAGCAGCAGCAGCAGGCGCGGGTCGGCCCACAGCCGGTACAGGGGCGCGACCAGGACCATGATGTAGGCGGCGTGCTGGCCGAACAGGTCGAGGCCGCGGACGGTCACGAACGGCGCCCGGCCCCGGGACAGCAGCCAGGTCGCCTGGTCGTAGATGCCCAGGTCGAAGCCGTAGGTGCCGAAGCGTTCGTGGACCGTCCAGGTGGTGGCCACGAACGCGACCACGAACACGGCCAGGGTGAGGCCGAGGGCGAGCGCGCACAGTGCGGGCCCGGAGATCCTGGTCGCCTCGACCAGCCGCCGCCCCATCCCGAGCAGGGCACGCTCGACCCACAGCTCACCGGCTGTCGCGGGCCCCCGATCCGGGAGGGTAGCCGGGGGCGGGGTGGAGGGCTTCGGGCTGTCCACAGCCTCCGGCCCGGGGGCGACGACCGGGATGCCGAAGCGGCCCAGGCGCCGGGGCGGCGGCCGGCCGGCCGGCGGGGCCAGCAGCTCGACCTCGGCGGAGTGGTTGAAGGCGTCGGGGCTCAGGGGGCGGGGGAGGCCGAACGCCTCGGCGTGGCGCTCGGGGTAGTCGCCGGTGTCGTCCAGGTCGAACAGGTGCAGGTTGGGCAGGACGTCGGCCGCCTCCTCGAGGGCGGCCAGGTCGGCGTCGGTGGCCGGCCGGTCGACGGCCAGGGTGAGCCGGCAGCGGCCGCGCCGGTCGAAGGAGAGGGTGGCCGCCCGCTCCTCGTCCAGCGGCAGGTCGACCGCGGGCAGCCACGACCCCTGCCACCGGGGCGCCGGCGCCGGGGAGGCCGGGGCGACCCGAGGGGGCATTACCATGTCGATCCTGGTTTCATGGCTGCTGGCGACCACGACCCGAGGAGGCGGCACTGGCGACGATCGCGGCCTTCGCCCGCGAGGGGCTGACCGCTGCCCGCACCCGGACGGTGTGGGTGCAGCGCGGCCTCACCATGCTGACCTTCGGCGCCATCTACCTCGTCCTTCTCAAGACATTGCAGTGGAACCTTATCCTGACCCGGACGACGGCGGCGGGCGGCGACATGGGGTCGCACCACTACGTGGCCACCTTCCTGCGCGAGGACCTGCTGCCGAGGGGGCGGGTGAGCGGCTGGGCGCCCGGCTGGTTCGCCGGCATCCCCATGCTGACCTTCTACTTCCCGCTCCCGTACGTGCTGATCGCCGTGCTCACCCTCCCCCTGGGCGACCAGGTCGCGTTCAAGCTGGTGACCGCGCTGGGCCTGCTCCTGCTCCCGTTGACCTGCTGGGCGTCGTTCCGGCTGCTGCGCCTGCGCGAGCCGGCCCCGCTGCTGGCCGCCTGCGCGGCCACCGTGTTCCTGTTCATGACCCAGGTCACCCCCACCCAGGAGTTCACGATCTGGGGCGGGAACATCGCCAGCACGATGGCCGGGGAGTTCCCCTTCTCGATCTCCTTCGCCCTGCTGCCGCTGGCCCTGGCCGTGCTCTGGCGGGTCTGCGAGGACGGCAAGGGCTGGCGGGCCGCCGCCCTGCTCGTCTCGGCGCTGGTGCTGTGCCACATCCTGACCACCATCGTGCTCGTGCTCGGCGTGGCCGTGCTGGTCCTGCGGCGTCCCCTGGCCACGGCCCTGGCCTCGTTCCGGCGGCTCGCCCTGGTCATGGTGGTCGCGTTCTGCCTGACCGCCTTCTGGGCCCTGCCGTTCGTGCTGCGCGTGCAGTACACCGCGCACTTCCGCTGGACCCAGCTCACCGACTACAGCCTGCTGTTCCCCGACGACATCCGGCCCTACCTGCTGCTGACCCTGGTCGGGCTGGTGGTGGCCGTGGTCAGGGGCGAGCGGCGGGTGCTGCTGTTCGCCTGGCCGGGCGCGGCGGCCGCGTTCGTGTTCGTGGCCCTGATCCGGGTGGCGCCCGAGGCGGCCCTGTGGAACGCCCGCATGCTGCCCTTCCTGTACCTGTTCTCCCTGCTGGTGGCCGCCTACGGGGCCTCGGTGGTGGCCGTGTGGCTGGCCGAGCTGCTCCAGCGGCGCACCGGGGTGTCGCTGCGCTACGCCTGGCTGGCCGTGGTCGCGCTCATGGTCGTGACCCCGGTGATCGGGTCCTGGCGTCACCGCGGGTTCGTGCCCAGCTGGACCAAGTACAACTACGAGGGCTTCGAGGTCAAGGACGGCTGGCCCGAGGCCAGGGCGCTGTTCGACACCCTGGCCACCCTGCCCCCCGGGCGGGTCATGTGGGAGTTCAACCACGACTACGAACGCTTCGGCACCACCAGGACGCTGGAGAACATCCCCGTGTTCGCCGGCCAGCCGACCATGGAGGGGCTGCTGATCGAGTCGTCGATCAACGCCCCCTTCCACTTCATCAACCAGGCCGAGACCTCCCAGGACGAGACCAAGGCGGTGCCCGGCATCGAGTACCCGGACTTCGACTTCCCGACCGGCCTGGCCCACCTGCGGCTGTACGGCGTCCGCTACTACGTCGCCTACGACGCCTGCGAGAACGACCAGAAGCAGTGGGTGCCCTGCGCCGAGCTGGGCCGACGCGACCAGGAGACGCAGGCCGCGGCCGCGGCCGGGCTGCCGGTGGTCGCGCGCAGCGGCCGCTTCACCATCTACCGGGTCGGGACCGGCGACCTGGTCGAGGTGCCCAGGTACCGGCCGGTGCTGGTCGACCACCGCGACTGGCGGGCCAACGGGCTGGACTGGTACGCCCACCCCGAGTGGCTCCAGACCCCGCTGGCGTTCGCGTCGGCCGACGACCCGGCGGCCCGGGCCGCCTTCGCCAAGTCGGGGCCGCCGCCGCTGACCAGCCTGCCCCGGGAGCGGCTGCAGCGGCCGGGCGAGCTGGCCGCCACGACCAGCCGGACCGGCGACGTGGTCAGCTTCCACACCGACCGGGTCGGCGAGCCCCACATCGTCAAGGTCTCCTGGTTCCCCAACTGGAGGGTCGAGGGCGCCGAAGGCCCCTGGATGCTGTCGCCAGGGCTCATGGTGGTCGTCCCCACCCAGCCCGATGTGCGTCTCAGCTACCGCGACACCCCGGTCGAGCTGGCCGGCAAGGCGCTCACGGTGGCCGGGTTCGGGGCGCTGCTGGCCCCGACGGTGATCGGCCGGGTCCGGGCCAGACGGCGCCGACATCCCTGATTTCCCCCGGCAGGTCTGGTATGGTCTTGCGTTGTCCAGGCCGACGGCCCACGGGGAGGCCCCCAACTTCCCGCCCGTGCAGCCCCGACGAGCGAAAGGCCATACCCGCCCCGTGATCAAGCTCGACCATGTCAGCAAGTCGTACGGGAACGACGTCCTCGCCCTCGACGAGGTGTCCGTGGAGGTCGGCAAGGGCGAGTTCGTCTTCGTGGTCGGCCAGTCCGGCTCCGGCAAGTCGACCTTCCTCCGCCTGCTGACCAAGGAGGAGCGGCCCACCTCGGGGCGGATCTGGGTGGCCGGCAAGGAGCTCAACCGGCTGGCCTCCTGGAAGGTACCGGCCCTGCGCCGCTCCATCGGCTGCGTGTTCCAGGACTTCAAGCTGCTGTCCAACAAGACCGTGCGCGAGAACGTCGCCTTCGCGCTCGAGGTCATCGGGGCCCGCCGGCACTCGATCGAGCGGACCGTCCCCGAGGTACTCAAGCTGGTCGGCCTCCAGGACAAGACCGACCGCTTCCCCCACGAGCTGTCCGGGGGCGAGCAGCAGCGGGTCTCGATCGCCCGGGCGTTCGTCAACCGGCCCCTGCTGATGCTCTGCGACGAGCCGACCGGGAACCTGGACCCGACCACCTCCCAGGACATCATGCGGCTGCTGGAGCGGATCAACCGCACCGGGACCACCGTGGTCATGGCCACCCACGACGAGCGCATCGTCGACCAGATGCGCAAGCGGGTGGTCGAGCTGGAGCACGGCAAGGTCGTCCGCGACCAGGAGCGGGGGGTGTACGACCTTGGCGTTTAGGCTCTCGTACATCGCCGTCGAGGCCTACCGTGGGTTCCGCCGCAACCTCCTGCTGGCCATCTCGATGGTGATCATCGTGGCCATCAGCCTGACCCTGTTCGGGATCGCCCTGCTGGCCGGCAAGCAGGTGTCGCTGTTCGGCGGCTACTGGTCGGACAAGATCGAGGTGTCGGTCTTCCTCGCCCCCAAGGTCCCCGCCGAGCAGCGCGACACCATCCGCCAGCAGCTGGAGGCGGTGCCGGCGGTGGAGCGGGTCTACTACGAGTCCAAGGAGGACGCCTACACGCGCTTCCGGGACCAGTTCAAGGACTCGCCCGACATGGTCCGCAACGTCAGCCCCGACGTGCTGCCCGAGAGCTACCGGGTCAAGCTCAAGGACCCGACCCAGTTCGCCCAGGTCCACGACCTGTTCTGCTCCGGAAGGTTCAACGACCGCGGCAAGGAGATCTGCAACCCGGGCATCGACTCCGTGATCGACCAGAAGAAGCTGGTCGAGCGGCTGTTCGCGGTCCTCAACATGCTCAAGAACTCCTTCTTCGTGCTGGCCGCGGTGCTCGGCATCGCCGCGGTGGTGCTGATCGCGGTGACGGTCCGGGTGGCCGCGTTCGCGCGCCGCAAGGAGACCCAGATCATGAAGCTGGTCGGGGCCTCCAACACCTACATCCGGCTGCCGTTCCTGGCCGAGGGCGTGGTGGCCGGCCTGCTCGGCACCATGATCGCCTTCGGGCTGCTCAGGTCGGGCATGTTCTACCTGGACCGGGTGCGCAACCAGGTGTCGATCTTCCAGATCCTGCCCGCGGTCGGGATGCGCGAGTTCTACTCCTCCTGCATCGTGCTGCTGGCCCTCGGGGTGGTCGCCTCGGCCCTGGCCAGCCTGCTGGCGCTGCGCAAGTACGTGCGGATCTAGGCCGGCGGTCCCCCGGATGCCCAGGCGCGAGCCCCCGGGCACGGTCGTCACCAACCGCCGCGCCCGCCACGACTACCAGATCCTCGAGACCTTCGAGGCCGGGATCGTCCTGCGCGGCAGCGAGGTCAAGACCCTGCGCGAGGGCAAGGCGTCGCTCCAGGACGCCTACGCCGCGGTCGAGGGCGGCGACGTCGTCCTGCACATGCAGATCCCCACCTACTCCCACACCGGCTACGAGGGCCACGAGCCGACCCGGCCGCGCAAGCTGCTGCTCCACCGCAAGCAGATCGACCAGCTGGCGGCCAGGATCAACGAGCGTGGCCTGACCCTGGTCCCGCTGCGCATCTACTTCAAGAACCAGCTGGTCAAGGTCGAGCTGGGCCTGGCCAGGGGCAAGCGCGCCTACGACAAGCGCCAGTCGCTGGCCAAGCGCGACGCCGAACGCGAGATGGCCCGGGCCCGTAAGGCCCGCACCCGCTAACGCGGGGGCGAGCCCCCGCGCACCCCCCAACCCGCCGCACCGCCTGAGCTCAGGCTTCCGGCATGGTGAGCTGACGGTAGCTCTCGGGGTTGCGGCGCAGGAACTCGACCAGGCGCATCGGCGGGTGCCCGGCCACGGCAGCCAGGTCGCCGCTGACCGCCTCCAGGTCACCGTTGGCGATCGCGGTATAGGTCGTCACCCAGCCGGCGACCTCCCAGTCGGGGGCGTCGTAGTGGGCCCGCGACGCGTACGCCTCCTCCAGGGTCTCGGCGTGGTAGCTGATCGTCCGCCCCGCGAACCGCGCCAGCTGCTCGGCCGCCTCGGCCATGGTCAGGGCCTCTGGCCCGGTCATGTCGTAGGTCCGCCCGACGTGCCGGCCGCCCTCCAGCAGCACGGCCACGGCCACGTCGGCGATGTCGTCGCGGGTCACCCCGGCCATCCGCCCGTCCCCGGCCGGCCCCCGGATCACCCCGTCGGCCCCGACCATCAGCGGCAGGAAGTCGAGGTAGAGGTTGTCGCGCAGCATCGTCCAGGCCAGCCCGCTGCCCTTGATGAGCTCCTCGGTGTGCCAGTGGTCGCGCCCGAAGGTGAAGGTGCACTCCGGCGCCGCCCCGAAGAACGAGGTGTAGACGACCCGCTCCACCCCGGCGTCGGTGGCCGCGTCGACCACGTTGGCGTGCAGCCGCAGCCGGTCGGGGTCCTCCGAGGCCGACACCATGAGCAGCGTCCGCGCCCCCTGGAACGCCCGCCGCAGGCGCTCCGGGTCGTCGTAGCTCGCCGCCGCCGCCTCCGCCCCGGCCAGCTCCGGCGCCCGCCCGAGGTTCCTGACGACCAGCCGCTGCCCGACCCCCCGCTCCGCCAGCCGCCGGGCCACCCGCCCCCCGAGCCCTCCGGTGGCGCCGGTCACGGCGATGAGATCGACTCCAGACATGGGCCGAAGCCTATCGGAACAGGACTACAATGGAGGGCGTTGACAACACCATATGGGGGTGCCTGGGTTCGACCGTGACGGATCGATCCAGGGGAAGCGAGCCGGAGTTCGCGGGGCTCCGTAGCAAACCGCGAAAACCATAAGCGCCAAGCCTAACTACGCGCTCGCTGCCTAAGGTTTCTTAGACAGCCGTCCGCCGCTCTTTGCCTGTGGGAGCGGACCGGGCGTCGATAGCAGGCTCACCCGCAGCGGGACGCCAGCGCCCGCCGCGGGAACACCTCAGCTGGCTAGGACCCGGGAGCGTCGCCACCGGACAGCCCGGGTCTGAACCTCAACCGGCGGCTGCGCTCGGAGAATCCCTGGACCGACGCCGCGGGACGGGAGTTCGAGTCTCCCCACCTCCACCAGCAGAGGCAGGTCACCGACCTGCCTCTTTGCTGTCTCGGAGCATCGTCGGGGAACCCTCGGTCCGCGCTGGGTCCGTGGTGGCCTGGGCGTAGGCGTCCCGGAGCCGGTCGACGAGCTGCTGGAGCTCGTCGGGGAACAGGTGGCCGTAGCGGTCCAGGGTCACCGTGGCCGAGGCGTGGCCGAGCTGGGCCTGGACCGCCTTGACGCTGGCGCCCTGGGCGATGAGCAGGCTCGCGCAGGTGTGGCGAAGGTCATGGAACCGCAGGTCCGAGGACACCACCTCGCGGTCGGTGCCCGGCTGGAGGTGGCGGGTGACGAACAGGCCGGCGCGGACCGCGGCCGGCTTGAAGATGCCGGCGACGAACTTCTGCTCGCGCAGTGGGCCACCATGCGGTGCAGTGAACGCTAGGTCGTCGGGGCCATGCGGCCGCTCGGTCAGGTAGGCGGCGAGCTGCTCGCACAGGAAGCGAGGCAGATGCGCGGTGCGGTGGGCGTAGGTCTTGGTCGGCCCCCACGCCAGCCGCCCATCGACCTCGGTGGCGGACTCACTAACCTCGCAGCGGCCACGTAGCAGGTTCAGGTGCCGGACCCGGAGGGCCACCAGCTCGCCGGCGCGGAGCCCGTGTAGGCGGCGAAGCGGACCAGCAGCTCGTAGCGCGGGTCGACGGCAGCGGCCAGGTCCTCGACCTGGCGGGGGCAGCCACCGCGACCAGGAGCTGGAGGACGTTGGACTTGCCGGCCCCGGGCTCCCCACCGAGGAGCAGGTTCCGCTCGGGCAGGGTGACGGTGATCTCGCTGCCGTCCTCATCAACCCCGACCGGGACCGGCTGCCACAGCGACAGCCGGTTGGCCTTGACCAGCGGCCACGGCACCGGGGTGGGATCGGCCAGGGGATCGCGGCGCAGCACCACCACACGGGCGTAACGGGGACTGGCCGGGTCGCGGACCACCCGGACCTCGCGGACCCCGAGGAAGGCGGCGATGCGCTCGGCCTGAGTCTTCAGGTCGGGCACCTGGCTGCCAGCGGGGACGCGGACCCGGAGTTGCTCGCCGGCCCGGGTGAGACGGCAGCGGGTGATGCGCGGAATGCGGTCGTTGATGGTCGCCAACTCGGCGTGGCGGCAGGCCAGCCCCCATCGCCGCCGCAGGTGGGAGCGGAACAGGAGCGGGCTGACTACCTCGCCCTCGCCGACGCGACCCTGCTGCTCGACACGGCGGAGGGGCTCAAGGTGGTCAGCGATGAGCGGGTCAGCCAGCTCGCCGGCAAGGAGCGCGCCGCCGCCAACCAGGTGCCGGTCGGGTCGGCCCTCAAGCTCCGGCGACGCGCCCAGCTCACCCGGGCATTGCGGCGGGCCCGCAACCGCCCCGGGGGCTACTGGGTCGCCGCCGCCGACCCCAGGCCGCCAGCCAGGCCGTCACCGGCACCCTCCCCAGCAGAAGCCTCCGGCGGGCCGTGCTCCTGAGCGACGGCGCCAGCCGGCTGGTCGACCTGTTCGAGCTGGCCACCTGGGAGGAGCTGCTGGCCCTGCTGGACGAGGGCGGCCCCGACGAGCTGCTCCGCCAGGTCCGCGCGGCCGAGGCCACCGACCCCGAAGGGCGCCAGTGGCCCAGGACCAAGCGCAGCGACGACGCCAGCGTCGT
>Ga0209382_10003881_pt1 | contig 20453 bp, 18 predicted proteins | sample SoiMetdeltSBSDD5_FD_187599 | JGI IMG/M metagenome (GOLD analysis project Ga0209382, IMG submission 187599) | Bulk soil microbial communities from a Populus tree surrounding site in Tennessee, USA - Soil MetaG P. deltoides SBSDD5 (SPAdes) (version 2) | ecosystem: Environmental > Terrestrial >... | reverse complement strand
CCGAGATCCAGCCGATGCGCTCCCGAGTCCTGGTCGTGGAGGACAACGTCATCAATCAGAAGCTCGCCTCCCGCATGCTGGAAAAGCTCGGCTGCCGCGTCGACGTGGCCGCCAACGGCCTCGAGGCCGTCGAGGCGATCGGCCGCATCACCTACCACTGCGTCTTCATGGACTGCCAGATGCCGGAGATGGACGGATTCGAGGCGACCCGTGCGATCCGCCGGCGCGAAGCGCTCACCGGCGCGCACATCCCGATCGTCGCCATGACGGCCAATGCGATGGAGAGCGATCGCGAGCAATGCCTGGCCGCCGGGATGGACGACTACGTCTCCAAGCCCGTGCAGCCTGCGGAGCTTCGGTCAACCCTCCAGAAGTGGATTCAGCTCGCCGAAGCCTGACGTCCGACCCAGCAATTGCCGGAAATACTGGGGTTGCCGTCCCGCCGACCACTACCTGTCCGGGTCAAGCTTGACACTCGCGGGGCTCCGAGGCTATAACGAGGCGTCCAAGTTAGTCGTGACGGTTCCTCCACCGCGCAAAGGAGGCCTCGCATGGATCAGGAGCCCCTCATCGAACGACTCACGGCCGAGAACGAGGAGTTCCGGCGCCTCCGCAGCGAGCATCGCGCTCACGATCAAGAGCTCGAGGCGCTCAAAGGAACGATCCCGCTCTCGGCGGAATCGCAGTGGCGGATCAGCGAGCTGAAGAAGCTCAAGCTGATGGCCAAAGACCGGATGGAGACCATCATCCGGCACGCCCGTCCCGGCGTCACCGCCTGACGAAGGCTCGACGGGCGAAGTCGTACAGCCGTCTCTCGCATCTGTCGCCGGCGGGCGACGCCCGCATGGTGGACGTCTCGGACAAGCGCGAGACGGTCCGCGAGGCGGTCGCCCGAGCGATGCTCCGCATGAAGCCGGCGACCCTCCGCGTCATCCGGCGGGGTAACGCGCCGAAGGGCGATGTCCTCGGCGTGGCGCGCACCGCCGGCATCCTGGCGGCCAAGCGCACCCCGCAGCTCATCCCGCTCTGCCATCCATTGCGCATTACCGGCGTCGACGTCACCTTCAGCGACGATCTGCGCCGCGGTGAGCTCACCGTCGAGGCTCGCGTGCGCACCGTCGACAAGACCGGGGTCGAGATGGAGGCGCTCACCGCCGCCGCGGTCGCGGCGCTGACCGTCTACGACATGGTCAAGGCCGTCGAGCGGGGCGTCACGATCTCGAAAGTGCAGCTGGTCGAAAAGCTCGGCGGCAAATCCGGCCACTGGCGGAGAAACCGCGCCAGTGGGAACTCAAAAGCCAGCGCGGGTCGATGAACTCCAAGCCGGGCCCGAGAACCAAAGCACGATGAACATCGCCGTCCGGAGCCGGGTCGCGTCTACTTCAGGCCACCCCCGGAAGAAGCCGGCCTCATGGCCCCCGCTACAATAAACCCCGCAAAAACAGCACTCGTTCATTCCGACGCGTGGTCGCAGTTCGACTACGGCCCGCAGCATCCGCTGCGCATGGAGCGGCTCGGGCTCACGTGGCGGCTGATGCAGGCTTATGGCCTGACGTCGCTGCCAGGCGCAACTGTGCGCGCGCCGGAAGCCGCGGACGAGAGCGCCTTGGCGGTCTACCACAGCGCCCAGTACCTCGAAGTGCTCAAGGCGTGCAACAGCGGCAAGGCGCCGATGGGCGCGGAGCGCTTCGGGCTGGGGCCGGGTGACAACCCCGTCTTTCCCGGGCTGTGGGACGCCGCGCGGCTCTGCGCGGCCGGCTCGATCCTCGCCGCCGATCTGGTGCTGAGCGGCGAGGCGGACCGCGTGTTCCACTTCGCCGGCGGCCTGCACCACGCGATGCCCGCGCGCGCCTCGGGGTTCTGCTACGTCAACGACGCGGTGCTGGCAATACTTCGATTCCGCGAGCGCGGGCTGCGCGTGCTCTATGTCGACATCGACGCCCATCACGGCGACGGTGTGCAGCACGGCTTCTACGGCGACCCGGGCGTGCTGACGATCTCGACGCACGAGCGCGGCGACTATCTCTTCCCGGGGACCGGGTTCGTCGAGGAAACGGGGAGCGGCGCCGGTGTCGGCTACTCCGTCAACCTGCCGCTCGAGCCGTTCACGGACTCGTCGGTTTATCTGCCGGCGTTCGAGCAAGTCGTGCCGCCGCTGTTCGGCGCGTTCCGCCCGGACGTCGTCGTCGCGCAGCTCGGGATCGACTCGCACCGCACCGATCCCCTGACGCACCTGGCGCTCGACGTCCAGGGCTTCACGCGCGCGGTGTCGCGCATCACCGAGCTCTCGCCCAAGCTCGTGTGCCTGGGCGGCGGCGGCTACGACTTGCCCAACGTCGCGCGCGCGTGGACCGCGGCGTGGGCCGTGCTGAACGGCGTCGAGCTGCCGGCAGCGCTGCCCGCATCGTTCGCGCCGGACGTGCGTCGCTACGAATTCCTGACCGACACGCTCTGGGATCCCGAGGAGCCGCTGCCCGAGCACCGGCGCGTGCGCGCGCAGGAGTACGCCCAGCGGCAGGTCGACGCGGTCCGCCGGACCATTTTCCCCATCCACAAGCTGTAGCGGGTCGGACGGGCGCACCGGCCGGCCACACGCTGCGAGGGCGCAGGGGATGCGTTACACTGAGACGGTCGTCGTCGCGAGACCGATCGACCGGACATGAAATTCACCCTGCGGCTCGTCAGCGCGATCTGGCTCTCGGTGATGCTGGTCATCGGGGTCTTCGCGTACATGCAGATCCGCGAGGAGCGCGGCCGCCTCCTCGGGGACCTGCAGCGCCGCGCGGTGCTGATTTCCGAGGGCCTGACCGACGCGATCGAGGCGTCCGCCGCCAAGCAGTCGCCGGCGGCCCTCGAGCGAATCGTCAAGAAGTTCGGCCAGTCGCAGCGCGGTATCGTGGTCTACGACCGCTTCGCCACCCAGCGCTTCGCCAGCCCCGACGTCGCCTCGATCCTGCCGCCGTCCTTGCCCGAGGCCACCGAGGCGATCTCGCGTAACGCGCCGACCCAGGGCTTCCGCACGCTCGGCGACCGCACGCGCTTCATCTATGTGACGCCGCTGGTGGCCGACGACCAGCCGGTCGGCGCGATCGCGGTCCTGCAGGACGCCTCGCACCTGGACCGCGCCGAGTGGGACCGCTGGAGCTACAACGCGGTGCGGTTCCTCGTGCTGGCCCTGGTGATCTCGGTCATCATCGGGCTGGTCGTGAAGTTCAGCATCACCCGGCCCATGGCCGAGATCTCGCAGTGGACGCGGGCGCTGCGGAGCGGCCGGCCGGTCCCGCCGCCGCGCACCGTCGTCGACGCGAACATGTTCGGACCGCTGGCGCTCGAGGTGTCGCGGCTCGCCCGCAGCATGCAGCGCGCGCAGGCGGCGGCCGAGCAGGAGGCCGCGCTGCGCCTGGCCGGCGAGAGCATCTGGACGGAGGAGCGCCTGAAGCAGTTCGTCCAGCTGCAGCTCAACGGCCGACTATTGGTCGTCGTCTCCAACCGCGAGCCCGTCAGCCACGTCTGGCGCGGCGGCGAGATCGTGACGCAGGCACCGGCCAGCGGTCTGGTGACGGCAATGGATCCGGTCATGCGCGCCTGCGGCGGCGTGTGGGTCGCTCACGCCAGCGGCGACGCCGACCGGGAGTCCGCGGACGGGCGTGGCCGGATCGGCGTGCCGGTCGACGATCCGCGCTACACGCTGAGACGGGTGTGGCTCACGAAAGAAGAGGAGCACGGCTACTACTCCGGCTTCTCGAACGAAGGGCTCTGGCCCTTGTGCCACATCGTGCACACGCGCCCGGTATTCCGGCCCGACGACTGGTCCTACTACCTCGAGGTGAACCAGAAGTTCGCCGACACGGTCCTGGACCAGATCAAGGACGCGGAGTCGCCGCTGGTGCTGATCCAGGACTATCACTTCGCGCCGCTCTCGGCCTTGATCAAGGCCGAGCGGCCTGACGCGCGTGTGGCGATCTTCTGGCACATCCCGTGGCCGAACTTCGAGGCGTTCGGGATCTGCCCCTGGCAGCGCGAGCTCTTGCTCGGGATGCTCGGCGCAGACCTGATCGGCTTCCACACGCAGTACTACTGCAACAACTTCCTCGAGACGGTCGACCGTGCGCTCGAGGCGCGCATCGACTGGGAGCGCTTCGCGGTCACCCGCGGCGAGCACACGACGTACGTGAAGCCGTTCCCGATCAGCGTGGCGCCCGAGTTCGTGGACGACCCGTCGCGCGTGTCCCGCGTCGAGCTCATGCGCAAGCTCGGCATCCAGGCGGAGTTCCTCGGCGTCGGCGTCGAGCGCATCGACTACACGAAGGGGCTGCCCGAGCGGATCCGGGCGCTGCGCTTCTTCTTCGAGACGTATCCCGAGTATCGCGAGCGGCTCGTGTTCGTCCAGCTGGCGGCGCCGAGCCGCGGCATGATCGACCGCTACCAGGAGATCCAGCGCGAGGTCGAGGAAGGCGTCCGCGAGCTGAACCAGGCGTTCCAGACCAAGACGTGGCGGCCGTTCCTCTATCTGAAGGCGCACCACGAGCACCGCGACATCTGGGCGTACTACCGGCACGCCGACTTCTGCATGGTCACCTCGCTCCACGACGGGATGAACCTCGTCGCGAAGGAGTTCGTGTCGGTCCGGGACGACGAGGACGGCGCCTTGATCCTGAGCCGCTTCGCAGGGGCGTCGCACGAGCTGCGGGACGCGCTGATCGTCAACCCCTACGACCTGGCCGGCATGGCCGAGGCGGTGAGGGCGGCGCTCGAGATGTCTCCCGAGGAGCGGCGCGCCCGCATGATCCGGATGCGGCATTCTGTCGTCGACCACAACATCTATCGGTGGGCGGGACTCTTGCTGAGCGAGCTGGCGAGGATCCCCGTCGAGACCACGGGCGCGAAGGCGTCCTGAGTCTTCCTGTGCGTCTCCTCGACCGTCTCGACCGGGAGCTCGGGGAGGGCGCCGGTCTCGTCGTGATCTTCGATTACGACGGCACCTTGACCCCGCTGGTCTCCTCGCCCGGCGCCGCGTTCCTGGCCCCGTCGGTCCGCGCGAACCTGGCGCGGCTGGCTGAATCGAGCCGCGCCCGGCTGGCGATCCTGTCCGGCCGCGGCCTGGCGGACCTGCGTGCGCGGGTGGCGCTCGACGGCGTGCTGTACGGCGGCTGCCACGGACTCGAGATCGCGGGGCGCCGTCTCCGCTTCCGCCACCCGCTGGCGCGTCGCGCTGGTGTCGCGGCGACCGAGCGTGCGCTGGCCGCGGCGCTGCCCGCGGTGCCGGGCGCGCTCCTGGAATGCAAGGGGCTCGTGGTGAGCCTGCACTATCGCCACGTCACGCCGGCGCGGCGACCGGCGGTGCGCGCGATCGCCGAAAACGTGCTGAGCCGCCGGCCCGACCTGACCATGATCGCCGGCCACCTCGTGTTCGATTTCATCCCCCGCATCGGCTGGCACAAGGGCACCGCGGCGTGCTGGATGGTCAGCCAGCTCGTGCCCACCCTGGCGGCCCGCCGCGCGGTCATCGTCTACGCGGGCGACGACGCGTCGGACGAGATGGCGTTCGCCGCGCTCCGCGAGCAGGCGGTCACGATCCACGTCGGCGCCAAGCCGACCGTGGCGGAGTACCGCGTGGGAAGCGTGCGCGACGTGCAGAAGCTGCTCCGCCGCATGACCGCCGCCCTGGCGTCGTAACGCGATGAGCTCCCGCACGGCCGCGCGCCCGTTTCGGTTCGCCGGCTGCATCGAGGTGCGCCAGACGCTCGACGTGCACGCGCTCGACGAGCGCGAGCTGATGCAGCGGATCGCCGAGGTGCCGGCCGGTTCGATCTTCTTCCACACCTTTGGCTACTTCCTGCGGCATCGCGCGTTCACCACCGCCTACGGCAATGACTTCGCCCGGTGGGCCGCCGTCGAGATCGGTGACAGCGCCCTCGCCGAGCGGCTGGCCGTCGTGGATCCGTTCGCGTTCTCGTCAGTCGAGGAGCTGCGCGAGCACCTGGCCACGATCCTCCAGGACCATTTGCGTGGCCGCGAGGCCGTGCGCCGCGTCGAGTTCGACCGGGGCTTTCACTTCCAGCAGTCGCACATCGTCGAGGTTCCCCTCGGCGTCTCCGCGGAGACGCTCGTGGAGTTTCGGGCGGGTCTGGCGACCGTGGACGAGAGCGCGATCTACGTGCACACCGTCGAGACGCGCGCCGGCCAGCGGCGCACGGAGGCCTTCGGCGAATGGCTGCGCGATTCGCTCGCGCTGCCGGAGCTGGCCGAGCAATTCGAGCGGGCTGATCCCTATCTGACGAGCCTCGAGCGGGTCCGCGGGCGCCTGTTGAGCCTGGTCGACACGGCGCTCGCCGAGGCGCGGCGATGAGCCGGCTCGACGACTACCGCCGAGTCGCGCCGCCGGGCGCGGTCGACTTCATCCTCAAGCTCGTCGAGCAGGTGAAGGGCCGGCGGCTCTTGCACGTGACGGGCGGCCGCCTCGGCGGCGCCACCGAGGCCCTGCGCGCGACGGTGCCAATCTTGAGCGAGCTCGGCGTGGACACGCGCTGGGAGGTCACCGGCGGCGACAACACGTACTACGCGACCGCGCGGTCGCTGCAGGCGGCGCTCCAGGGCGCCGAGCGAGTGCTGAGCGACGAGGGCCTCGCTCGCTGGGTCGACGTGAACAGTCTCAACGCGAAGAAGCTCAACCTCGAGGCGGACGCGACGATCGTGCACGACAGCCAGCCGGTGAGCCTCGTGAGCGCGCGGAGCGCCGGCCGGTGGGTATGGCGCTGTCACTTCGACTGTTCGTCGGCGCAGCCCGCGGTGTGGACCTTCGTCCGGCGCTTCGTCGACCAGTTCGACGCCGCCGTCTTCGCGCTGCCCGGGTTCGAGGGCCGTCTCGGCATTCCGATGTACGTCATCCCGCCGTCGATCGACCCGCTCTCGGAGCGCAACCGCGACCTCACCCCACGCGAAGTCAGCGAGACCCTCATGGCGCTCGGCGTGGCGCGCGACAAGCCGCTGCTCGTGCAGATCGGCCGGTTCGCGCGGGCCCACGATCCGCTCGGCGTCGTCAACGCCTACCGGCTGGTCAAGAAGCACCACGACGTGAGGCTGGTCCTGGCCGGGGCCGCGGACGGCGAGCCGGAGCGGCTGGAGGTCCTGTCCCATCTGCTGGAGGCCGCCCACGAGGATCGCGACGTGGTCGTGCTCGAGCTCCCGCCCGAGGCGCACCGCCAGGTCAACGCGCTCCAGCGCGCGGCCACGATCGTGCTCCAGAAGTCGGTCCACGCGGGATTCGATCTCGGGCCGGCCGAGGCGATGTGGAAGGGCAAGCCCGTCGTCGGCGGCTACACCGGCGGGCTCGGGCAACAGATCGTCACGGGCGTCACGGGCTACACGGTGCACTCGGTCGAGGGGGCCGCGTTCCGGATCCGCCATCTGCTGAACAACCCGGAGCTGATCCCGCGCCTGGGCGCCGCCGGACGCGAGCACGTGCGGCGGTCGTTCCTGCTCACGCGCGAGCTCGCGGACGAGCTGGCGCTCGGCGTTCATCTGACGCGATGACCGAAGTCGCCGTCGGCCCGGCGCTCCCGCCCGACGTCGACCGGCAGCTCGAGGGGCTGCGGCCGGCGGAGCTCGCGATCGCGGTCTTGACGTACAACAACGCCGCCACGGTGCCGGCCGTCCTGGACGCGGTCCGCAACGGCCTCGAGAAGCATTTCGCCGGCGCCCCGGCGGTCCTGATCAACGTCGACGCCGGCTCGTCGGACGCGACCGTGGCGCGCCTGGCCGAGGCCGGGCTGCCGTTCGTCCGAACCCATCACGAGGCGCCCGCGTCGCAGCTGGCCGCCGTGCCGTTTCACGGAGTGCCCGGGCGCGGCGCTGCGCTGCGTCTCGCGACCGCCGTCGCGCGGCGAGTGGGCGTGCGCGCGCTGCTCGTGCTGGAGGCCGACGTCACGTCGGTCAACGCCGAGTGGCTCGAGCGGCTGGCGCGGCCGGTGCTCGAGCAGGACGCTGACCTCGTGATGCCCATCCATGCTCGTCATCGCTACGACGGCACCATCACCAATCTCGTCGTGGCGCCGCTCGTCGCCGCCATGTTCGGGCGGCGCCTGCACCAGCCGCTCTCGGGCCCGCGTGCGCTGTCCGCGCGGCTCCTCGAGCGGCTGGCGGCCGAGACGCATTGGCCGCAGCCGGGGCGCAGCGTGGCGGATCTGTGGATCATCGGCACCGCGATCGGGGCGGGTCTGGCGGTTCACGAGGCGCGGCTGGGGCGGTGGCGGGTCGAGTCCAACACGCGCACGACGGACCTGCCCACGATGGTCGCGCAGACGCTCGGCGCCGCCTTCGCGATGATGGAGGAGTACGAGGATCTCTGGCTCGCGACCGAGAGCGGGCCGCCCCTTCCGGTCGACGGGTCGCCCGTGTTGCCGTCGGATGAGACGGTGCAGATCGACGTCGAGCGTATGGTGGCCGCCTTCGGCCGCGGCCTGCGCGACCTCGGCACGATCTGGGAGCAGGTGCTGGCGCCGGAGACGTACGGCGACGTCCTCAGCCTCGACATCGAGGATCTCACGCGGTTCCGGTTCCCGGACGACCTGTGGGCGCGGGTCGTGTACGACTTCGCGCTCGGGCATCACTGGAGCGTGGTGTACCGCGACCACCTGCTGCGCTCGCTCGTGCCGCTCTATCTGGGGCGCACGGCCGCCTTCGTGCTGGCGACGCGGCAGCGCGACGCCGCCGCGGTCGAGAGCGGGCTGGACGCCGTCGCCGCGGCGTTCGCACGGCAGAAGCCCTATCTCGTGGATCGCTGGCGATGACCACGAGCAGCGCGCGGGACTGGTACAAGGACGCCGTCTTCTACGAGGTCCACGTCAAGGCCTACAAGGACGGCAACGGCGACGGGATCGGCGACTTCGCGGGACTGACCGAGAGCCTCGACTACATCCAGGAGCTCGGCGTCGACTGCCTGTGGATCCTGCCGATGTACCCGTCGCCGCTCCGGGACGACGGGTACGACATCGCGGACTTCTACGCGATCCATCCCTCGTACGGCACGGTCGAGGACTTCCAGAAGTTCCTCGACGCCGCGCACGCGCGGGGACTGCGCGTCATCACTGATCTCGTGATGAACCACACCTCGGATCAGCACCCGTGGTTCCAGGCCTCGCGCTCCGATCCGACGTCGCCGTACAAGGACTACTACGTCTGGAGCCCGTCCGACCACCGCTTCGCGGACGCGCGGATCATCTTCGTCGACACCGAGCGATCCAACTGGACCTTCGATCCGGTGCGCCGCGAGTACTACTGGCACCGCTTCTTCAGCCACCAGCCCGATCTGAACTACGACAACCCCGCGGTGCGCCGCTCGATGCTCGACGTCATGCGCTTCTGGCTCGATCGGGGCCTCGACGGGTTCCGGTGTGACGCGGTGCCCTATCTGGTGGAGCGCGAGGGGACGAGCTGCGAGAATCTGCCGGAGACGCACGCGATCCTCAAGGAGTTCCGCGCGGTGATCGACCAGGAGTACGGCGGCGATCGCGTCCTGCTCGCGGAAGCCAACCAGTGGCCCGAGGACGTGCGCCACTACTTCGGCAACGGCGACGAGTTCCACATGGCGTTCCACTTCCCGCTGATGCCGCGCCTCTATCTCGGCCTTCGGCTCGAGGACACGCGGCCGATCACCGACATCTTCACGCACACGCCGCCGATCCCGCCGGCCTGCCAGTGGGGGCTCTTCCTGCGCAACCACGACGAGCTCACGCTCGAGATGGTGACCAATGAAGAGCGCGCATTCATGTACTACGCCTATGCGTACGAGCCGGACATGAAGCTCAATCTCGGCATCCGCCGGCGCCTGGCGCCGCTGCTCGACGGCGATCGCCGCCGCGTGGAGCTCCTGAACTGTCTGCTGCTGACCCTGCCAGGCAGCCCGATCATCTACTACGGCGACGAGATCGGTATGGGAGACAACGTCTACCTCGGCGACCGTAACGGCGTGCGCACGCCGATGCAGTGGTCGCGCGACCGGAACGCGGGCTTCTCGGCCGTCGAAAACGGGCAGCTCTACTTGCCGGTCATCGCCGATCCCGTGTACGGCTACGAGGCGGTGAACGTGGCGGCGCAGGCGCGCCAGCCGTCGTCCTTGCTGAACACGATGCGGCAGCTCCTGGCGGCGCGGCGCACCTCGTCGGTGTTCGGGCGCGGGAGCATCGAGTTCCTGCGGCCGCGCAACTCGAAGGTGCTGGCGTACCTGCGCCGGCACGGGCGTGAGACGCTCTTGATCGTCGCCAATCTCTCGGCCGCGCCGCAGCCGGTCGAGCTCGATCTGGCCGCCTTCGCTGGCGCGACCCCGATCGAGATGCTCGGCGCCACCGCGTTCCCGGCGATCCGGAGCACGCCGTATTTCCTGAGCCTCGGTCCCCACGGATTCTACTGGTTCCGCCTGGAGCGGCCGGGCGACAGCGACGAGCCCTTCGGGATCGAGCGAACCGCGATCTGACAGGACGAGCCACGTGGATCCAGCACAGATCGCCACCGCGCTCGAGCGGGCGATCGCCGTCGAGCTGCCGCCGGCGCTGCCGCGCCAGCGCTGGTTCGGCGACAAGGGCCGCGCGATCACCGGCACACGCCTCAGAGACTGCGGCGCGTTCGGCGCGCGTGCCTGGCTCACCCTCGTCGACGTGTCGTTCGCCGAAGGGCCCGACGCGACGTACGCGGTTCCGCTCGTGCTCGACCGCGACGAGCCGGCTGGGGCTCTAGCACTCTCGCTCGACCTCGACGGCGCGCCGACCCGGATGATCGACGCCTTCGACCACGCCGGGTTCAACGTCGAGCTCCTGGCGGCCTTCGAGCGCGCGGCGAGCGTGCCGACCCTGCGCGGCGGCTCGGTACGCTTCGTCCGGACCGAGCGCTTTCCGAAGCTCGATGCCTCCGCGTCGCGCGCGCCCCGGCGGCTGACCGGCGAGCAGTCGAACACGTCGGTCGTCTTCGGGGACCAGCTCATCATGAAGGCTCTTCGCAAGGTGCAGCCCGGCCCGAACCTCGACTACGAGGTCGGTGAGTTCCTGACGTTCCGCGCGCGGTTTCCGCACGTGCCGCCCCTGGCCGGCGGCATCGAATACGTGCCGGCGGCCGGCGAGGCGACCACCTTGGGCCTGCTCCAGCGCTTCGTGCCGAGCCACGGTGACGGATGGAGCTGGGTGCTCGGGCAGCTCCGACAGCCGCATCCGACCGAGACGGATGACGCTTCCGAGCACGTGGCGCGCGAGCTGTCCCGCCTGGGGGTCGTGACGGCCGCCTTGCACGGCGCGCTCGCCTCCGATAGGAGCGACCGCGCGTTCGCCCCCGACCCGCTCACGCCGGCGGACGCCACGGGCTGGGGCGAGCGCGTGGCGGACGACGTGCGCCGCACGTGCGCCGCGGTCCGGGCCCGTCTCGGCGCGCTGCCGCGCGAGGTGGCGGACGACGCGCGCACGCTGCTCGCCGGCGAGGGGGCCTTGAGCGCGAGGGCGCACGAGCTTCGGGCGCTCGGCGCCGAGGAGTGCGCGAAGATCCGCGTTCACGGCGACTACCATCTCGGCCAGACGCTGCGCACCGACGGCGGTTTCGTCATCCTCGACTTCGAGGGCGAGCCCGCGCGGCCGGTCGCCGAGCGCCGGCGTAAGCAGTGCGTGCTGGTCGACGTCGCCGGCATGCTGCGCTCGCTCGACTACGCCGTGCACACCGCGCTCTCGCCGGCCGGCGCGCCGTCGCAGGCCGGCGAGCGCTGGGTCCGCCGCGCATCCGCATCCTTCCTCGAGGGATATCTGGACGAGATCGCCCGAGTGCCGGCGCGGCTCCTGCCGGCGTCGCCCGCGGCGTTCTCCCAGGCCCTGGCGGTGTTCGAGCTCGACCGGGCGCTCTACGAGGTGCGCTACGAGCTCGACAACCGGCCTGCCTGGCTCGGCATCCCGTTGCGGGGATTGGCGCGCCTGCTGGCCCGCGAGCGGCCGTCGTGAGCGTCGCGCTCCGGCGCGCGCGCCCAGTGCTGGCGCTGGCGCTCGTGCTGGCGCTCTGCGGGTGCGGCGCCGGCCAGGAGCGAGGCCCCGTCACCCTGGTCTTCAAGTACGCGCGCATCCTCGGTAACGCGGACCCTCTGCCCGAGCTCTTGCGCACGTTCGAGGCCGCGCATCCGGGCGTGCGCGTGAAGGGCGAGGCGCTGCCGTGGACGTCCGACGATCAGCACCAGTTCTACATCATCAACCTCGAGGGCCGGAGCCCGGGCTTCGACCTGATGATGCTCGACTGCATCTGGGTGCCCGAGTTCGCGCGCGCCGGCTGGCTGCTCGACCTGACGCCTCATCTGCAGCCGGGCGAGCTCGCGCCGTTCTTTCCGAGCGCGGTCGCCTCGGCCACGTACGGCGAGCGCGTGTGGGCGCTGCCGTGGAACTTCAACGTCGGCCTCCTCTACTACCGCGCCGATCTCCTGGCGAAGTACGGCCTGCGCCCGCCCGAGACCTACGAGGAGCTGATCGACCAGGTGCGTCGGATCCGGGCCGGGGAGCGCGATCTGCGGCTCGACGGCTATGTCTGGCAGGGCAAGCAGTACGAAGGACTCGTCGTGAACGTGCTCGAAGCGCTCTGGGCCAACGGCGCACGGGTCCTCGGCGAGGACGGCGCGATCTTTCCGGAGCCTCAGCGCGCGGCCGACGCGCTGCGCTTCCTGCGCTCGCTGATCGAGAGCGGGGTGAGCCCGGCCTGGACGACCGCGGCCGACGAAGAGCTCTCGCGGCGCGCGTTCGGCGACGGCCACGCGATCTTCCTGCGCAACTGGCCGTACGCGATGGATCTCTTCGAGGGCAAGGACTCGGCCGTGCGCGGCAAGGTGGCGTTCGCGGCGCTGCCCGGCCGCGCTCATGGCGAGCCGGGCGCCGGCTCGACCGGCGGCGCGCACCTCGGCGTGTCGCGACGGAGCCGGCACCCCGATCTCGCGCTGGCGCTCGCGCGGCATCTCACGAGCGAAGCCGCCCAGCGCGCGATCGCACTGGGCGCCGCGCTCTCGCCGACCCGTCAATCGCTCTACCGGGACCCCGAGCTCATGCGCGGTCACCCGGCGATGCCGCGGCTGCAGGCGCTGGCCCTCGCCGGCCGCCCGCGCCCGGTGACGCCGTACTATCTCTTGCTCTCATCGACGCTCCAGCCGGAGTTCTCGGCGGTGATCGTCGGGGTGAAGCCGGCGGAGCGCGCGGTCGCCGACGCCGGCGCACGCCTGCGCTACTTCCTCGAGGCGATCCGATGACCGGCCGCGAGCGCGCCGATCGGCGGCGTGCGCTCGTCTACATCGCGCCGACGGTGCTGGCGCTCGGCGTGCTGACGGTCTATCCGGGCATCTGGGTGCTCTGGCTCTCGCTGCAGCGCCGCATCCCGATCTTCGAGGTCTCACGTTTCGCCGGCTTCGAGAACTACGCGTTTCTGGCCGTCGACGCGCGGTTCTGGAGCGCCGGGAAGACGACCGCGGTCTTCACCTTGGGCTCGGTGGCGCTCGAGATCGCGCTGGGCGTGGCCGTAGCGCTGGCGATCAACACCCAGCGCCGCGGCCGACGGCTGGCGCTCTCGCTGCTGCTGCTCGCGTGGGCGATGCCGGCGGTCGTGGCGGCGAAGCTCTTCGAGTGGCTCTATCACCCGTCGGCCGGCCTCGTGAACGTGCTGCTCGGCTGGCCGATCAACTGGCTCGGCGATCCGGCGGTCGCGCTCCCCGCGGTGATCTTCGCCGACGTGTGGCGCACGATGCCGTTTGTCGCGGTCCTCTGCTACGCGCGGCTCCTGTCGATTCCGGCCGACGTGTACGAGGCCGCGCAGGTGGACGGCGCCGGCCGGTTCGCGACGCTCACGCGGATCACCTTGCCGCTCCTCGGGCGCATCCTGCTCCTCGCCATACTCTTCCGGTCGCTCGACGCGCTGCGCGCGTTCGACATCATGTTCGTCTTGACCGGCGGCGGCCCCGCCGGGACGACCGAGACCCTGACGGTGTACGCCTACCGCGCGCTCTTCCAGACGCTCCAGCTCGGGTTCGGCTCGGCGGTGAGCGTCGTGGTGTTCGTGCTCGTGATGACCGTCGCGTGGGCGTACTTGAGGCTCCTGCGCGCGGGGGCAGTGACCGCATGAGCCCTCGAGCCCGCACGCTCGCCGACCTCGCCGTGGTGCTGGCGCTCGCGGCCTACGCGATTCCGTTCTTCTGGCAGCTGCTCACGTCGTTCAAGCCCGAGGCCGAGCTCTTGCGGGTGCCGCCGCTCCTGCCGAGCCGGCTCACGCTCTCGCACTACACGGCGGTGATCACGCAGAGCGTGATGCCGCAGGCGCTCGTGAACAGCCTCGGCATCGCCACCCTCACGACGCTCGTGTCGCTCCTGGCGGGTGTACCCGCCGCGTACGCGGTCGCCCGGCTGCCGCTGCCCGGCAAACGATTCTTGCTGCTCGCGATCGTCGCGAGCACGGCCTTTCCGCAGATCGCGACCGTGAGCCCGCTCTATCTCATGATGCGGACGCTCGAGCTGCGCGACACGTGGACCGGTCTCGTGCTGGTGCATGCCTCGTTCGCGCTGCCGCTGACGATCTGGCTGCTCGCGGGGTTCGTCCGCGAGATCCCGATCGAGGCCGAGGAGGCGGCGTCGGTCGACGGCGCCGGGCCGGTCGCGATGTTCCGGTGGGTGATCGTGCCGCTCCTGGCGCCCGGGCTGGCCTCCACGGCGCTCCTCACGTTCCTGTTCAGCTGGAACGAGTTTCTCTTCGCCTACACGTTCACGGTGTCCGAGGCGAGCCGCACGATTCCGGTCGCGCTCGCGCTGTTCCCGGGTGTCTTCGAGGTGCCGTGGGGCGACATCGCCGCGGCCTCGATGCTGGCGAGCCTGCCGCCCGTCGTGATCGTCATCGCGCTGCAGCGCTTCCTGGTCCGCGGCCTGGTCGCGGGAGCCGTGAAGGAGTGAGTGAGCTACTATGAGGAGGGGACGTCCATGGCGGACTTCTGGCGCGATCTCGTCCTGACCGCGATGCGCAACATGAGCATGACCCTCGGCACCGTGCTGCCGAGCATCCTCGCAATGCTCACCCTCGTGGCGCTCGGCGCCCTGATCGGCTGGATCGCCGGCAGCCTCATGGCGCGGCTGGCCTATGCCATGGATCTCGACCAGCGCAGCCGCACCTGGGGCTTGACGTCCGCGCTCGCGCGGGCCGGCGTCTACCGCCCGCCGTCCCAGGTGCTGCGGCTCGTCGCGTTCTGGGGGATCTTCGTGATCTTCGCGACGATGGGCCTCGACGCCCTCGCGATCCCGGGCGCGCCCGGGGCGACCAGCATGCTGCTGCGCTTTCTGCCTCGGCTCCTGTCCGCGGTCCTGATCCTGGTCGTCGGCTGGCTCGCGGCGAACTTCCTGGGGCAGGCGGTGCTGATCGCCGCCGTCAACGCCGGAATCGTGCAAGCGCGTCTGCTCGCGCGCACCACGCGCTCGGTCATCCTGCTCTTCACGGTCGCCACCGCGCTGGTCGAGATCGGCATCGGCCGCGACATGGTGCTGATCGCCTTCGGCGTCCTCTTCGGCGGACTCGTGCTGGCGCTCGCGCTGGCCTTCGGACTCGGCGGCCGCTATCTCGCGCGCGAGATCCTCGAGCGCCGGTACCGCCACGAGCGCGAGCCCGCGCGCGAGGACTCGATCACCCACCTGTAGCGCCCCGCGAGCGCACCACCGGCGCGCGACGCGCATCAGGTCGCGACCTTCCGGAAGTAGCGTCAAGAAACCGACGGCGGGTGCCCCGGAGTTTGCCAACGCGGCTCGATTTTCCGGCGGGCGTGTTTCCAGCTTCGATGCAACTCACCAGGAACTATCGATCTAATTTTTCAGTAAATCCGGAATGAGTGTGGTTCGCCCCTTGCTCTGTTGGTCACCTGCCGGGCGCGCCGGGCATGGCAACGGTGCGCCGACGGCGGAGGGGTGCTATGGATGCGACGCGAACCGTCCGGATCGGCCTGATCGCCGGCACGCTCGCTCTATCTTGGCCGTTCTCGGCGCTCTCCCAGGAGCGAGTCGGCGTGGTGACGAACCTCGAAGGCACGGCGACGGTCGTGCGAGCCGCGGCGCTCCAGACGCTGGAGCTGCGATTCAAGGACGACGTGTATCTCCACGACCGGATCGCCACGGCGGAGCACTCGCTCGTGCGCGTGCTGCTCGGGGGCAAGGCCACCGTGACGGCGCGCGAGCGCTCGGTGCTGACCATCACCGAGATGCCGAACGTGTCGACCATCGAGCTCCAGTCGGGCCGAATCTCGGTGGCGGTCTCCAAGGCGCTGATGAAGCCGGGCGAATCGGTCGAGATCAAGACGCCGAATACGATCACGGCGATTCGCGGCACGGTGGTCGTCGCGGAAGTGGTGCAGGAGAACGGGAGTACGCGGTCGAACATCACCCTTCTCCGAGGGCTGATCGACGTCAAGCGGTTGGACCAGACAACCCATGCCGCCGTGGGGCGCGCGGTCTCCCTCCGTCCGCTCCAGACGGTCACCGCGAGCGGCCCGCTGCTCTCCGCGCCCAAGAGCATCACGCCGGAGACGGGGCGACAGCTCTCCGCAGAGTTCTGGATCGTTCCCAAGAGCGCGCCGTCGTCGAGCCAGGAGCCGGCGGTGCGGCACGCCGTGCGGCAGGCCGTGCTAGATGCGGCATCGCACGACTGGTCGCGCGGCGGCAAGGTCGAGAAGGCGGAGAAGGGCGACAAGGCCGACAAGGCCGATCACGGCAAGGACAAGGTCAGCCGGAGGGGCGACGATTCCGGCCCAGGCAGCGACAGCCCGGTTCCGAGTCTCGATGGCTTGAGCCAGTCCAAGAAGCTGGCGGATGGCGCGAGCGCGCGCGACGATAAGAAAATCAAGGACAAGCTCGACGACAAGATCATCAAGACCAAGCTCGACGGCGCCGACGCCACGATCCCTGCGCCGCGGCTGGTCGAGACCACCGTCCGCCCGCCGAAGGCCGAGAAGCCCGAGAAGAAGTAGTCTCGTTCCGTCAGCCGCAACGCCCCGCCGCGCAGCGGTCACCGGGCGGCCGTGCTAGAGTGACCAGCAATCGGAGGTTGCTGGAGCGTGAGCGGTGTCTTGATCACGCTCGAGGGCGTCGAAGGGTCGGGCAAGACGACCCAGATGATGCGGCTCGAGCGGTGGCTTCGTCGGCGCGGTCGTAAGGTCGAGCGCACACGGGAGCCAGACGGCACGCGGCTGGGAGTTGCCGTGCGTCGTCTGTTCGAGCGCCCGGGTGTCCATCCGCAGCCCCTCGTCGAAGTCTTCCTGTTCATGGCGGCGCGCCAGCAGCACGTCACCGAGAAGCTCCGCCCGTGGCTCGATCGGGGCCGGGTCGTGCTCTGCGATCGGTACGCCGACGCGACGGTGGCCTACCAGGGTTACGGTCGCGGCGTCGATCCCGACCTGATCCGTGAGCTCAACACGCGCGCGACGGGCGGCATCATGCCGGACCTGACCCTGCTGTTCGATCTGGACCCGGCCGAAGGGCTCAAGCGGAACCGCACGAAGGGCCGGCGACTGGACCGGTTCGAGCGGGAAGCGCTCGCCTTCCACCGGCGCGTGCGCCGCGGCTATCTCGAGATCCAGCGCGCGGAGCCCAAGCGGGTGCGGGTGATCGACGCCGCGCAGCCGCAGGCGGCGGTCGACGCCGACGTGCGGGCGATCGTCGAGGAGTTCCTGCGTGGCGCTTGAGCGCATCCAGGACCAGCCACGGGCGGTGGAGCTGCTGCGCCGCGCGCTGGCGAGCGACCGCGTGGCTCACGCGTACGCGTTCATCGGACCTCCGGGCGCCGGGCGCATGACGACCGCGCTCGCGTTCGCCGAGGAGCTCCTGGGCAGCGCCGCCCGCCCGCATCCGGACCTGCACGTGATCGTGCCGACGCCGCCCGAATCGAACCCGCGCGGGTCCCGCGCGATCCGCATCAATTTGATCCGAGAGCTCGAGCGTCGGGCCTCGCTGCGCCCGGCGATGGCGCGGCGCAAGGTGTTCATCATCGACGAAGCCGAGCGGATGACGGACGACACGCCGCAGGCGTTCCTGAAGACGCTCGAGGAGCCGCCGGCCGCGACCGTGATCATCCTGATCCTGCCGCGCGCCCGCGCCGTCCCGGCAACCTTGCTGTCGCGCTGTCAGGTGGTGCGCTTCGCGCCGCGCGCCGATGCCGGCGCGACGGCGGCGCGCGCGCCGGCGGTCGAGATCCTCACCGAGGTCCGGGCACAGGGCGTCGACGCGCTGTTCCGCCGCACGGACCGGCTCGAGCGGGAGAAGGCCGAGGGCCTGGTCGACGCCTACTGGCTCTTCTGCCGCGATCTTTTGGTGGCGAAGACGGGCGCACCGAGCGGACTCCTGATCGACGGCGCGCGCGCGGAGGAGCTGGCGCGCGAGGCCGAAGGCTGGACCATCGACGAGATCGTCGCGGCCATCGACGTGTGCCGCCAGGCGCGCGACGCGCTCTTGCGCAACGTCGCGCCGCGCCTCACCCTCGAAATCGTATTGAGCCGGCTCGCCCTGCGGGCGGCATAGGATAGAGGACATGGACGACTTCCTCATTGGCGTCCGGCTGCGACCCACCGCCCAGGCTGACGACTATCGCGTCGGCGATCTCGAGCTCCACGTCGGTGACCTGGTGGAGGTGGAGAGCCCGTCCGGGAACGTGATAGGCGAGGTTCGCCGGCCCAGGCGCCAGATCCCCGAGGCGAAGAAGGAGCGCGCGTACCCGCGCGTGCTGCGCCTGGCGACCGACGAGGAAGCGCGCGCGCACCGCGAGCGCCGTGAGCGTGAGGAGCGCGCGATCGCGACCTGCCAGCGGATCGCCCGCGGCAGGGGCCTCGTGATGAAGGTGGTCGACGTCGAGATGCACCCGGTCGCCCGCCGGACGACCGTGTACTTCAACGCCGAGGAGCGGATCGACTTTCGCGAGCTGGTGCGCGACCTGGCGCGCGAGCTCCGATCGCGGGTCGAGATGCGCCAGATCGGTGCGCGCGACACCACCAAGGTCATGGACGGCATCGGGCCGTGCGGGCGGCAGCTCTGCTGCACCTCGCACCTGAGGCGCTTCGATCCGATCTCGGTGAAGATGGCCAAGGCGCAGGACATGCCGCTGACCGACAACCGGCTGCTCGGCAACTGCGGCCGGCTCAAGTGCTGCCTGCTCTACGAGTTCTCGACGTACGAGGAGCTCCGGTCGCGGCTACCGCGCGTGAACTCGCCCTGCCAGGCAAACTGCGGCACGCAAGGCTGCATGACCGGCAAGGTCCGCTCGATCCGCGTGCTCAAGCAGAGCGTCGTGGTCGGCTTCCCCGACGGTACTCAGGCCGAGGTGCCGATCGACCAGGTAACGTGGGAAGGACGCGCGCACATCAAGGCGCAGCTCGACTCGTGACCGTCTTCTACCTGACGACACCGATCTACTACGTGAACGATCGCCCCCACCTGGGGCACGCGTACACGACTATCGTTGCCGACGCGATGGCGCGTTACCACCGCCTGGCCGGCGATGACGTGTGGCTCCTGACCGGTACCGACGAGCACGGTGACAAGATCGCCCAGGCCGCGGCCAAGGCCGGCTTGACGCCGCAGGCGATGGCCGACCAGAACTCCAGTGCGTTCCGAGAGACGTGGAAAGCCCTGGGCATCCAGTACGACGATTACATCCGCACGACCGAGGAGCGCCACAAGAAGGTCGTGCAGGCGATCCTCCAGAAGCTCTGGGATGCCGGCGAGATCTATCTCGGCAAGTACGGCGGCAACTACTGTTATGGCTGCGAGCGGTTCTACACTGAGAAAGAAATCGTCGACGGCAAGTGTCCGGATCACCTCACGCCGCTGGCGTGGATCGAGGAAGAGAACTACTTCTTCACGATGTCGAAGTACCAGAGCTGGCTAATCGACCATATCGAGAAGAACCCCGACTTCGTGCGGCCCGAGCGCTATCGTAACGAGGTGCTCGGTTTCCTCCGCGATCCGCTGACCGATCTGTCGATCAGCCGGCCGCGCCGCCGGCTCGAGTGGGGCATCCCGCTGCCGTTCGACGACAAGTACGTCACGTACGTCTGGTTCGACGCGTTGATCAACTACGTCTCGGCGCTCGGCGGTCCCGGCGACCCGCGGTACGAAAAATACTGGCCGCACGTGCAGCACGTGACCGCCAAGGACATCGTCAAGCCGCACGCGATCTACTGGCCGTGCATGCTCAAGGCCGCGGGCATCCCGCTTTACCAGCACCTGAACGTCCACGGTTACTGGACGCTCGGCGGCCACAAGATCTCCAAGTCCGTCGGCAACCTGGTGGAGGCGCTGGCGCTCAAGGAGAAGTACGGCAACGATGCCTTCCGCTACTTCGTTCTGCGCGAGATGGTCTTCGGCCTCGACGCCGATTTCTCCGAGGAAGGGCTGGTCGGCCGGCTCAACGCCGACCTGGCCAACGACCTCGGCAATCTCGTC
>Ga0209382_10003880_pt1 | contig 20456 bp, 23 predicted proteins | sample SoiMetdeltSBSDD5_FD_187599 | JGI IMG/M metagenome (GOLD analysis project Ga0209382, IMG submission 187599) | Bulk soil microbial communities from a Populus tree surrounding site in Tennessee, USA - Soil MetaG P. deltoides SBSDD5 (SPAdes) (version 2) | ecosystem: Environmental > Terrestrial >... | reverse complement strand
ATCGGAGCGGGAGGTGCGGGAGGAGGCGGTGCGGGCGCTGGCGCTGCGCGACGAGTTCCTCACCGTCGCCTCGCACGAGCTGAAGACCCCGCTCACCTCGCTGTCGGTGCAGCTGGCGATGCTCCGCCGGAGCCTGCGCGGCGAGCCCAGCGTGCAGCTGGGGTTGATCGAGCGGCACGTGAGCCGCATCTCCTCGCTGATCTCCCGGCTGCTGGACGTGGCGCAGTCGTCGGAGGGAAGCCTCCAGCTCGACCTGTCGGAGATCGACCTCTCCGCGGCGGCGCGCGAGATCGCGGAGCGGCTGGAGCCGGAGATGACGCGCGAGCGCTGTGCGCTGCGCGTGGACGCCCCCGCCCCGGTGTACGGCCGGTGGGACCCGCTCCGCCTGGAGCAGGTGGTGGTCAACCTCTGCACCAACGCCGCCAAGTTCGCGCCCGGCACCACCGTGGACCTGGTGGTGCGGCTGGAGGGGAGCGAGGCGGTGCTCTCGGTGGTGGACCGCGGCGTGGGGATCGCCGCCGAGGACCTGGACCGCATCTTCAGCAAGTTCGAGCGCGCCGTGCCCTCCTCCGACTACGGCGGGCTGGGGCTGGGGCTGTTCGTGGTCCGCGAGGTGGTGCGGGCCTTCGGCGGCCGGGTGGAGGTGCAGTCCCAGCTCGGCCAGGGCTCCACCTTCACGGTGCGGCTGCCCGGTGCGTGGCCGGGGGAGGCGAGTCGGTGATCGGCCCGCCCACGGCGTCGTCCAGCGCCCAGCCGTGCTGCTCGACGTACTCGTCGACCAGCTCCATCACCGTGGCCACGGTGGCGTGGGAGAGCGGCAGGAGCTGGGAGTCCGGCGACGGCATGTCCGGGTGGGTGGCGCTCCCGAAGTGGGAGACGGCGAGCGACTCCGCCGCCCAGACCAGCCGGAGCGGCATCGGCACCTCGTCCGGCGCGCCGGGCTCGAAGTGGTGGCGCCCGCACACCAGCGCGCACTCCGGCGGCAGCGACCAGTGCGCGGCCACCGTGGCGCCGAAGGCGGCGTGGCTGGCCTCCACGAAGGCGACCGCCTCCGCCTGGTCCAGCTCCGGCGCGTGCTTCTGGAGCGCGCGGCAGAGCAGCGGCACGCCCAGGTCGCAGAACAGCGCGGACAGGTAGGCGCGCTCCGGGGTGATGCCCACCTTGGCGTGCTCGGCGAGGAAGCGCGCGATCACCGCCCGCCGCCAGGACTGCCGCCACACCGAGCACAGCAGCTCCTGCCACCGCTTCTCGGAGAAGTCGAAGAAGCGCTGGGCCATCAGCGCCTCCGCCAGGTGGGAGAGCTCGCGGAAGCCGATGCGCGCGATGGCCGCCTGGAGCGAGGAGACGCGGCCCAGCCCGGCGTAGAGCGGCCCGTTGGCCACCTTGATGATCTGCGCGGCCAGCCCCACGTCCCGCTCCGCCAGCTCGCGCAGCGACGAGGCCGAGGCGTGATCGCTGGAGGCCACCGAGCGCATCGCCAGCGTGACGGCCGGAGAGGTGGGCAGCGCCAGGTCGCCGGTGGCGATCTTCCGCAGCAGCGCGGATCGCCGCTCCTGGACTGAGGGGTCGGGGACGGACGGCGGTGATGACGGCGGTGATGACGGCGCCGCCGGCGGCTCCGCCGAGGCATGAGCGGCGTGAGGTGGAGCCTGGGGGATGGGGGTCGCCGCAGCGGCCGGAGCGGCGTCCGTCCGGAAGTGCCGGGCCACGGTGGCGCGGACCTCCGAGTCGGACCACGGCTTGCGGATGTAGTCGGCGACGCCCTCGCGCAGGCACTCGATGACGTCGTCCATGTCGCCGTGCGCGCTCATCACGATGATCGGCAAGGTGGGGTGGCGCTGGCGGCACTCGCGGATCAGCCCGTGGCCTCCCATCCCCGGCATCCGCAGATCGGTGATCAGGCACCCGAAGGCCCCGGGCCCGAGCCTGGGCAGCGCGTCCTCCCCCGACTCGGCGGAGATCACCTCGTAGCCGACCTTGCCCAGCGTGCGGCGCATCGCCGAGCACACCATCTGCTCGTCGTCCACCACCAGGAGCCGTCGCGTCATGGCAGAGCTTCCATGACCCGGCGGAATGCAAGGCGTCGGCCTGGAGCGATCCGGGGGAATCCAAGCGCTTGTGACCCGTGAGGGCGGGGGGACCTGGGTCGGCGCGGACAGGGCGAGGTGCCGCCGGACCTCCCTCGATTCACCCTCCAGCCCGACCCAATGGGTCAGCGGGACCCGGCCGCGCGTCAGCGCGATGACGACTGGTTTCAAGAGTTTGACGCGTGGCCGGCGGATTGCTCCGTGGTGCTCCATGCGACCTGCACACGCCTCCCTCGCCGCCGTGGCGCCCAGCTTGCCCGGCGCGATCGTCCACCGGCCGGACTCGCCGCTCGCGGCGGTGATCCGGGCCTGCGACCGGATCGCCTCCAGCGACGCGACGGTGCTGCTCACCGGCGAGACGGGGACGGGCAAGGAGGTGTTCGCCCGCCACATCCACCGCAAGAGCCGGCGGGGCGCGCGTCCGTTCGTCCCGGTGAACTGCGGCGCAATCCCGGAGGCGCTGCTGGAGTCGGAGCTGTTCGGCCACGTGCGCGGGGCGTTCACCGGCGCGGCCTGCGCGCGGCGCGGGCGGCTGGCGATGGCGGACCGGGGCACGCTGTTCCTCGACGAGATCGGCGAGCTTCCACTCAGCCTCCAGGTCAAGCTCCTCCGCGTCCTCCAGGAGCGCACCTACGAGCCGATCGGCAGCTCGGAGTCGGTGCCCTCCGACTTCCGCCTGGTGGCCGCCACCAACCGCGACCTCGCCGCGGAGGTGGAGGCGGGGCGCTTCCGGCGCGACCTCTATTACCGGCTCCTGGTGTGCCCGCTGCAGCTCCCGGCGCTGCGCGACCGCCCGGGCGACATCGCTGCGCTGTTCCACCACTTCTGGGCGGCGCGAGGGGAGTCGCGGCCGGTGGAGGCCCCGGTGCTGGACGCGCTGGCGGCGTACGCCTGGCCAGGGAACGTGCGCGAGCTGGAGAACCTGGTGGAGCGGCTGTCCGTGTGCACCGATGCGCCGGCGATCCGCGCGGTGGACCTGCCGGTGGAGCTGCGGCGCGGGTCGCTGCGGGTGGTGGAGCCCGCGCCGGCGCCCGCGCCGGTCCCTGTCCGTATCCAGGAGGCGCTCCGGGAGGAGTCGGTCCCGGAGGACCTGCTGCGCCCGCGGCTCCCGGCTCCGCAGGGCGCCGGGCCCGGAGCGGAGGTCGAGGCCCAGGCCCAGGGTGAGGAGGTCCTCGAGGCGTTCCTCGACGTGACGATCGCCTTCCCGCTCGATCTCCCCGCGCTGCTGCGGGCGATCGAGGATCGCCACATCGACGCGGCGCTCTCGCGCGCGGGCGGGAACAAGAAGGCGGCGGCCGACCTCCTGGGGCTGCAGCGGACCACCCTGGTGGAGAAGCTGCGCCGGCGCGATCGCGGCGCTCCCCCGGCGGAGGTGGCCCGGCCCGCGCCGGAACCCTGACGCAGACGCCGCGCACGACGGTTGCAATCGACCTCCTCCATGCTGCTCACCGCCACATTGCTGGCGCTCGCCGCCGGGCCCGCGAGCGCGGAGGCGCCCTCGCTGATGGCGACCGCCACCGTGGACCGCGTGCGGCTGCCGGACGGGCCGGCGCCGGCGCTGGCGGTGCGGCCTCTCCGCGCCGAGATCCGCCTCGGCGCGCCGGGGCACGTCAAGGCGCTGGCGCGCGCGCTCTCCCGCAAGCGCGCCTCGCCCTGCGCGGTGGTGAAGGTGGACGGCGGCGGCGTGACGCTCGGCTGCCGATCGCGCCGGATCGCCGCGGCGCTGAAGCGGGAGCCGGGCGGGCTGTGGCTGGACGTGCGCGAGCTGCGCGGCCTCAGCTGGGATCCCGCCGCCGGTGGGCTGGCCGCGTGGGAGCTCTCGGCGGCCCGGTGCCCGGCGGGTGCGCAGGCCCCCGGCGCGGACTGCCTCCTCCGCAGCGGCGACGTCCCGGCCGCGATGGCCGCGCTCGAGGCGGGCGCGAAGTCGGCCGACTGGCCGGCCGCGGCGCTCCGCCTGGGTGACCTGGCCGCGGCGAGGGGAGACTTCGAGGGCGCGCTGGTGCAGTGGCGGCGCACGGCCACCGCGGCCACCGCCGAGGGGCGCCTGGCCCGGGCGCGCCTGTGCGAGACCTCCGGCGGGTGCCTCACCGGCCGCGCCGCGGACCAGGCGCACGACACCACCGGCCTGGCCGAGCCCCACAGGACGGAGCTGGAGCTGCGGCGCATCCAGGCGGAGGCCGCCGCTGGACGCCTGGCCGCGGCCGCGCGCCTGGCGCTCGCGCGCGTCACCGATCTCCGGCGGCCGGCGCTGAGCGAGGCGGCCCGGGACTTCCTGCTGGAGCTGGCGCTGGCCGGCCTCACCGCCCGCGACGCGCCGGAGCTCGACGACGCGCTGGCGCTCTACCTCTCGCTCCGGCCGCCGGACGATCACCCGCTGGCGGTGCCGCTGGTGCGCGCCGCCGCCGAGGTGGCGGCCGCGGGTGGCGCGCCCGCCTACGCCGCGCGATTGCTCTCCTCGGCGACGGCAGTGGTGCCTCCGGCGGAGCTGGCGGCGCACCTCCGGCGCTGCGCGCAGCTCTACTTCCGCGCCGGCGAAGGGGTGCGCGCGCAGATGATCCTCCGCTACGCGCGCGAGCACCTGGGCAAGCGCCTCCTGACCGGGCCGGACGATCCCGAGGCGCGCGCCATCAAGCCGTCTCCGTCGCACGGGGACGCCGCGGTGCGGGCCGCCCTCGACGCCGCGGATCCGACCGTGGAACAGGCGGGCGCGGCGCTCGCGGTCAGCCGAGCGATCAGGGCCGGCGCGGGAGGTCCGCCGTGAAGGGCGCCATCGACTCGCGCACCGTCACCGCCGTGTGGGCGGCCGATCCGACCGTGGAGCAAACCGGCGCGGGAGGTCCGCCGTGAAAAGCGCCATCGATCCCGTCGGCGAGAGCGCGGCCATGCGGGAGGTGCTGTCCGCGGCGCGCGACGTGGCCGCCACCACCGCCACCGTGCTCCTCTGCGGCGAGAGCGGGACCGGCAAGGAGGTGCTGGCGCGCTTCATCCACGCCCGCTCCGCGCGCGTCCGCGGCCCGTACGTGGCGGTGAACTGCGCCGCCGTCCCCGCGGAGCTGCTGGAGTCGGAGCTGTTCGGCCACGAGCGCGGCGCCTTCACCGGTGCCACCGAGCGCCGCGTCGGCAAGGTGGAGCTGGCGCACGGCGGCACCCTGCTCCTCGACGAGGTCTCGGAGATGCCCCCGCAGCTCCAGGCCAAGCTGCTCCGCGTCCTCCAGGAGCGCGAGGTGGACCGCGTGGGCGGCCGCGCGCCCGTCCCCGTCGACGTCCGGGTGATCGCCACCACCAACCGCGACCTCGACGAACAGGTGCGGACCGGCGCCTTCCGCGCGGACCTCTACTACCGGCTCTCGGTGTTCCCCATCTCGCTGCCGCCGCTCCGGGCGCGGCGCGAGGACATCCCCGCGCTGGCGCGCTTCCTCACCGCGCAGATCGCCGCGGAGCTGGGCCGCCCGGCCCTGGAGCTGGGCGAGGACGCGCTGGCCGCGCTGCAGCGGCACCCCTTCCCCGGCAATGTGCGCGAGCTGGGCAACGTGCTCTCTCGCGCGCTGGTGCGCGCCAGGGGCCCGGTGCTCTCCCCGGCCGACCTCACGCTGTCGCCGGCGCCGCCGCCGTCCGGCGCGTTCGCCGCTCCCGAGCTGCCGCTGGAGCTGGCGGCGCTGGAGCGGATGGCCATCGCCGAGGCGCTCCGGCGCACCGGCGGCAACCGCACCCATGCCGCCAGGCTGCTCGGCATCGGGCTGCGGACGCTGCGCGCCAAGCTCAACGACCGCGACCCGCGCGGTCACCTCCGGCTGGTGGAGTCCGCATGAGCCTCTTCGACAGCACGCTGTGGACGCTGGAGCGCGCGCTGGACGCGCGGCTGGCCCGGCACGTCACCCTCGCCGGGAACCTGGCCAACGCCAACACCGCCGACTTCGCGCCGAAGGAGGCGAGCTTCCAGGCCACGCTCCGCCAGGCGGAGGCCGGCTCGCCCGCGCCCCCCTCGGCGCCGCCTTCACCCGGACACCTCGACCTGGAGGGCCGCCTGTCGGTGGCCGCCCCGGAGGCGCCGCACCCCGGCGCGCCTCCCTCCTCCTCCACGCAGACCGCGCTGGACATCGTCGCCGGCGAGGCGGCCACTCCGGGGCTGGACGGCAACCGGGTCGACCCGGACCGGACGCTCGCCGCCATCGCCCAGAACGCGCTCCAGTACGGCGCCGCCGCGCGGGCCGCCGGAAAGAAGCTGGCCATCCTCCGCTACGTCGCCTCCGACGGAAACGCCTGACCCAACCCGCAGCCCACGCCCGACCCAGGAAACCTCATGGACTTCTTCACCGCCCTCAACATCTCCTCCTCGGGGCTCTCCGCCGAGCGCGAGCGCGTCAACGTGGCCAGCTCCAACCTGGCCAACGCCGAGTCCACCCGCAGCGCGGACGGGAGCGGGCCGTACCGGCGGCGCGACCCGGTGCTGGAGTCGGTCTCCTTCGACGCGGCGCTCTCCGGCGCCAGCGGTGAGCCCGGCGCCGTCGGCGTGAAGGTGGCGGAGATCGTGGAGGACCAGCGCCCGGGCCGGAAGGTCTACAGCCCCGGCCACCCCGACGCGGACGAGAAGGGCTTCGTCACCTTCCCCAACGTCAACCCGGTGCACGAGGTGGTGAACCTGCTCTCCGCCTCCAAGTCGTACGAGGCCAACGCCTCCGCGGTGGACACCCTCAAGGGGATGGCCCAGCGCGCGCTGGACATCGCCCGGTGAGCGCCATGGACCCGCTTCGCTCTACCGGCTCGATCGGCTCCACCGGGTCGCTCCCCGCGGCGCCCGGGGCGGCGCGCCCCGGCGACCGCCCGGCCTCCTTCGCCGCGGAGCTGGGCAAGGCCATCGGCGCGGTGGACGCGCTCCAGGCGCAGGGTGACGCGCAGGCGGAGAAGGTCGCCGCCGGCCACGGGAACCTGCACGAGACGGCGCTGGCGCTGGAGAAGGCGGACGTGGCGATGCGCGCGCTGCTCAAGGTCCGCAACAAGGTGGTCGAGGCGTACCAGGAAGTGATGCGGATGAGCGTCTAGCGGATGGAAGCGCTCACCCGACAGCTGAAGGATCTCCCCGCCCGCTGGAACGCGCTCCCGCGCCGGGCGCGCTGGGCGATCGCCGCCACGGCGGGGGGACTGGTGGCGCTGGCGGTGGTGGCCGGCGCGCTGACGTCCAAATCGGACTCGTACCAGTACGCCTTCACCCACCTCACGCCCGAGGACGGCTCCGAGGCGGCGGCCACGCTGAAGGCGGCGGGCATCCCGTTCCGGCTGGAGGCGGGCGGCGAGGCGCTGGCGGTCCCTGCCGCCCGGGTCTACGACGCGCGGCTGCTGCTGGCGTCCGCCGGCCTTCCGCGCGGCGGCGGCGTGGGCTTCGAGCTGTTCGACAAGGGCGACCTCAGCGTCTCCGAGTTCACCCAGAAGGTGAACCTCCGCCGCGCGGTGGAGGGCGAGCTGGCGCGCACCATCGGCCGGCTGGCGGCGGTGCGCTCGGCGCGGGTGCACGTCAGCTTCGCCGAGAAGGGCATCTTCCGCGGCGAGGACCGACCGGCGTCGGCGGCGGTGGCGCTCTCGCTCCAGCCGGGCCGCACGCTGGGGGAGCGCGAGCTGGCCGGCATCCGCCACCTGATCGCCTCCGCGGTGCCCGGGCTCTCCGCGGACGCGGTGACGGTGGTGGACGGCAACGGCCGGGTGCTCACCGGGCTGGACGGCTCGCTGGAGGGCTCCTCCTCCTTCCAGAAGAAGGTGGAGCGCGACCTGGAGGAGCGCATCGTCAGCATGCTGGAGCCGGTGGTGGGCCCGGGCGCGGCGATGGTGCGCGTGGCCGCCGCGGTGGACGCCTCCGAGGTGCAGCGCAGCGCGGAGATCTACGACCCGGAGCAGACCGCGCTCCGCAGCGAGCGCAAGGTGAGCTCCTCCCAGAACCAGGAGCAGACCAGGGCCGGGGCCGGGGTGGCCGGAGCGGCGGCGAACGACCCGATGAAGACGGCGTCCGCGGCGACCGAGACCGCGAACAAGAACGCGTCCACGGGCGAGGAGGAGCTGAAGAACTACGAGGTCAGCAAGACCACCACCACCACCGTGCAGCGCGCACCGCGGGTGGCGCGGCTCTCGGTGGCGGTGCTGCTGGACGGCGTGGACGGCAAGCCCCGCCCGGACGCGGAGGTGGCGCGCCTGGGCGAGCTGGTGAAGCGCGCCGCCGGCCTGGACGAGGACCGCGGCGATCAGCTCGACATCTCGAGCGTGGCGTTCACGCACTCGGCGGATGCGGCGCAGGCGGCGGCGGCGCAGGCCGCGGCGCGCGCCCTCCCCGGGTGGGCGTACCTCGCGGCCGGCGCCGTGCTGGGGGCGATCGCGCTGGTGCTGATCGCGGCGGCCGCGGCGCGCAGGCGGGCGGCCATCCGCGCCGAGGCGGCGAAGCTGATGCCGGGCGCGACGGTGCGCGAGCTGGTCGCGGGGCTGGGCGTGGACGCCGGCGCGGCGGGCGCGAAGGGCGTGACCGTGGACGCGGCCCCGGCGACGGCTCCGGCGGCGCTGCCCGACGAGGGGACGCTGGCGCGAGACCGGGCGCGAGAGCTGGTCCAGAAGGACCCGGCGCGGGCGGCCAAGCTCCTCCGCGCCTGGATCGCCGCCGACATGGAGCTGGCGCACCACGGGGTGAGGAATGGGTGAGGCTGAACGACCGGCTGGTGGGATGCCGGCTGCCCGCGGCGTCGCTCCGGTGAAGGGAGCCGAGGAGCGCGGCGGCGGTGGTCTCGGCAGCGGCGCGGGGGCGAGGCGCGCGGCGGCGGTGCTGCTGGGGCTGGGCCCGGAGCTGGCGGGGCAGGTGTTCCGGCAGCTCGGCGAGTCGGAGATCCGGCAGATCGCGCTGGGCGCGCGGCAGCTCCGGAGCGAGCCGCAGACCGCGGTGCCCGACGCGCTGAGCGCCTTCGTCGACGCGATGGAGAGGGTGGGCGGCGACGCGCTCGCAGGCCACGACCTGCTCCGCGAGGCGGCGGCCTCCGCGCTGGGCGACGAGGTGGTGCGCCGCGCGTTCGACGGCGTCGTTCCGCCGATGCCGCCGGACGAGGCCCTGGGGCCGGTGGCGACCGCCGATCCGGAGGCGCTCGCCATGGTGCTGGGGCGCGAGCAGCCGCAGACCGTGGCCCTGGTGCTGAGCGCGCTGGCGCCCGAGCGCGCCGCGGCGGTGATGGAGCAGCTCCCGGAGCAGATCCGCGGTCAGGTGGTGCGGAGGATGGCGGTGGTGGAGGCGGTGGCGCCGGAGGTGCTCCGGGAGGTGCGCTCCGCCCTCACCACCGAGCTGCAGGCGCTGGTGGCGGAGGGGATGCGCAAGCTGGACGGCAAGAGCGCCGCGCTGGAGATCCTCCGGCGCAGCCCGACCGAGAAGCAGCAGGAGGTGCTGGCGGCAATCGAGAAGGACGACCCGTCGCTGGCCGGCGACCTGCGGACGCGGCTGTTCACCTTCCAGGACCTGGTCCGGCTCTCGGACCGGGACGTCCAGGGGCTGCTCAAGGAGCTGGACACGTCGCAGCTGGTGCTGGCGCTGAAGGGCGCGGCGGCCGACATCCGCGACAAGTTCTTCAGGAACATGTCCACCCGCGCCGCCGAGGCGCTCAACGACGACCTCGCCGCCATGGGGCCGGTGCGCCTGGCCCAGGTGGAGGAGGCGCAGGCCGCCATCGCCAAGGTCGCGGTGGAGCTGGCCGAGAAGGGTCGCATCACCATGGTCCACCCGACGGACAAGCTGGTCTGAGCCATGAGCCACCGCACCAGACCACCCAGGTTCCTCGAGTCCGCCGCGCCGAAGAAGGACCGGCCCGCGTTTCCGGCGCCCGCGCACCCGCACGCCGCGCGACCGGTGCACGTGGCCCGGGTGGCGGAGCCGGCGGAGGCGCCGGCCCCGGTCGCTCCCGCGAGCCTCGTTCCCCCGGGTGAGCCTCCCATGCCTTCGGAGCCGGCGCCCCTCGCGGCGGTCGAGCTGGTGCGCGGAGCGGCGGCGGCAGCGGCGGAGCGGGCTCCGGAGCCGGGTCTGGCGTCCGGGCTGGATGCGGCGAGCGCGGAGCGGATCGCCGCCGCCATCACCGCGCTGCGGTTGGAAGCGGAGCGGCTGGCGGAGCAGGCGAGATCGGACGCGCTGGAGATCGGCTTCCTGGTGGCGCGGCGGATCCTGGAGGTTGAGCTGACCGCCAGCCCGCGGCCGCTGTTCGCGCTGATCCGGTCGGCGGTGAGGCGCGCCGGCGAGGCGCGGAGCATCTCCGTGCGCCTGTCGCCCCGGGACGCCGCGCGCGTGCGTGGAGCGGGCAGCGACCGCGCGCTGGGTGAGCTGGCCGCCTCCAAGGTGGAGATCGTGGAGGACCCGGAGCTGGGCGTGGGGGACTGCGTGGTGGAGACCGACCTGGGTACCGTGGACGGCCGGCTCACCAACCGCCTGGACGAGCTGCACCGGGCGGCCACCCACTCCATGGCGGAGGGCGCGTCGTGAGCCTCCACGACCTCCAGCGCCTGGAGCGCGCGCTGCAGGAAGCCGAGCCGCTGCTCGTGCAGGGACGCGTGCTGCGCATCTCCGGGCTGATCGTCGAGGCGACGCTCCCCACGGTGCCGGTGGGCACCGGGTGCGAGATCGCGGCGGCGGGCGGTCGGCGGGTGCTGGCGGAGGTGGTGGGCTTCAACGGATCCACCGCGCTGCTGGTGCCGTTCGGTGACCTGCACGGGATCTCCTCCGGCGCCGCGGTGGCGCCGCGCGCGAGCGCGCTGGAGATCGCCGTGGGGGAGGAACTGCTGGGGCGCGTGGTGGACCCGTCGTCGCGCCCGGTGGACGGAGGGCCGCTGCCGCTCCTGCGCGCGCGCGCCGCGCTCAACGCCGCGCCACCGGCGGCGATGAGCCGGCGCCGGATCTCCCGTCCCGTCAGCCTGGGGGTGAAGTGCATCGACGCGCTGCTCTGCATGGGCGAGGGCCAGCGGATGGGCATCCTCGCCGGCCCCGGCGTGGGCAAGAGCGTGCTGCTGGGGATGGTGGCGCGCCACGCGGACGCGGACGTCATCGTGGTGGGGTTGATCGGCGAGCGCGGCCGCGAGGTGCGCGAGTTCGTCGAGCGCGACCTGGGGCCGGGGCTGGCGCGGTCCGTGGTGGTGGTGGCCACCGCCGACGAGCCGCCGCTGGTCCGCATCCGCGCGGCGCTCGCCGCCACCGCGGTCGCCGAACACTTTCGCGCGCGCGGCAAGCGCGTGCTGCTGCTGCTGGACTCGCTCACGCGCGTGGCCATGGCGCAGCGGGAGATCGGGCTCGCCGCCGGGGAGCCGCCGGCGTCCAAGGGGTACCCGCCGTCGGTGTTCGCGATGCTCCCGCGCGTCCTCGAGCGCGCGGGGAATGATGCGGGCCCCGGCAGCATCACCGGGCTCTACACGGTGCTCGCCTCCGGCGACGACCTCACCGATCCGGTGGTGGATTGCGCCAAGGCGGCGCTGGACGGGCACATCGTGCTCTCGCGGCGCCTGGCAGGCTCGGGGCACTTCCCCGCCATCGACGTGCTCCAGAGCATCAGCCGGGTGATGACGGACGTGGCGCCGGCGCCGCAGGTGGAGCTGGCCGTCACCGCGCGAGAGCTGCTGGCGAGCTACGACGAGGCCAAGGACCTGATCGAGGTCGGCGCGTACGTCGCCGGCTCCAACCCACGCACCGACCGCGCCATCGCCTGCGCGCCGGCGCTCCGCGCCTTCCTGCGGCAGCCCTCGGAGCAGAAGGTGCCCCTGGCGCAGGCGCTGGAGTTGCTTCGCCGCGCCATCAGTCCACCGCCCGCCCAGGAGAAGAGGTCATGAGCTGGCCCACTTCTCCTCTGATTGCCGGCACGCCTGCGGCGCCGCCCGCGCCGGGGGCCATTCGCGCCGTCACCTCACCACTCGTTTCGGAGAACCCCATGAGCTGGCTCGTCGCACTCCTGATCGCCACCACGCCCGATGCAGGCGTCGCGGCCGTGCCGGGGCACGCCCCCGCGGCCGCCACGGCCACCACGACACGTGAGCCGGCGGGGACCGCTCGCTCCGCGCTGTGCGCGGAGCTGAAGAAGAGCGGCCGCGAGCTGGCCGCCTCGCGCGCCAAGCTGGACGAAGACACCAAGGCGCTGGAGGCGGAGCGCGCCAAGCTGGAGGCAGAGCGCGCCACCCTCGAAGCGGTGGCCACTGAGATCGCGAAGTCTCGCGAGGCGCTCCGCGAGGAGACCGCGCGCCTGGAGGCGCTGCTGAAGCGCGCGCCGGGCGGTCCAGGTTCCCCGAGCGCCGCGACGACCCCGACCGGTACCTCCAGCGCTCCGGGTGCCCATACCGGAGCCGAGCCTTCCGCCTCGGCGGCAGCGATGGACGCCAAGTCGAAGCAGGATCTGGATGGCCTCGCCATGGCGGTGAAGGCGATGCGCCCCGAACAGGCCGCCACGGTGGTCGCGCGCATCGATCGCGACCTCGGCGCCCGGCTGCTGTCGCGCATGCGTCCCGCCGACGCCGGTGCCGTGATGCAGCGGCTGGAGGCCGAGGTGGCCGCGGATCTCCTCCAGCAGATGGCCGCGCTTCCGAAGTCGAAGAAGGTGGTGAAGCGGTGAAGGCCAGTGATTCATCTCCAATGCGCGGTTCGCATGCGAAGCGCGCCAGGCGCAGCGAGCACCTTGATCCCGGCGAGCGTGACGTCAAGCCCGCGAAGCGGAAGGGCCGCTCCCCGTTCGACGACGTGCTCGGGGCGATGACCGCGCCGCCGGCACCCTCACCCTCCCCCCTCCAGAAGACGGCCTCACCACCGCGCGCGGAGCGCAAGCGGTCCGAGTCGCGGGAGAGCGCACCGCTGAGGCCGGCCATCAGCCCCGCCCTGGCGCCGCCCCCCGCTCCATGCGCCCCGGAGATCTCGGCGCCGGCCCCGGTGCACGTGCCGCGCGCGGCGCTCGATGACGCCTCGTTCCTGGTCTCCATCCGCCCGGGCTCCGCCACCATCCGCGTCCAGCCCGCGCCCGACGCCGCCGCCGTCACGCTCCGCATCGGCGTGCAGCAGGGCGTGACCACCATCCGCGCCGAGGGCGCCGGCAGCGTGCAGCTCCTCGCCGGCCGGCAGCACGAGCTGGAGGCCGCCCTCTCCCGGCACGGGCTCCGCCTCGGCTCGCTGGAGCTGCCTCCGCCCGCCCCGGCGAAGAAACCCGAGCCGGCCGCCCGCCGCCGCGACCGCCCCTTTCACCTGAAAGCCTGAGAACCCGTGAGCTCCATCCCCTCCACCTCTACCTCCACCACCACCGCGACCGTCGGCGGCCCGTTCGCGGGGCCCGGCTCGCGCGACCAGCTGGGCAAGAACGACTTCCTCAAGCTCCTGATGGCGCAGCTGAGCCACCAGGACCCGATGAGCCCGATGGACAGCGAGGCCTTCGTGGCGCAGCTCGCGCAGTTCGCGAGCGTGGAGCAGCTCCAGGGCGCCAACTCCCGGCTAGACAACCTGCTCGTCTCCAGCGCCGCCGCGCAGCAGCTGGGCGCCGCGTCGCTGGTGGGGCGCGAGGCGACGTATCGCTCCGGCGCGCTGCAGCTCGACGGGAGCGGGAGCGCGGTGGCGATCGGCGGCCACCTCGCCTCCGCGGCCAGCTCCGTGGTGGCCACCATCCGCGACGCCAGTGGTCGCACGGTGCGCACCCTCTCGCTGGGGGCGCGCCCGGCGGGTGACGTCTCCGCCACCTGGGACGGGCTGGACAACCAGGGCCAGCCGCTCCCGCCCGGCGCCTACGCGGTGACCCTGGTGGCCTCCGCCGCCGACGGCACGCCCATCGACGTGCAGGCGCGGGCGCACGGGCTGGTGACCGGCGTCTCCTTCGAGACCGGCGCGCCGGTGCTCCTCATCGGCGACCGGCGCGTGCCGCTCGCCGACGTCGTCGACCTCCGCCTCCCCAACCCCTGACCTCCCTGATTTCCTGAACTGAAAAGGAACCGCACCACCATGAGCCTTCTCTCCTCCCTCTACACCGGAACCAGCGGGTTGCTGGCCAGCAGCCAGGAGCTCTCGGTCGTGGGCGACAACATCGCCAACGCCGGAACCATCGGCTTCAAGGCCAGCCGCGCCAGCTTCGCGGACACGCTCTCGCAGTCGCTGCTCGGCAGCGGCCAGGTCGGGCTGGGGAGCCGCCTGCAGATGGTCCAGAAGATCGTCACCCAGGGCGCGCTCACCAGCACCGGACTGGCCACCGACCTCGCCATCCAGGGCAACGGCCTGTTCATCGTGCAGGGCTCGCACGGCGGGCAGACCGGCACCTACTACACGCGCGCCGGCCAGTTCACGCTCGACGCCAACGGGTACCTGGTGAACCTGGAGGGGCTGCGGGTGCAGGGCTACACCGCCGACAGCACCGGCGCGGTGAACGGCGCGCTGGGCGACCTCGCCGTCGGCCAGGCCACCTCGGTGCCGTCCGCCACCGCCGAGGTCGCCGTCAAGGCCAACCTCCAGTCGGACGCGGTCATCCCCGCCGCCTGGGACCCGCTCGATCCGACCGGCACCTCCAACTTCTCCAGCGGCGTCACCGTGTACGACTCGCTGGGGACGCCGCACCAGGTGGACGTGTACTACCGGCGGACCGGCGCCGGCACCTGGGAGTGGCACGCGCTCACCGACGGCGGCGGGCTCACCGGCGGCACCGCGGGCACCGCGACGCAGATCGCCTCCGGGACGCTCTCCTTCGACACCACCGGCGCGCTCACCTCCGTCACCCAGTCCTCCAGCTTCAACCCGCGGAACGCCGTCAATCCGCAGCCGCTGGTCTTCGACTTCGGCGATCCGGCGTCCGCCGGCGGCACCGGGCTGGAGGGGATCACCCAGTTCGCCTCCGCGTCCTCGGTGACCTTCATCTCGCAGGACGGACATCCGGCCGGGGACCTGGCGGGGATCAGCATCGACGCCACGGGCCACGTGCAGGGCTCGTTCACCAACGGCACCTCGCGCGTGCTGGGCCAGGTGGCGCTGGCCACCTTCCCCGCGCCGGACCAGCTGGAGCGGCTGGGCGGGACGCTGCTGGGCGCGACGCTGGCGGCGGGGCAGCCGGGCGTGGGCGCGCCGGCGCAGGGCGGCCGCGGCGGCCTGGTGGCCGGGGCGCTGGAGCAGTCGAACGTGGACCTGGCGGAGGAGCTGGTCCGCATGATCGCCGCGCAGCGCGGGTTCCAGGCCAACTCCAAGACCATCAGCACCGCGGACCAGCTCCTGCAGGAGCTGATGACGCTCAAGCGCTAGCCACTCGCCATGATCTCACTCACTCGACTCGACGGGAGCGCGGTGGTGGTGAACGAGGCGCACATCCTCTTCGTCGAACGGACGCCCGACACCAAGCTGACGCTCACCAACGGCACGCACCTGCTGGTCCGCGACCCGGTGGAGGAGGTCATCTCCAGGGTCGTCGATTTCCGCCGCCGCATCCACGCCGAGCCACCGCCGGTGAACGCGGCGAGCACGGCCGCGAAGGAAGCCTGACTCCATGGACCTCACGACGATTCTCGGAATCCTGCTCGCCATCGGCGCCATCCTTGGCGGCCAGGCGCTGGAGGGCGGGCATGCCAGCTCGCTGATGCAGCTCACCGCGGGGCTGATCGTGCTCGGCGGCACGATGGGCGCCACCATGGTGGCCTATCCGCTCCCGGACTTCCTGCGGGGGTTGAAGATGGGCAAGGGCGCCTTCTCCGGCGGCCGGCCGGAGCTGGGCGGGCTGGTGAAGCAGCTGGTGGAGCTGGCGGCGGTGGCGCGGCGCGACGGGGTGCTGGCGCTGGAGGGGAGGCTGGCCTCGCTGCAGGACCCGTTCATGAAGAAGGCGCTGGGGTTCCTGGTGGACGGCGTGGATGCGGGCGTGGCCCGCAGCGCGCTGGAGGCGGAGATCGAGCACCGCCACGAGGAGGAGATGATCGGCGCCAAGGTGTTCGAGTCGGCGGGAGGCTTCGCGCCCACGGTGGGCATCCTGGGGGCGGTGCTGGGGCTGATCCACGTGATGGAGAACCTCTCCGACCCGTCGAAGCTGGGACCGGGCATCGCGGTGGCGTTCGTGGCCACGGTGTACGGGGTGGGGTCGGCGAACCTCCTCTTCCTGCCCATCGCCAGCAAGCTGAAGCGGAAGCTGGCGCTGGAGACGGGGCGGCGCACGCTGATCGCCGAGGGCGTGCTGGCGATCCAGGAGGGGCTCAACCCGCGGGTGCTGGAGGAGAAGCTGAAGGCCTACGCCGGCGACGCCCACGGCCACTCCGCCGAAGCGCAGAGGAAGTGAGGGGCGAGCCAATGGCCCTGAACCGCAAGAAGAAGCACGAGGAGCACGAGAACCACGAGCGGTGGCTGGTGTCCTACGCCGACTTCATCACCCTGCTGTTCGCGTTCTTCGTGGTGATGTACGCGGTGAGCCGGGTGGACGTGAAGCGGGTGACGGCGGCGGCGCAGAGCGTGCGCTGGGCGATGCACCTGGAGGGCACCGGCGGGGTAGGGGCGCCGCCGATCTTCGAGGGGACGCCATCGGAGGGCGGGTGCATGGCGAACCTGGGGCCCAGCCCGTGGTCCACGCCGCAGGTGAAGAAGGCGATGGAGCTGCTGCGCCGGAGGCTGGAGCGGAGGATCGGCGCGATGCTGATGTCGCGCTCGCTGGAGAAGGCGGTGAGCGTGGAGGAGGAGAACGGGCGGCTGGCGGTGCGGCTGGCGACGACGGCGATGTTCGACCCCTCGCAGGCGTCGGTGCGGCCGGAGGCGCTGCCGGTGCTGGACGCGGTCGCGGAGGAGCTGCTGGCGCTGGGACGGCCGATCCGGGTGGAGGGCCACGCGGACGACGCGCCGATCTCCTCGGAGCGGTACGCGAGCAACTGGGAGCTCTCCACCGCGCGCGCGGCGGTGGTGGCGGCGTACCTGGAGGCCGCACACCACTTCGCGCCCGGCAAGCTCTCCGCCGCCGGCTACGCGGCGTCCCGGCCGGTCGCCCCCAATGACACCGCCGAGGGACGGCAGGCGAACCGGAGGCTGGAGCTGGTGATCGAGCTGGAGCCGGGGGACGTGATGAAGTTGGCGGCCGGGCAACCCGGTGGAGATCCTACGCCTACGTCAGTGCGGTGAAGCGCAAGCTGGCGAGACTCGATGCTCTGATCATTTCGACTTCGCTCGCCTGCCCTTGGGCATCGCGGGCTTCTTGAGCTCCTTGGCGACCTTCTCGAACTCGGCGTCGATGGCTCGCGGCTGGGCGTCGAGCAGCGCGTGGTACCGCGTGTACTCGTGTTCGGCCTTCGCCTTCGCAGCCTCGGCGGACACAGCACCTGCGTGATCGAGGAGATGTCTCCCTGAAACTTTGAGGAACTCGTCAAGCTTGGTGATCCAGTCCTGCATCGTCATTGGCTTGCGTTCGAGAGCCTGGAGCTCCGCGTACTCGATGTACAAGTTCACGATGCGGTGCGGGACGGCCAGCTCGTCCTCGGTGAGATAGTTCTTCGCAATGCTGGCGTCCTCCTTGCGCACGATGCCGCTGGGTCGCGTGCTCCGCATGCCCATGAACGGCTTGGTGGCGTCGGCGCGCTCGAGGACGATCTCGGCCGCGGTGTGGCCATGTGCCGCCCAGTGCATCTTGTTCTGCACCGTCGCGAAGAAACGTTGCGAGGCTTCGATGCTTGGGTCGTAGTCGACGCTGGTTGCGTAGATGTCGAGGACCTTCTGGTAGAAACGCCGCTCGGACGCGCGGATCTCCCGGATGCGCTCGAGCAACTCGTCGAAGTAGTCGTGATGGCCAGGACCGGGCGGGTTCTTCAGCCGCTCGTCGTCCATGGTGAAGCCCTTCACCAGGTACTCGCCGAGGCGAGCTATGGCCCACTGTCGAAACTGGGTGCCCCGGTGGCTCCGGACGCGGAAGCCCACCGCGAGGATCGCCTCGAGGTTGTAGTGGCGCAGGTTGCGCGTGACCTGCCGGCCTCCCTCCAAGCGAACTTGTAAGTACGGCTTACAGGTTGCCGCCTCGTCGAGTTCGCCCTCCGCGAAGATCTCTTTAAGGTGCAGGGTGATGTTCTGCGGCGTCGTCTGAAGGAGTTCCGCCATCTGAGCCTGCGTTAGCCAGACCGTCTCGCCCTCGAAGCGGCACTGGATGCGCGTTCGCCCGTCCTCGGTTTGGTAGAGAATGAGCTCGGAGAGCCCTTGGGGTACGCGGTCGGTCATGGCCTGGGGTTCGATGCTCCCCCGCGCACGCAACCAGCGCCAGAGGATCATCGCGACCGCGGTACACGCGAGCGATCGGTACTGCTACCGGGGTCCGAAGCAATGGGCATGAACGAGCGCCTGCTCGCGAAGGAACCTCTGGGTTGGAGCGCGAAGGAACCGATCGACAGGCGGCTGGCGGTGCGGCTGGCGACGACGGCGATGTTCGACCGTCGCAGGCGTCGGTGCGGCCGGAGATGCTACCGATGCTGGACGCGGTCGCTGAGGAGCTACCGGCGCTTGGGGCGGCCGATCCGTTGGAGGGCTACGCCGACGACGCGCCGATCTCCTCAGAGCGGTACACGAGCAACCGGCAGTTCTCCACCTCGCCGGGACTGCCTGTGCGCCTCGGCTGCAAATCCCGCGGCGCGAATATCGGGTACCCAGATCTGCACGGGGCGGAGTCCCTGTGCCCGCAGACGGCGGCGATGCGCGCGCACCGTGTCGCGCGAGGATCGGATCTTGACCGCTGACTTGTGCCTTCCGGCATCCCGTCTCCCTCAGCTTCGGGTTACATGAAAGATAGACGCGAGCGCAACTCGTGCCTGGCCGCATACCTGAATTCGGGGCGAGGGAGGCTATGCTCCAAGCGCGGATGAAGAGGACCATGGCATGCGTGGTCGCGCTGATCCTCGGGTGCGCGCCGCGGCCCACGCCCACCGGTTCCGGCGCGCCCATCGGCCCGCGCCCGGTCTCGGAGATCGAGGCGCTGATCGGCGAACGGGGCCTCTCCATCCAGCGCACCGTCGCCTTCGGCTTCGAGGACGAGTCCGAGCTCGCGGGCTTCTACATCACCCCCAGCCCGCATTGGGCACGACCCGGCAGGAGAAGTCGCTGGCTGCCTTCGCCGGCTTAGACCTGCCGGGGTACGCCGGGCTCACCGATTGCGCACTCGAGCTCCGCCCGATTCCAGCCCGCGAGGTTGGCAGCCGCTTCGTACGTGGTCCGCAAGAATTCGAGCAGCGTCGCCTCCGGGTCCGGCGCGCTCCGCACCGCCTCGTACGGCAACATGAACAGGCCCATCTTTGGCTCGTACAGCGCGCCGACAGGTCGAACCGCCGCCGTCCGGAAGCCTTCGGGCTCCGGATACGCGTAGGAGTAGAAGGCCGCGTCGTCGGCCCCGGCGCCGCCTGGCCAGAAGCCGGCGCTGCTCACCTCGTGCGAATAGGCCTCCGCGTTCACCGCATCCGGTACGTTGGGCGCGCTGCCCGGATGTCGCGGCGCGCGGCGGCCCGAAAAGCGCGTCACGGCCAGGTCGAGGCCGCCCCAGAACAGGTGCACCGGGCTCACCTTGCCGAGGAACCCGGAGCGAAAGCGTACGAGAACGCGCTCGGTGAGGAGCAGCGCGCGCCAGAAGCGCCGGACGGCGTCGGCGTCGTAGGGGCGAGGCGCCCTGTCTTCGGCGAACGGAACGGCCTCCGGCATCTCGTTTGGCCGGCCGTGCATGGCGACCTCGAGCCCGAGCTCGGCGAGCGCGGCCCGGAAGCGAGCGTGAAAATCGGCGATCGAAGCCGGCGCCAGGGCGAGCGTCGCGACGCCGCCATCACTCGTGGCGATGCGCAGCGTGTCGGCGATGAAGTCGAAGTCGACTTGAAACGTGCGCGGCCCGCAGGAGATCGTCGACGTGGTGAGGCCTCGCGCCGTCAAGTAGAAGGTCGCGTGCCAGGAGTGATTGATCCAGGGCGTCTGTGCCAGCCGCGCCTTGCCGACGATCTGCGTCCACAGGTGCAACGTCGTGCACGTCGGCTTCCAGTCCTTGTAGCTGAGCACCGGCCAGTCCTCGGCCGTCGAGCGATGGGGCGGCATGCGCCTCTTCATAACGCCAATCCTCCGCTCAGCGCCCGTCCGTCCGGACCCCGGCGTTGTCGGCGCGCGCGTTTCGCACCCGCTCCAGCGCGGTGTAATAGATGGGCTTCTGCGAGATCTCGGTGGCGCGCTTGAGGAGATCCTCCGCCTCCTCGTACGAGCCGCGGATCTCCGCCATCACGCCCAGGTCGTAGAGCGCGGCCGAAGAATCGGGCTTCTTGTTCAGCGCCTGCGCGAGCGCCAGGTACGCCGCCTCGAACTGGTTCTTCCGGCACAGCTCCAGACCCGGCTGCACGATCGGATCGCTGTCGTCCATCTCCACCCTGGCGGAGACCCGCTGCGGGCGGAGGTCCTCCAGG
>Ga0209382_10003879_pt1 | contig 20461 bp, 18 predicted proteins | sample SoiMetdeltSBSDD5_FD_187599 | JGI IMG/M metagenome (GOLD analysis project Ga0209382, IMG submission 187599) | Bulk soil microbial communities from a Populus tree surrounding site in Tennessee, USA - Soil MetaG P. deltoides SBSDD5 (SPAdes) (version 2) | ecosystem: Environmental > Terrestrial >... | reverse complement strand
ATTTGGCATGTCAGCCGCGCCCATGACGTTTTCAAAACGCGCCTCTTTGAGAACCGCCCGCCGGAAGACGAACTGTGGTATACCCAAGGCTGGGCGCTGAAAACGGGCTATGATCCACGCGGCCTCGGGGCGGCCGGCTTCGGCAACCTGGCCGGTTATACCCGAGCGGAAGTGGCTGCCGTGCCCATCTTATCGGTGGATGAGTTACTCGCCTATTTTGATCAGGTCTATGAAGCAATGCACGGTTATCTCAGTCACTCATCGAGTGAAGCTCTCTATCAACCCGCTGCCGGTGGGCCGCATGCCTCCCAAACAGTTTATCAATGGCTGAAGAATCTCCTGGTAGACGGTCAGGAACACGTGGGAGAGATAAAAGCTATTGGAGCCATGTGGGAACGTAAGCGGCGAAGACAGTCACCTGCATCTCCCGAAGGAGCCTAAATTCAGATGACTGAAAAAACCTCCACGGGCCTTGGTAACCTCAGCGAACTAAACTTCGCCTCTGCCCCCAGCCGGGTGGTTTCGCTCGTGCCCTCCGTGACGGAAAGTTTATTTGAGCTTGGCCTGGGCCAACGCTTGGTCGGCGTCACGGACTATTGCGTTCATCCCGCCACACAGGTCGCCGGGTTGCCCAAAGTCGGCGGCACAAAAAATCCCAATCTGCAACTCATCAAAGCCGCGCTCCCCGACCTCATCATCGCCAATCAGGAAGAAAATCGAAAAGAAGATATTGAGGCGCTCCAGGCCGAAGGCTTTAAAGTCTGGCTCACGTTCCCGTGCACGGTGCGCGAGGCGATAGATGTGCTCTGGGCCATTGTCCGGCTCTTCCGCGTTCCGCAGATGGGCCAACGGCTCTCGGTTCTGGAAACTTCCTATGAATGGTCGAACGGCGCGGCGGCGAACATGCCGCCAATCAAAGTCTTCTGCCCCATCTGGCGCGAGCCGGCGGCGGCTGAAGGTTCGCTGCACTGGTGGATGACGATCAATCATCAGACGTACATCCATGATCTGTTGCGCGTGTGCGGCGCTGAAAATATCTTCGCGGAGCGTGACCGGCTCTATCCTTTGGCTGCTGATTTAGGTCAGGCGCCCGCAATGGAAACCGCGCCTGAACGCGATACTCGTTATCCGCGCGTGACGATGGCCGAGGTCGTCGAACGCGCGCCGGACGTCATCCTGCTCCCGAGCGAACCTTATCCCTTCACCGAGGCCGACCTCGCCGCGTTCGATTCTTTTCCCGAGATTCCGGCGGTGCAGAACAATCGTCTCCATTTAGTGGATGGCAGCTTGCTCACCTGGCACGGCACGCGGCTGGCCTTAGCGCTGGCCGAACTCCCTTCGTTAATCGCCTCAACCGGAATTGAGTCATCAGAGTAGGATCACGGGTTCTTGAAGAGTGCTCTGGTAAAATCTTGCAGCAGATTGTCAAAACATCATTGTTGTCTGGAGGCAAAAGTGAAATTTAAAAAATTGGTGAAACTTCTTTCGACCCTGGTTTTTCTTCTGATGGTCGGTTGTTCGGGAATAGCGCCGGTTCCCCCGGCGACGCCGATGATAGATATTTCTCCTGCCCCAGACACAGCAGTGCCGGCGCCCTCGGCGACGGAGGCGGTTCCGACGGATATGCCTGCCCCAGCCGATACTCCAGTCCCAACCGAGACGCTGCCCGTACCGACGGATACCCCGGCCTCGGGCACTGTCTATGTGACCTACCAGGACTTTGAGATTGTCCCCTCCCAGATCAGGATTAAAGTCGGGACGAAAGTGGTGTTTCAAGTGAAGAGCGCCTCCGGCGATTGTCATGAGCCTTACAGTTCATACCCCGACCGATCAGACATCTCCGGCCTCTTCGACTCCGGCGCGCTCCGCGATGGCGCTTCTTATTCGTACACCTTCAGAAAGGCCGGCACGATCACGATCCGTTGTGGCTGTCATCCAGAGATGATGGTGGCTACCGTGGAAGTGGTAGAGTAAAAACTTATGCACAAGCAGGTGCGGCGCACTTTCGTAAAGTGCGCCGCACCTAACTTTTCCAGACAGAGCCTAACCTAAGGAGAGTCCACCATGACCACTGCTTCAAAGCCGGAGACGCCGGCGCGCTCGGTAAAAATAACGGTCGCTGTCCTGATCGGATTAGTTTTAATCGGCGCCAGTCTCTTTTTCTTCATGGCGCGTAACGCCGGGTTGGCGACCGCCAAAGGTTTCCTGGGCACGCGCGCCGGTCTGTTCGCGGACCTCAACCTGATCGCCGAGATCATCCTCCTCGTCGGGTTAACGGTCGGGTATGGATTGGCGCGCCAAGGCAACATCCCCGCGCACCAATACAATCAGACGGCCTGGGTGCTGTTCAACATCGTCTTAACCGAGTTCATCATGGCGGTCGCGTTCAATCGGCAAGTTGTCCCAGGCATTCCCGAGAAACTGATGCGCTCCTACTACGCCGTGTCTATGATCCATGCGGTGTTGGGCGGCATTACGATTCTTTGCGGCATTTATCTGGTGTTGCGCATGAACAAGCTCTTGCCCAAGGCGCTGCGCGTGTCCTGGTGGAAGAATTTGATGCGCTTGACGCTCGGCCTGTATTGGGTAGTGGGGTTGTTCGGTCTTGGCACTTACTACATTTGGTATATCCAGCCGCGCGAGGCTTCCGGCGCGCCGGAGACCACGGATACCGGCAACCTGCCGAACACCGTCGTCGTGCCTGTTGCCAATTACGTCTACAATCCATTTGAATTGACCGTTCCGGCCGGGACGACGGTGATCTTCCGCAATGATGATCCTGATCCGCACACAGTCACGTTTGATAACGACGATTTCCCGGAAGGTGGAATGGAAGAGGGCGTTACGTATCAGGTCACTTTCGATAAGGTCGGCGACTTTCCTTATTTCTGCGCTTTTCACGGTTCGCCCGGTGGACACGATATGGCCGGGATCATTCACGTCGTCGCGGCGGGTCAAGTGGCGGCGCTGCCGACGGTCGTTGCGCCTCCGGCTCCCACACCTCAGCCCACACCGGAGGCCCCCGCGGCTGCGCCGCTCGGCCCGCAAGCTGTGGGCTTTGGCGCTTTCCGGGATGCGGCCGCGCGCAACGATGAATTTGAACTCGTGGTTTCAGACTTGTCTGCGCCCGCTTCCGGCGAGTTGCACGTTTGGCTCACCGGCGATAACAAATCGCTGAACTTGGGGAAGATGACTCCGGCCGCCGGCGGTGATACGGAATTCAGTTACATTGAGCCTAACGGCGCGAACCTTTTGGCCGATTATTCCGGCTTTGCCGTGACCGTGGAGGCGGCGGGCGCTTCACCGACTTCTCCCTCAACGGAGATCGTGGTCGGGAATCACATCCCCGCCGGGGCGCTGGCGCACGCGCAGCAGTTACTTGTCGCTTCCGCGGACGCGCCCAAAGGTCGGGCTTACGCGCTGGGCATCGTCGCTCAAACGGAGCAACTCTTCCGGCACGCGAAGGCGGTCAATGGTTCGGCTTTGGTCGGGGATTTCAATTCGCTCAATCGGCATATCGAGCACCTGTTTACGATCATTGATGGGAAAGGGGGCGCGCGCTATAAGGACTTCGATGGCGACGGGTTGATTAACGATGCGGGTGATGGTTTCGGGCTTCGGAACTATGCCGACGCCGTAACGGCGGAGGCGCAAGCCGCGGCTGCGGCACCGGACGCGACCGAGAACGTGAAGACGCACGCGGCGCATTTGTTGATCCTCGCCGATAATCTCCGCGCCTGGTCGGATCAGGTCGTTGATCTGGCGATCAAGGCGCATCAGGCGACGGTCTTGGCGGATCGGGAGCAATACACGGCGGAACTCTTTCAGCTTTCGCAAGAAATGTTGGCGGGCGTGGATACAAATGGCAATGGTGTGATCGAGCCAGTGACCGGCGAGGGCGGCGCATATACTCTCTATTTCCACAGCCAGTATTTGGCGGCCATGGGCGCGTTGAAGCAGGAATAATGGCCTCACCCCCGGCCCCTCTCCCGAAACGAAAGAACTGTTTCGGGAGAGGGGAGAAGTGCAAGATGCTCTGCTCCCCCTCTCCTGACGACGCTCTTGGTCTTTGTCGTCAGGAGAGGGGGCTGGGGGTGAGGCAAGTTGATGAGTTACAAATACAATGACCGAACGAGTCTTCACCGAACGCGAACTCCAGCGCTACAACGGCGAGCGCGGCGAGCCGGTTTACATCGCCTTTGAAGGTGTAGTCTACGACGTGACCGACTGCCCCAAGTGGCGCACCGGCGAACACGAGCAGCTTCACTTCTCCGGTTTTGACCTCACGCGTTCCCTCCCTAAAGCGCCGCACGCCGCCGAAGTCTTCACCCGCCCGTGCGTTAAGCGGGTAGGGAGGTTGGGGGCTAGTCATTGAGGATTGTTGATTGTAGATTGCTGATTTTCCTGTTCCTTAGTCTTTTGCCATTTTTCATTTGTCATTTTGCATTCGTCATTCGGCCTTCGTCATTCGTCATTTCCACCTGCTACTTTCCACTTGCTACCTTCCACCTCCCCACGGAGAAAAAATGCCTTCTGATAAAAAGTTTTCGTTGAGCCGTTTGCTGACCGGGATCATTCTGCTTAGCTTTGTCGCTAGTTGTGGATCGGGGCTAACTGCGCCGACAGCCACACCTATGGTGACTGACGAGCCAACGGTCTTGCCGATCATGCCGACGGTGGACGCCTCGGTTCAATCGGGCACGCCCATGCCGGCAGGTGCGGTCATCTCCATAGGGAACGCGGCCTCACTCACTCAACTGGCTCGTTGGGGACAAGGAATGGTCAAGAACGCCGACTACTCGGCCAAAGCCGGGTTGGTAGCGGTCGCGTCGCCGTTTGGTGTGACACTCTATAATGCGCAAACGCTGGCGGAGGTGCGTGCGCTTCCAACGACGAGCGCAATCCGCCAGGTGCTCTTCTCGCCGGATGGTTCCAAGTTGGCTGCGTTGGGAGAAGATAAAGCCGTCTGGTTGTGGCAGGTTGCGGATGGCGCGCTTCTGCGTTGGCTTAACAACTTCGCCGCGACGCGGATGGGAGAGTTATTTTTTAGCCCGGATAGTTCGATATTAGCTGTCCCGGCCGGCAACACCCTGCAACTCCGACGGACGAGTGATGGCGCGCTCCTGCGAACGGTGACGCATGAGGACATTCTTTCATGGGGAGCCTTTTCGCCGGATGGTTCTACTTTGGTGGTGCAGCCAGCCTTGGAGTTTACGGAGCAGCATCTCCCTAAAGAACTATGGAAAGTAAGCGATGCGACTCGTTTAGGCGTACTGGAAAAATCCGATATCTCCGCCTACTCACCGGATGGTTCTAAGGTGGCCGGTTCGGATGGCAACACCGTAACGCTTTGGCAGGCTTCCGATTCAAAACAATTGAACACCTTCGAGTCGCCCGGCTTCATCATGCACTTGGGTTTCTCGGCGGATGGTTCAACCTTAGTGACGACCTCGTGGGACAAGACGGTGCGGCTGTGGAAGGTCAGTGACGGAACGTTGCTCCGCACGTTAGAGGGGCATACGGATATTGTGAACAACGCCGTCTACTCTCCGGATGGTTCGCTCTTGGCCTCGGCCTCGGATGACAAGACGGTGAGGTTGTGGCGAGTGAGTGACGGCACCTTGGTCAAGACGTTAAGCGGTCACGCTCAACCACCTTTCGACCTGCTGTTCTCGCCGGATGGTTCAGCACTGGTTTCTCGATCAAGAGGCGACGCGTTCTTATGGCGTGTCAGCGATGGAACGCTACTGGGGCAATTAAACGATTCGTTCGGTTTCTATTTTTCGCCGGATAGCTCGCGGCTGATTTCAAGTTACCCAACCGTGAAGGTCTGGCAAGTCAAGGATGGCCTGCTGCTCAATACCCTGAATCAATATGGCGGCCAAATATCAACTATTGGCTTCTCTCAAGATAGTTCGCTGCTGATCTCCAATTCGACTCAAGGCATGCGGCTCTGGCGCGTGAGCGACGGCGCGCTGTTGCAGCTGTGGGAAACTCCGGCGACCAGCCTCGCGTTGTCGCCGGATGGTTCAACCGTCGCGTTCGGAATGAATGACAGCACCATCCAGTTGTGGCGGATCAGTGATAAGAAACTCCTCCAAACGTTGAAGGGCCATGCCGCTGATGTGTGGAATGTGGCGTTCTCGGCGGATGGCGCGATGTTGGCGTCCGTTTCAAGCGATGGTGTGCGTTTGTGGAAGATGAGCGACAGCGCGCTGCTGCACCTCCTGGATAAGGTCTACGCCTTCGACTTCTCTCCGGATGGTTCAATGTTGGTCTCGGCTGCCAGTGAGGGTGTGCGGCTCTGGCGCGTCTCGGATGGTCAACGCTTGCAATCTCTCGCCTCGCGCAATCCTCCTGCCTGGGTCAGCTTTTCTCCGGAGGGTTCCGTTGTCGCCTCCGGTTCCGCGGACGCGGTCCAATTGTGGCAAGTTTCGGATGGAAAGTTATTGAGCACCCTCGAGTCTCAACCGACCACCTCTGTCTTCTCACCCGACGGTTCTATTTTGAGCCTCGGCCTGCCGGATGGCTCAATCGAACTGCGACGGACAAGTGACGGCACATTACTCCGAACACTAACCGGCCAGACAGGCATTTTATCTAAACTCATCCTCTCGCCGGATAGCTCCGTGCTCGCTTCGGCTTCCCGCGATGGCACCGTCCGCTTATGGAAGGTGAGTGATGGATCGCCACTCAAAACAGTGGAAGTAACCATCACCAGCCTGACATTCTCCCCCGATGGAACGTTGCTCGCGGCCAGTTTAGAAGATGGAACAATCCGATTGTGGGGAGTGGCGCAGTGAAACGCATTGCCATCCTCGGGGGGCTGCTACTCCCGGCCTTGGTCTTAGCCTTTTTTGCGCTATGGCCTCAAGCCGATCTAATCGTCAGCGTTCCCATCTTCCATTTTTACATTGTCACCTTTACCACGTTCTCGGCCGCGGTGATTTCTATTCTGCTGGTGGCGTCTCTAGGATTGCAGGCCCCACCTCGCCATCTGCTGGCCGCGGCGGCGTTTGCGGTGATTGGCAGCGTCTTCTTCTCGCATGGGCTGGCGACACCCGGCGCGCTGATTAACCATTTCCATCCAGCGGTGGAATGGTCCGCCTGGATCACCTTATTGGGCGGTGGCTTACTCTTCGCCGTTGCCGGCTTGGATGGGCCGCAAGGCCCGCCCGCCTGGCTGCCGGTCCGGCGAGTAATTCAGTTCGCCATTGGTGGTGTGCTGCTCTATTCTGCGGTGGCAGCCTTGGCGCCCGGCTGGCTGACCTTTTTTGATCAGCGGGTGGTCCCGTGGCACAAGTTCGGCATTTTTTTCATCACCCTGGTGCTCTGGCTGTTTGCCGCTTTCCGGTTATGGAAAATTTGGCGCTGGACGCACGACAGTTTGGATGGGGTGCTGGCCGGCGTCGCTTTTTGGCTGGCCACGGCCACCGTGAGCATGCACGAATTTGCGATCTGGAAACTCAGTTGGTGGCTCTATCATGTGGTGCTCTTAGTCGGTTTTCTGATCACCGCTTACTTCTTAGTGGGACGCTATGAACAGATCCGGCACTTCCGTTTGGCGCGCTACTACCTGGCCCTGTCCCTGATTCTGACGGCGCTGCTGGCGCTCGCCGCCTCCGCCCTGTTCACTCAATTTGCTTACACCACCTTGGTGTCTGAAGCTGAGACGACCGCTAGTAACATCACCCACAATTTGGCGAACAGCTTGGCCACTGATTTATTCCCCATGGCCAGCGCCGATGATTTGCCCGGCTTAGCGAACCAAACCGGCGTCCGCAACCTCGTTCGGCTGCGCATGACGGGCTTACCGCTCAACCGGGTGGTCATTTATGATCAGCCGGGCTTGGCGGTGTACGCCAGCGAGCCGGAGTTAGTGGGAGTCAAAGTGGATAATGCCGCCGCGTTCGCCAGCGCCTTGAGCGGCCAAACGGAGGTCATCATTCATCCTCCCGACGACGCACCCGCCAGTTATCATCCCAGCGCGCGTGTGCACATCATTGAAACTTTTGTGCCCCTGCGCCCGGGCGGCAAGCCCGATCTGCCTGCGATTGGGGTGCTGGCCACGGTGCAGGAAGCGCCGAGCCTCAACCAGGCTCAGCTCAACGCTCGCCTGGCCGGCTTGGTCACCGCCGCCGTCACCATGGGGTTGCTCTTCATCGCGTTGCTCACCGTGGTGGGCCGAGCCGATCAGATTATCGTGGCCCAAACCGACGATCTGCGGAAAATTTCAGCGCGCCTGAAGACCTACTCGGAATGGTTGTTGGGGCGGAATTTGCTGGGCCAGGCGCTAGCCAACCCCGATGCGCTGGGGCTCATGCGGCGGGAGCGGACCATTTTATTTATTGATATCCGCAGCTTCACCCGTTGGAGTGAAGTGCGTTCGCCGGAAGAGGTGGTGGCCTTGCTCAATCATTATTACAACGTCATTGAAGCCAGCGTTACCCGGCACCAAGTGATCAAACTCAAATTCTCAGCGGATGAGGCCTTGGCGGTGTTCGCCACCGCCGATCAGGGTGTGGCTGCCGCGCAGGAACTGCGGGATCGCATTCGGCCGGTGCTGGCGAAGGAAGGCTTGCAGGCCGGCCTGGGCTTGCACACCGGCCCCGTCGTAGAAGGCTTGCTCGGCAGCACCGAGGTCAAGTTTTATGATGTGATCGGTGATACGGTCAATACCGCCAAACGCATCGAGAGCGCCGCCACCAATTTTGAAGTCTTAATCTCAGACGCCACCCAGCAGGCCCTCGGCCAAGCCATTCCGGTCGGCGTGGCGCAGCCGATTGCAGCCAAGGGCAAAGAAGCGCCGGTGACCGTTTACCGGGTTCAACAGACTTAACCACCTAATAAGATTTGATGAACAACACAGGTAATTGGTATAGCCCGCATCCTTCGACTGCGCGGCTTTATTCTTATAGAGAAAGACGCACGCGAAGTGCGCGTGAGCGGAGGCCCGGGTGTTTTTCACGGGTCGAAGTCGAAGGAGCGCCGCTCCGCTCAGGATGCTGTACGCTGTATTACCGATTTTTTTCGTTAAAACCATTAGGCAAGTGATTTCTTATTTAGCCTCACTCGTTCTAAAAAAGGAGATCGGCATGAAAAAACTCACCTTCAGTTTAAGCGCCCTCTTCATTCTCACTGCGGCATGCACCTCAGCGCCGGTCGCGCCGGCTCAGGTAGACCCACCCTTTCCTGAGCCGGGGCCGGTAGGCACTGCCGCCCATGTTTATCCACTGGAGCAGGGCTGGTTCGAGGGTCAGCCGGTCCAGTACTACAATTTTGGAACTAACACCCCGCTCAACCCGGAGGAGCCGAGCCGCATCTTGGTTTCTCCCGTCTATGCCCTGATTACCGGGCTGAATGCCGACGGCAGCCCGATTAAGTTGGAAGGCCAGGACAACTTGTTTGAAGTCAAGCCGGGCGATGAGAAATACACAGATTTATGGCAGGCCCACTTCGTCACCCCGTCCGCGGGCTACACCCCGAATAGCATTACCTCGGTTGATGCGCTGCTGGCGAGCGGCATGACGATTGAAAAGCAAGCCGTGCTAGTCAACTGTCCCTTCGTCGCGCCGGGATCATCGCTAGTGGATAATGCCAAGCCGTTGACCAAAGGTTGGGTGAAGGACCAACCGGTGGTTTATTTTGATTTTGGACCCACCAGCGCCCAGCCGGGAAAAGTCTACGCGTTCGTGACCGGTTTAGACGCTGATGGCAAACCGCAACTGGCGCCCGGCCAGCACTTTGTCTTCAGCGCCAGCCGCACCTCCGCTGAGTACAGTGATTTCTGGATCGTGCAGTGGGTGACGGTGGATGGACAGTACAAAGCGGACACCATCCGCACGGAGGCCGAGATCAATCCGCAAACCGTTACGGCATCTGGGATCGTGGTGAACTATCCGCAGAAGTAAACTCCTGGTCCGCCAACCTGCCTCTCAGCGTCCCCGAACATTCATAGAGAAATGTTCGGGGACGCTTTTGATTCTAGGTCTACTCCTTTCGTCACCAATATAAATTACCCATTCAGGCCTGTTGGTATATTTGTCAGGCACATATTGACAGATATACCCGAACGGTCTATTATTTGTTCAATTCATCCAATAAATCGTATTAATGATTTGTATGAGACTTTGGAGACATGAATGCTGCCCAACAAGCTTGACTCAGACTTGCTCCGCTACATCGTAGAGCATGATCTCCGGCCTTCGGAGTGCTTGCCTTCACTCGAAAAACTCAGCGCCGAGTTGAAGATCAGCACCGGAAAGTTGCGGGAACAGCTCGAAGTCGCGCGGAGCTTGGGCTTGGTAGACGTTCGGCCCCGGACGGGCATCCGTTTGGCGGAATACAGTTTTCTCCCAGCGGTTCGCTTCAGCCTGCTTTACGCCTTAGCTTGCGATCACTCGCAATTTGAAGCCTTCAGCATTTTGCGCAACCACGTGGAAGCGGCTTTCTGGCATGAAGCCGTGGCTCTGCTCACGCCGGAGGATCACACCCACCTGCGCGCTTTAGTGCGCGACGCCTGGGCCAAACTCAACGGCCAGCCCATTCGCATTCCCCACGCCGAGCATCGCGATCTTCATCTCACCGTCTTCGTCCGCTTGGAAAATCCTTTTGTCCGCGGATTGCTCGAAGCCTACTGGGAAGCCTACGAGGCCGTAGGTCTGAACGTTTACTCTGATTACAAATACTTGCGCGAAGTCTGGACGTATCACGAGGGCATCGTGAACGCAATCATCTCTGGCGACTTGGACGAGGGGCATCGCCTGCTCGTTCAGCATAACTCGCTGCTTTACTATCGCGAGTCGCCGGCCCCCTCCGCGTTGGCGGGGGAGGTGATCCCGGACGGCGTGCCGCAACCCTAACCCTCTCAAGGAGATTTACTCGATGTCCGTTACCGAAATTCAATCGGCCCCCCAAACCGCTCAAGTCGAGCAGCGTGAGCCGGTCGTCAACGATTTTTCCATCAGCGTCGCGACCAAGAACGGCTCGGGCAGCCAGACGGCCAACACCACGTTGCTGCGCGCCCTCTTCAAGATGGGCATCCCCGTCAGCGGGAAGAACTTATTCCCCTCCAACATCCAGGGATTGCCCACCTGGTATACCATCCGGGTCAGCCTGGAAGGCTTCATCGCCCGGCGGCCGCGGGCCGAAATCGTCGTCGCCATGAACCCGGTCACCGCGATTGAAGATCATCAGATGGTGGAATCGGGCGGCGTCTTCATGTATGCCGACGATCTCAAGCTGCCCCTCAACCGGACGGATCTGTCTTACTATCCCATCCCGGCCAAAAAACTTGCCACCGAAAACGAAACCGACGCCAAGCTGCGCACCTATGTCGCCAACATCGTCTATGTCGGCGCGTTGGTTCAACTTCTAGGTATGGACTTGGCCGACATCGAATCGGCCTTGCTCTTCCACTTCAAAGGCAAACGCAAACCCGTGGACTCGAATATGAAAGTCGTGCGCGCGGCGGCGGAGTGGACGGCGGCGAACATCACCAAGACTGATCCTTACCGTGTAGAAAAAATGAACAAGACCGAAGGGCTGATCATGATTGACGGCAATACGGCCGGGGCCCTCGGCTCGATCTATGGCGGAGTCTCCTTCGCCGCGTGGTATCCCATCACACCCGCCACCAGTCTGGCGGACGCGCTCACCGCGTATCTTCCGCGCCTACGGATGGATGCGGAAACGAACACCGCCACCTATTCCATCATTCAAGCCGAAGATGAACTGGCCGCATTGGGAATGGTCATCGGGGCGGGGTGGGCGGGGGCGCGTTCCATGACTTCGACCTCCGGCCCCGGCATTTCCCTCATGGCGGAATTCACCGGCCTCGGCTACTTCGCGGAAATCCCGGCGGTTATTTGGGATGTGCAACGGATGGGGCCGAGCACTGGCTTGCCCACGCGCGTTTCTCAGGGCGATCTGATCGCGGCTTATTGGCTGGGCCACGGCGATAGCAAACATGTCTGCCTGCTGCCTGGCTCCGTCTATGAATGCTTCGAGTTCGGCTGGCGGGCGTTTGACTTGGCCGAGCAATTGCAGACGCCGGTATTTGTCCTCAGCGATCTGGATTTGGGCATGAATCAGTGGATGACAAAACCATTTGATTATCCGGATGAGCCGATTAAGCGGGGCAAAGTCTTGACGGCGGAAGAGATTGATCGTCTGGGCGGAGTCCAGCGCTACAAAGATGTGGATGGCGACGGCATTGCCTGGCGTCCGCTCCCCGGCACCGATCATCCCTTAGCCGCGTACTTTACGCGCGGCACGGGGCATAACGAGCGCGCTGCCTATTCAGAGCGTCCCGATGATTGGGAAAAGAACATGGCGCGCTTGGGCCGGAAGTTTGAAACCGCCCGCAAATTAGTCCCAGCGCCGGTGGAGGATCGCGTCGCCGGGGCGGAAGTCGCCATCATCGGCTTTGGGTCGGCGGATCCGGCGATTGAGGAGGCCCGCACGCGATTAAAGAAGCAAGGCGTTCAGGCCTCCTACCTGCGCCTGCGGGCGCTGCCGCTGGCCGACTCGGTCAAAGAATTTGTCGCGGCGCACAAACACATTTACGTGGTCGAACTCAACACGGATGCCCAATTGTGTCAGTTGCTCCGGCTGCATGTGCCGGAGCATATTCTGAGCATTCGAGCTTGCAATCACAGTGATGGTTTACCCCTCACCGCCCGGTGGATTACCGAGGCCATCTTGGAGCAGGAGCGTTAAGATGACGACCGTTGCAGCACCTTCCCGTAAAGTTAATTTGATTGGCCTGGAAAAAACGGATTACAAAGGCCTGGATTCCACCTTGTGTTCCGGCTGCGGCCATGACTCGATCTCGGCGCAGATTATCACCGCCTGTTATGAATTAGGCGTGAAGCCGGAAAGCGTCGTCAAGTTGAGCGGCATCGGCTGTTCGAGCAAGAGTCCGGCCTACTTCATGAACCGTTCCTTCGGCTTCAATGCGCTGCATGGCCGGATGCCGTCGGTGGCCACCGGCGCCTTGATTGCGAATCACACCTTGCAGGCCATCGGCGTCAGCGGCGACGGCGACACCGGCAGCATCGGCCTGGGGCAGTATAAACACATGCTGCGCCGCAATGTGCACATCGTCTACATCATTGAGAACAACGGTGTGTATGGCCTCACCAAAGGTCAGTTCTCGGCGACGGCGGACTTGGGGCAGGAACTTAAGTACGCCGGCCGGAACGAACTGCCGCCCATTGATCTCTGTCTCGAGGCGGTGATAGCGGACTGCGGCTATGTCGCGCGTTCGTTCGCGGGTGATCCCAAGCAAGTCGTCCCGTTACTCAAGGGCGCGATCAGTCATCGGGGCACGGCCGTGTTGGACATCATCAGCCCGTGTGTCACGTTCAATAACCAGGATGAATCCACCAAGAGTTATGCCTGGGGCAAAGCGCACGACGAGCGGATCAATGATTTCACCTATGTCCCGCCGCAGGAAGAAATTAAAGTGGATTACGAACCCGGCGAAGTCAAAGAAGTAACGCTGCACGACGGCTCGAAGATCGTGCTCAAAAAATTGGATAACAGCCATGACCCAACCGACCGACAGGCGGCGCTGCGCTTGTTGGAGGAGGCCCATCAAGAGCAGCATTTCATCACCGGCTTGATCTATCTCAACGGCGACCGCCCGAGTCTCGCCGAGCACGAGCGGCTGGGCGCGCCTTTGGTGCATCTGCCGGAAGCAAAGTTGCGACCGCCGAAGGACTCGTTGGAGAAAATCATGGCGGGGATGAAGTAGACTCTATCAAAAGGTTTTTTATCACGAATGACACGAATCAGCCGAATCGCACCCCGGCCCGCTCGGCGCAGCCGGGGCGGGCAAACCGCGCGAATAAAAACAAAAGAAAAATTCGTGCTATTCGTGATTAATTCTTATATAAGATATGGAGACTAAAATGAGCGAGCCAATTCATGTAACCGATAGTGCCTTTGAAAAAGCGGTGTTGCAATCCCCCACGCCGGTGATCGTTGACTTTTGGGCCCCGTGGTGCGGCCCGTGCCGCCAAATTTCGCCGCTTCTGGAGAAAATTGCCCAGGAGTATGATGGGAAACTCATCCTTGCCAAAGTCAATACGGATGATAACCCGGAGTGGGCCGGCCAATACGATGTGCGCGGCATTCCCACCGTGCTCTTCATCGCGGGCGGCAAAGTCGTTTATCGCCAGGTAGGTCTGGTGCCTTTCGGCCAACTCAAGCAGATTGTAGAAAAATTTCTCGAGGTCATAAACTCACCGACCGGCACGCCGGCTACGGCGTAAAATCTAAAAATTATAAATTAACCCAAGTTGCTACCGTACGAGATAGTTGAAACTACAGGCAAGTACAAAGAGAGCCACTTTGAGTTCAAACCCCTGTGCAGTCACGGCATGAATATGCTTGGGGAGGAGACGCTCAATCAGACTGCCAGTCGTTTCAATCAGTTTGCGGTAAGAGGCCATCAAGTAGTGGACCCAGGGTCGTAAAGGGCGCTTGGAATTTTTCTTCCGCAAGGGCGTCAGGTGGAGTTCGAGCGTTTGCAGGACGTCTTCCACTTCGTAATCGGTATAGGCTTTATCGCCGGTAATCGTTGCGCCTGGGGGCAAGTCAAAGTCATAGGCCTTCAAAGCCGTGGTATCGCTCGCGGCTCCCGGGGTTAAGAAGAACTCGACGGGTTGACCGGTGTGGGTAATCATCAAATGAATTTTCAGCCCATAAAAGTAGCGTTTTTTGCTGGCTTGATAGCCGCGCCAGGCTTCGCCCTGATACAAGTGGCAGCGGCGAATGCGATAGTTATCGCACGCCGCCACCGGAAAGCTGTCCAGCACATACACCGCCTCGGGGTTCAACGCTTTCCACCTTTCCCCCAGCAGGTTAAACAGGGTCTGGAACTGACCGGCCAGCCGATGCCAGCGCCGATTGAAGCGACTTTTACTCAACATCGTGGGCACATAGCCGTTTTCGTGAAGATATACACGCGCGGTCTCCAGATTGCCTCCAAAGTACAAGCTGGCGACCAACGCCGTGGTCATCACCTCCGCGTCTGTCATCTGGCATTGCCGATCTTCCGCGTGCTGCAGGCTTTTCAACAGATCGTCACACACGCAATAAACGGTTACAATTTGGCTGTCCATGTCGCCTCCTGGCTGAGTTGGGGTTTGAGCACCGCCAACTTTACCAGAACGCGCATGGACTTTTCGCTCACCGGCCTACGGTAGCAACTTGGGTTAAATTAGACCGACGCGGTCTTCGTCCCTCACTTTTTCAGGGATGCTTCACAAGACCGCGCCGGTCTGGGGCCATAAAAAAGCCCGGCACGGTTTCGTGTCGGGCTTTTTTGTCGCTTCGTTTGTGATTTTCAGTTGTGGTTATTGTTGGGCGGGTGATTATTCTTTGAAGGCTCTGCGCCATTCTCATGCTCCGTCCCATTTCCATTCTCGGGAGACTGGGACCCGTACAGGACACCCTCGATCTGCCGAACGCCTCGCCGTAGCGCTGAACGAATCTTCGCCAGCCCGTATCGCGCCTGACGGCCCAAATGATGCCAGGCCGAGATTTCGGGCTTGACGGTGACGCCCCACTTCACCAAAGTTGCGCCCCACGTCAGGCCGGCGCCAAACCCGACCAGCAAAAGATGATCGTTGGGATGCACGCGTCCCTCCGCTACCGCTTCGCAAACGGCAATCGGGATGGAAGCGGCCGAGGTGTTGCCATAGCGATCTACATTCACCATGAACTTATCTTCCGGCAAATTCAGACTCCGCGCCGCCGACTCGACAATCCGGCGGTTGGCCTGATGCGGCACCACCAGATCAATCTCTTCCATCGTCAAGCCCGCATCCTCCACCACCTCGCGCGCCGCGGACACCATCACCTTCGTGGCGAAGCGGTAGACTTCCTTGCCGTTCATTTGAATAAAGTGCAATTTCTCCCGGACCGTATCATAGCTGGTTGGCATACGGCTACCGCCTGCCGGGATGGTGAGGGAGTCGCCGCCCGAGCCATCCGAGCGCATTAAACATGTAAGCACGCCGCCGGGTAGATCGCTGCCTTGCAAGACGAAAGCGCCGGCCCCATCCCCAAAGAGAATGCAGGTCGAGCGGTCTTTCCAGTTGGTAATGCGCGACATCGTCTCCGAGCCGATCACCAGGACGTTTTGCATCGCGCCGCTGCGGATGGCTTGCGAACCCACCGTCAAAGCATAGATAAAGCCGGAGCACGCCGCGGAAAGATCAAAGGCGCCGGCGTTCGTTGCGCCCAGCGCGTCCTGCACCAGGCAGGCCGTCGCCGGAAAGATATGATCCGGTGTGGAGGTCGCGACAATGATCAGGTCAATTTTATCCGGGGAGATATCCGCGACTTCCAGCGCGGCTTGAGCCGCCTCCAGGGCTAAAGTAGCTGTCGTGTCTTTGTGACCGGCGATGCGTCGTTCGCGGATTCCGGTGCGGGTCACAATCCAGCCGTCGTTCGTGTCCACCATCCGAGCGAGTTCTTCGTTGGTCAAGACCCGTTCGGGCACGGCCATTCCCCAACCGGTAATGTGGGCATAACGCTCCATAATGCAGTGTCCTTTGTCTCAGGAGTGAACCGTTGAAAGACAAGGCGTGATACGTGTTACGCCTGATACTGTCCAAAGATCAAACACGCGTTGTGGCCACCAAAGCCGAAGGAGTTCGACATGATCCGGCGCGCGCGCTTGGTTCGCGCCTGATTGGGTATGTAATCCAAATCGCACTCGGGATCAGGGGTCTCGTAGTTAATGGTCGGCGGCAAAATGGCTTCGTTCAATACCTTGACGCACAGCACGGCTTCGACCGCGCCGGCCGCGCCCAATAAGTGTCCGGTCATGGATTTGGTGGAACTGATGGGGACATCGTACGCGCTCTCGCCGAAGACTTTCTTGATCGCCGTCGTCTCGCTTTTGTCATTGAGCGAGGTGCTCGTGCCATGCGCGTTCAGGTAATCAATCTCTTGCGGCCGCAGCCCGGCTTGATTGAGCGCCAGGTGCATGCAAGCGACCGCGCCGGCTCCGTCTTCGTGGGGAGCGGAAATGTGATACGCGTCGTTGGTGATTCCGTAACCGAGGAGTTCGCCATAAATCGTCGCGCCGCGCGCCCGGGCAAATTCTTCGGTCTCGAGCACCAGCACCCCGGCGCCCTCGCCAATCACAAAGCCATCGCGGGTTTTATCGAAAGGGCGGGAGGCCGTTTCCGGCGAATCATTGCGCGTGGAGATCGCGCCCATCGCGTTAAAGCCGGCGACGGAGATCGCGACGACCGCGGCCTCCGCGCCGCCGGCAATCATGACATCTGCCGCGCCGCGCCGGATGGCTTCCATTGCCTCGCCAATCGCATTCGTCGCAGTCGCGCACGCGGAGGAGAGGCCCAAGTTTGGGCCGCGCATCCCAAAGGTGATCGCCACTTGACCGCCGGCGGAGTCCGGCAGCATCATCGGCACGAGGAAGGGGCTGACGCGGCGTGGTCCTTTCTCGCGACACACTTCTGCCTCCGCCATCAACGTTCCCAAACCACCGATGCCGCTGCCAATGAACGCGCCGATGCGATCGCGATTGCTATGTGTGATTTCCAATTTTGCGTGCTGAAGGGCTTCCTGGGTAGCCGTGACGGCGAACTGGGTATAACGATCCATCCGCCGGGCCTCTTTGCGTCCGAGCAGCGCCGCGGCATCGAAGTTCTTGACCTCGGCGGCAATTTGCGTTTCGTGCTCTTTCGCATCAAAAAGTGTGATCGGCCCCGCGCCGGATTTTCCGGCGATGGCGCCTTCCCAGGTTGTTTGGGTTGTATTCCCCAGTGGACAAATACAGCCTAACCCCGTGATAACAATCCGCATACCTCTCCTCGTTGGCCGCTTGTTCTAATAGTGTTCGGGCTAAACGCCTGCGGAGTATAACACATCTACTCTGGATTCGGTGCGGTGGGAGGTAAAATTTGACGGTTATCCTCGGCTGAGTTAGACTTGCCAACGATGATTTTAATTACCGGCGCGACGGGCTTTGTGGGGCGGGCGCTTGTGCCACGCTTGGTCGAGGGTGGCCTGGAAGTCCGTTGCCTGATTCGGCCCTCCCGCCACACGCCGCGTTTACCCAAGGGCATGCCGCTCCAAATCTCCATTGCTTCGCTCAACGATGAGCGGGGTCTCCGGGCGGCCCTCGTCGGCGTGGATACGGTCATCCATCTGGCCGGCGCCGAATGGCATGGCCGGCGCAGTGACGTCTTCGCCGTGGACGCCGCCGGCACGCGCACCCTCGTCGAAGCCACCCGCGAGGCCGGGGTGGGGCGCTTTATCTACCTTTCGCATTTGGGCGCTGACCGCGCCTCGGCCTTTGCCGTCTTGAAGGCCAAAGGTGTCGCCGAAGAATTCATCCGCCAAAGTGGTTTACCGTACACCATTGTGCGGTCGGCCTTGTTGTATGGTGAGGAAGATGTTTTTCTGAACGTCGTCGCCGCGCTGCTTAAGCTTGGGCCGGGAATTTTTTTGATGCCGGGCGATGGCAAAATCTCATTGCAGCCCTTGTGGGTCGAAGACCTGGTCACGTGTTTAGAATGGAGCTTGAGCGATTTAACCTCGCTAAATCAAACGCTCTCCATCGGCGGGCCGGAATTTATTACGTTTGATCAAATGGTGCAAACGGCGATGGACGTGATCGGTGTGCGGCGGGTCCTCGTCCCCATTCATCCACCGTTCCTGCGGGCCGGCGCCTGGCTCCTGGAACATTCGCTGCCCCGTTCGCCGTTGACCACCCACTGGTTGGATTATCTGGCAATCAATCGCACCTGTGAAGTTTCCAGCGTCTCCCGTTACTTTGGATTGAAACCCGCGCGCTTTGTGAACACGCTGGATTACCTGCGCCACAAACGCTGGTGGCCCGAGATGGCGCGGCTGATTTGGGGAACGTCAGCATAAAAAGCAACCATAACTATTCAGCCTGCTCCTTTTACCGCCGGAGATTTGAGCCACGAACCGCTGCGCGCGAATTTACGCGAATTTTCTTAAATTCAATTCGTGACAATTCGCGCGCAGCGATTCGTGGCAGGTTTTCCGGCCTAAATAGTTACAAAATCCGTGGAAATGCGTGTAATCTGTGGTAAAAAAACCCTCAGAGGAATACGTGTCTGCTCCAACTTCCATCACCCTTCGGCCTCTGGAAACCCCCACCGACTTTCGCGCCGCTGAGGCTTTACAGCGTGCGGTCTGGTCCTGGTCTGAAACTGAAGTCACACCCTTGCATGTGCTCGCCACGGCCGCTCGGAATGGTGGCTTAGTCTTAGGAGCATTCGAGGGTGAGCGCCTGGTAGCTTTCCTGTTTGGCTTTCTTGGCACCGATGAAGCGGATCCGGGTCGGCCGGCGCTAGTCCGGCTTAAGCACTGCTCTCACCAACTCGGCGTATTATCGGAGTATCAAAATCAAGGCATTGGCTACCGGCTCAAGCTGGCGCAGCGCGACTTTGTCAGCAAGCAGGGGGTGCGCTTGGTGACGTGGACATATGATCCACTGGAGTCGCGCAACGCGCGTTTAAACATTGCTCGGCTCGGCACGGTCTGCCGCACTTACCGGCGCGAACCGTACGGCGCAATGGAGGACGCGCTCAACACCGGGGTGCCGGCGGATCGCTTTCAAGTGGATTGGTGGATCACCTCCGCGCGGGTCAAAGAGCGCCTGTTCGGCCAGCGCGGCGCGCTGACGTTGGAGTCCTTCACCTCCGCGAGTGCGGCGATTTTAAATCCGACGACGGCCACGCCCGAGGGATTCGCGCGCCCCAGCGATAAACCTCCGGCTTTGGCGGGGATGGTGGCACTCATTGAGATTCCCGCCGACTTTCAGACTCTCAAGGCACACAATTTGGAATTGGCCAAAGCCTGGCGTCAGCACACGCGTGAATTGTTTGAAGCCGCCTTCGCCGCCGGTTATCTCATCACTGATTTCTTCCATGAGCCGTTCGAGGGCCGGCTGCGCTCTTTTTATGCCCTCTCGCATGGGGAGGCGCGGATTGAATATAGTGAAAATTGAGAGCGAGGTGCCCTATGAAAAAAATCCTGCCGGTTGTGTTTAGCTTGGCGCTGTTCACACTCAGTTGTCAGTTCTTACAGTCTAAAAGCCCCGCACCCACCGCGACTCCCGAGGCGGCGAACACCGCTAAGCCGACTCGTATCCCCGCTGTGACGGAGACCCCGCTGCCAACCGACACACCCTTACCCACGCCGAATAAAACGGCCACGGCGGGCGCGCTAGCGACCGCGACGGCGAGTGCCGTGCTCGCCAAGATTGACGCGGAATTGCAAACCGTCGGCTTCTCAACCAAAGAGGGGCATCTGGGTTGGGTTCACGCGCCAGTCACACTCAAGGTTGGCGGGCATTTGGAGGGCAAACCGGCAGTGGACTACCCCGACCTGCAAGTGACCGACTTTGTCATTCACTCCGACATTACCTGGGAAAGCTCCAGCG
>Ga0209382_10003876_pt1 | contig 20476 bp, 14 predicted proteins | sample SoiMetdeltSBSDD5_FD_187599 | JGI IMG/M metagenome (GOLD analysis project Ga0209382, IMG submission 187599) | Bulk soil microbial communities from a Populus tree surrounding site in Tennessee, USA - Soil MetaG P. deltoides SBSDD5 (SPAdes) (version 2) | ecosystem: Environmental > Terrestrial >... | reverse complement strand
TTCGACTTCTCGCGCGCGGTGTCGCCGTAGTTGCGGGTGATGGTCATCCGTATGGAGGCCGGCACGATCTGGCCGCGCAACGACTCGAGCTTGTGCTCGATCCGGTTCGTGATGTCGACCGCATTGGTGCCCTGGCGCTTCGCGACGGCGATGGTGACGGCGGGATGCGCGCCTTCCTCTCTCGAGTGGAAGGTGACGTACGAGTCTGGTTCTGCATCGCCGTCGCGCACGGAGGCGACGTCCCGAACCCGCAACGCCTGGCCCCCGTTCGCGCGGACGACGACGTTCCGGACCGCGTCCACGCCGGCGAGGCGTGTGCCGGCCTCGACGGTCTCGCGCGCGTTCCCCGAGACGATGGCCGACGCCGGCAGCAGGGTGTTCGACGCGACGATGGCCCGGTGGACGGCGAGGGGATCGACGTCGTACGACGCCAGCCGCGCCGGCTCGAGATCGACGGTCACCTGGCGCGGCCGGCCCCCGTGAATCGTGACCTCGGAAACATCAGGCACCTCCTTGATCGCGTCGTGCACCTGCCCTGCGACCAGCCGCAACTCGTGATCGTCGTGCTCCGGTCCCCACAACGTCACCGCCATGATCGGCACGTCGTCGATCGAGCGCGGCTTGACGAGCGGCGGCGCGCCGCCTGGCGGCAGGAGGTCCATGTGCGCGGCGATCTTCTGATTGAGGCGGACGATGGCCGGCTCCTCGTCCTGCCCGACGTAGAACCGGACGACCACGAGCGACAGTCCCGGGCTCGAGGTCGAGTACAGGTACTCGACGCCTGGCATCTCCCAGAGCAGTTTCTCGAGAGGGCGGGTGACGCGCTGCTCGACCTCGGCGGGCGACGCACCCGGCATCTGCACGAACACGTCGATCAGCGGCACGATGATCTGCGGCTCCTCCTCGCGCGGAAGAGCCAGCACTGCAACGACGCCGAGCCCGATCGCCGCAACGACGAAAAGAGGAGTCAGCGGTGAGTCGATGAAGGCGGCGGCCATGCGGCCGGCCACTCCGCGCGGCGTGCTCATGACGGTCCTCCATCGCGGGCACCGGCGACGCCACTGAGGATGCGTACGTGCGCGCTGTCCCGCAGGGCCGGCGGCGGGTCGATGACGACGCGATCGCCGGCATCGAGTCCCGACAGCACCTCGAGCACACTGGCAGAGGATCCCTGTGCGACATCGCCGGCGCTCACCAGTCGCAGACGGACGCGATTGCCGTCCACGACGAAGACGGACGTGAGCTGGCCGCGCCGGACGAGAGCTGTCCGCGGCACGACGAGCACGGTACGCGACGGACCACTGAAGTACACGTGGGCGAAGGTGCCCGATGGAACGCGCAGGCCGGCCGGCAGATCAATCTTCACGAGGAACGCGTGCGCCCCGGCTTCGGCCGCGCGAGCGATCTCGACGACGCATCCCGTGAACCGCCGCGCGGTTGTCGTTGTGTTCTGGACGGCTGGGCCTGGAACCCTGCCGGGATCCGCGGCGCCATCCAGCAGGACCTCGACTTCGTCTCCCACCTTCACCCCGCCGGCCCGCGATTCGTCGAGCCGCACATCAACTCTCATCGCGCCGCCCTCCTCCATCCGCAACAGCGGCATGCCGGGCGCGGCCATGTTTCCGGGCTCGACGAGCTTCTCGGTGAGGACACCATCGAAGGGGGCCGTGATGACCGCCCACGAGGCTCCGGCACGGGCGGCATCCGCGTTCGCTGACGCGCCAGCCAGGGCCGCTGCCGCTTCGGCGACACGCGCGTTCGCCGCCGCGAGACGCGCTTCAGACGCGCGCAGTGCCGCGACCGCTTGATCCAGCTCATCGTCGGTCGCGGACCTGCGCTCGTGGAGGAGAGAGAGGCGCTTGTGGTGGGCCGTCGACAGCGCGAGCGCCGAGCGGGCGGCCTCGCGCTCGGCTTCCGCGGCGCGCCCGCCCTGCTCGGCCGCGTCGTGGCCGGCCACGGCGCGGCGTTGCTGCGCCGTGAGATCGCGATCCTCGAGCCGCACGAGCACCTGACCGCGGTGGACGGAGCTGCCCGGACTGATGTGCACCTCCAGTATGGGCGCGAGCAACCGGCTCGTGATCGTGGCGGTGGTGCGGGCACGCACGACACCGCCCGCGTCATAGATCTCTGGAAGGTCGGCGTTCGCGACCGTGAGTGTGGTGACGTCGGTCGTCGTGTGGGCCGCGACCGTCGGCTCGAGACGTTCGCGATCACAGCCCGCGGTGGCAAGGAGCGCCGTGACCGCGACAATCGCGGCGGCGTCAATAAGACGGATGTGCTGAGCGTTCATCTTGTTTGCCCTTACTTCGGGCTGAAGAGCCCATGAATAATTTCTCGGTGTCGTCGGCACGTCACCTGCCCACCGCGCGATCCAGCATCGCCGCCGCCGTGATCACCTCCACCTGTGCAGCCGTGTGCTGCAGTTCTGCGTCGAGCACGGCCTGCGCGGCGCGCAGCAGGTCGCCGACCCCGACGAGGCCCGCTTCGTAACGGTCGCGAATGATGCGCTGGCTCTCGCGGGCCTGGGACACCGCGGTCGCGCCGACGGTCACGCGTGCGCGTGCCGCCTCGAGGCGAAGCCAGGCGCTCCGCACGTCCAGGCGAATTGCGGAGTCAGCGGATTCCCGCTCAGCCGATGCGCGTTCGAGCGCGTGGGTGGCCTCGCCGAGGCGTGCACGATCGATGAAACCGTGGAACACGTTGACGCGCACTTCCGCTCCGACGATCCACCCGCCTGCGCGATCGGCGAAGGCGGCGCCGTTCCATTCGTATCCGCCCTGCCAGCCCACCTGCGGCAGGAAGGCGTGACGGGCACCCTGGTGCTGCACGCGCGCCAGGTCCTGCTCCAGTCCGGCGCGCCGAGCCTCGGGCCTCGTCTGCATCGCGAGCGCCTCAAGGTTCATCACCGCTTCAGTGTCCGCAGTGGGTACCGGCGGCTGGTCGAGCACGTACGCGCGGTCCAGCGGTTCGCCCATCGCGCGATTCAGCGCGGCGAGAGCCACGCGCCGATCGGCGTCGGCCTCGATGGTTCTGGCCTTCACCTGCGCCAGGTGAACGTCGAGCTCGAGGACATCAGCTTCAGTGGCGACGCCGGCGGCGCGCCGGTCGCGGGCGCGACGCGCATCTTCTTCCGCCGCGGCGACCGCTGCCTGGGAAGCGCGGAGCGCCGCCATCGCACGCAACGCACGCCCGTACGCGACGGTCGTTTCGACCGCGAGATCGCGGTCCGTCGCATCGCGCCCAACGGCAGCCAGCTCCCGCGCGATGCGCGCGGATCGCACGGCTGTCCCTACCTCGCTGTTGAAGAGGGACTGCCCGATCGTGATCGCCGCGCGATGGTTCGTCAGCGCGTCCGGATGATTGAGCGCGTCGGCGCCGAAGTGGTCTGCGGTGAAACGCCGCTGTGACAGCAGCGAGCTGAACACGTAAACCGGCTGGTCGCCGCGCTGCACGCTTTCGATCACATCGACGCGCGGCAGCCAGGCACCCTGCGCCTGCCGGACGCGCATGCCCGCCTCCGCTTCAGCCGCGAGCGCGGCGCGTGCGGCTGGGTTTGCCGCGCGGGCCTTGACGATCGCGTCCGTCAGCGTCAGCCGGTCCTGTGCGGCCGCCGGCGCCGGGAGTACGACGAGTGCGACGAGGAGAAGAGAGAGGCGCATCCGAATGCTCCGAGTCACTACCTTCCGGCTAAAGCCGGCCCTCGACTGGGCTCGGGCCGGCCCTGAGTGCGTCGAGGGGCCGGAAGCCACACGTCAAAACACGCGCCACACGTCAAAACAGGCGCCACACGTCAAAACAGGCGCCACACGTCAGAAGAGGCACTACGACAGGAGGGTGAACAACCCGGTGCCCACGAGCGCCAGCGCCCAGACGAAGTCGATGTTCACCCACGCCGTGCGCAGAATGCCGACGCCGAACTTCTCGAACACCAGCACCGCAATCACCGCCGTGACGAGCACGTAGCCGAGCGCGTGTGCGCCCGTCGCCAGCAGCGCGCTGGCGACCGTCGCGGATGCCGGTTGCGAGTGACAGGTCAGGTGCTCGCCATCGGTCATCCCGGCGAACACCGGGACGACCATCAGGCCCGCACCATGCGCGCTCGCCATCAGAAACGACCACAGTGTCAGCCTCGCCATGCGCACGCGCATCGCTGCCCAGCGCGGATGACGGTGGCGCACGACGCGGGAAGCGCCGAGCGCGAGAAGCAAGAGGCCAACCGGCCAGCGCAGGTGTTCGATCGACAGCACCAGACCGAGCGCGAGTGCCACCGCCACTGCTGCGGCCACGGCGAGCGAATGACCGAGCGCCAGCGGCAGCAACGCGCGCCACACCGCCGCGCGGCGGCGCTCCTGCAGTCCGAGCGCCACCGCGAACAGCCATCCCATTCCCGGGTTGATCCCGTGGAACGCGCCAAGTCCCAGCAGTGCCACCAGGGATGCGGTCGCGTCCATTACTTGCCTCCGGAGAAGCAGTAGGAGTCCGACGACGCGTCGCCGGCTTCGAGCCGGACCTGGTGGGGCCGCATCCCGTCGACCTGGACGAAGCACCGCGGGTCGAGCGTCATCGCGCCCCGGTCGTCGACGTCGATCTTCGAGATCCAGCCGCGAATGCCCTCGGGATAGAACTGCTCGTCCCAGGTGCGGTAGAGCGAGTTCGTCAAGTAGACGCGTCTGCCGTCGCGGCTGATCTCGACCATCTGCGGTCCGCCGTTGATCACCTGATCACCGAGCGCTGCGTGCGTCGCGGCGCGGCCGATTCCCCCGAGTTGTATCGAGCCTGTGTGCACCGGATTGAACGGATCGCTCACGTCGTACCGGCGCAGCTCACCGGTGCCGAAGCAGGACACGTAGAGCGATCGGTCGTCGAGCGAGAGATTGAGATCCGTGACGAGCGGCGGAACCGCGCCGAATCCCTTGAGCAGCGGCGGGAGCGCTGCCGGATCGGCGGGCTGCGCCGGAATCTCGATCACCTTCCGTACCTTCCACGCGCCGTTGCCGTTGCCCCCTTCCCGGTACCAGATCCAGACCGAGGCCGACAGATCCTTCAGCGATGTCACGACGCCGGCAAACCCGTAGGTCTCGGCCGGATCGTGCGCAGGCCGCAGCTCGAGCACCATCTGCTGCTCGGCCCCCAGGTCCAGCGTCTGCAGGTGGCGGCGGGAATCCAGGTCCCACACGTGGAGCGCGTGACCATACTTGCCCCCAAGGAGCAGCTCTGGAACGACACCCTCCTCGACCATCTTCGGCGTGCCCCATTCGCTCGTGATCATCGTGTCGTGCCCGAGGTGCCACCAGAAGTCGTAGGAGAGATACTGCGGTCCGCGATCCGACTCCCATCGGCCCGTGATGTCGAACGTCTCGGGATCCATCATGAAGATGCCACCCGGTCCATCTCCGCCGGGCGCGCCGAGCGCATTCAGGTAGATGCCATCGGGGCCGCAGTGCGCCGTGTGCGGCCGGCTGTACCCGCTCCGCGCGAGCACCTCGTCGGCCTCGATGACCCTGGTGATCCGCGGCTTCCACGGATTGGGCCTGGTGTCGAGCACGTAAATGCGGGACGAGCGCAGGCCTGGAACGATCAGGTATCGCCGTTCCATGTGCGGGTGCGGGGCATACGGACAAAGACAGGAGCTGCAGGCGTTCCACCCGAAGTGATGCAGCTCGTCGCCGGCCATCGGCATGTCGACGCGATGGACGACCTTTCCGTAGCTGACCGACGAGAGGTCGAGGTCCAGGACGCCGATGGCATCCGGCATCGCCGGATCCGGGTTCATCAGCGCGACGTACGCCAGGGTCTCGGCCGGCGCCGTACCGGCGGTTTGCGGTGACGGATAGAACGATGGGTCAGGACGCCACTTGGCCATGAACTGTCTCCCTTCTGGGCTTGCGCTCGACGCGGCGGCGGTTCACACTCACGAGTCACCGTCATTTACGCCGCAACGGCGCCCCGAAGTCCTTTGGTTGTGCGCAGGTTTTCGTGGGGTCTGCCTTAGGTGCCTGATGAACATGCGGACGGCCGTCTACCGCTTCGGCCGCTATGAGTTACAGCCGCGCGAGCGTCGTCTTCTCAGCAAGGGGAAGCCGGTGCCGCTGCCGGGCAAGGCTTTCGACCTGCTGGTGTGCCTGGTCGCGCGGGCGCCGCGGCTGGTCAGGAAGGAGGAGCTCCTGACCATCGTGTGGGCGGACACGATCGTCGAGGAAACCAACCTCAATTACACGATCTCCCTCATCAGGAAAGCGCTCCTGGACGGCCGTGGCGGTCAGCGCTACATCGAAACGGTCCCGCGTCAGGGCTATCGATTCGTGGCGGATGTCGAAAGCATCGACGACGAGCACTCATCGGGGCCGGCGGCAGCCTTCCGGCTAAAGCCGGAAGCCACACCGGACGGAGAGAGCCTGCCACGCCGGAGCCCGAAGGGCGAAGGCGGGTGGCTTCCGCCTTCAGGCGGAAGTTCAGCGCGATCCGCTCTCGTCCAGCGCGAGTCGGAGATCGCAGCACTCGAGACCGCGCTGGTCCGCGCGCGGACCGGTCGGCGTCAGCTCGTGTTCATTACGGGAGAGGCCGGCATCGGCAAGACCTCACTCGTCGATCGGTTTCTCACCGATCTCCGATCGCACGGGCCGGCCATCGTGGCGCGCGGCCAATGTGTCGAGCACCGCGGCGAGGCCGAGGCCTACATGCCCGTCCTCGAAGCGCTCGGCCGGCTTGGACGACAGGAAGACGGTCACGCGGTCGTGGGGATCCTCGATCGATATGCGCCCTCGTGGCTGGTGCAGATGCCGGGTCTCGTTCCGACCGAGCAGCTCGCGGCACTGCAGCAGCGGCTGGTCGGGCAAACGCGCGAACGCATGCTCCGGGAGATCGACGATGCCCTGGTGATGGTCACGGCGACCACGCCGCTGGTGCTCGTGATCGAGGATCTGCATTGGAGCGACCTGTCGACGATCGATCTCCTGGCACGGGTGGCACGGTCGAACGAGTCTGCACGCCTGCTCATCGTCGGGACCTACCGATCGGCCGACGCCCTTGCGACCTCACACCCGCTGCACGCCACGGTTCAGGAGCTGCGGCTGCGCGGTGGGTGCGAAGAGATTCGGCTGGTGCCGCTGTCGCGGTCGAGCGTGACCGCGTACCTGCACGATCGGTTCGGCGATGCCGTGCCCGTGGACGTGATCGATCTGATCCACGATCGCACCGAAGGCAGTCCCCTCTTCGTTGCCGCGCTCATCGAGAGCTGGCGTGCCGCGGGAGTCCTGGTCGAACAGGGGAGCGGGTGGTCGTGGCAATCCGACGCGGCAGGGCGCGCGCTGGCAGTGCCCGAATCGCTGCGCACCTTCATCGAAGAACAGGTGCGGCGCCTCCCGCGCCTCGAGTGCGAAGTGCTCGAAACCGCTGCGCTCGTCGGCACCGAGATTTCGCCGGTGATCGTGGCCTCGGCCCTGGAGCGGCCGCTCCACGAGATCGAAACGGTCTGTCTGCACCTGGCGCGCATCGGGCAATTCATCCGCGCGGCTGGAACGCTGGAGTACCCGGATGGGACCGTCACCGATCGCTACGAGTTCGTGCACGCTTTCCACGTCGAGGTGCTGGACGGGCTGCTGCCGGCCGGACGCCGGGTCCGGCTCCATCAGCAGGTGGCGCTGACGCTCGAGGCGGTGTCCGCGGATCGCGCCTCCGAGCTGGCGGCTCGACTCGCGGCGCATTTCGTCGGGGCGCGAGATGCCCGGAATGCCGTGAAATACCTGCAGCTGTCAGCCGCCAGTTCGCTGGCTCGAAGCGCCCCGCGTGAGGCGATCACCCGCCTCGAGCAGGCGCACCAGATGCTCTCGCGCATCGCCGACCTCGACGAGCGTGCCGGGTACGAACTGTCGATTCAATCGATGCTCGCGCAGGCGCTGACGGCGACGCGCGGCTTCAGCGACGTGGCGGCGGAGGCGGCGTATCGACGGGCCTACCAGCTCGCCCGGCAGATGAAGACGCCGCGCCTGTTTCCCATCGCCTTCGGCCTCGCCACCGTGCTCGAGCTGCGCGGGGAGTATCGCGAGTCGCAGGCCATCATGGAGGAGCATCTTCCGGCGCAGGAGGCCCGAGGCGGCTACGTGGGCGAAGCTCGCGATCTGCTCGCGTGCTCCACGTACCATCAGGGCGCGTTCGACGCGGCCCTGGAGCATGCGCTCAAGGGCGTCGAAACGATCGGCACCAGCGAGCACCTACCGCTGACCGGCGGTTTCGGCGAACATCCCGGCATCGGCTGCTATACGTGGGCAGCGCTCTCGGAGTGGTTTCTCGGACGCGCCGACCACGCGCTCGAATATGCCCGCCGCGCCGTCGAGTTGGCCGGGGCGCCCGGGCATCTCTACAGCCTCGCCAACGCGCGCGCCCAGCTCGCCATCCTGCACCAGCTGCGGCGCGAGCCGGCCGAAGCCGAACGCTGGGCCGCGCTGACGATCGAGCTTGGCGAGAAGCAGGGGTTCCGCCATCGGGTCGCGATTGGGCAGGTCCTGCACGGATGGGCGCGCGGCGCGCAGGGAGACTTGAAGGATGCGCTGGCGGAGCTCGTATGCGGCGTCGAGGGGGCCACGCGGATTGGAATGGTGCTCGACCGTCCCTATTTTCTTGCGCTGCAGGCCGAACTCCTGGCGGCGAACGGCGAGCACGATCGCGCGCTGGCCACGATCGCTCAAGCGCAGGCGCAGGCATCCATGAGTCGGTCGTTCTTCTACGAGGCGGAGCTCTGGCGCTTGCGCGGCACCGTGTGCGCTGACGCGTACGGATCTGCCCGCGCCGAGGAAGTGCGGGATTGCTTCGATCGGGCGGTCGAGATCGCAACACGACAGGGTGCGCGCATCCTGTTGCTGCGTGCGCAGCTCGCCCGCGCGCGCAGCCGCGCGTCCTCGACCGGAGCTGCCGACACCGTCAAGGCGCTTGGCGCCCTCTACTCGACGTTCACCGAGGGCATGAACACCGCCGATCTGCTCGACGCCGGACGGTTCCTGGCCGGTGGCATCGCCGCGCCGATCACGTGACGGCGTCGAAGTGTGGCGAATCGCGGGCCACTCCCTTCGAAGGGATGTGCTGGTGATACGCTGTGCAACGAAAAAGCGACGGAAGACCATGCCGCTGCATATCGAGAACCTGCCCGACGCCATCCGCACGGCGAAGACGAACCTGCGACGAGCCCTCCCGAACTATGCCGACGTCTTTCACGAGGTCGAGCGCGAGATGCGGCAGCGTGTCGCCGACATCGCGCGCGATCGTGATGCCGGACTGGCGGTCATTCCGGCGGTTGCGTATGCCGACATCGAACGGGGATCGGTCGCGCCGAACACCGTTGCCACGATCAAGGATCGTGGGGCGTGCATCATCAGGCGCGTGTTCGCTCCGGAACAAGTGGATGAGTGGAATGACGAGGTCGGGCGCTATGTCGATGAGAACGGCCTGACCGAGAAACTCGCAGATGCGGCCGAGGACAAGTACTTCGGCACCCTCGCCGCGGCGAAGCCGCAGATTTACGGGATCTACTGGTCACGTCCCCAGGTCCGGGCGCGGCAAGCGGAGTCCCTCACGCGCGCTCGCGTCTTTCTGAATCACCTGTGGATCGCCGAGAGCGAAGGGCGCCGCCACTTCGATCCCGGGCAGGTGCCGGTCTACGCCGATCGCATTCGACGCCGTCCGCCCGGCTCGTCGTCGCTCGGCCTCTCGCCCCACGTCGACGGCGGATCGGTCGAACGTTGGCTGGATCAGGGGTTCCGGCAGGTGTATCGCCACGTCTTTTCCGGGGACTGGCGCCGATACGATCCCTTCGATGCCGCCTGGCGGCCGGACGTGCAGGAGATACCGTCTCCCGCCGTGTGCTCCATGTTCCGGACCTTTCAGGGTTGGACCGCGCTCACGCGCCAGGGGAAAGGAGATGGCACGCTTCAGCTGATCCCGATTGCCACGGGCATGGTCTACCTGCTCCTGCGCGCACTCCAGGACGACGTTCCCGAGGATGATTTGTGCGGTGCCCAGCCGGGACGAGCGCTGTCGATCCAGTCGCGATGGCACGGGTTGCTGCTCGACGCGCTCACCCCAATACCGGTCATCGAACCAGGGGATGCCGTCTTCTGGCACAGCGATGTCGTGCACGCCGTCGAAGACGAGCACAAAGGTGCGGGGTACAGCAATGTGATGTACATCGGTTCCACCGTCGGGTGCGAGAAGAATGCGGCCTACCTGGCGAGACAGGCTCCGGCGTTTCTCGACGGGAGAACACCGCCGGATTTTGCGCCGGACGACTTCGAAATCGACTTTGCCGGCCGCGCCACCGAGGCGGACCTGACACCGCTTGGCCGGAGCCAGATGGGCTTGACGATCTAAGCGCCGGCCCTCCACGGAACCTCCGCGCCTGCCTTCTCGTTGCTTAGATCAAAAGGACTGCAACGCATGGCGCTCTCATGGACCCCCTGGCGTGACGATCAGCGCGTCCAACGCGCGGAGATCAATAACCCACCCTTCCGGTTCGGCGAATCAGGCCAGCCGGTGCACCTGCTGCAGGCCAGCCTGGTGCTTCAGGGATTCGACATTCCGCATCACGGCATCAACGGCACCCCCCGGGTTCAGAACAACAACTACCTGACGGAGACACAGGGGGCGGTCCGGCAGTGCCAGGCGCGTTTCGGCCTCGCGCAGGACGGCGTCGCCGGAAAGCAGGTCGTCGGGAGACTCGATACCGTGAACGACGGGCTCTACACGACCAATACCGGGCACTTCGGCGCCGCACTGGCGCGCACCGACGTGGCGCTGGCGGTCGGCAAGATCGCGTCGGCGACGCTGGCGCTCGGCTTTCTCCGGGTCAACGCGCTCCCCGGTTCCACGCTGACCCTGGTGGAGGACGCCCTTCGCGTGCACTTCCGGCTGCTGCCTCCCGGAGCACCTGGCGACGGCATCAGGCGTGCCCGGACGAGCCAGGACATCGACAGGATCTTCAATCAGTTCATGGGCATCTCCGCCGTGCTGAACAACAGCCAGGCGTCGTTCCTGGACGGCATTCCGGTGAACGGCGTGAAGACGGCGGCGGAAGCCAACACCGGGTCCCAGCGGATCCTGTTCGGTCCGGCGTTCCGCGACTTCACGCTGGTGCCGGTCGACCTGACCGGCGGTCAGATTGGCCCGAACTCGCGCGCCGCGATCCTGATTCACGAAGGCATGCACGCCTCCGACCTCACGGGCACCTCTGGCCGTGACGACATCCACATCTCTGAGTTCGAAACGGCCTACGCCAACCAGACGGCCGACCGCTCGCTGGCCAATCCGAGCAGCTACGCGAGTTTCGCGGCCCACGTCGCCAACAACGGTGACCCGCCGATCAGGTTCGGCCTCGGCCCCGGCGCACGCCGTCTTTGAAAGACGTGAACCCACGAGCGGGCTGTAATCACGTTTGTTGACAGGAGGACAGGAGACCAGGAAGAAACCCCCGTGTTTCTCCCGATCTCCTGTCCTCTTGTTCAGAATCTCAGCGCCGCGAGGGAGTGGACCTTACTGAATCGGCGTGCCCTGGCTGGCGACGATCTGCCACTTGCCGTTGCGGTGGACGAAGACATCCATCCAGCGGTATCGCCCGCTGATGTCTCGATCCTTGTACTTGCCCTTGTCCGTCGTCGCGTAGCTCACGACCGCCGTCTCGCCGAACACGCGAACCTTCAGATCGCTGATCTCTGTCGACTGGATCGTCAGGACCCCGGACTTGACGTCCGCCAGCAGCTGCGCCTTCGTCTGAACCGCGCCATCCGGCCCGGTCAACGTGGAGTCGTCGGCGAAGATGCCCGCGAAGCCCGCCACGTCCCGCTTCATCAGCGCAGTCGCGGCATCGCGCTCCATCTTCATCAGGGTGGCCTCCGTGTCCTGAGCCGGTGTCCGGGTCCCCGTCGAGGGCTTCTTGGTGTCGGCGGCCTGACCGAAGACCATAGCTGCGGCAGCCACCACGAACACAACGACGGCCATGATTCGTTTCATGCTCTTCATCTCCTGTGGTGTGGACGCGTAGAACAAGGGAAGCGATCGACGCGAATGCTACTGCAAACGTGTTCACGCCCGATATATTCTTCCCCCGCAGCCATGACCACCCGCCTTCGAACGACCCTCGCGTGCGTCCTGATCGTGCTCTGGTGCGCTTCGTTTCACGGACAGGAACTCCAGTCCGATCAGAAAGAGCGCGTGGACGCCGCGATTCCGCGCCAGGCGCAGGTCAAACCCAAACAGCCGCGCCGGCTGCTCGTCACGAACCTGTCGATGCGGGACGGCAAGCCCGTTCGCGGAAGCTCTGCGGCGACGGTCCCGGTCGGCAACTACGCCATCGAGCAAATGGGAAAGGTGACCGGCGCGTATCAGGCGGTCTTCAGCGACGACATCGAGATGTTCCGGCCGTCGGCGATCAAGCAGTTCGACGCGATCTGTTTCAACAACTCGGTCGGCGTTCTCTTCGATGATCCCGAGTTGCGGGCATCCCTGCTCGGCTTCGTCGAAAGCGGCAAAGGGTTCGTGGGCATTCACGATGCCATCGCCACCTTCGTGCAGTACCCGAAGTACGACCAGTGGCCGGAGTTCGGCCGGATGGTCGGTGGGACCGAGAACGGCGGGCACCCCTGGAACGGCGAAATGATGACGATGAAAGTCGAAGATCCCGGCAATCCGATCAACGCCGCGTTCCAGGGAAAGGAATTTCAGATCGCCGATCAGGCCTTCCAGTTGCAGGAACCCGTGCTTCGCGATCGCCTGCACGTCCTGCTCAGCATCGATGCCGGCAAGACGCCGCTCCCGCCGAATCGCAGGGTCCTCCCGGTGCGCAAAGAGGACATGGACTTTCCCATGAGCTGGATTCGCCGTCAGGGACAGGGTCGCGTCTTCTACCTTGGCCTGGGGCATAGCGCGCCGGTGTTCTGGAATGCGCCGCTGCTCCAGCACGTGCTCGCGGGCATCCAGTACGCGCTGGGCGATCTTCCGGCTGACGACGCACCCGACCGGGCGCGAGGCCGCGGCGCGGCACGCAACGAGATCCCGTCCGCGCGTTGAAGTCGATGCCGGGAACCGTGCAGTCCCAGCAGCCCGTGGTGAAACGCCAGCTGCATTCGGCCGGCGATGCATCCCCGTGGGCTGCGTTGCTCCTCCTTCAAATACTCCCGGTATTCTCAGTCGTCGCGCCTTGCCCACGGGGCGCCTCGCCGGCCTCGGTGCGACGCTGGCGTTTCACCACGGGCTGCTAGACTCCTGAATTTCAGATCCGCGACATGCAGATTCGAGATTGCGCTGCTCTGGCGATGCTTGCCTCCTGTGTTCTGGCGGCGTCGCCGATGGCCTCCGACTACTTGACCGAAGGCAACGATCCTGGCCGGACCGGCTGGATGAAAGATGAAAAGGTGTTCAGCCTTGCCAACGTCAAGGACATGAAGTTGCTGTGGAAGGTGAAGCTCGAGAGCCAGCCGCGTGAGATGCACAACCTCTTTTCCCCGCTCATCGCCGAGCGCGTGGCCACGGAACGTGGCCAGCGCGAGATTGCGATCGTCGCCGGGGTGTCGGACGACTTGTTCGGGATCGACGTCGCCAGCGGTGAGTTGATCTGGAAGAAGCGATACGAGAAAACGTTCGCGCCGGCCACGGAGCCCGTCTATCACACGCTGTGTCTCGGCGGTCAAACCGCGGTGCCGGCGATGGAACAGGTCTCGCCGGGCAAATACACGATCTACGCGATCTCGTGGGACGGGCGCCTTCATCAGATCAACGCAGCCGATGGTTCGGACGTTGTTCCTCCCGAGAAGTTCCTGCCGCCCAACGGCAAGCCATATGCCCTGAATGTCGTCAAGGGTGTCGTCTACACTGCGACGGCGCAGGGCTGCGGCGGTGTCCCGAATGCTCTGTACTCATTCGATCTGGCGACACGCAAGGCGAGCACCTTCCATCCGGCAGGTGGCGGCATGTGGGGACGCCGCGGTGCGGCAATTTCACCTGAAGGCGTCGTGTATATGGTGACCGGCGACGCGATGTTCAGTCCCGAGACGCGCAGCCTCGGCAACGCCATCGTTGGTGCGAAGCTCGACGCGAACCAGCAGCTCTAGCTGGTCGACTACTTCGCGCCGCGTAACGCCAACTGGATGCGGGCCCGCGATCTGGACATGAACGTCACGCCGATGGCTTTCGACTACCGTGGACGGAAGTTCCTCGTCGGGACCAGCAAGGAATGCCGCGTGTGGCTCCTCGATCGCGAAGCGCTCGGCGGTGAGGATCACCGTACGCCGCTCCACACCACGTCATTGCTCTGTAACGACGATCAGGCGTTCGATGCCAAAGGCGTGTGGGGCGCCATGGCAGCCTGGCAGGATGCGCGTGGTGTTCAGTGGGTGCTGGTTCCGTTCTGGGGCCCGGTCAGCCGCACCTTCCACGCGCCGATCGAGCACGGCCGGCCGACGATGGGTGGCGTGGCGGCCTACAAACTTGAAGAGGCGAGCCCGGGCCAATGGCGGCTGAATCCGGCGTGGCTCTCGCGTGACATGGACATGGCCGAAGAGGTCGTCGTGGCCAACGGCGTCGTGTTCGCGTATGGATCCGGCGAGGACACGACGCAGACACTGCCTGACCTTGCGTGGAACGAGCCGAAGGGCCCATGGGTCGGCGGCGGCCTCAATCCATATTCCGAGCGGCGCATTCCCAATTCACGGCACGCGACCCTCTACGCCCTTGACGGCCAGACTGGCAAGGAGCTGTGGTCGAGCGGCAAGCAGATCACCTCGTTCAATCACTGGAGCGGGCTGACCGTTACCAACGGCCGCGCGTACCTGGGGACGTTCGACGGCATGCTGTACAGCTTCGGCGTCCAGGCCGCCGTGGCCGGAAAGTGAGTCGAGCGAGCATGCGCGTGCACACTGCGTCGACCACCGCGATCGTGGCGTTGCTGGCGTTCGGCGGCGTCTGGAGCCAGGTTCGAGGCAATCCGACGGAGTGGCCGACGGCTTACGGCGACGCGCAACATACGTCCTGGATACGGAACGACGCTCACATCTCCGTCGAAAGCATGGGCCAGCCAGGTTTCGAGCTGCAGTGGAAGTCGACGCTCGAGAGTCCGGTTCGGCAGGGCATCTCGCTCGGCCAGGGCGTGGTGACCTCGGGTGTGAACCTGTTCACGCCGCTCTCGACGATCGCTGCGCCTTCGAACCAGATCTTCGCTGTTGATAACGACACCGGAAACCTCTTCTGGACGCGGCGTTTCGACGGGACGCTGCCGGTGGGTACAGCGGCATGTCCCGGAGGGATCTCCGGGACACTGACGCGGATGACGAACCTCACGATCTCGCCGCCACCGGCGAGAGGCGGTGGAGGACGCGGGCGCGGATCCTACAGCAGCGCCGTAGGCGAGCCCGGTGCCGGTGTGCCGATTCCCAGCCGGGGCGGCGGCCCCGGACGAGGCGCCGCGCCCGCAGCGACGCCGGCGCCGCCGGCAGCCGCCGGGTCGACAGCTCCGCCGGCTCCCGCACCGCCGCCGCCCCCACTGCCTCCGTCGCCGTTCCCGACCAATTCGCGGGCACAGGGATCGGGCGGAGGGCTGTTCCGTCCTTCCGGGGTTGTTCATGCTGTCAGCGCCGACGGGATGTTCAGAACGCTCGGGCTGGTGTCGGGCAAGGATGTGCAGCAGCCGGCGCCCTTCATTCCAGCCGGCGCTCGCTTCTCCGATCTGATCGCGGTCAACGAGATGGTCTACACCGCCACGAGCCAGGGATGCGGCGGCGCGGCCAATGGCGTCTGGGCCATCAACGCGTCGGGGGACAAGAAGGTTGTCTCGTGGAAGACCAACGGTGGCAGTCCAATCGGGTCGGTTGCGTTCGCAACCAGCGGCACGGCCATCGTCGCAATCGGACCGGGCGCGGTGACGGAGGGCGGGCACGCCAACGCAATCGTCGCGCTCGACCCGGTGACACTCATCGCAAAGGATTGGTTCAGGCAACCTGGCGTCGAATTCATTGCACCGCCTGTCCTGTTTCACGAGAGCGGCAAGGACATCGTCGCCGTCACGACCAGGGATGGGCGCATTCTCCTGCTCGACGCCGCCTCGCTCGGTGGCGCGAATCAGGCCACGCCGTTGTTCGCATCCCCCTCGCTCACGGATGGGGCCGCCATCTTCGTCGCGCAGTCACCGGCGATGTGGCAGGAGCGTGTGACGCCACCCGCGATCGATGGCGCACGCTGGCTGCTCGTTCCGGTGTCGGGCCGGCTTCCGGCAAGCCTGGGAGCGACGGCGAACGGCGCGGTGTCCACCGGCGCGATCCTCGCGGTCAGGATTGCTTACCAGGGCGGAAGCTTTTCGGTCCAACCCGCCTGGGTGTCACAGAACGTCGCGGCTCCGCTGACGCCAATTGTCGTCAATGGTGTCGTGTTCGCGGCTTCGGCTCCGGCGAACGCACCGGCAGCGCTTTACGCACTCAACGGGGGGACCGGGTCGACACTGTGGCAGAGCGGCGAGACGATCACGTCCCCGCTGTCGGGAAGGAGCCTGTGGGTCGGGTCCGGTCACGTGTTCGTCGGAACGCGGGACGGCACGGTCTACGCTTTCGGGTTTGCGATGGAGCGGCATTAGGGTCGCAAAATCCCAAGCTCCAAATCACAAGCTCCAACGGACTCCCAACCTCCAAATCCCAAACCAATTCCCAAATCAACTCCCAACCGGTTGGGATTTGGTTTGGGATTTGGAGGTTGGGAGTGTGTTGGGATTTGGGATTTGGAGCTTGGGATTTGACACTCTACCAAGACCGATACCACCGTCAGAGTGTGCTGACCGCCGCGTCGACCGGTACCGCGCCGAGAACCCGCGTCAGTTCCGCCGGAGCAATCTTGACCAGCAGGCCGCGGCGGCCACCATTGATGTAGACGGCCTCGAGGTCGAGCACCGATCGTTCCACGAATACCGGCAATGGCTTGTACGTGCCGAACGGTGAGGTCCCGCCGACCATGTAGCCGGTGTGCCGGAGGGCGACCTGCGGTTCGCATGGCCGGATCGACTTCCGTCCGATCGCACGCGCGAGCTGTTTCGTCGACACTTCACGGTCGCCATGCATCAGCACGATCAAGGGCTGGCGCGCTTCGTCCTCCATCACCAGCGTCTTCACGACGGCGTGCTCGTCGACGTCGAGCTGCACGGCCGCGGTCCGCGTGCCGCCATGCTCTTCATAGCGATACTCGTGCTCGGTGAAACGCACGCCGTGCTTTCGCAGATCGCGGATGGCGGTGGTGACGGACATGTTGGCAGCTGCGGAGCGGGTGAGTTGGGAGCTGGCGAGCCTGGTGAGCTGGTGAAACCGGCGACAAGGAAACAGGGCAAAAAGGGCACAAGAGAAACTCTGCTATTTGCTCCGGACGACGATAGCGGCGGCCGCGTACGGGAGCCGGTCATCCAGCTGCGGCGCCAGTCGCGTCGCCAGGCCGCGCCAATCGTACTCGGCGGCGTCGACTGGTGCCATCCTGGCCGCACGCAGCGGACGGCCTCCGAACGCGGCGGCCCATCCGGGTCGCGGGCGTCCATCGCTGTCCAGCGCCCGAACGTCGAACCGCGGACCTTCTTTATAGATCGCCACGATCCCTCGACCCGTTTCACCAGGAATCTGGACTTCCAGGCGCGCCGCGCGACCTTTCGGATCGTCCTCGAAGTGCGCCAGCAGCCCTTCGACGAGCGGGTGTCCTGATGAGAAGAAATCAATGGTCTCGTCCTCGACCGCGAACTCCCGGTCGAACGTGCCGACCATCGATGTCCCTGCCGGTACGCCTGGCAGGCTGTCGACGAGAGCCTCGTTGCCGAACTCGATCGCGTAGGCGCGCCGCCCGCGAACCTGTTCGACGCGGAATCCCAGATGCGAGGCGGCGTTGACGACGACGCGTTCGATGAGCGAGTCGAGATCCGGTGGAACGCGGGCCAGGATGGCGGGGCCGAGCTCGGCGCGATACGGGTCGCGGTGCAGCTGACTGTAGGCCGCTTCATGGACGCGCGTCCGCGCGGCCTCCGCGTCTGCAACGAGCGCCGCGAGCCGCGTGTCGGACAGCGAGGCGCCGGCATCCAGCGCGAGGTCTTCGATCGCGCGCTCGATGTGCGCCAGCTGCGGCTCGAGGCCGGCCATTGGCTCGCGAAACAGTCCCAGCGATTCGAACAGCCGCACGACGTCCGCACCAATCCCGGAGGGCGGCCGGAAGTAGATGATCTGCACCGGCATGCGGCGCCCGATGCGATCGAGGCGTCCGATCCGCTGCTCGACCGTGGACGGTTTCCACGGCAGGTCGTAGAGCACCAGCCGGTGGCAGAACTCGAAGTTCCGTCCTTCACCGCCGGCCTCGGTCGAGATCAGGAGGCTCGGCCCATCGCCGGCATGGAATCGCGCGACTTCGATGTCACGCCGCGCGACGGAGAGCTCCTCGTGAAAGACACCGCTGGCGAGCTGCGCGTGCCGGCTGAGCGAGTCGCGCAGCATCTCGAGCGTCTCGCGGTGAGCGGCAAAAATCAGCGTCTTCTCGTTCGCGCGCCGCCAGCCCTTCGCCTGGGTCGCCAGCCATCGAAGCCGGGGATCGGCCGCATCCGTGGCGTCAGCCTGCTGCCGCAGGTCGGTTTCATCCGCTCCAAGCACGGCCTTGAGTGCCGCGCCGGACGCCAGCGCCCGCCGGATGCGATCGAGTGTTTGCCGTCTGACGGTGTAGCTTCCGGCGGCAGCTACCTCCTTCCGCCTAAAGGCGGAAGCCACAAGGAAGTCTGTCGGAAGATCGACCGGCATCGGGACGCGCGGCGGCAGGCCCCCGATATCGACGCGGCGCGTGGAACTGGTACACGGCGGCAGCGCCGTTCCTGACGCCAGTCGCGCCTCGAAGTCGACGTCCTCCGGAAACTCGTCCGGCCGCAGCAGTTGCAGCAGCCGGAAGAACCCATGCGCGTCGTCTTCCAGCGGCGTCGCGCTGAGGAGCAGGATGTGGCGTCCCAGCGCGGCGATCGGTGCGATGGCCCGGTAGCCGGGCTCGCCGGGGTGTCCAGGCGGACGCCGCAGCCGTTGCGCCTCGTCCACCACCAGCAGGTCGATCCCCGCGCTCACCGCCTGCGTGGACAGCTCCGGCTGTTCGACGAGCTTTTCAAGCGCGATTACGGCTCGTCGATGAACGTCGAACGGATTGAAACCCGCACCGAAGTCCCGCTCGACGTCGGCCAGCCGCGGACCGTCGAGCAGCGTGAAGACCTGATGATATTTGCGCCACAGCTCGCCCAGCCACTGAACCGTCAGGGCCTCGGGCGCGACGACGAGGCAGCGCTCAATCTTCTGTGTGTGCAGCAGCCGGTTCATGATCAGCGCGGCCTCGATGGTCTTGCCGAGCCCGACCTCGTCGGCCAGCAACCAACGGACCGGCAGCCTGATCGTCGCGCGCTCGGCCACGTGGAGCTGATGCGGGAACAGGTGCACGCGTCCGCCGAGGAAGGAGCCAAGGCCGTCCGCCTCACGGGTCGCCAGCAGGTGAAGGATCTCGAGACGGGTCAGGAAGTGGTCGGTCTCGTCGTTCTCGCCCGCCGCGAGTCGTTCGAGTGGCGAGAGCTCGCGGCGCGTCGTTCCCTCAGCTTCCGGGATCAGTGCTTCGCTGCCGGCCGCAAACCGCAGGGTCGCGTTTGGGAACTGCACGACGATGACGCGGCCTTCGATGGCGGTGACGCGCCCGGTGCCGAGCTCGTGATTGAAGCGGTGGGTGAGATGGTCCCCCACGGACCAGGTGTGCACGATCAATCCTACCGTGTGTCGTTTCGGCGCCTCACACAGCCTTCCGGCTGAAGCCGGAAGCCACGAGTTGATCTATTGTGTTCGCTTGTGGCTTCCGCCTTTAGGCGGAAGGAACTCCAAGACTCCACGGTAGCATCAGCGGTGACATGGACAATGTCACGCACGCCTTCGTCGGGGCCGCCATGGCCGAATGCGCGGTGCCGCAAGGCGCATCGTCACGGACACGCACGATTCTCATCACCGCGGGGGTGATTGCCGCGAACGCGCCGGATATAGACCTGCTCTATACGGGCATCACCGAGGCGCCGCTCGGCTATCTCCTTCACCATCGCGGTCACAGTCACACGCTGCCGGGCCTGGCTGTCCTCGGTGTCGTGATTTGGTCGGGTCTGAAAGTCCTGCCGCGCGCGAAGGCAGCGCTGCAGGGGATGGACCGCAGCGTCATCCTGCTGATCGCGGCGGCACTGCTCGGCCACCTCCTGATGGACAGCGCCAACAGCTATGGAACGCACCTGCTCTATCCGTTCTCCGCGCGATGGATTTATGGCGACGCGGTGTTCGTGCTCGAGCCGTGGCTATGGCTCATCCTCGGCGCTGCACTCGCGTCGAACGCGTTGCGGCTGTGGCGGGCAGTGGTTGCGCTCCTCGCACTCGGGCCGGTCGCCGCGCTCGTGGCCATGGGCCTGCTCCCAGCCGGTGTGCTGGCAGCGATGCTC